>CXWL01002490.1_pt1 | contig 154826 bp, 165 predicted proteins | sample 590931 | NCBI WGS metagenome assembly CXWL01 (sample SAMEA3498368, study PRJEB10139) | groundwater metagenome | biome: water well; material: biofilm material | place: Germany | collected 2015-04-27
CGATGCGGATCGCTTCGTGATGCAAGCGGGCGGCGGCGACGATTTCGTCGTCGATTTCCAGGATGGGATCGATCGCGTCGATCTGAGCTCGTACGCGGGCGCGAGCTTCGCCAATGTGACGCTCACCGCGTTTGGCGGCGACACGCAGATCACGCTGTCGGGCGGCGAGACGATCTATCTGCTGGGCGTGAGCAGCGCCAACGTCACGGCGGCCGATTTCATCTTCGCGCCGTAAGCCCAAAGCAAAACCGCCGGCCTTGCGGGCCGGCGGTCTCGGAATTCTGTATCAGCGTCGGAAGGCTCAGCCTTCCTTCTTCTTGATGAAGCCGCCGAACTTGTCGTTGAAGCGCGAGACGCGGCCGCCGCGATCGAGCAGCGTCTGGTTGCCGCCGGTCCAGGCCGGGTGGACCTTGGGGTCGATTTCGAGCGCCAGCGTCGAGCCTTCTTCGCCGTAGGTCGAGCGGGTTTTGTAGGTGGTGCCATCCGTCATTTGGACGGTGATGAAGTGGTAGTCCGGGTGACCTTCGGCTTTCATGGCCGTGTATCCTGAGGCTGGTTTTGGCGCCGGGGCGCAAATCGAAGCGGGGCTGATAGCGGAAAGGCCCCAGAAGAGCAAGCCAAGGGGGACGCCATGCCTGCGGGATACTCGGGTACGCCACTGGCGAAAAAGCTGGGTTTCAAGGACGGCGGGCCGGTTTGGGCGTCTGGGATGCCCGAGAGCGTGCGCGCCGAGATCGAGGCGACGGCCTGCCCGCGTTACCTGGCGAAGCCCGGCAAAGAGCTGCCGGCGGCGCATATCTTCCACATGCGGGCGAGCAAGCTGGAGGCGGACCTGAAGAAGCTGCGGCCGCTGCTGGCGGCGGACGGGCAGGTCTGGGTGTCCTGGCCGAAAAGGGCCGCGAAACTGGACACCGACGTCACCGAGGACACGATCCGGGCGATCGCGCTGCCCATGGGGTACGTGGATGTGAAGGTCTGCGCGGTGGACGAGGTGTGGTCGGGCCTGAAACTGGTGATCCGCAAGTCGCTGCGGTGAGGGCTTGCAAAGATTATTGTAATACGATAATTAATCGTCGCGGTGCTTAAGCGGGCGCTGGGCGAGGTTTTCCATGGTTGGCGACAGGGTGGAGCGGGCCAAGAGCGCGGCGGAGACGGCGCAGGCGCTGGCGGTGGTTGCGGGGCTGGCGTTCGGGTTCATCACCGCGACGCTGGCGATCAATTACGGGGTGATGACCTATCGCGCGCTGGGCGCGTTGCCGGATGGCGCGTCCTTCCTCGAGAGCGTGCGCGTGCTGGCGCCGATCTGGGTGTCGGTGTTGCCGGCGATCTTTTTCATGAGCGCGCTGTGGCAGCTCAGGCGCGCGCTGCGCGAGTACGCGAAGGGCGAGTTCTTCTCGCCACGTTCGGCGCGGGCGGTGCGGCGCGCGGGCGAGGAAGCGTTCGTCGCGCTGCTGGCGCAAATCCTGATCGCGCCGACGATCATCTCGTGGCTGGAAGGCGGGCGCCATCTCAATCTGAATTTCGAGCTTACCGATTTGGCGCTGGTGGCGTTCGTGCTGTTCGTCGCCGCAGTCGGGCGCGTGCTCGATTTGGCGGCCGTGATCAAAGCGGAAAACGATCAGATCGTTTGAACGATGCGGATCGTAACCACTCTCGATGTGATGCTGGCGCGGCGAAAGATGCGCGCCAAGGATCTGGCCGAGCGCATCGGCATTACCGAAGCCAACCTCTCGCTGCTGCGCACCGGCAAGGTGAAGGGCGTGCGCTTTCAGACACTGGCGAAGATCTGCGAGGCGTTGGAGTGCACGCCTGGGGATTTGCTGGGTGTGGCCGAGGGCGAAGCGGACGAGGAACTTGGTGACTAGCTCAAGCCGCCGAGCTGGCCTTGGATTGAGGCGCGGCGAGGAGGCGGAATTGGGGGACGGTTTTGCCGTGCCAGCGTTCGAGCACTTCGCCGCAATGGTGGCATTCGTAGATGCCGACGTCCTTGATCGGCAGGGCGACTTCCGCGCGCTCGTAATGAGCGCCGCAGGTGCAGGACACGCAGGTGTTGAAGTGCAACATGGCCGGCCTTCGCAGGTGAAATGCGGGCGGACAATGGCCTGGGATCGCTAACAAGAGGTGAGGATAAGCCCCACTACGCCTGCGCGGGTGCAGCGGCGGGCTTCGGAACCGTGGCGATCGGGGCCCAGCGGACCAGGAACGGGTTGGCGGCGATGGAGATCAAAGCGGCGGCGAGGATGATGTTGTAGGTCTCGCGGCTCATCACGTTGAGCTCCAGCCCAAGGCCAGCGAGCACGAACGAGAACTCGCCGATCTGGGCCAAACCGACGGCCGCCAGCATGGCCGCGTGCGGGGGCTGGTTGAAGAGGCGCATCAGCCCGTAGGCGAGCAGCGCTTTGCCAAGGATGATGACGCCGACGAGTGCCGCGAGAGCGATCGGTTCGCGCAAGATCACGCCCGGATCGAACAACATGCCGACGGCGACGAAGAAGAGCACGGCGAAGGTGTCGCGCAGCGGCAGCGAATCCTCGGCGACTTTGTGAGAGAATTTCGATCCGTTGAGCGCAAGTCCGGCGAGGAAGGCGCCGAGCGCGAAGCTGGCGTCGAACCAGCGGAAGGCGGCGTACGCCATGCCGAGCGCGAGCGAGAGCGTGCCGAGGGAGAGCAGCTCGCGCGATTTGAGGTGGGCGATCTGCACGATCAGCCAGGGGAACAGCCGCCCGCCGACGACCAGCATCAAGGCGATGAAGCCGGCGATCTTCAGGAAGGTCATGCCGACAGCGCCCGCGACCGCGAGCGGCGAGGCGCCCGCGCCCTCGCTCGCCATCGCGCCGACGATGGCCGGCAGCGCGACGATGGCGAGGACGATCAGCAGATCTTCCACCAAGAGCCAGGTGACGCAGATGCGGCCTTCCTCGGTTTTGGTGAGGCGGCGGTCTTCGAGCGCGCGCAACAGCACGATGGTGGAGGCGATCGAAAGCGCCGAGCCCATCAGCACCGCTTCCACGGGCGGCATCCCCAACGCGACGCCGACGCCGAAGCCGAGCGCGCCGGCGAGCAGGGTGTGCAGCACCGCCACCGGCACGGCTGTCCAGCGCACGGACCAGATGTCGTCGATGGAGATTTTCAGCCCGACGCCGAACATCAGAAGGATGACGCCGATTTCCGAGAATTGCAGCGCGAGGTCGGCGTCGGCTTCGAAGCCCGGCGTGTAGGGGCCGACGGCGAGGCCGGCCATGAGATAACCGATGATCGGCGACAGCCGGAAGCGGCTGGCGATGGCGCCGAAAATAAACGCCAGCACGATCGCGGCCACCAAGGTCGTGATCAGTGCGTACTTTTCCATCTGCTCCGCTCTTCCGCCCAGGTGTGACCCATAACGCACATCGCCGCGCTCGCGCGCAAGGCGAAGCGGGCTTTTTGTGGCGAGAGGTGGAACATTCGAAGGCGAGCGCTCGTTGCTGCATCGGTGGGTTGGTGTGAAGCAACGAGGTTGGGCTGATGGCTTACGATCTGGCGCTGTCGATGCAGGATGTCTCGCTGGTGCAGGTGGCGCCGCGGCCCTCGACGCTCTCGGCGAAAGTCGAGGTGCTGGCCGGCTCGTTCAAGAAGTTCGAACGCTTGGTGGTGCTGGCAGGCGCGAGCGCAACGGGCGCGCTGATGGGCTTTGTCGCGGCGATGAGCCTGGGCCGGATCGATCTCTGGCAGGTGGTGTTGCTGGCGGCGCCGTTCTTCATTCTCTCGTTCCATCTGACGCGTGAAACGCTGTGCGATGCGTTCGACCGCAAAGCCTATGGCTGCGCGGCGGCGACCACCCTGCATGCGGGCGCGCTGCTGGCGTGGCCGATCACGACGCTGTTTGCGCCGTTGGAGCTCAATCTGTTCTGGACTGCGCCGGTGACGGCGATTACGGCGCTGGCGCTGTTGTCGATGTGCTGGACCGGCAGCTCGCGCGCGATCTATCGCACCTGCCTGCAAGGCGCGTTGGTGGCGATGGTGGCGCTGCAGCAAGGCACGATGCTGTCGCTTGGCAGCTAGAGACCGGCGGCTTTGACCGCCGCGCTTTGGCGCGCGGCCAGTGTCTCTACCGAAAAATCCGCGACGCTCTCGGCGAACATCGCGCCGAAATTCAGCTCCGCACGCAAATGCAGGAAAGCGGCGCCGAGGCCGATGGCGGCGCGGTCCATGAACACGAATTCGCGTGGGATCAGAACCGGGCCGATCGTTTTCAAACGCCGGCGCACCTCCATGGCTTCGCGGCGGCCGTACTCGGCGGGCGGCACGTCGTCGGCGATGGTGCGCACGCGCTCGTCGAGCAGGGGGCCGTAGATAAAGCGCGCCCACAGCGTCAGCGCCTCGATGAGTTCGGCGTTGAGGTTCTTGAAGCCCCAGATTTCGTATGCGTGGGCGATTTGGTCGCGATCTTCAGCTTTGAGGCCGCGATAAAGGCCGACGACGCCTTCGAGGAAACGCGGCGGAAAAATGCGGACGCAGCCGAAATCGAGCAGCTGCAAGTGTTCGGCGTTGGCGGTGAGCGAATAATTGCCGAGATGGGGATCGCCGTGGATCACGCCATAGTGCGTCATCGGCCCCCACCAGGCTTTGAACATCAGTTCGGCGATGCGGTTGCGCAGCTCTTGCGGCTCGTCGAGCCAGCTCATCAGGCCGCGGCCTTCAAGCCAGCTCATCGACAGTAGGCGCTTGGTGGAGAGCGCTTCGACGGGCAGCGGCGTTTTGATGCGCGGATCGTGGGCGTAGAGCGAAGCGAACAAGCGCATGTGCTTCAGCTCGCGCTCGTAATCGAGCTCCTCGCGCAGGCGCTCGCTGACCTCTTCGATCGCCTCGGAGCTGTCGATAGAGCCATCCATAGTCTTGAACAGCGAGAGTAGCGTTTTGAGCTGGCCGAGATCGGCTTCGACCGCGCTGGCCATGTCGGGATATTGCAGCTTGCACGCAAGCGCTGCGCCGTCGTGGATTTGTGCGCGATGAACTTGGCCGAGAGATGCGGCGGCGGCGGCATCGAGATCGAAGCTGGCAAAGCGCGTGCGCCAATTCTCTCCGAGTTCGGCGCGCATGCGCCGCTCCACGAACGGGCGCCCCATCGGCGGCGCGTTGGCTTGCAGCTTGCGGAATTCTTCGGCGTAAGCTTGCGGCAACAGATCGGGGATGGTGGCGAGCAATTGCGCCACCTTCATCAGCGGTCCCTTCGAACGGCCGAGTGCCTGGCGCATCGCGCGCGCAAGCGCTGCCTGATCGGCGCCCATCATGCGCGCGCCAACAGCGCCGGACAGATTGGCGCCGACCCTCGCGACGCGGCCTATGCGTGCGGTGATGCGGTTGCGCTCTGGATCGGGGATATCGTTCATGTGCGGCGCGCGTGCGTGGTAAACATCATGTTTAGATAGGGCCTATAACATCTTACGAATATCGCGTTTTGGTGTGCCATTTTAACGCGACCTGAACTTCCCTTGGTTATGGTCCTGCCAACGAACGCCTCCAACAGAGGGGCGTCGAGCAGAATTGGTGGGTCATGGGCAAGACTATCCTGATCGTCGATGACGATCCGGCGCAGCGTCGTCTGTTGCAGGCGGCCGTAGAGCGCAACGGGTTCCTCACACGCGCGGCCGAGAACGGCCAGCAAGCTGTCACGGCGGCGGAAACGCACGCCGATATCGACATCGTTCTGCTCGATCTGGTGATGCCGGGCCTGAGCGGGCAGGAGGCGCTGAAGGAAATTCGGCTGCGCCGCCCCGATCTTCCGTGCATCGTGTTGACCGCCTCGGGCGGCATCGACACGGTCGTGCAAGCGATGCAAGCGGGCGCGAGCGATTTCTTCGTGAAGCCGGCGTCGCCAGAACGCATCATGGTGTCGATCCGCAATGCGCTCGACATGTCGAACCTGAAAACCGAAGTGGTGCGCCTGAAGAAAAAGGCGGCGGGCCAGCTTTCGTTTGACGACATGGTCGCCAACGCGCCGGTGATGGCGCCGGTGGTGCGCATGGGCAAACGCGCGGCGGCGTCCAACATTCCGGTGTTGATCACCGGTGAATCGGGCGTCGGCAAGGAATTGCTGGCGCGCGCGATCCAGGGCGCGAGCGAGCGTGCGGGCAAGCCGTTCGTGACCGTCAATTGCGGCGCGATCCCGGAAAATCTTGTCGAGTCGATCCTGTTCGGTCACGCCAAAGGCGCGTTCACCGGCGCAGTCGACAATCATGCCGGCAAGTTCGCCGAGGCGAACACCGGCACGTTGTTCCTCGACGAAGTGGGTGAATTGCCGCTCGACGCGCAAGTGAAACTGCTGCGCGTGCTGCAGGAAGGCGAAGTCGATCCCGTCGGCGCCAAGCGCCCGGTGAAGGTCGATGTGCGCATCATCAGCGCCACCAACAAGGATTTGGCGAAGCTGGTGGCTGATGGCCGCTTCCGCGAAGATCTCTATTATCGCTTGAACGTGTTCCCCATCGAAGCGCCGCCGCTGCGTGAGCGCCGTGAGGACATCGCCAGCCTCGTGCAGCGTTTCGTGGCGCGCTTCAACGCCGAGGAAGGCCGCAGCGTGCGCGGCGCGTCGGAAGATACGATGCACATACTGCTGGCCTACGAATGGCCGGGCAACGTGCGTCAGCTCGAGAACGCCGTGTTCCGCGCCACGATTCTGTGCGAAGGCGATCTGCTGCAGCCGGAAGATTTCCCGCAAATCTCCGGACTGAAGCCGGTGCTAAGCGCGGCCAACGACGCGCGCGCCGCCGATATGCCGGTTCCCGCCAACGATCATATGGCGGTGGCGATGGCGTTCGAAACGATGGTGTCGCAAACGGTGGACACCTCGCCGATCGCGATCTTCGACACCGATGGGCATCTGCGTAAGCTCGAACAAGTCGAGCGCGATCTGATCGAGCTGGCGATCGACCATTATGCCGGCCACATGTCGGAAGTCGCGCGCCGCTTGGGCATCGGCCGCAGCACGCTCTATCGCAAGCTGCGCGAGTATGGCTTGGAAGAGCGCGTCGCGGCGGAAGCTTGATTAGTCGGGCATCGTGAAGTTGACCACTTGAAATCCGTAGTCTCGCTGCTGGCACGGAGCCAGCGGCGGACTGCGGATCAGCGTCCAGCCGTCCAGCACGCGGGTGACTGCTGCTGAAAAATCGCCGCTCGGCGGCGCGGCGGCGGCGACTTCGCGGTGTATGACCTCACCGTTCGCGCCAAGGCGAAAGAAGATGACCACCGACCCGACCTGAAAGCGGTTCGAAGCTGTCAGCGGGTAAATGGGCATGCGGTCGGGTCTTAATCCTACCGGGCAAAAATAGGGGTCGTCCGGGGCCTCCGGCTCTCGCACGCGTCGCGGCGAGCCATTCAAACGCGCATCGAGCGCGCCGCGCCAAGCGAGCATCGTGGCGAATGAGCGGCTCGCTGTGGTCAAGCCTTCACCGGGCGCGCGGGCGACGATCAGGGGTAAGAGCAGGGCGCGCGCCTCACGCAGCCTCGTATCGGCGGTGAATTCGTCATCGCCTTCTCTGAAGGTCGGCCGGCGCGACGACGCTTGGTAGATGAGCGCGACGGCCTCAAGCACCAACGCGTCAGCCCGTGCAATTATCGGGGCCGAGGGTGCGTGGTCCGCATGCGCGGAAGCAATCGCCCAAGCGGCCGCGGCTTGCGTGAAGCGTTCGTCGGCCATTTCTCTGCGGCCGAGATCGATGGCGGCGAGATAAAGGTCGCCACCCAAATCCGGATTGCTTTGGGCGTTGTCCAGCGCGCTCTTGAGCTCGTCCTTGCTGGCGTCTCGTTCGCTTAAGGCCGCACGCGCATGGATAAGCCGCGACAAGCGCGTATCGACACTGGTGTCCGCGCGCGTTGTCGCCAGCGTGTGCGCGCGTGTGGCGGGGGCGAGGGCGCCGTCGCGGTCGCCGCGTTCGAGACGCAGGCTGGCGAGATTGAGCGCGAGCACGGCGGTGCGGCCGCCATCGCCGTCGCGTGCTTCGGAGGCGGCGAGCGCTGCTGCTGCGGCGGTGTCAGCTGTGGCGAGATCACCTTGTGCAAAGGCGGCGCGGTAGGCGCGGAAATGTTCAAGCACAGGATTGGGCGCAGTCTGTGCGCTGGCGCTGGCGGCGAGGGCGAACGCGGCAAGTAAGGCCGTGACGATGGTGCGCATGTGGATCCTTAGCTGCGCCGCCAAACTAGCGTGAAGGTTGATCGCGGCAAGTCCGCCGCTCTGTTGGAGCGGGCGAATGTGCGATATTGGCCGCACGCATTGAGCTTTGGAGGGTGACGCGAATGATAGCGCTGGGGCTCGGCGCTACTCAATCGCGAAGGTGATGGACCAAAAAATTTCCATCTCTTTGTTGCACGCGGCGCCGGGTTCCCAATCGACGTTCCAGAGCCGCATGGATTCGCGCACCTCGTGTGCGAACCGGCTTTCAGCGTTTGGCGCGGCGGCGACGATCTCGCGCTGAATGATGCGTCCCGTTGCGTCGGTTTGAAAGCGCCCCACCACGGCGCCGATCCGCCGCATATTTCCTTCGCGCGTCGGGAAGCGCACGCGAGGCCGCATGTCGGTATGGGCGCGGCAAGTCTCGCCGCTGGTCGCACGATCCCATCGTAATGGGATCGGCGGCATATTCGCCCAGGGCCGATCAAGCGTGCCCAAGCGTGATTCAAGTGCGGCGATCCACGCTATTGCTGTGGCGAGGCTGAGTGTGGCTCGGTCAACCGAGCCCCCGGGTGTGTAATGTTCAGATCGGGCGGCGTTGGCGATGCCGATCGCTTCGCGCAGGCGCGCGACAGCATCGATTTCGAACTGCTGAACAATTGGCGCTTCGTGGGTGTCGGCTTCGTGGATCAAAGAGATGGCGCTGGCAATCAACGCATCAGCGCGGGCGAGTTGCGCGTCTCCGGGCGATGCCTTGGCGGTTTCAGCTGCGATCAGCCACGCTGCGGCCGACTGAGTGTGACGTAAATCTGTGCGCTCGCGCCGTCCGAGGTCGATTGCGGCGAGATACGCTTCGCCCGCCAGATCGTCGCGTGACGCGGCTTCGGAGAGCAGCGCCGACAACTGATCCTTGCTCTCAGGCGTTTCAGTGAGCGCGGCGCGCGCCAAGACCAGGCGCGCAAGAAGGGGATCGACGTCGGTATCTGCGCGCGATGTCGCCAGCGTATGGGCGCGCGTGGCGGGGGCGAGTGCGCCGTCGCGGTCGCCGCGTTCGAGGCGCAGGCTGGCGAGGTTGAGTGCGAGCACGGCGGTGCGGCCGCCATCGCCGTCGCGTGCTTCGGAGGCGGCGAGTGCTGCTGAGGCGGCGGTGTCGGCGGCGGCGAGATCGCCTTGTGCAATGGCGGCGCGGTAGGCGCGGAAATGTTCAAGCACAGGATTGGGTGCGGTCTGCGCGCTGGCGCTGGCGGCGAGGGCGAACGCGGCAAGTAAGGCCGTGACGATTGTGCGCATGTGGATCCCCACGTCACGGCTCGATCACAAAGCGCAGAACGCGCGTGTAGACGAAATCTCGTTGACAATCGGCGGGCGGGTCGTCGCGCCAGCTGAGCGACCAGTCGCCGTAAGAGGCCTCTACCGCGCGGCTGAATTCGGTCGTTGCGGGCGCGGCAGCAAGGACTTCTCTCAAAATAACGTCGCCGTTTCTGTCTGTGTGAAGTGCGACGACGAGAGCGCCCACGCGGAAGGCCATTTCCGCGGAATGAGGATATGCGGGGATATCGAAATCGAATGAGAACGGGCAAGGGTTGGAGATGGCCACAGATCGAGCGTTGACTTGTTCCCACGGCGCCCGCGCATCGAGTGCTTCAAGGCGCGCGTTCAAAACGCTGTCCCATGCTTGCGCCATGGCCAGTGCGCGCGCCGCTTCGTTGGACTGGTCGCCTGGCGTGTATGTGGCCAACGGCAGCAGAATGGCTTTGGCCTCTTGAAGCATCGTGTGCGCGGCTTCGTCACTCGGCATCACCGAGCTGCGTCCACGTCGCGCGCTGGCGTAGAGTTGCGAGATGGCGGCCAAGGTTAGAGTCCTCGCGCGCAGAATAGACGGATCACCGGGGGCGGCGTGCACGGTCTGCACCGCGATGCCCCAGGCGGCAGCCGAATTGACCGCATCTTCGTACCGCCCGCCCTCAAGATCTTCGCGGCCAAGCTCGACGGCCGCCAGATACACCTCACCAGCGAGATCGGCGTTGTCGGCCGTCTGCATGAGCGCCGCGCGCAAGCGATCCCGGCTCGAGCGATTTGGCGTGAGCTCGGCGCGCCTCAATACGATCTCTGCGAGAAGAGTATCGACGTTTGTATCGCCGCGCGTTGTCGCCAGCGTATGGGCGCGTGTGGCGGGGGCGAGTGCGCCGGCGCGGTCGCCGCGTTCGAGGCGCAAGCTGGCGAGGTTGAGCGCGAGCACAGCTGTGCGGCCGCCATCGCCGTCGCGTGCTTCGGAGGCGGCGAGCGCGGCTGCTGCTGCGGTGTCGGCGGCGGTGAGATCGCCTTGTGCGATGGCGGCGCGGTAGGCGCGGAAATGCTCCAGCACAGGATTGGGCGCGGTTTGCGCGCTGGCGCTGGCGGCGAGGGCGAAGGCCGCGAGCACGGCCGTGACGATAATGCGCATGTGGATCCCCAGCTGTGCCGCCAAACTAGCGTGGAGGTTGATCACGGCAAGTGCGCAGCTCTGTTGTGGCGGGCGAATGTGCGATATTGGCCGCATGCATTGAGCTTTGGAGGGTGACGCGAATGATAGCGCTGGGGCTCGCGGCTTGGCTCGGCGTGATCAATCTGTTCGCGTTCGCGCTGTTCTGGTGGGACAAGCGCGCCGCCGAACGGCATCAATCGCGCGTGCCGGAGCGCGAATTGCTGGGGCTGGCGCTGGTCGGCGGTGCGCTAGGCGCGCTGCTGGGGCAGCAGGTGTTTCGTCACAAAACGCGCAAGCAGCCGTTCCGCTCGTTGTTGCAATTGGCGGCGGTGCTGAACGTGGTGGTGATCGGCTTGATCGTGAGCGCAGATGCGCGAGCGTGGCTTGCGAGCTTGGTGAGCTAGCGCTTCTTCTTTGAGCCGAGCGGTTTTCGGGTTTGCAGGCCTTTGCGCGGTTTGCCGCGCGCTTTGGCGGCGATCTCTTTGAGCTTGACCGTTTGCAGCATGGAGAGCGCGTCTTCGCGGCGGCCTTTGTCGAGGCTGTGAAAGGCTGAGCCGTATTTCTCCAGCCGCTGGCCGACCTCGCCGAGAAAATCGTTCTCCCAGGTCGAGTAATCGATTCCAGGTTCGGCTTGCTTGATCTCACCGGTTTCGGGATCGACGGTTTCCTCGCGCGCGGCCTTCTGCGCCAGCTTGCGCACGATGCGCAACGCCTTGCGCGTCTGTTTGGGATCGACCTCGCGCGGCATCGCGGCCCCTTCGAGGTTACTCTAGCGCAAACTGAAACGTTGCGTCATCCCGGCTGACCGAAGAGGGGGCCAGGATCCAGGGATCGAAGGGCGCTGCGTTTGCCGCTGGGTCCCGGATCGCGCTCCGCGCGTCCGGGATGACGGAGCTTTGTTTGCGGCTTGGCGCTCAAATCTCCCCGAGCGCGTGGAGGTAGAGGTCGCGGATGGTTTCTTGTTCTTCGCGCTCTTGGCGGTCCTGTTTGCGCAGGCGGATGACTTGGCGGAGCACCTTGGAATCGAAGCCGACGGCTTTCGCTTCGGCGTAGGATTCCTTGATGTCGTCGGAGATCGATTTCTTTTCTTCTTCGAGCTTTTCGATGCGCGCGACGAGCTGCTTCAGCTTTTCCTTCGTCGTTTGCGTCAACGCCTGTGGCGCGACAACCGAATCCGTTCCGCCAAAATCAGCCATCGCCATCACCTTTTTCTCCGCCGCTTCGGCGCGCCGTTCGCTGTGGCGCTCCGAATCAATTCGCTTGGGAAAGGTTAGCGTTCGGCGGGCGCTGTCACCATGCTTCCGACGCGGCGAACTGCGGACAGCACGAGATCGGGACGCAATCTGTGCGGCATGTGGCCAGCGGCGGGCGCGATGACGAGTTCCGAGGCTTGCAAATCGGCGGCGAGCGCGCGGGCGTGGCGCTTGGGGCTCACGATCTTATCCTTCTCGGCGGTGACGATAATCGCGGGTGTGAGTAAGTTTTGGTAGCGCGCTTGTTGGGCTGCGAATTCGCTTTTGCTGGCGCAGACGTCGCGGGCGCTGGCGCGAAACGCGGTGGCGCGAAAGATGAGGCCGATGCCGCCGTCATTGAAATAGTTCGCGGGCGTTTTCGAGGGCCAGAAATTGTTGGCGATGCTGGCGCGGCTCAGCAGCGGCCCGAGCCACGGGATCAAGCAGGTGCAGAAGATGTGACCAACGATCGGCGTCGCGGACAGGCGCGCCCACCATGCGGGATTGTGTGCGAATGTGTGGCTCGCCGGCGCGATCAGCACGAGCGCGGACACAAGATCAGGTCGCTCCAGCGCCAACCGCAAAGAGACGCCGGCGCCGAGCGAGTGGCCGACGATGATGGCCGGGCCTTCGCCGCTGGCTTCGAGCACGGCGGCGGCCATCAACGCCTGCGTTTTGAGCTGCTCGGCGCCGCTTCTGGGCCGGGTGGAATGGCCGTAGCCGGGGCGATCGAAGGCGATCACACGGTGATCGCGGGCGAGATCGTCGGCCAACGGATGCCAAAGTTCGCGCAGATTGGCGCTGGCGCCGTGGATCAGCAGAACGCGCGGCGCGCTTGCGTCGCCGGTTTCGCGCAGGTGCAAGCGCGCGCCGTGCGCATCGATGAAGCGCCCGTCAGCGGGCCAAATCGCGTTGACGCGTTTGGCATAGGCGCGCGCGTAGGCGGCGCTTAGCGCGTACGCCGCCGCGAGCGCGGCGGCCACCAACAGGAAAATCATGCGTCGCGGCCGTCGACGCGGGGCTCGAGCCGGCGCACGCCTTGGCGCGCGGCTTCGTAATGAGGATGAACTGCCAGCGCAGCGCGGAAGGCTTCGAGCGCGGCGCGCTCCTGGCCGAGTTCTTCGTAGATGAGGCCCAAGCCGCCGAGCGCGCCGAAATGGCGGGGTTCGCGCTTCAGGGTTTCCTGGATGGCCGAGATGGCGCCGGCATAATCCTCGGACTCGTAGGCGATCGAGGCGCGTCGATTCCACGGCTCGGCATAGTTCGGCGCGAGGTCGCTGGCTTGATCGAGGAATTGCACCGCGAGTTCGGCATCGCCTGCGCCTTCGGCGGCGGCGGCGCGTTCGAGCAGCACGTCGACGGTGGCCGAACCGCTCTCGGCCCAACGCTGCCAAATTTGCGCTTCAAGGCCTGCGGCGCTGTCGTCATCCGGCGCTTCAGCGAGCTGGGTGAACAGCGCATCGAGCGCGGGATCGCTAGGCGCGCGTGTTTGTCCGCTCATGCCGCACGCGGCAAGCGAAACGAGTGTGAGAACGGAGATTAAAATGCGGCGCATTGCGTCGCGTGAGGCTAGCTGAAAATCGGAACGTTCGCGAGGGGCGAAGGCGCCCTAAAGCGCCTAATTTCCGCCCAGCTCAGCCCTGCTTGGCCTTGTAGCGGGGATCAACCTTGTTGATCACGTAGACACGGCCCTTGCGACGCACGACCCGGCAAGCCCGGTGACGGGCTTTCAGCGACTTAAGAGACGACCGGACTTTCATGACGCGTGCTCGGGAGGGTTCTGGGGCCGAAATTGGAAGCGGGGTGAATAAGGGCGGGAGCGGGGGAAGTCAATTGGACCCCGCCAGATTGGAAAAGCGCGGGGTCAAGGCGTTGCTGGCGCGGGCGACGCACCTTAGGCCGGGTGAACCGGCCAGAAAGGCCTGGACGCATGAGGAACGAGACATTGCTCATTACGAAACGCGCCCTTGTCGTTGCGGCGGCCCTGCTGGCCCTGGCCTGCGGGCCGGCTCTGGTCTCGGCGCAGGCCCCACCGGCCCCGATTACCTACATTTCCTCCGGCACGCCGGAGTTCGACGCCTGGCGGGAGCAATTCTCGCAACGGGCGCTGACGCAGGGCCGCGACCGGGCGGTGGTGGAGCGGCTGCTTTCAGGCATCCGGCCGGATCCCCGCATCGTTGAGCTGGACCAGCGCCAGCCGGAGTTCGTGGCGCCGGTGTGGGATTACGTGACCAACCGGGTGACGGAAAACCGCATCAATAGCGGCCGCGCTCTGAAGGCTGAGCTGACCGACACGTTGGGCGCGATCGAAGGGCGCTACGGCGTCGACAGCGATATCGTGCTCGGCATCTGGGGGCTGGAAAGCAATTACGGCACCGCGCCGCTGCCTTACGAGGGCGCGGCCGCGTTGGCGACGCTCGCGTACGAAGGGCGCCGCCGTGCGCAATTCGAAGGCTATCTGCTGGCGATGATCGAGATGGTCGAGCGCGGCTTGGCAGATCAGGAGCAATTGCGCTCGTCATGGGCGGGCGCGCTCGGGCAGCCGCAATTCATGCCGGACGTCTATCTCACCACAGCAGTGGATTGGGACAATGACGGCCATCGCGACATCTGGGGCAATCGCGGCGACGTGGCGGCTTCGATCTCGAATTACCTCGCCGATCGCGGATGGCGTCGCGGCGAGGCGGTGTTCGATGAAGTGCGCTTGCCGGAGGGCTTCAATTACGCGCTCGCCGACGGCACGCAGCGGAGCGTCGCCGATTGGCAAGCGCGCGGCATCAATCGCATCGACGGCCAAGCTTGGACAACCGAGCAACGCGGCCTGCAATCGCAATTGTTCTTGCCGGCTGGCGCGCAAGGGCCGGCTTTGCTGTTGCATCCGAACTTCGGTGTGATCCGGCGTTACAATGCGTCCGACCGCTACGCTTTGGTGGTGGCGCTGCTGGCGCGTTCGTTTGAGGGACGCGCGGGGTTGGTGGCGGAGTGGCCGCGCGCGGTTGGCTCGCTCAATCGCGATCAGACGCTTGAGCTGCAAACGCTGCTGAATGGCTTGGGCTTCGACGCTGGCGTGGCGGACGGGCTGTTTGGCTCATCGACGCGCCGCGCTGTGCGTGCGTTCCAGACCGAGCGCGGCTTGGCCGCCGATGGCTTTCCGACGCTGGCGCTGCTCGACCAGGTGCGCACGCGCGCTGGCGTTGCGCCCGAACCCGCGCGCGTGCCGCGCGGCTTGCAACGCGCAGGCATTCGCGAATTGCAGCGCCTGCTCAATCGCCTCGGCTACGGCGCCGGGCGCGCCGATGGCGCGCTCGGCGAACGCACGCGCGGCGCGATCCGCGCATTCGAACGTGCGCGCGGCATGGAAGTGCGTGGCCGCGCCACCGACGTGGTGCTCGAAGCGGCGCGCGCCGCAGTGGGCTAAGGCGTCGGTGAATCTGTTGGGGTGATGAGCGTGCGGTTGCGCAGGCGCCGGCTCATCAGCACGAACGCCAGCATTGCCGCGAGGATCGCCAGCGACACCCAGAGCGGCGCGTTCATGCCGAAGCGTTCGTAGACGACGCCGCCGACAAGCGGCGAGATCACGAAGCCGGCGCCGTTCATCGCGGTGATGAGGCCGGCGGCTGCGCCTTGTTCGTGCGGACGCACCGCGACGGATGCGCCGCCGGTGAAGCCGGGACGCGCGAGGCCGAAGCCGATGCCTTGCACGGCTTGCGACACCAGAAGCGCGCCAAGGCTGGGTGCTGCGATCTGGATCAACAGGCCGGCGAAGATGAACACGGTGCCCCACGCCATCAGCGGGCGCGATGTGAGCTTGAGGCGCGGCAGCAGCGCCATCTGCGTGGCGAGCAGCGCCAAAGCGCTGACCATGAAACCCGCCGCGATCAATTCCGCGCCCGCTTCGCCGGCGACGTTGAGGCGGTCCATGGTGAAAAGGCCGAACACCTGTGTGACGACGCCGGTCACCGTCGACATCGCCAGCGCATAGAGCAAATACGCCGACAAGCGCGGGTCGCGCGCGAGTTTCAGCGAATTGACGTTGTCGTCGCCGCCGCGCAGCGGCAGCGCGTCGGGCGACGCGGCTTCCGGTTTTTTCTGTTCGGGCAGAAAGCGCCAGACGAGAAACGCCGAGATCGCGCCGAGCGCGGCGATGAGCACGATCGGAAACACCAGGCCCAAGCGCGCTGCGAGTGCTGCGCACACCGCTGGGCCGAAGGCTTGGCCGAGTGCGAACGCGGAGCTCAAAAGCGCGAGCTGTTCGGTGCGCTGAAGCTGGGTGGTGTGATCGGCGACGTAAGCTTGGCTGGCGGGGCTTGAGGCGGATCCAAACGCGCCGAAGATGCAGCGCGAGACGATGAGCGCGGTGAGCAGGGCGGGGCCAACCAGCCAGCCTTCGCTGCCGACGACCACGACCGTCGCAAACGCCGCCATCGAGATCGCGAACGCGGCAAGCCCCATGGCGACGGTGGCTTTGCGTCCGGCGCGATCGGAATAGCGGCCCCAATACGGGCTGCAGAACACCCACAACAAAGCAGACGGCGAGAAGATCCAACCGACGCTGGCGTCGGATAGGCCGAGATCGCGCACCAAGGGCGGCGCGACGGCCAGCAGCATGGAATTGCCGGCCCCGATCACGAGCAGACAAATGAAGAGAAGGTAAAGCCGGGGAACGCGGCGCGGGGTGGTCTGGTCGGTCATGCGGGCGGCGCGACACATACATGAGATCGGGGCGCTGCGAACGGGCGTCCCGTCGCGTCAGCTTCAATCATTCCGAGCGAATGTTTCAGCACGCCCCGTGCCGGTGCAACCGACCGTTAAGCCCAATGAGGTCATAAGACGCTGGGTTTCCACCAGTTTTTCCTAACGGGCGTTTATGTTTCCGCTGATCGGCCTCGCAGTGGTGTTCGGCATGGTGTTCGGCGGCTTCATGCTCGCCGGCGGCCATTTCGAAGTCATCATCGAAGCCGCGCCGATGGAATTCATGATGATCTTCGGCAGCGCCGTGGGCGCGCTGATCATCGCCAACGACATGCACGGCTTGAAAAGCGTGATGGGCGGCGTCGGCCAGGTGATGTCGGGCCCCAAGTGGAACAAGAAGGATTACGGCGATCTGCTCGCGCTTCTGTTCCAGCTCACCAAGCTGATGAAGACGAAGGGCGTCGTCGCGCTCGAAGCGCATATCGAAAAGCCGAACGAAAGCCCGATTTTTCAAAAGTACCCGAAGCTCTGCAAGGATCACTTCGTCGTCGATTTCATCTGCGACACGCTGCGCATGATGACGATGAACCTCGACGATCCCCATCAAGTCGAAGACGCGATGGAAAAGCAGATCGAGAAACACCATCACGAAGCGCTGCATCCCGCGCACGCGCTGCAAGGCATGGCTGACGGCTTGCCGGCGCTGGGGATCGTCGCGGCGGTGCTTGGCATCGTGAAGACGATGGGCGCGATCAACGAACCGCCGGAAATCCTCGGCTTGATGATCGGTAAGGCGCTGGTTGGCACGTTCCTCGGCGTGTTCTTGGCCTATGGCATCGTCGGCCCCATGGCGACGAAGTTGAATTCCGTGCTCGAGCACGACGCGCAATTCTACAAGATCATCCGCGACGTGTTGGTCGCGCACCTGCACGGCAACGCTGCGCAGGTGTCGGTGGAAATCGGCCGCGGCTCGGTGCCGTCGTCCCTGCAGCCGAGCTTCGCGCAGCTCGAAGAGGCGCTAGCCGCCGCCACGGAAGGCTGACAAAGCCGGTCGGAAAGCCGCCCCAGGGCTCCGGGAACGATTCTGGGCTATGCAGAAACGGATGCCCCTAAAGCTGCGAGACGCTTGCCAACGTAGTTAATCCTTGGCATTGGAGTCGCCGCCTGCGTTGAGAGTGCTCGACGTTGAGACGAGGGGTGCAACCTATGAATAAGTTCAAACTCGGCTTCGCTGCTGCTGCGGCTGCCGTTCTCGCCTTCGGCGTCGCGGCCTGTGGCCAAACGACTGCCGTGGAAGAGCCGGCTGCTGTTGAAGAAGCGGCGCCTGCTCCGGAACCGGCTGCCGACCCGGCTGCCGCTCCGGCTGACCCGGCTGCTGCGCCTGCTGAAGGCGCTGCCCCGGCCGCTCCGGCGACCCCGTAATAGGTCTTACGACCTTTATGTGCTTTCGAGCCGCCCGAGAGGGCGGCTCGTTTGCTTTTGGGGTATGGCGTGGCGATGCGCTTACCGCCCGCGCCTGAATTGGACTGGAGCGACGAAACCGCGCCGCGCGCGGTGGGGTTCGACGACGTCTATTTTTCTCGAGACGGCGGACTTGCCGAATCTGACGCCGTTTTCATCGCCGGCTGCGGACTGCCCGAGCGCTGGCGCGGGCGCGATCATTTCGCGCTCTGCGAGCTGGGTTTTGGCAGTGGTTTGAATGTTTTGGCGCTGTGGCGTGCCTGGAAGGCCACACGAAAGCCCTCCGCAATTTTGCATATCTCCAGTATCGAGGCATTCCCCCTCGCAAGGCCGGACGCGGCGCGCGCACTGGCGCAATTCCCAGAGGTGGCGGCGCTTTCAGAGCAGCTGCTGGCGCGCTGGCCGGTGCGCGCCTACGGCCCGCAGCGGCTTTGGTTTCCCGACGATGGTTTGGCGCTGACGCTACATGTCGGCGAGGCCGAACGTGTGCTGTCATCGTTGCGCGGGCGGTTCGATGGCTGGCTCCTCGATGGCTTCGCGCCGGCGCGGAACGCGGCGATGTGGTCGCCGGCGGTGTTTGAGCGAATCGCGGCGCTGTCCGCGCCGGACGCGCGCGTCGCGACGTTCAGCGTGGCCGGCGAGGTGCGGCGAGGGCTGGAGCAAGTCGGCTTCGTGGTGGAGCGAAAGCCGGGGTTCGGGAAAAAGCGTGAGCGCCTGGAGGCGCGGCTTTCATCGCCCGTGAGCGGGGCAACCGCCGCGCCAACACGTGTCGCCATTCTCGGCGCCGGCATCGCCGGGGCCGCGGTTGCGGCGGCGCTGTCGCGGCGGGGCGTCGAGACGGTGGTGCTGGACGCGGCGGCGCACTTGGGCGCGGGCGCGAGCGGCAATCCGGCTGGGCTGATCATGCCGCGGCTCGATCGCGGCGGCGCTTTGGCTGAGGTGTTTCTGGCGAGCTACCTCGACGCGGTGGCGACCTACGAGGCGCTCGGCGTGTTCGAACGCTGCGGGGTCGAAGAGCGCGCGCGGGCGAACAATGGCGAGGCGCTGGCCGACCTGGTCGCCGATCCGCCGCTACCGGCGGATTGGTTCGCGGGGCGTGCCAACGGCGCGGCGTGGCACGCGCGCGGCGGCTTGGTGCGGCCGCTGGCGGCGATCGAAAAGATGCTCGCGCACGCGCAGGTGCTGTTCGAAGCCGAGGTCGGCGCGATGGAGCGCGCCGATGGCGGCTGGTTGCTGCGTGCGCCGGATGGACGCGCGCGGTTGAAGGCGGATGCGGCGGTGCTGGCGTGTGGGGCGTCGCTGAAGGCGTTCGAGCCGGCGGCGTTTCTGCCGATCGAGCTTTCGCGCGGCCAGATCGAGTGGGGCGGTGGGGTTCAGCTTGCGCACGCGATGACGCAGGGCAGTTACGTCGCGCCGTTCGATGGCGGCGTGCTGTTTGGGGCGACGTTCGACAAGGTTGAGGCAGGCGCAACGCCAACCCAGAGCCGCGCGGAGAATCTTGCGGCGTTAGCCAAGTTGGCGCCTGAGATCGCAGCGTCGCTCGATGCGTCGACGCTGACCTCGCGTGCGTCGTTGCGGGCCACGACGCAGGATCGCGCGCCGATCTGCGGGGCGCTGCCGGATGCTGAACGCGGGCCTAACGCGCGCCATGAGGGCGTTTACGTTATCGGCGGATTAGGCGCGCGCGGGCTGACGCTGTCGCCGCTGCTGGGTGAGACGATTGCGTCGATGATTTGCGCTGAACCCCAAGCGCTGTCTGGGCCGGCGCTCGATGCGATCGATCCGGCCCGCTTCCTGCATCGTCGCGCCCGACGCGGCGGTTAACGCGTCGTTTAGGTTAAAAACGATGGCTTTCGACGGCGCGGCTTCGGCACAAGTGAGCTTTCTCGAAATCGAATTCAGCGGCCTCGATCTGGCGGGCGCGGTCGATGCTGTCGCGGTGCGCGGCACGTTGGGCGGGCGCTTTGCCTATGTGGCGACGCCGAACGTGGACCACGTTGTCGGGTTGTCGAAAGAACCGGCGCGGCGCGCGCTTTACGACAATGCCTGGCTGACATTGAACGACAGCAAGATCCTCTCGCGGCTGGCCAAGCGCGCCGGTTTGCGACTGCCGACGGCGACGGGCGCGGACCTCGCCAAGCGGCTGTTCGATCAAGTGATCGACCCGAGTGAGCCGGTCACGATCATCGGCGGCGACAAGAAGAGCATCGCCAAGCTGGCCAAACGCTACAAGCTGACCGACGTGCGCTGGTACGACGCGCCGATGGGCTTGAAGCAGAAGCCGGCGGCGATCGTCGACGCTGCGGCATTTGCGGCCGCGCAAGGCGCGCGGTTTACCTTCATTTGCGTGGGCGCGCCGCAGCAAGAGCTGATCGCGTTTGCGATCAAGCAACGCGGCGATGCGCAAGGCGTTGGCCTCTGCGTCGGCGCGGCGTTGGACTTTCTGGCTGGCCGCAAGCATCGCGCGCCGAAGCTGATGCGGGCGCTGGGACTTGAATGGCTTCACCGCCTGGTGAGCGAGCCCGCGCGGATGTGGCGTCGCTACTTGGTTGATGGCCCCAAAGTGTTTTCGCTGTTCGCGGAATGGCGCTCGGCGATGATGGCGGCGAGTGCCGCCTGACGGGTTTCGTCGAGCGAATAATTGCGCAGGCTGAGCGCGGTCAGCGCATACAACACAACCGGAACGCCGATGAAGAGCCAGCTGAGCGTGGCGAGCGCTAGCTCGCTGTTGGCGCCGCCCAGTGCCGCGTCGAACCCGACCAAGCCGAGAACGACATAGGTGAGCGGGCCGGCGGCGATGCCGAGTTTGGATGTCGTCAGCAGAAGTCCGAAATAGACGCCGCTGCGGCGCGCGCCGGTGAGCACTTCGTCCTCATCGACGACATCGGCCATCATTGAGCGCGTCAGCAAGCTGCCGCCGCCTTGGGCGAGGCCGGCGAGCGCCATGAACGGCGCGACGAAGACGAAGTCCTGCGCCGGCATCACGAACAGCAACGCAAGCGTTACCGATGAATAGACGAGCGCCGCTTGTAGCGCGCGGTGCTTGCTGAGGCGGCGCGCGGCGAACCACCAGATCGGCACGCCGGCAAGGCCCGCGAGAAAATAGATCGCCAGCAGCGTCTGCGATTCTTGTTCGAAGCCGAGCACGAACTGGAAGAAGAAAAGAAACAAACCGCCGGACACGCCCTGGGCGATGCCCATCAGCAAATCGGGGATCAGCACGCGCTGGGCGGAGCGGTTGGCGATCAAAGTTTGCAGCGCTTCACGCAAGCCGAGATGCGGTTGTGGCGGGCGGTTCGTCTCGCGCACGGACAAAACCGCAAGCAACGTCGTTGCGGGCAACAGGAACAAGAGCGTCCAGCCCATCGCGTGGACAGCGTCAGCGTTGGAACCGCCAAGACCCTGGACCACAAAGCCGGCGAGCACGAGCATGATGGTTTGACCGACCAAGCTCGCCACCTGCACAGCGCCGAGCACGTGCGTGCGGCCGTGATAGGTGGGCACCAATTCTCCGGCCCAACCGAGATGCGCAACCATCATCGCCGCGAACACGGCGTACAGCACAAGCACGGCAAAGCCGGCGACACCGATGCCGACGCCCGGCCACAGCCCCATGAACACCACCCACACCAGCGCCATCAACGGCGCGCAGGTGATGATGAGCCAGTAGCGGCGGCGGCCCCATTTGTGTTCGGTGCGATCCTGGATGCCGCCGATCATCGGGTCGATGAAAATGTCAAGGAGGCGGGCGCCGAGGAAGATCGCTGAAACCGCCCAGAGCGGCAGGCCCAGATGTTCGGCGAAATGCGGCGGCAGGAAAATGACGCTCGGCAGCGTCAGCGCAAGCAATGGCGCGGCGGGAGCGGCGAACGCGATGATCTCCCACGTCGAGACCTTTCGCTCGTCTGCGTTCGAATTCGCCACGCCGCCTCCGATCTCGCTGAGTGGGCAGACGCCCGCTCAGTCATCGTGCTTCGCACGCTGACCGCTCCACCGCAAACGGCGAGCGTCGGAAACAGATCAGCCGCGAACGGCTGTCGTAAGGGGAGGCAGCAATTTTTCGTTGGCGGCGATGACGGCGCCGGTCTTCATGAAATCGTCGCCATCGATTTCTTTGACGAAGCCGCCGGCCTCGCGCACGAGAACGGCGCCGGCGGCGACGTCCCACGCGTTCAAGCCGCGCTCCCAATAGCCGTCGAAGCGTCCGGCGGCGACGTATGCGAGGTCAAGTGCTGCGGCGCCGAAGCGGCGTACGCCGGAGCTGATCGCGATGACGCGTCCGATTTCGCCGAGCGCTTTGTCGTGTCCAGGTTTGCCGAGGAACGGCGTGCCGGTGGCGATGAGCGCATCCGCCATGTTGGCGCGGGCGCCGACGCGCAGGCGCTTGTCGTTCATGTAGGCGCCTTGGCCGCGCTCGGCCCAGAACAATTCGTCGCGGATGACGTTGTAGACAACGCCGGCGATCAGCACGCCTTCGCGTTCGAGGCCGACCGAAACGGCGAAGTGGGGAATGCCGTGCAGGAAATTCGTAGTGCCATCGAGCGGATCGACGAGCCAGCGATTGGTTTTGTCTGTGCCTTCAACGATGCCGCGCTCTTCCATGACGAAGCCGTAGCCGGGGCGCGCCTTGGAGAGTTCTTCAAACAGCGTCTTCTCGGACTTCAAATCCGCCATCGACACGAAATCGGCGGGGCCTTTGCGCGAGACCTGAAGATTTTCCACCTCGCCAAAATCGCGGATCAGCGCGCGCCCGGCTTTGCGCGTGGCGGCGATCATGACGTTGAGGAGGGCGGAGGCCTGGGGCATTGGGGCCTGGGTGCTAGCAGGGGGGCGGAGGTGCAGCAAGGGACATCGCCTAGCTCCACGCGCCCTTCTGCACTGCGGCGACCATTTGGCCGACCGTGCAGCTCTCGAACTGGCGCTCCCAAAGGCTAGCGCCCTCGGCGGGCACATAGCGAGAGCAATCCATGGCGGAAAAGTCGGCGCCGAATTCGGTGTGTAACCAATCAATGAAATCGTAGAAATCCGCACCCGATATATGCAGGTCTTTGTAGATTTCGGTGCTGTACGAAATTCGCGCGTTCGGCTCGGCGGTGACCTGACCGAGGCGCGCAAAGATGAGATCCGCCAACAACATCCTTTGCAACCTAATCTCGGGTTCAGCGTGACTCAAGAATAGCGCGCGCGGCGGCGGCGCCTGTGGCGAAGCAGGCGTGCAGCAGATAGCCCCCGGTGGGGGCTTCCCAGTCCAGCATTTCACCGGCGACGTAGGTGTTCGCGATGGCGCGGAGTTGCAGTGTGTCGTCGACCGCATCCCAGGCGACGCCGCCGGCGGTGGAGATGGCGCGGGCGAGGCCATGCGGCGCGGTGAGCGTGAGCGGCACGGCTTTGATGCGCTGGGCGAGCTGAGCCGGATCGTTCGGCAGCGGACCGGCTTCGCGCAGCAAATTGATCGCCATGGGCGCGAGGTTGAGCGCTTTGCGCAGCGTGGAGGACAGGCTGTCGCCGCGTTTGGCGCGCGTAAGCTTGGCTTCGATATCTGCGTGGCTGAGTTGCGGGCGCAGATCGACATGCAATGTTTGCGGCGCCTGCCGCTCAAGCGCGTCGCGCAACGGCGCCGACAGCGCGTAGATGGCGCCGCCTTCAAGCCCGTAGCGCGCGATCATGGCTTCGCCGCGCACGCTGTGCGTTTGAAAGCTGAGCGCGATGCCTTTCAGGGGCTGGCCGGCGAAGCGATCGCGGAAATGGTCGCTCCAGGCGATGTCGAAGCCGACATTCGCGGGCTTGAACGGCGCGAGTGCGACGCCGCGTTCTTGCAGGAGGGGCGCCCATGCGCCGTCGCTGCCAAGCTTTGGCCAGGACGCGCCGCCGAGTGCGAGCAGAGTTGCGTCGGGCATGATGCTTTCGGCGCCGTCGAATTGGAGCGCACCGGATGCGTCCCAGCCGCGCCAGGTTGCGCGTGTGCGGAGCGTGACGCCCTGGGCGGCGAGGCGCGCGAGCCAGGCGCGAAGCAGAGGCGACGCTTTCATCGATTTGGGAAACACGCGGCCGCTGGAGCCGATGAAGGTGGGTTCGCCCAGAGCTTCGCACCAAGCGATCAGGTGTTCGCGGTTAAAGGCGTCGATGAGCGGGGCGAGGCGATCACGCGCGGGGCCGTAGCGCGTCAGAAATTCGGCGAGCGGTTCGGAGTGTGTGAGATTGAGGCCGCCGCGACCGGCCATCAGGAATTTGCGCCCGACGCTGGGCATCCGTTCGTAGAGGTGCACGCCAACGCCAGCCGCGCTCAGCATGTCCGCCGCGATCAGGCCGGCCGGGCCCGCGCCAATGATCGCGACGGTGTGCATGGGCAACGCATAGGGCTTTGCGTCGCCCGTGTCTGCCTAGTTCATGTCGACTTTACCGGACTTGCCGATGTCGTCGGGCTTTGCGCCCGTAGCGGCGGCGGCGAGCATTTGCACGGTGGCGATCATCACGTTCGGCCCGTTCCAGTATTGGGCTTCGTGCGGCGTCACCTCAAGCACGCGAATTTTCGGATCGTCGGCGCCATCCCAGAACGCGGACGCGGCCGGCGACCAGAGCTCGCGGATCAGCGCGCGATCGTTCAGCACGCGGGCATTGCCGCTCACCGAGACGAAATCGTTGCCGCCGGGATCGGCGAAAGCGACGCAGACGCTGGGCTGGGATTCGATCTCTTCGACTTTTGGGCTGCCGTCGTCGGTGAGAAAATAGATCGCGTTCTCGCCACGGCGCACGCGCGGTCCCATCGGGCGGGCACGGTGGATGTCGTCATGCATGGTGACGAGCATCGCGACGTGGATTTTTTCCATCGTGTCCCATACGCGGTCGAGATCTTCGGCAGGCGTGGTTGGTTTCTTCGACATCTCGAAATCTCCGTTGGATTCCGAGAACAACGCTCCGCGCTGGTTATGCGTTCCGGCTATTCGTGCTGGTGGGCGCAGGCTTCGATCTTGTTGCCATCGGGATCGCGCACGAAGGCGCCGTAATAATCTGGATGATATTCGCTGCGCAGTCCGGGCTTACCGTCTTCGATGCCGCCTTGCTCCATCGCGGCGAGATAGAAATCGTCCACCGCGCGGCGCGTGTCGGCGCGGAACGCGATGTGGACGCCGTTGCCCATGCTGGCGGGCTGACCGTTGATCGGGAACTGAATCCAGAAGCTCGGCTTGCCGGGCTTGCCATAGCCGACGCCAACCAAATTGCCGCCGATCTCCACCGGCATGATCGGCGCCATACCAAGCGGCGCCAGCGCGGCATCGTAGAAAGCTTTCGCGCGCTTGATGTCCTTCACGCCGACGGACACGTGATCGATGCTCATGGTGCGTTCTCCTCAGCGCCAGCGGGCGAACCAGTCGATCGTACGCATCAGCGCCAGCTCGCAGGACGCTTCGTCGTAATCGTGGCTCGCCTTGCGGCAAAAGCCGTGGCCAGCGTCGTAGATATAGAGCGGCGAATGCGGCGCCGCAGCCTGCACGCGCTCGATATTTTCCGGTGGGATCGAGGCGTCGCGCGCGCCGTAATGCAACATCACCGGAGCTTTGGGCGTGAGATCGAGCATGTCGGCGATCAGCCGCCCGTAAAAGCAGGAGGCAGCGCTGAGGCCGGTGCATTGCGCCGCCGCTCGCCAGCTCATGGCGCCGCCATAGCAGAAGCCGGTGACGTAGCAGGGCTTCGGCAACGCATCGATGGCGGCCTGGATGTCAGCAATCACATGCTCCCACGGTGAGCCGATGACGGCGGCAATACCCTTTTGGATGCCGGCGGGATCAACACTGGCTTGGAAATCGGGCTCGACGCGCTCGAACAGGCCGGGGGCGAGGGTTTCATAGCCGGCGTCTGCAAAGCGGGCGGTCATTTCGCCGATGTGCTCCGTGAGGCCGAAAATCTCCTGCAACACCACGACACCGCCGCGCGCCGGCCCGTTGGGCTTGGCGTGCAAGGCCGGCAGCACGAAGCCGTCATGGGCGCTGGTCAGATTTGTGCGCTGCGTCATGAGCTTCCGTCGCACGCGGAGCGCCAAGTTGACAAGAAGTTGAGGATGCCAGGCGGCGAAAGGCGCTGGCGGCGCGGCGCGCGAAAGCCCATCCTCGCGCGCATGAACGCGGTGGGCAGGTTGCTGGCGCCAGTGCTGTGTGCGGCGGCCCTCGCGTGGGCCCCGTCGGCGCGGGCTGTGTGCATTGAGAGCGCGCAGCTTGAAGCGGCGCCATCGCCGCTGTTTCCAGTTGAAGCGTTGGCCGGGACGACCACCACGGATCGACGCGGGCGCATGGTGGCGCCGGTGATGGTCAACGGGCAGGGCCCGTACCGCTTCATCGTCGACACTGGGGCCAATCGCTCGGTGCTTTCAACGACGCTGGCGACATCTTTGGGGCTTGCGCCGGTTGGGTCGGGTGAAGTGCATTCCGTGCATGGCGTCACCGTCGCGCCTTTGGTGGAGGTGACCTCGCTTGCTTACGGCGCGCTGCCGTTGCCGAGCGACGCGCTGCCTTTGCTGCAAGGCCCGGTGCTGGCGGGCGAACAGGGCTTGCTGGGCGTCGATGGCATGCGCGGACGGCGCTTGCGGATGGATTTCGAGCGCCGCTGCATCGAGATTGCGCCTTCAGCGACGGCGCCGCGGCTGCGCAACTGGACGACCGTGCAGGGTGAGTTGCGATTCGGGCATTTGGTGGTGATCGAGGGCTTCATCCGCGGCCAGTCGGTCAATCTGCTGATCGACACTGGCTCCGACACCAGCATGGCGAATACGGCGCTGCGCGATCAATTGCGCGGCGGCGTGCGCACCGATTACACGCGCACCGAACTGATCCGCGCTTACACGGCCGGTTTGCCCGTGGCGCTCGATTCAGCCGTGCTGATCCCCAGGCTTAGTCTTGGGCGAGATATCGAGGTGACGAGCCTCGTGGCTTATGTAGGCGATTTTCACATCTTCAATCTGTGGGGCCTGCAGGATGAGCCGACCTTGCTGATCGGCATGGACGTTCTCTCGCAGGCGCGCGCCATCGCCATCGATTACGAACGCGCGACCGTCCATTTCCGGCTGCGTCAATGGGAAACGGGCACGCGGATCAGGCGCTAGACATTTTGGTGGTCGCGCGATCGTTCGCGAAAACCGGACGCCACTTTTCGCTATCGCGCTCCGGGCGGATCAACGAACATCTTGCCGCGCTCGACCCAATAGACGGCGATCAACATCAGCACGCCCAGGATGGTGAGCCCGGCCAGGAACGGCAGCGCGGTGCCGTCGAAGGCGCGGGCGCTGAGTCCGGCGAGCAGCGCGCCGGACGTGGCGGTGACGGCGCCGAACACGGCCGAGGCGGAGCCGGCGTTGCGGCCCATCGGCTCCATCGCCAGCGCGTTGAAATTGCCGCCGACCATGCCGAACACGATCAGGGTCAGCGACAACATCGGCAAGAACACCCAGAGCGATACGAACCCCATGGCTTCGAGCGCGAGGTGCAAGGCGGCGGTGGCGGTGAACCAGATCGCCATCCAATGCGAAATGCGGCGCATGCCGTAGCGCATGACGATGCGTGAGTTGAGGAAGGTGCCGATGGTGATGGCGATGGCGACAGCGCCGAACGCGAACGGGAACAGCGGCCCGAGGTCGAACACGTCGACGTACAATTGCTCCGAGGTGGTGACGTAGCTGAACAGCGCGCCGGAGAGAAAGCAGCTGGCGATCATGTAGCCGATCATTTGCCGGTTGCTCAGTACGCGCGCGTAAGCGCCGGCGATGGCGCGCGGCAGAAAGGGCGTGCGGTTTTCGTCGCGCAGTGTTTCCGGCAGGCGCAGCAACAGCCAGCCGAGCACGGCCAGCGTATAGATCAAGAGCGCACCGAAGATCCAACGCCACGGCGCGGCGAGCAGGATCAATTGGCCGACGCCGGGCGCAATGATCGGCACGATCATGAACACGGTCATCGCCATCGACATGATCTGCGCCATGCGCCGCCCTTCGGTGAGATCGCGCACGACGGCGACCGAGATCACGCGCGTGGCTGCAGCGCCCACGCCTTGCAGCGCGCGCCCGAGCAGGAAGATCTCGAAGCTTGGCGCGATCACACAGACGAGCGCGCCCAGCACGAATAGCCCCAACGCCCACACCATCACGCTGCGCCGGCCAAACGCGTCCGAGAGCGGGCCGTAGACCAGCTGCATCACGCCGAACACCGCGACGTAGACGACGATGACCAGCTGGCGATCGTTGGCGTTGGCGAGCGCGAAGGCGCGGCCGATCTCCGGCAACGCCGGCAGCATGATGTCGATCGAGATCGCATTGAGCGCCGAAAGCGCTGCAACCATGGCGACGAGTTCGAAGGTCGAGAGGCCTTGGTGAGGGCGTTCTTCGGTCACGAGGTGAAGCGGAAGTGCATCACATCGCCTTCACGGACGATGTAGTCCTTGCCTTCGAGACGCATTTTGCCGGCTTCCTTGGCGCCTTGTTCGCCGTTGTTGGCGACGAAATCGGCATAGGCGATGGTTTCGGCGCGGATGAAGCCTTTTTCGAAATCGGTGTGAATGACGCCCGCGGCTTGCGGCGCGGTTGAGCCTTTGTGGATGGTCCAGGCGCGCGCTTCTTTCGGGCCGACGGTGAAATAGGTTTGCAGGTTTAGAAGATCGTAGCCGGCGTGGATGAGCTTATCGAGGCCGGGTTCGTCGAGCCCGGCGGCGGCGAGAAATTCTTTCTGCTCTTCGTCGCTGAGCGCAGCGAGTTCGGCTTCGATCTGCGCGGAAATGACAACGCAGGCCGCGTTCTCGCGCTTGGCATAATCTTGGACGCGCGCGGAATAGGCATTGCCGCTGGCGGCGTTGGCCTCATCGACGTTGCAGACGTAGAGCACCGGCAGAGCGGTGAGGAGCTGCAACATGTCGAAGGCTTTTTGCTCTTCGGCGCTGCGCTGCGTGTGGCGCGCGGGCTTGCCGTCCTCCAGCAACGCTTTGGCGCGCACCACGAGGTCGAGCGTGAGCTTGGCGTCTTTGTCACCGCCTTTGGCCTTCTTCTCGAGATTGCCGACGCGCTTTTCCAAGCTTTCGAGATCGGCGAGCATCAATTCGGTTTCGACGGTTTCGAGGTCAGCGATCGGATCGATGCGGCCTTCGACGTGGGTGATGTCGTCGTTTTCGAAGCAGCGCAGGACGTAGGCGATGGCGTCGCACTCGCGGATGTTGGCGAGGAATTGGTTGCCCAAGCCTTCGCCCTTCGAGGCGCCGCGCACCAGGCCTGCAATGTCCACGAAATTCATGCGCGTCGGGATGATCTCCTTCGAGCCGGCGATCTTGGCCAGAATATCAAGGCGCGGCTCCGGCATCGCCACCTCGCCGACATTCGGCTCAATGGTGCAGAACGGATAATTCGCCGCTTGCGCGGCGGCTGTGCGCGTCAACGCATTGAAGAGCGTGGACTTGCCGACGTTCGGCAAGCCGACGATGCCGCATTTGAAACCCATGTTGTCTTATGTCCTCGAATTACTTTGCTTGCGCCACCGCTTGCACGGCCAGATCGCGCCAAATGCGCGCCTCGGCGCGGAGCGCCGGCGATATTTTGGAATAGCGGCGTTCGATCTCGGCGAGGCCGATCTCGGCGTCGGCTTTGCGGCCTGTCTTGGCCATGAAGGCGACGTAGCGCGCGCCGGATTCCAAGCCGGGCACGCGGTCAGCAGCGAAGCGATAGGGGGCTTCGGCTTCGTCGTTGCGGCCAAGGCCTTCATAGGCGCGGCCGAAGGCGAGTGCGGCTTGCGGTGTTTCGCCGTCGCGGCCGAGCGCTTTCAATTGTTCGATACGCTGCAAGGCTTCGTCATACCGATTGAGTTCCAGCAGCGCGTGCGCGTGGCCGAGCAGGATCACCGGATCCTCGGCCCAATGACCGGTGACGCATTGCGCCCATTGTGCTTCAGCGTCGGACCAGCGCCCGAGCGCCGCGGCGGCTTGGGCGATTTTCATGCGGTTGCCGATGGTGGGGGTGTCGTCGAGGGCGCGAATGGCGTTGCGATATTCGCGCTCGGGATCGAGGGCGCGCTGAGCGGCCTTGCCGACGCCGCGCGCGGTGCGACCGCCCATCATCTCCGGCAACAGCACGGCGAAGAAATAAAAGGCCGGCCCCAGCATCGGCGCGATCACGAAGATCCACAGCCAATACATCTCGCGCCCGGTGCGCACGACGTGCACGCCGCACAGGAGAGAAGGCACGTAGGAAAGGATCAAAAGAAACATGGGCGCCCCGGGCGGCCAGAGGCTTAGCGAAAAAGCCGGACCGGCGCGAGCGGGCCTGCTGCAATCGCGGGATTGGCGGCTCGCGCGAACACATGTACTCGCGATTCGTGCTTATCCACAGGAGGCGGCCATGTCGCGTTGGCGTCAATTGAGGGCGTGGGACGAGTGGGCCTCCGATACCCCACACCTGGCTGAGCCGCCGCTGGCGCTGCGCCGGCGCCTGGCCCGGGAGGCCAAGGACGGCAAGCGCGCTGTCGCCATTGAGCGCAGCGACTCCCCAGCCCAGCTCGAGCGGGCGGCCAAAAGCTTGAAGCACGCCTGCGCTGAGAGCCGGGTGCTGCACGTGCCGTACTGGAACCTGGCGAAGGCCGAGGCGGCGATGCGGCGTGCCGGCGTCACCGGCAGCGTGCGCAATCTGTGCGGCAGCCAGTCGAAGCGCGTCAAGAAACGCTAGACGTCGCCGTTGGACGATTGGCGCGGGTTGGCTTTTGTGGCCGGCGCGAGGCGCATGACCTCGCCTTGGTATTTTTCGTCCTCGCCGCGCGCCAGCATCGGCGCTGCTTTCGCGCACGCGTCGAGCAGCTTGCTCACCCACTCGGCTTCGATCTTGTGGAAGTCGCTCAGCACGTAGCCGTGCACCAGCTCTGCCTGACCTGGGTGGCCGACGCCCAAGCGCGCGCGGCGAAAGCCTTCGCCGATCGATGAGGCCATCATCGAGCGAATGCCGTTGTGGCCGGCCGCGCCGCCGCCGGTTTTCATGCGGAAGCGGCCGGGCGCGAGATCGATCTCATCATAGAAGGCGACGATTTCGGGCGCCGATAGCTTGTAGAAATTGGCGGCCTCGCCGACGGCGCGGCCGCTTTCGTTCATGTAGGTCTGCGGCTTCATCGCCAGCACGCGCGCGCCATCGATCTGGCCTTCGGCGATCTCGCTTTGGAACTTCTTGCGCCACGGCCCGAAGCCATGCGCGCGCACGATCGCATCTACGGCCATGAAGCCGATATTGTGCCGATTTCCAGCGTATTTCGCGCCAGGATTGCCGAGGCCGACGAGGAGCAGCATCGCGCTTGATTACCTCTCCGCGCAGCGAAGGGCAAAGCGCGGTGTCGTGCCTTAAGCGGGCGTGGCGGGGGTCGCGGCGCCGTCTGCGGCAGCGCCTTCGGCGGCCTTCGGCGTCTCTTCCGTTTCCGCCTTGCGGCCAGCGATGGTGGCGACGGTGAAATCGCGATCGCGGATCACCGGGCGCACGCCTTCGGGCAGCTTGATCGACGAGATGTGGATCGAGTCACCGATTTCGGCGCCGGTGAGATCGACAACGATCTCTTCCGGGATGCTGTCGGCCGGGGCTTTCAGCTTGATCGTGTGGCGCACGATGTTGAGCACGCCGCCGCGCTTCAGGCCGGGCGAAGCATCGTGGTTGCGGAAGTGCACCACGACGTCGATCGAGATGATCGCGTCCTTCTCAACCCGGTAGAGGTCGAGGTGGATCGGCTTGTCCGACACCGGGTGGAATTGCACCGCGCGCGGGATCACCGGCTGGCGCTCGCCCTTATGATCGATCTCGATCATGTGGGAGAGGAATTTGCCGGAACGGATGGCCGTTTCGACTTCCTTTTCCTTGAGCTCAATGGCGATCGAACCGCGGTCGCCGCCATAGAGGACGCCGGGGATCAGGCCAGATTTGCGCGTGGCGCGGGCGCCGCCCGTGCCGAGTTTTTCGCGCTTTTCGACGTTCAATACGATGCCCGCCATGGGCTGGCCCCTTGGAATAAACCGGTTCGGTTTGGAAAATGAAGCGGGGCTTCTAGCCGAACGGGATCGGGAGGGCAAGGAGGGGGTATTGAGGGGGTAGGGAGTAGGGAATGGGGAGTAGGGAAGGGGCCCTATTCGCTATTCGCTAATCCCCATTCGCCCGCACCATTAACAAACCGGTGGGGCTAAGCGGGTAAAATCGACCGGTGGCGACCCCCCGTTCCTCCGATGGCCGGCGAGATCTGGCCCTTATCAGCGCCAGCGGCTCCACCGCCCGGGTGCTGAACCTGGCGCTGGTGTTCGAGCGGCATGGGGGCAGCCCGGACTTTCAGGCGCGGCCGCTGTTTCGGAGCATGAAGCTCAACCGGTCGCTGGTGATCAAGCATGCGCTGCGCCCGCACGAACGGGCGCTGTTCGAGCGGCCCGAGCCGCACACCACCAAGATCGTGTTCCCGTATTCGAGCGCCGAATTGGGCCTCGGCGGCACCAGCGTGATGGTGGGGGAGCGCAAGTTCGATCAATTGTTGCGCGGCGCCATCGGCGCATCCGTGGATGAGGACGCGTTTCAGGCCGATTTCGACCTGCTCAACGTGTTGCACGAGATGCCCTCGTTCGATCCGTTCATGCTGCGCGAACAATTGCGCCGCGCCGGCGCCGAACCGGCCCGCTGCTTCTTCGACATCTCCGACGCCGACATCGCCCAGATGGTGGAGTTCGTCAGCGACGAGATCGCGCCGCTGACACGGTTGGCGTTTGGCGCGGGCGGACGGCGCGCGGCCAATCTGTCGATGCGTCTGGCTGAAAAGCTGATGACCGACGAGAACGCGAAATTTCTCGATCCGCTGCGCGCGACGTTGCGGTTGTCTGCCAGCGAATATGTACGCGGCGTGTTCGCCTGGAAGGGCTTCCTCTATTACAAATGGCTGACGCGAAACAGCGCCGAGCAGCGCGCGGTGTTCGATCGCGCGTTCGCGGCGTGCGCGATCCGTCGCAGCGACATGCCCAAACGCATCGAAGCGGAGAAGCTTCGTCAAAGCGTGATCCGCCGCATTGGCATCGTCAGCGAACGCACGGCGGCGATGTTGGGTGAGTACAACAAGGCGTTTGACGCGTTTGCGGCCAGCCAGCCGGTGGATTTCCGTGATTTCTTGTTGCAGGCGCCGGCGCATTTCGCGGCCTTGGGTGAAGCGACGGGGGCGCTGTCGCATATTGTTTCGTTCTGGCGGTTTCGGTTTCCAGAAGCCGGGCCAGCGAGCCTCGACCCAGACGAGGCGATCGAGATCTTCAGCGAGTTCGACGTGATGCTCAGCGGCGTCGAGCTTGGTCACGCCGACGCGGAGAACGAACTGTTCGTCGCATAAGCGTTCGCATTGCGTCCAAGTGCGCGGAAGCCTGCATCCCCGATCAATGGGGAATGCGATGAAGCGATTGATGGCGGCTGCGTTCGGTTGGGCGTGCATGGGCCTCTGCGCGCCGGCATCGGCGCAAGAGCCGCCGCCCTTCGACATGACAAGCGTGACGATCGCCGTGCGTGACAACGCATTGTCGGGCAGGCTCTATGCGCCATCAGGGCGCGCCGAATACCCGGTCGTGGTTTTGGTTTCTGGCTCGGGCAACGAGAGCGAGGTTGAAGGCGTTTACACGCGCATCATCGCCGGCGCCTTCGCGGCGCAGGGGATCGGCACGCTGGCGTACGACAAACGTGGCGTTGGCGGGTCGAGTGGAACCTACACCGGCAACGATTTCCGCGCGCTCGGCGACGACGCGGCCGCCGTTGCGCGCTTTGCGTCACGCTTACCGCAGGTCGAGGCGGTTGGTATGTGGGGCATCAGCCAAGCAGGCTGGATCATTCCTTACGCTGTGCGCCGCGCGCCGAATTTGCGCTTTGCCATTCTGGTGAGCGCGGCGGGGGTCAACCCGCACGAGCAGGTTTCGTATTTTCTGCGCACGCAAGCGCTGAGCTGGGGGCTGACGCCTGAGGAGGCCGATGCTGCGGACGCGATGCATCGCGCCGTCGCGCTCTATTATGCCGGTCGCGCCCGCTATGAGGATGCGCAGGCGGAAGTGGATCGCCATCAGGGTGCGCGCTGGTTTGGCGCGGTGGTGACGCATCCCTATTGGGACGAGATGAGCCCAGAAGGCGCCATTCTAAATCCCGAGCGCTTGTCGGCGGCTCTGCGTGAACGCCCTGGCGCGTTTGAAATCTACAGCTCGCCATCGTCGTTCGTGGATTATGCGCGCACGTACCGTTCGCTGCGGCGTTTGCCGACCTTGTTTATCTACGGCAGCGCCGATGAACTGGTGCCGCCGGCGCGTTCACGCGCCATTTTCGAAGCCACGTTCGCGGGCGAACGACGACACGCGCATGAGTTCCGCGTGTTCGACGGTGCGAGCCATGACATTCAAACGCCGGAGGGCCGTGTCAGGCAGGATTATCTCGACACCATGTCGGCCTGGGCGCGCGCTCAGTTCGACGTTGCCGGTTGAGCAGCGGCGGGCGCGACCAGGGTTTGGCCTTCGCGCTCGCGGCCTTCGGCTTCGGCGATGGCTTGCTCGAACGCGGCCAGCAATGCGAGGACGCAACAGGCGTTGAGGAAGTGATCGCCGCCCGGCACCTCGACCAAAGTGTGATTGTAGTCGGTGGCGAGCGTGCGGGCTGATTCAAGCGGCACGAAGGTGTCGGCGTCGCCGTGCAGGAACACCATCGGCTGACGCAAACCGCGCAGCGCCTCGCGCACGCCTGGCAATTGCCGGCGCTGCGCGCTCAACTCGGAGATCGAGTTTTTCAGATCGCGCGGCAACAGGGGGCGCACCACGCGGCCGACGCCGATCATGCGCCGCGCGGTGGGGCCGGCGTCGCCGAAGAACGACGACATCAGCACCAAAGCGTGGACGCGGTCGGGGTAGCGCGACGCCATCAAGGTCGCGACCGGCGCGCCGAAGGATTGGCCGACAAGCAGCACGCGCTCATCGGGGCGCGCGGTGAGCATCGGCGCGAGCGCCTCGGCTTGCTTGGCGATGTCGCGGACCGGGCCTTCCGGCTGGCTTGTGCGAAAGCCGGGGCGGTCGGCGACGATCATCTCGCGCGTGGCCGGCAGCGCGGCGATCGTCGGCGCCCAATACTCGCTCCACGATGGCGTGCCGGTGATGATGACGATCTTCCACGTGGCGTCGGCGCGCGCAGGCGTTTGCAGCGCTGAGATGCGCCACGCTTCGGGCACGCCGGCGGTAAATTCGATCCGTTCCATCGTGCCGGGCGGATAGTCGGAGGAAACTGGAAAGCGCGGCGGCCCGGTTTCTTCCGCGGGCTCATGGGCGGCGCAGGCGCCGAGAAGTGAGAGCGCCAAAAGAGAGCCGATCCAAGTTTTGAGATGTCCCCGCATGGGCGGAGATTTAGGGCGCCGGGTGCGGCGGCGCCAGTGCGCCAAACTGGATGGGTCCAGTTTGCCGGCGCCGCTGACGTTCGTCGCACGGACAGGGCGGTTGCGCGCACCCCGGCTTGTTGTTGGGGGAATAAGAATGGCTGACATTAGCGCAGTGAGGGAGAACATGATCCGAAGCTTTATTCTCGCTTTTGCCTGCGTCGCGGCGCTTGCGCCGTCCGCACTGGCGCAACAAGCAGCGACACAACCCCCGCCGATCGACCAGATGAGCACGCAGCAATTGCGTGACGCGGTGGGGCGTTTGCGTCCGTATGTCATGAATGGCGGCGTTCGCCCGTCGCAGGCGCCGGGCTGTGAGTCGGCGGAGAGCCGGCAGCTCGATTTCTGGCTGGGCGAATGGGATGTCTCGCCGTCGGGCTCGACGGCGGTGTTGGCCGAGAGCTCGATCACGCTGCACGACCAAGGCTGCGTGATCATCGAGAATTGGCGCCCGCTGATGGGCGCGCACGGCTTCTCGATCAACGTGTACGACGCGACCGATCAGCAATGGCATCAGACCTACGCCGGCGCTGGCGGACGGCGGTCAGTGTATGCGGGCGCGTACACTGACGGCGCGATGCGATTGGGCATGGTGACCGGCGCGCCCGGCACACAGCGCATGAGCTATCAGCGCATGGATGAGAACACAGTGCGCCAATGGGGTGAGCGCCTCGATCCGGCCACCAACACTTGGGTGGGCACATTTGATTTCACTTACCGCCGCCGTGCAGGCACGGCGTTCGCGCGCTGATCGGGGAACACGCACATGATCCGCACCATCACGTTTCTCGCGCTTGCGGCCGCCTTGGCGGGTCCCGCGGCAGCGCAACAGCAGCAACAACAACAACAACAACCGCCAGCGGTTGAACGCATGAGCCGCCAACAATTGCGCGATGAAGTCACGCGCTTGCGCGGGTTTGTGAACAATGGCGCGGTGCAGCCGGTGCGCCCGCCCGGATGCAGCGCCGCAGAGAAGCGGCAGTTCGATTTCTGGGTCGGCGAGTGGCAAGTGGCGCCGTCCGGCGTGCAGACGCCGATGACGATTGGCGAAAGCACCATCAGTATGAATGCGCAGGGCTGCGTGCTGATGGAATATTGGCGCCCGTATGCGGGCACGTCCGGCCATTCGCTGAACGTGTACGATGCCACCGATCAGAAATGGCACCAGAGCTGGGCCGACGCGACCGGTCGGCGCACCGAATATGCGGGCAGTTTCCAGGACGGCGTGATGCGTCTCGACATGGAAAACCCGCCAGCGGGTGCGAACGGTGTCGTGCAGGCGCAGCGCATGAATTTTCAGGCGGTTGATGCGAACACCGTCCGCCAATGGGGCGAAACGCTCGATCCCGCGAGCAACACCTGGACGGTGAGCTGGGACCTCACCTACAGACGCCGTCCGGGCACCGCGCCGGCGCGCTGAGTCAGCGCGTCGGCGCCAGCCGCGGATCGAGTGTGCTTTCGAAGATATCGATGCCTTCGGCTTCAAGCGCGGCGCGCACGGCAGCGCGTTCGCACAGGCGCTTGGTGTGGGCGGTCCAGGCCGGCGCTTCGGCCGCCATGTCGAAGCCGACGCGATTGAACCAGCGATAGAACGGAAGCACGTTGCAATCGGCGACGCTGTAGCTATCGCCAAGCACGTAGCGTGCGCTTGCCAAACGCTGTTCGATTTCGGCCAGTTGCGGGCGCAGCCAGGCGAGGCCGCGCGCGCGCAGCAGCGGATAGAGCGGCTCGTCGTCGAGGAAGCGCTCGCCGCGCCAGATCATCGCGAACGAGATGTGCACCGCGCTCGTCATCCAGCCGAGCCATTCGCCGCAGCGCGCGGCGTCGTAGGAGCCTGCTTCTGGGTAGAGCCCGGCTTGCTGGCCGATCCAGGTGAGCATGCCGGAGACCTCGCGGACGGGGCGGCGGTCAATTGTCATGAACGGAATGCGCGCGTGCGGGTTGATGGCGAGCATGTCCGGCGCGTGATGCTCGCGATTGGCAAGCATGACGCGGCGCGTCTCGAACGGCTTGCCCCATTCGTAAAGCGCGATGTGGACGGCGAGCGAACACGCGCCGGGCGAGTAATAGAGAACGATCTGGCTCATGGCCGCGAATTTCGCTGGATTTTCGCGGCGCGGGAAACCAGAAGCTTGGATCGTGCCCAGTGAGAAAATCTAACAATGGCCGATCTGCCGCCGTTGCCCTCGATGCAGGGCCTGCGCGTGCTGGACGCCGCGGTGCGGACGCGCAGCTTCACCGAGGCCGCGTCCGAGTTGGGGCTGACGCATGGCGCGGTGAGCCAGCAGATCCGGGCGCTGGAAGGGCGCATCGGCGCGCGGCTGTTCACGCGCAAGGGCGCGCGCATGGAGCCGACGCCGGAGGCGTTGGCGATCGCCGCGCGCACGCGCCACGCGCTGCACATTATCGGCGAAGCGTTCGCCAAGCCGAACCCGCGCGGCGGCAAGAACCGCGTGCGGCTCTCGACGACGCCGGCCATCGCGCGCTTCTGGCTGGCGCCGCGACTGAATGCGTTGCTGGCGGAGACCGGCGTGCAATTACTGAGTGTCGATGCAGCGCCCGCACGCGTCGATTTCGCCGATGGCAAAGCCGATTGCGCGATCCGCTATGGGCCGGGCGATTGGCCGGGCGTCAACGCGCGCCTGCTGGGCATTGAAAAGACGTTTCCTGTCGCGAGCCCGGCGTTGGCGGAGCGTATCGGACGCGCGCCGGCCGACATCGTCGGCGCGCCTTTGATCGCCAACACGTTCATCTCCTGGCGCGGCTGGTTGAAGGCGGCGCAATTGCCGGCGTCGACGCCGCTCGATTTTTCGTTGGAGACGACCGACAACAACGTCTCGCTCGAAGCCGCGGTGAATGGATTGGGCGTGGCGCTGGCGCGCTCGCGCTTTGTACGGCCGCTGTTGGACAGCGGTGCGCTTGTGCCGCTGTCGGACATCGCCATCGACGACGGCTACAAATATTTCTTCGTCTGGCCGGCGGGCGGGCGGCGCAAACCTGCGATCGCGGCTTTGGGCGATTGGCTGGCGCGCGAGTATGCGCGTGAGAGCGATGTGTTGGGTCTGCCGCCGGTTTAGGCGTCCTTGTTGAAGCCGATGATGCGGCTGACGTCGTGCAGCAGGCCGTAGGCAGTGGTGTGATCCATGCCGCCGGCGAGGAACGTGGATTTGCCGCCGCTCTCGAGCGTCAGCGCGTTGGCGACGCGTGCGGCTTGCGCGCGAAACTCAAGCCCAGCGGCGACGTTCGCATTGTCGGTCCACACTTCCATCGTTTCCTGATCGGTGATGGCGTTGCGGATCAGCAGACGGTGAATTTCGCTGGTCTGGAACGTGCGGCCGCCGGCTTCGATGGTTGTCGGCGTGACGCGGAAGCTCGACGGCGCGCGGTGGTCCTTCGGGCGCAGATCGCGGGTCCAGCCGTACCAGAGCGCAAACCCGCCCATCGCCAACATGAAGATGCCGCCGTCCGCCAGCATGCCGAGGCCGACAAGGCCGACCACGGCGCCCAGCAGCAGCAGGCAACCGAATTTCGGGGCCGGCGCTGGCGTGACCTCGAAGGTCGTGACGCCGTTGCTCTCTGATTTGCGATATTCCGCTGTCTCCGCCGCCGCCATGACCCGCTCCCCAGGTTTGGATGCCTTGGAATGCTAGGCGGGGTGGGGCGCGTGGGCAACCGAATACCACGAGCGCGCGACTTGAAATCGACCAACGCCTATTCGAAAAGCGAACTGACGCTTTGTTCGTTGGCGATGCGCCAGATGGCGTCGCCCATCAGCTGCGCGATCGAGATGGTGCGCAGTTTGCTGCACGGCTTGTGCGATTTCGGGTCGATCGAATTGGTGACGACCAGCTCCGACAGCATCGACTCGTCGACGCGCTGACAGGCGCCGTTCGAGAGCACGCCGTGGACCACATAGGCCGCGACCGATTTGGCCTTGTGCTTCAGCAGAGCTTCGGCGGCGTTGCAGAGCGTGCCGGCGCTGTCGACGATATCGTCCACCAGCACGCAATGGCGGCCTTCGACATCGCCGATGATGTGCATCACTTCGCTGACGCCGGCGCGCTCGCGGCGCTTGTCGACGATGGCGAGATCGGCGCCGAGCCGGTTGGCCAGCGCGCGTGCGCGCACGACGCCGCCGACGTCCGGTGAGACGATCATCAGATCGCCGACATTCTTCTGCCGCTCACGCAAATCGCGCTCGAGCGCGGGCGTGGAGAAAAGATTGTCGGTGGGGATGTCGAAGAAGCCTTGGATCTGACCAGCGTGCAGTTCGAGTGTGAGCACGCGATCGGCGCCGGCGGTGCTGATCAGATTGGCGACAAGCTTGGCCGAGATCGGCGTGCGGCCGCCGACTTTGCGATCCTGGCGGCCGTACCCGTAATAGGGGATCACTGCAGTGATGCGGCGGGCCGAGGCGCGGCGTAGCGCGTCGATGCCGATCAGCAATTCCATCAGATTGTCGTTTGCGGGAAACGACGTCGACTGGATCAAGAACACGTCCTCGCCGCGGACGTTCTCGTCGATGGCGACGAAGATCTCGTTGTCCTTGAATCGCTTGAATTGCGCGCCGGCGAGCGGCGCGTCGAGATGGTCTGCGATCGCTTGCGCGAGCGTCCGGTTGGCGTTTCCGCTGATGAGCTTCATGGACACTGCACCCCGACGCATCCAATCGCGTTGGGGCGGCTCTTAGCGTGCGACTCGGGGAGCGCAAAGACGTTTTGCTGCAACAGAACGACAGTTTTGCATTGCAGATATGACGCCGCTTTTTTGGGCGCCGTCGCTCAGAGCGAAATGGCCGCGCAATTGCGCCCGTAATCAGGGGCGCCGTGGTGCACGCCGTGGCGATGGCTGAACAAAGTTTCGGGTTCGGCGTAGGTGTCTTGGGATAAAATTTCCACAGCAGCGAGGTTCTGCGCGCGCAACCGGGCGGCGCAAAATCCCGGCAGATCGAAGCGCAGCCGATCGCCCGAACCCGGAACGAAAAACTGAGCGTAGCCAGGATCGGCGGCGGTGAACTCGGAAAGGAATTCGGGACCGACTTCGTAGGACTTTTGATGAATGCACGGGCCGATGGCGGCGACGATGCGCGCGGGCGCGGCGCCAGCTTCGCACATGCGCGCGACGACGCTTTCCAGCACGCCGCCGATCGCGCCGCGCCACCCCGCATGCGCGGAGGCGACAACGCCAGCGTCGCGGTCGGCCAGCAGCACCGGAGCGCAATCGGCGCTCAGCGCGGTGAGCACGAGCCCCGGCGTTGTGGTGACGAGCGCATCGGCTTGCGGGCGTGGGTCCGCGAACGGCGCGTCGACGATCAAGGCGATGGCCGAGTGCACCTGGTGGAGGCTGACAATGTTTTCGACGCCCGCGTTGAAGGCGGCGGCGATGCGGCGACGGTTTTCAGCGATAGCGGTTTGATCGTCGCGCGAGCCGGGGCCGGCGTTGAGGCTGGAATAGATGCCGGTGGAAACGCCGCCGCGCCGACCGAAGAAGCCGTGGCGCACGCCGTCGAGCGCGGTGGCGGTCCAATGCGGCGGTGCGTTGGCGCGCAACATCAAAAGCCAGCCGGGGCAGGGAGATTTGGGCTGGAGATGCAGATGGCCTTGAACAAGAGGCCCATCTCGTCGGCGTGGGTAAGGCGATGCACTTCGCGCGCGATGCGCTCGGCGCGATCGGGATTGGCGTCGCTCAAAGTTTTCGCGCGCATGTCGAGCCCAAGTGCGCGCAGGAAATAGCCTTGCGGGGCCGGGCCCGCGACCGAGAGGCCAACTTCATCCGCAAGCCGCGCGACGGCGGCGAAATCGACGTGGGCGGTGAGATCGGCTTCGCCTGGTGCATCCAGCGGATCGACCTTCTTGTGCCGCGCCAAAGCTTGCAGCGTGTCGGCGCCTTCGGCGCGCAGATAGCCGTAATCGATAAAAAGCGCGCGGCTGGGCGCTGCGTGCAGGCGTTGTTCAATTTCGTAGATCAAAGCCGGCAGCGCCGGGGCGATTTCGCGCACGGCGCCGATTTCGTCGTCGCTGTCGGGGGCCGGGAGTTCTGCGCTGAGGCCGAAGATCAGCTCATCGCTTTCGCCAAGGCCGACGAGCTTTTCGCGCCAGCTATCCTCATCGCGGACGAATTGGCGGATCGGCATGCAATCGAGGAATTCGTTGCCGATGATGAGAGACGGGCCGGGCGGGGCGTCCTCGAGTTTGCGGCACCAATCGGCGTGGGGAATGCGCGCGGCTTGCGCGTCCATCAGCGGATCGCTGGTCTCAACGAAGATGATGTTGGCGGCGTCGTGAAAGCCTTCGACGCGCTTGGTGGCGCGCAACGCGTCTTGCATCAGCACGCCGCGGCCGGGGCCAAGCTCGATCAGATTGAACGCCGGTTTGCCCAGCGCATCCCATTCGTGCGCGCACCACAAGCCGATCAGCTCGCCGAACATTTGGCTCGATTCCGGCGCGGTGAGAAAATCCGCCGCGTCGCCGCCGATGGACGGGCGCGTCGCGTAATAGCCGTCCTCCGGATCGTAGAGGCACGCGCCCATGAATTCGGCCACCGTGAGCGGGCCGTTTTCACGGACATGAGCGATGAGCTTGGCTTTGAGGCTCACGCCGGTTTCGCGGCGGGTTGGGTGTAGGCGCGGCGGAGGAGCCAGGCGCCGGCGAGGATCATCGGCAGCGACAGCAACATGCCCATGGTGACGTAACCGCGCAAACCTTCGGGCATATGGGCGTCCGGTTCGCGCACGAATTCGAGCAGTAGCCGGAAGAGGCCGTAGAACACCAAGAACAGGCCAACATTCACGCCAGGGCGGCGCAGGCTGTCGAAGCGCAAGGTGGCGATGTTGATGATCGCGAACAGGGCGACGCCTTCGAGCGCCGCTTCATAAAGCTGGCTGGGGTGGCGCGGGAGTTCCGCGCCGGTCCAGTTCCATTCGCGCGTGCGCTGGTCGTAGCCGCCTTCGGGGAAACGCATGCCCCAGGGCGCGTCGGTGTGGCGGCCCCAGAGTTCGCCGTTGATGAAATTGGCGATGCGGCCGAAGAACAAGCCAATCGGCGCGGCGGCGGCGACGACATCGCCCAGGCGCAGCAGATCGATTTTCTCGGTGCGGGTTTTGACGCGCAATTCCTCGGCTTCGGTTTTCTTCAGCCAACCGATGCCTTTGAGGTTGAGATAATCGCTTTTCTTATCGGCGGGCGCTTCGGCGATCGCGCGCTTCTTGGCGAACGCGTTGAACTGGTTCTCGTCGACATGAAGCTGGCGGGTGAACCAAATCGCGGCGAGCAGCACGCCGATGAAGCCGCCATGGAAGCTCATGCCGCCTTCCCAGATCTGGAGAATTTTGGCGGGCGCCGTCCAGATCATGTCCGGCTTGTAAAACAGCACGTAGCCGAGCCGGCCGCCGAAAATGACGCCAAGCGTCGCCCAGAACAGAAAGTCATCCGATTGGAGCGGGCTGAGCGCCGGCTTGCCGGGCGCCCAAAGGCGGTCGCGTTTGATCAGCCAGACCATCCAGCGCCAACCGAGCACCAGGCCGGCAATGTAAGCCAGCGCATACCAGCGCAGGTGGAACGGCCCCAAGCCGAAGATCGGCGGCAGGGTTAGAGCCGCGGGATCGATTTCAGGGAATTGAAGTGCTTCGAAAATCACTTGGGCCCACCCATTCTCAGCCGATCCGCCGCATTGCGCGGGTCCGGCCCGGTTCTTAAACAGGGCCGAAGGATCGATCCACATGCAATCGCAAAGCTCGGTATTCGACGATTTGGCCCGACTGATGACCGGCGCCATGGGTATGGCCCAGGGCGCGAGCGGTGAGGCCAAGGCCTTCATGCGTGCGCAGGCGGACCGGTTCGTCGCCGAAATGGACTTGGTGAGCCGCGACGAATTCGAGGCGGTGAAGCAGTTGGCGGCGGACGCGCGCGCCGAGGCCGATGCGCTGGCCGAACGCGTGGCGGCGCTGGAAGCGGCGCTGAAAGCCAAGGGTTAGACGCCCGGCTTAGCCTGTGTTGGAAACTTTCGAGTAACGAACTGAGCGCTTACCTAGTTGCCGGGGTATCGATTCGTCGCGCGCCGGCACGAGCGCGAACCAGGGAAGAGATCATCGCCGGCCGCGCGAGCGGCGGGCTTGTAGCGCGAAGGGGATGCGCAGTGGATCTCTATCTGGACGACGAAGTCGAGACATCGACCGACCCTATGGACACAGTTGAGGCGGTGATCGCCTCAGACGATCGCTTCACCTCCGAACGCGCCGAAGATGGCGACGTGCATTTCAGCTTCAAATGCAACTGGGGCGAGACGGTGGGCTATTTCAGCTACCGCGAGGAATTGCCGGCGCTGCTGTTCACCTTGGGCTTCGACATTCAGGCGCCGGTGTCGCGCCGCACCGAAGCGATCAAGCTCGCCTGCCAGATCAACGAAAATCTGTGGCTCGGCCATTTCGACGTGTGGTCCGACGATGGCACCATCATTTTCCGCCACGCCATGCCGATGATCGGCCGCGACGAAATCTCGGTGGGCGAAGTGCAGGCGATGCTCGCCGCTGCGCTCGACGCCGCCGATCGCTTTCAACCGGCATTTCATTTCCTTATCATGGGCGGCATGAAGTCCGAGGACGCGGCACAGGCCGCGTTGTTCGAGACTATCGGCGAGGCGTAAGCCCGATAGGAGTTCCATGAGTGCGCTGGAGTCGCCGTCGGTCGCCTTGATTGGCGCTGGGGCCATGGGCGGCGCGCTGGTGCGCGGCTGGATCGAAGCCGTACGCAAAGGCGGCGGCCTCACGCTCACGGTGGTGGAGCCGCATTTCGATCCCGCCTTGGAGCGCGAGCTTGACGCTGTCGGCGCTGTACTCAATCCGCCCGATCCGGGCCCGGTGGATATTCTCGTCATCGCGGTGAAGCCGCAGCAATTTGCATCCGCCGCCGCCGCGACGCGTCGGTTCGTGGGCCCGGAGACGCGCGTGCTGTCAGTGATGGCGGGCGTGCCGATGGAGACATTGTCGCGCGAATTGGGCGCGCAGCGTGTGATCCGCTCGGTGCCGAACACGCCGGGTCGCATCGGGCGGGGCGTGACGGCTTACGTCGCTTCGCCGGCATGCAGCGCCGAGGATCGCCGCTTGGTCGAGCAATTGCTGGAGCCGCTGGGCACGGTCGAGCCGATTGCGGCGGAGCGGCTGATGGATGTGGTGACGGCGGTTTCCGGCTCCGGCCCGGCTTACGTGTTTCTGCTGGCGGAAGTGCTGGCGGCGGCGGCTGAGCAAGAGGGTTTGGACCGCGACACCGCGATGCGGCTGGCCAGCCGCACGGTGGCGGGCGCGGGCGCTTTGATGCTCGAAACCGACGAGACGCCGAACGTGCTGCGCAAACAGGTGACCTCATCGGGCGGCACCACCGAGGCCGCGCTTGACGTGCTGGCCGCCGCTGATGGTTTGGGGCCGCTGTTGCGGCGCGCGGTGAGCGCGGCGGCGAAAAGGTCGCGCGAACTGGGCAAGGGCTAACCGCCGCTCCGGCTTGACCCCGGCCCAAGGTCCGCCTTTGCTGGGCCGATGAGCACTGCACTCGACACATCGATCCGCCGCGATCTCGCCCGCGCGGCTTTGTCGCTCGCCGCGTCGACGCCGTGGCGCGAGGTGACCATCGCGAAGCTGGCGGACGCCGCCAGCCGCCCGGTGGCGGATTTTTACGGCGCGTCTTTGTGGGAGGCGGTCGATTGCGTCGAAGAGGCGTTCGATCGCGCCATCGCGGAAGATCTCGACGCACTCGATCCCACGCAAACCGTGCGTGATCGTCTGTTCGAGCTGATCATGCGCCGCTTCGAGGCGATGGAGAGCCATCGCGCTGCTGTCACGGCGATGGAGCAGGGCGTCGATCGCGATCCGACATTGCTGGCGTCCGCGCATCAGCGCCACGTGCGTTGCGCGCGTTGGGTGCTGGCGCTGGCGGGACTGGAGGCGGATGGCATGACCGGCCAAGCGCGTGCGCAGGGTTTGGGCGTGATCATCGGCCAAGCCCGTATCGCTTGGCGCGGCGACAGCGCTGGCGATTACGCGAAGACGATGGCCTCGCTCGATAAGAACCTACGCCGCGCCGAGGAAATGTTTGGCCGCTGGGCGGGCTTCGAGGCCAAGCCGAAGCCTGATGCCCAGGCGCCGCCATGACGCGCGTTCTGCCCGCGCTCGGCAACGGCGCGGCGGAAGAAGCGCCCATCGCGACGGATCGTTTGCTCGAAGGCGCGCCGGTTGCGCGCACGACAATCGATTATGAGCGTGACGACAACACGTATGTCGGTGAGTGGGCGTGCGATGTCGGCGCGTGGCGGGTTTCCTATGACGAATGGGAATTTTGCTATGTGCTGGAAGGTGCGTGCGAGCTGGTCAGCGATGGCGGCGACACGCAACGCTTTGCGGCGGGCGACAGCTTCGTGATCGAGCCTGGCTTCAAAGGCGTGTGGCGCGTGCTTGCGCCGATGCGCAAGAAATTCGTCATTCGGCTCTGAGAGCGCGCATCTAAAAACGGCGCCGAGATCATCCTTTCATCAAACGGTGGAGGGAACACCCATGACACTTGATCGCCGCGCCATGCTTGGCGCGATTGGCCTCAGCATGGCCGGCGCAGCTGCAGCGCAAGCGCAGTCGCAAACCCCGCAAGCCCCAGCGCCCGCGCCAAGCGCCGCTGAGCGCGTGACGGCGCGCGCGATCGAGAACAGACATCGTTTGGCGTTCGATGGGACGACATTTTCCGGCCCGGCGTGGGAGATATTGTTGCGCGAAGGCGCGGCGGCGCACGCGTTCTTGATCGGCGAAGAGCACGGCATCGCCGAAAATCCGAAATTGGCGGCGCAATTGTTTTCGGCGCTGCGCCCGGCTGGATATTCGAAGGTGTGCGTGGAAATTTCGCCGCCGATGGCGGGCGTACTTGATCAAGCCGCGCGCGGCGGCAGCGATGGCCTACGCGCGCTGTTTGCCGATCCCGGGGCGCAGGTGGCTTTTTTCGGCATGCGCGAGGAAGCCGAATGGCTGGCGGCGGCGCGCGCGGCGGCGCCAGCGCGCGGCCAGACGATTTGGGGCCTGGATTATGATGTCGGCGCCGATCGGCGGCTGATCGCGATGTTGAAAGCCAAACGCAAGCCCCGCGCGGCGGAAGCGGCATTGGCGGCGCTGGAGAACGCCTCGAACGCAAGCTGGGCCCAGTACGACGCGACCCACAATCCGCAACACATCTTCAGTTTCGCCGGCGATCCGGAGCTCGCGCGCGCGGTGCGTGCGGCGTGGCCGCGTGCGGATGAAGAAGCGCTGTGGATCATTGAGACGCTAGAGCAGACGTTCGAGATCAACCGCCACTGGGTGGCCGGGCGCGGACAGGAATCCAATCAACGCCGCGCCGATTTCAACAAGCGCAATCTGCTGCGGTATTTGCAGGGGGCCGGCGCGCCGAAAGTGATGTTCAAGTTCGGCGCGAGCCACATGGTGCGCGGCATGAGCCACACCATGTCGTTCGACATCGGCACGATGGTTCCGGAGCTGGCTGCCGCCGCGGGCGGGCGGGCCTATCATATGTTGGTGCTGCCGGGCGCGGGCGCGCCGCATGCGCAGTTCGATCCCACCACCTTCCGCTACAATCCGGTGGTGTCGGACGGGTACGGCGGCGCGCTGGCGCCGCTGACGGCGGCGGCGCACGCCGATGGCTTCACCCTGATCGATCTGCGCCCGCTGCGGCCGGTGGTGAGCCCCGCACGCGCGCGCAGCCTCGACCACGATCTCGTGCGCACTGTGCACGGCTTCGACGCGGCTTTGGTGATGAGCGGTTCGACGGCGTCGTCCAATCTCTGACGCGCGCTGCAAAAAACGCGCGCGTCTGCGTGTTGGTCAACACTTGTTTACGTTTCTGGACGAATGATTAGCGCCACGAATGAGGGCGACATCATGTGGTTGATCGATCTGCATGACCTGAAAGCGCGCTGGCGCGATCTGAGCCACGGCGTGTTGAACACCTGCCTTGGCGCGGTGTTCGTGGCGATCGCGGTGGCCGCCATCGGCTATCACGAGACGATCGCGCCTGGCCTCAGCCGCATGACGGATGCCTGGACCAGCACCGCCGGCGACCTGACGCGCCGCTTCGTCGAGACGGCCTAAGTTAACAAATTGGCGAGCGAAGCAGGGTTCCATCGCGCCGGAACTTAAGGGGCCGGCGATGGCGCACTACGATTTGATCGTGATCGGCTCGGGGCCGGCGGGGCGCCGGGCAGCGGTGCAGGCCGCCAAGCTCAAGAAATCTGTGTTGGTGGTGGAGAAGGGGCGGCGCGTGGGCGGCGTCTGCGTTCACACCGGCACGATCCCGTCGAAAACGCTGCGCGAAACCGTGCTCAATCTCTCGGGCTGGCGCGAGCGCGGCATTTACGGGCGCGCGCACAGGGCCAAAGCCGACATCGGCGCCGAGGATTTGCGCCGGCGGCTGCAGATCACGCTCGATCACGAGGTGGAGGTGCTGGAGCACCAATTCGCGCGCAACGCCGTCGCCTGGGTGACTGGCGCGGCGCGCTTCATCGACGAGCACGTGATCGAGGTGACGGGCGCGGCGGGCGAGGTGAAGCATTATCGCGGCGAGCGCTTTATCCTGGCGGTGGGCACGCAGCCCTATCGGCCCGAGCACATTCCGTTCGATGGCGACGCCATCGTCGATGCCGACGAAATTCTCGATCTCACCCGCGTGCCGCGTTCGCTGGCGGTGATCGGCGCGAGCGTGATCGGCATCGAATACGCGACGATCTTTTCCGCGCTCGATGTGAAGGTCACGGTGATCGAGCCAAGCGACGGCTTGCTCGGCTTTGTCGATCGCGAATTGGTGGATGAGTTCATCCACGATCTGCGCGATCGCGGCGTCACGTTGCGGTTTCGCGCCAAGCCAGAGCGGGTGAGCCGCGTGGCCGCGGAAGCGTGCCTGATCCAGCTGGAGGACAAGCGCGAGATCTGGGCGGAGATGGTGCTCTACGCCGCCGGCCGCATGGGCGCGACGCAGCGGCTCAATCTGGCGGCGGCAGGTCTTGCCAGCGACGAACGCGGGCGCGTGTCCGTTGACAAGTCGAGCTTCCGCACGGCGCAGCCGCATATCTATGCGGTGGGCGATGTGATCGGCTTTCCGAGCTTGGCTTCCACCTCGATGGAGCAGGGCCGGATCGCGGCCTGTCACGCGTTCGGCGAAACAGCGCACGCGCCGCCGGAGTTCTTTCCGTACGGAATCTATTCGGTGCCGGAGATTTCCACGGTCGGCATGACCGAAGAGCAGGTGCGCGAAAAGCAAATCCCCTACGAGACCGGCATTGCGCGCTTCCGCGAAACCTCGCGCGGCCACATCATGGGGCTGAATTCCGGCTTCATGAAAATGATCTTCGCGCTGGAAACGCGCCGCCTGCTCGGCGTGCATATTGTCGGCGAAGGCGCGACGGAATTGATCCATATCGGTCAAGCGGTGCTGAACCTCGGCGGGACGCTCGATTATTTCGTCGAGAACACGTTCAATTATCCGACCCTGGCGGAAGCGTACAAAATCGCCGCGCTCGACGCGTACAATCGGATGCCGAAGAAACAGCCAAGCGCAGAGAGTTTTAGCGATCTCGCCAACGCCGCGCTGGCGCGCATCAACGCAGCGGCGAAGAGCGCTTAAGCCGGCGCCATGCGCTCCACCAGCGCTCCGCCGACGCTCATGGCGATCTGCGGGAAGGCGCTGGAGAGCGAAGGATCGATGCTGTCGTAATAATTGCTCTCGGGCGACAGCGGGCCGACGCGCAGATCGGTGACGCCGACATGGCGCGCCGCCGCACGCACCAGTTCCGGCATGAACGGCAGATGTGAGCCGCCGCCCGCAAGCACGACGTCGATGGTCGCGCCGCCCACGGCTTGCGCGCGCGCGTGTACGGCCGCGAGGCTTTGCGCCACCGCTTGCGCCAATGCTTGCTGGTAAGCGCGGAATTGCGGTTCTTCGGTGAGCTCGTTCAGTTTGATGTTGAGCGAGAACCAGCCGTTCTTCAGCGCGCACTTGCCGTAGGTGAAGAGATCTTTTTTGAGCTCGCGCGCCGCCAGCCGCATGGTGCGCAACACGCGCGCATCCTCGGCGGTTTGGCCGCGCTTGCGCATGATCATGTCGATCAGCACGCGGTCGATTTCGTCGCCGGCAAGCGCGCTGCATTGGCGAGCCGCTTTCACTTCGCTGAGCGAGGGCGGGTCGGAGCGCTCGTCGAACTCGAACGCGGCGATGTCGGTGGTGCCGGCGCCCATGTCGAACACCATGACGAAGCGCGTCGGCGAATTGGTGAAGGCGAGACTGGCGGCGGCGGCGGCGTGAGGCTCGAAGATGCCTGTTTCGAGGCGTCCGTCGCCGGGTTGGGCGGCGGCCTTGTCGAGCGCGTCTTTGCATTGCGCGATGGAGATGCCGTCGGCCGACAGGAACAAGCGGCCCAGCTTGGCGGAGACGGCGGCAGCTTCGTTGAAGATCGCTTCAAAAGCATGATCGACGCCGGAGCCGGGCTTCCACACCGGGCTGGTGTAGCGACGGCGCGCATCGACGGCGCCGGGGGGAATGTTGATCGACACGCGCAGCGCTTCGCGGATCAGTTGGTCGAGATAAGCGATGTAGAGCACCAACGCGTCGCGCGCGCGCAGCGTGCCGGTGGGATCGATCGACGGCCGCATCTTTTGCGTAAGCGCTTCGGCGACGTTGTCGGCGCCAAGCACGGTTTTGAAGGAGAGCAGCGCGTCGCGGCCGTTGGCGATGCCTTCCTGCGCGTGCCCGAAGGCGGTGGGACCGAAATAGATACGGCCGCCGTCCACGAACAGCACCGATGGCGCCAGCAGATGGTGCTCGGCGCCCGCCACCGCGCCAATCGGCAGCGGCCGCACGCCCATTTCGAGCGGCAGATCAGGATCGAGGCACACGCTCGCTTTGGACAAGGCGGTGCCAAAATCTATGCAAATACGAGCGCGTGGCGCGCGGTCGCCTTCGTCCGCCATGGAGGTTCCCTGCTTGCGCAGCGTTGATCGCACGTCCGGCAGGGCCAGCGCTACCGTGTTAGGGCATTTTCCACAGGCTAGGTTGCAGTGGGGGATAAGTTACGCCGGCCTCGGCAACCGCAATGTGGCGCGCAGGCCGCCGAGTGGGCTTTGGCTCAAGATGATGTCGCCGCCGTGTGAGCGGGCGACGTCGCGGGCGATGGCGAGGCCGAGGCCGACGCCCTTCTGATTGCGCGAGCGGGTTTCGTCCAAGCGTGAGAAGGGGCGGAACGCTTCTTCGTAAAGCTCCTCGGGAATGCCAGGGCCGTCGTCATCGACGGCGACAATCACGACGTCGGTTTCACCCTTGACGCTGACGCGGACCTTGTCGCCGTGTGCGGCGGCGTTGTCGATCAGATTGGTGAGGCAGCGTTTCAGTGCGCGTGTGCGCCCGGGTGTTGTGACATCGCCAGCGCTTTCGACGGCGATGTCTGCGCCGGCGCGGGCGGTGTCGGCGGCGGTTTCGCGGGCGAGCGCCGCGACATCGATGACGTCCGGCGCTTCTTCAGCGAGGCCTTTGGCGAAGGCGAGGTATTCGTCGAGCGTTTGCTCCATTTCACCCAGATCGCGCTTGGCGTCCTCGATTTCGGGTGAGGGGCTCATCAACGCCAGTTGCAGCTTGAGCCGTGTCAGTGGCGTGCGCAGATCGTGGCTGACGCCGGCGAGCAATTGCGAGCGCTGCTCGATGTAGCGTTTGATGCGTTCGCGCATGTCGAAGAAGGCGGCGGTGGCGCCGCGCACCTCGCGCGCGCCGCGGGCGCGGAATTGGTCTCCGGCGTCCTCGCCGCGGCCAAAACGCTCCATGGCGTCGGCCAGTTTTTCGATTGGGCGCACTTGGTTGCGAATGAAGATCACCGAGACGACGCAAAGGAACAATGTCGCGCCAAGAATCCAGGCGACGAACAACGGGCCGGAGCGCGCCTGCACGCGGTCGCGGAAGGCTTTCACTTGCAACACGCCGCCTTCGATGGGCGCGCGGATCAGCACTTGGTTGCCGGGGCAACGGCTGTCGTACCAGACGTCGCGGCCGATATCTTCGCGCAGCGCCCCGGTGAGGTAGCGGTCCGACACGGACGCGCCGCCGCGGCAGCGCGGCATTTCGAGCGCGGCGTCGGGTTGCAGCTCGATCTCAAGCCGCAGCGGCTGAAGCGCAAGGCGGCGCAGATATTCGAAGCGCTCCGGCGTTGGGTCGCGTTCGTAGAGTTGGATCAACAACGACACGTCGGAGGCGACCGCTTGGCTCATCCGCTTGGAGGTGGCCTGCCAATGATCGTCGAGAAAAACGAGGGTGATGATCAGCTGCAGCAACGCCGCCGGTGCGACGATGATCAGCAGCGTGCGCCAATAGAGCCCCTTGGGCAGATAATTGCGAAGGCGGAAGCCCATCAGTCCGCCGCCAATTTGTAGCCAACGCCGCGCACGGTTTGCAGGAAGATCGGCGCGCGTGGGTCGGCTTCGATCTTACGGCGGATGCGGGTGACCTGCACATCGACGGAGCGTTCGAGGCCAGCGCCGGTGCGTTTGGCCAGATCTTCGCGGCTGACGACGTCACCAGGGCGCGCAGCCAGCACGCGCAACAGCGACACTTCCGCTTCGGTGAGGCGCACGGGCTGCTCGTCGCGGGTGAGTTCGCCGCGTGAGGCGTTGAAGGTGAAGGGGCCGAAGCTGATCATTTCCGGCGGTTCGCCGCGATTGGCGATGGTGCGGCGGAGGATGGCGTTGATGCGCAACGCGAGCTCCGCCGGCTCGAACGGCTTCGGCACATAATCGTCGGCGCCGATTTGCAGGCCGCGAATGCGATCTTCCGGCATGCCGCGCGCGGTCAGCAGAACGATCGGCACGTTCGAGGTTTTCCGCACGGCCTCGGCGAGCGAGAAGCCGTCTTCAACCGGCATCATCACGTCGAGGATCAAGAGATCGAAATCGAGCGTAGCCAACAGGCGCTTGGCGGATGCGGCGTCGGGCGCAGCGGAGACGCGCGCGCCAGCTTGTGTGAGATAGCGCTTCAGCAATTCGCGAATGCGGTCGTCGTCGTCGACGATCAACAAGTGCGGAGGGCGGTCGAGGGCGTCGAAGGCGGGCGCTGCGGTCATCGTGGTTCATCTTCGGCGGCGAGCGCGCCCAGCACAACACGCGCGCCGGCCACGGCGTCGGCGCCGGCGAGGCGGAACACGTGCGCGAGCCGCTCGCGCAGCGCCTCGGCGGTGGCGCGTTCGGCGGTGCGGCCCTGTTCTGTGAGGCGCAACAGACGCTGACGGCGATCGGCGCGGCCGGGTTCGCGTTGGATCAGCGCGGCTTCCTCCAATTCATCCAGGGTGCGCGCGAGGCTTTGTTTGCGAACGCCGAGCTTAGCTTGCAGATCGGAGATCGACAGGCCCTCGGCGCGGCGAATTTCGGCCAGCGCCCGGTAGTGCGCCGGGCCCAAGCCGTGATCGGACAGGGGGCCTTGGGCGGTCTTCCAAAAGCGCCGCGCGGCAGCGAACACGAGCGCCACCGCATGGTCTAGTTCATCTTGCCTCAAATAGAGGCGAGAAGCGGAAGAAGATTCCAAGGGCGGCCGTGGTTGATTGACAGGCATGTCCTGAGGCAAACAATATCGCGCAAAACCATCCCGTGCCAGTTTGCTTTTGGCCAGATGGCTTTTTCGGAAAGCCAGTATAGCAGGAGACACCCCATGGCGGGCCAGACCTTTGACGATCGCGATGGTTGGGTTTGGTTCAATGGCGAGTTCGTTCCGCACCGTGAGGCCAAGGTGCACGTGCTCAGCCACGCGCTGCACTACGCCTCCTGCGTGTTCGAGGGCGAGCGCTGCTATGACGGCGAAATCTTCAAGAGCCGTGAGCACAGCGAGCGGTTGATCAAGTCGGGCAAGCTGCTGGGCTTCGAGGTGCCGTATTCGGCCGAGGAAATCTGCAAAGCCAAGCGCGAACTGGTGGTCAAGCAGGGCTGGAAAGATTGCTATCTGCGCGCGCTGGCGTGGCGCGGCTCAGACGAGATGGGCGTGTCGGCGCAACACGGGCGCATCAATGTCGCCGTCACGGCGTGGTCTTGGGGCGATTATTTTGCCGACAAGATGAAGGGCATCCGGTTGATGATCGCGCCGTGGCGCCGGCCTGCGCCGGACACAGCGCCGTCCAACTCGAAAGCCGCTGGGCTTTACATGATCTGCACGCTCTCGCGTCATGCCGCGCTCGATAGCGGCTTCGACGATGCGATGATGATGGATTGGCGTGGACAGATCGCAGAAGGCACCGGCGCAAACATTTTTTTCGTGAAGGATGGCGTGCTGCACACGCCGTTGCCGGATTGCTTCCTGAACGGGCTCACCCGCCAAACCGTGATCCAGCTCGCGAAGGCGCGCGGCATCGAAGTGCAGGAGCGCGCGATCTGGCCGAACGAGCTTGGCACGTTCTCGGAAGTGTTCCTGACCGGCTCGGCCGCGGAGATCACGCCGGTGCGCGAAATCGCCGGCATGAAGTTCACGCCCGGCAAGTTGACCGAACAGCTCATCGCCGATTTCTCGGCGCTGGTGCGGCGCAAGAACACGGCGTAAAGCGGCGGCATGCAGCTCGCCCGTTTTCCGCGCCGTCGTTACACGCCTGGCTTCACGCCGCTTGAGCCCGCGCCGAATTTGAGCGCGGCTTTGGGCGGGCCGGAAATCTGGATCAAGCGCGACGACCTGTTGGGCTTGGCTGCTGGCGGCAACAAGACCCGCAAGCTGGAGTTTCTCGTCGCCGACGCATTGGCGCAGGGTTGCGATACGCTGATCACTGTGGGCGCGCCGCAATCGAACCATTGCCGGCTGACAGCCGCCGCTGCCGCGAAAGAGGGGCTGAAATGCCGCCTCGTGCTGGAGCAGCGCGTGCCCGGCTCGTACGACGCGAACGCGACGGGAAACAATTTTCTTTACGGCTTGCTCGGCGTTGAGACGATCAAGGTCGTCAATGCGGGAGACGATCTGGCGGGCGCGATGAGCGCGATTGCGGCCGAACTCGCACGCGAGGGCCGCAAGGGCTACGTGATCCCCGGTGGCGGCTCCAATCCACTGGGCGCTCTGGGTTATGTCGCTTGCGGGCATGAAATTGCGCAGCAGAGTTTCGAGCTTGGCGTGAGCTTCGATCATGTCGTCGTCGCCAGCGGCTCGTGCGGCACGCACTCGGGTTTGCTGGTGGGGTTCGAGAGCGCGAATTTCGACGCGCCGATCACCGGCATCAATGTGCGCCGCCCGCGCGCCGAACAGGAAGGCAATCTCTACGCGCTCGCCGTGCCGACGGCGGAGCTGTTGGGTGTCGCCGCGCCGGCGCGTGACAAGGTAATCGCGCTCGATGAATGGGTCGGCGCGGGCTATTCGATCCCGACAGACGAGATGGTTGAAGCCGTGCGTATGCTGGCGCGTACCGAGGCAGTGCTGCTTGATCCGGTTTATTCGGGCAAGGCGATGGCTGGGCTGATCGGGCTGACGCGGCGCGGCGTGTTCAAGCGCGGGCAGCGCGTGCTGTTCGTGCACACCGGCGGGGCGCCAGCTCTGTACGCCTATCAAAACGTGCTCGCCGGTGGCTGAGCCGAAAAGCATCGGCGTGCTGGGCGGCATGGGGCCCGCGGCGACGGTGGACATATTCGATAAATTGGTGCGCGCCACGGACGCTGCGAGCGATCAGGATCATTTGCGGATCCTGATCGACAACAATCCGCGCATTCCCAATCGTAACGAGGCCATCGCCGGGCGAGGGCCATCGCCGCTGCCGGCGCTGATCGCGGGCGCGCGTGGCTTGGAGCGTGCGGGCGCCGATTTTCTCGTGATCTCCTGCAACACGGCGCATTTCTTCGCGCCGGACATTCAAGCCGCCATCTCGATTCCGATTTTGAGCATGATCGACGCCACGGTGGACGCGGCGAAGGCGCGCGGCGTCACGCGCGTCGGCTTGATGGCGGGTACGGGATGCATTGAGGCGGGGCTCTATCAAAACGCGCTGTCGCGCGCGGGTATCGAAGCGGTGACGCACGATGCCGACGCGCAGGCGCGGATGATGGCGCTGATCTATCGCATCAAAGGCGGCGATCTGAGCGAAACGTCGCGCGCTGAAGCGCGGGCGCTGGCCGGCGTGCTGATTGCGAGCGGCGCGGGGGCGATTATCGCCGGCTGCACGGAAGCGCCGCTGGTGCTGTTTCAGGCCGACCTGGCCGTGCCGCTGCTGAACTCGACCGACATTCTCGTTGAACGCGCCATCGCTTTCGCGCATGGCGCTTAGGCGACCAAGCGCCTGTTGCTGCGACGCGCGCGCCGGTGATGTAGACAACGTTTACGCCTTCATGGCGCATCCCGTAGCCATGCGGTGTGTCGTCGGCGTCTGGGTTGATGACACGTACTATTCGCTTACGCGAGTCGCTCCCTCGGCTTCCGCCAAGCGGCTGAGATAGCCCTCGATGCTCGAGGTGTAACCGAAGACGTAACGCGCGAAGAAGCGATAGAGCGCGTCACGAATGACGCCATCTTCACGGATACGCACGCGGGCGCCTTCCGGCACGGGCTCGATGGAGATGGTCCAGGCGCCTCCAAACGGCAGTTTTTCATCGGTTATCGTCGCGACGAAGCGTGCGCCGGCTTCGGGCTCGGTGAGGCGATAGGAGATGCGATCCCCCTCGGCGAGTTCAACGTAGGTGGTCGCGTCGTTTGTGACGTTGACGTTCTCAACGGCGACACCTCCTCGCCAATTGGGGTAGTCCGCGACGGCTCGGATGCGCGCGGCAATGCGTTCCGGCGGGGCCGCGATGACGCGGGTAACTTCTGCTGTGTGCGTGCGAGGCGTTGAGGCGCCGAGCGCGTAGATGGCAAGCGCCGCCACCGCGAGAACGCCGACCAATCCAACGCCAATCTTCAACAATAACATCTCAGTCCCTTTCCACTGCTTGCGCTGCGTCGGCCAGCAGGCTCAATCCCTGAACAACGATCACGCGCTGATCAGCTGGTAATGACGCGAGCGCGGCGCGGACGCGGCGAATATCGAGCACTGATGTCGATGCAAGCGCAGCTTGTCCGGCATCGGTCAATCGAGCGAGGCGTCCACGTGCGTCGCCGGGCGTGGGCGAGAGCGTGACAAGGCCGAGATCGACGAGGCGTTTCAAGGCTTCCGACAAAGTCGATGCGGAGATGTCGAGGTGTTGAGCGAGGTGTTGTGGGCGAACGCCTGAATCTGGAATGTGTGCAAGGATGGTTTGGTCGCGCGCGCTGACGTCGGGGCCCTTGCCCTTCCTGTTGGTGTGATCGCTATGGCAAGCGATGTAAATGCGCGGATAGTGCCGTAGAATGGCGCGGGCGTGCTGTTCGATTTGGTTCATGGCGCGGATTGTTCGCCGATGCCGAATAGTTCGTCAAAACGAACGATTTGCCGGATCGCCATCGCCTTCGCGTTCACCTAACGCCGCCAACGCCGCCAGGGTGTGAGCGGTCGGTAGCGTGGCGTTTTGTTGTCGAGCCGCTAGGTGGCGTCTGTTTCCGGAACAAGAAAATGGCCGTGCATCGCTGCGATCGGCTGGCTGCGTTCGGCTTGCCAGGCTTCGGCCTGCACGTTGGCGATGCGGCGACCGATCTTGACGACGCGGGCGCGCGCGTAGGTCGGGATCGGCTTGCCGGAGCGCAGATAGTCGACGCCGATATCGATGGTCTTGGGAAATTTCTCGCTTTTTGAACTGATCGCCAATTGCGTCAGCGCCGTCAGCTCCATCAGCGCGCCAACGACGCCGCCGTGCAAAGCCGGCAACAGCGGATTGCCGACCAAATGATCGGCGAACGGCAGGATCAAGGTGAGCTCGTCGCCCTTCAATTCGGCCTGCACGCCAAGAAATTGCGCGTAGGGCACGCGAGCGATGGCGGCGGCGACGCGGTGTTGCGCTTCGCTCATGGCTTCTTCCGCAAGTTCGCGCCGATCTTTCGGCCGGCGCTGGAATTGACCATGAAGGCGGCGGTGGCGTGGGCGATCGGGTCGCTTACGTCTTCCTCGAACGCGATGGCGCGGATGAAGGCGACGTTGCGCCCAAGCTTGGTGCAATGGGCTTCGGCGTGGATGTCGCGGCCAGGGATGGCGGCGCGCATGTAATCGATGCGGATGTCGATGGTGGCGACAGTGGTGGGCACGGGCATCGCCAGCACTGCGGCCATGCCGGAGAGCTGGTCGAGGAAAGTGGTCAGCACGCCGCCGGCGATGACGCCGGTTTCGGGATCGCCGACCAGCTCGGGCCGATAGGGCACGCGGCCCCAAACTTTGCCGCCTTCGATGCGGGTGACGTCGATGCCCAGGGCCCGCCCTTGTGGGGTCCATTGCATCATGGTGCGCACGCGCTCGAGCGCGTCATCGCCTTGGCCGTAGGGATTGCTGGGTTCGTCGCTCACGCTCGGGTGCTACGCGCGCGGGCGGGGGAGCGTCAAACGGGCCAGAAGTTGACGCAACGTCATTTTTGTGACGCTATCACGCTCGGTTGAGTGCGTCGGAGACGGCATGAGCGAAGCGGCATTGGCAGAGCCGAACGGCAAGCGCGAACGCGCCAAAGCCGCGAACCGGCATGCCATCCTGATCGCCGCGCGCAGGGTGTTTGCGCAATTGGGCTATGACGCGGCGACCGTACGCGACATCATTCGCGGCACCGACCTCGCGTCAGGCACATTCTACAATTACTTCCGCTCGAAAGAAGAGGTGTTTGAGGCGCTCGCCGACGATGGCGCGCGTCGGTTTCGGCCGATGCTGCGCGCCGCGCGCGAGCAGGCTGGCAGCTTCGAGGAATATCTCGGCACGGCCTTCAGCGCCTATTTTCATTTTCTGATCGAAGAGAACCAGATCGAGGGCCGCCCGATCGACGAACGCCGCCCGCATGTGCGTTCGGACACGCCGGAAATGATCGCCGTGTACGAAGAAGTGCGGCTTGGCCTCGAAGATGCGATCGCACGAGGCATCGCGCCGCGCATCGATGCTGACTATCTGGCTTGCGCCTGCATCGGCATTGCGCAAGAGGTCGGCACGGCGATGTTGCGTCGCGCGCCGGCCGACATCGAGACGGCCGCGCGCTTTGCGACTGGGCTGATCTTGAACGGGCTCTACGGCGCGTCGGCCAAGGCCTGAGGAGGAATTGAGTTTGTCCTGGCTGCGCAAGCTGATCGCGCATCTTGCGCTGTCGCGTTCGGACGCGGCTTTGGTGCGCGAGGCTGGCGGCGAGGCGCGCACGGTGCGCGGCACGACGCTCGATGCGCGCATGCAATTCATGGAGAACCAGTCGCGCAAGCGCGCGGTGGATTGGCAAACGGTGACGCCGGCCCAGTTGCGCGCTGGCTTCGAACAATTGGCCGAGACATTTGGCGGGCCGCCGGTTGCGGGCGTGCGGGTCGAGAAGGTCTATGTCACCGGGCGCAGCCATTCGGTGCCGTGCCGGCTTTATCTGCCGCAAGTGCGCGACAATTCAGCGGCCATGCTTGTCTATTTCCACCAAGGCGGTGGGATCGTCGGATCGCTGGAAAGCTGCCATCGGCTGTGTGGTTTGATCGCCAAGGCGGCAGGCGCGCCTGTGCTGTCGGTGGATTATCGCTTGGCGCCGGAGCATCGCTATCCGCTTGGCCTGGACGATGCGCGCTCGGCGTATCTGTGGGCGTGCGAGAACGCTGCACGCTACGGCGCGCCGGCGCGCAAGGTGGGCGTTGGCGGCGATTCCATGGGCGGCAATTTCGCTGCGCTGTTGGCGATGGAAGCGCGCGACGGGCGCATCCCGCAGCCGGCGTTGCAATTGTTGATCTATCCAGCCGTCGATGCAGTGAGCGACACGGCGTCGATGCATGATTTCGCCGACGCATTTCCGCTGACGGAAGAGCTGTTGAGCTATTTCCTGAAGAATTATCTGCCGGAAGGATTTGACCTGGCGGACACCAAGCTGTCGCCCCTGCGTGCGACGAGCGTGAAAGGCCTGGCGCCGGCTCTGATCTACAATGCCGGTTTCGATATGCTGCTCGACCAAGGCGAGGCTTACGCCGATCGGCTGGCGGAAGAGGGCGTGCGGGTGACGCGGGCGCGGTTTGAAACGTTGCCGCATGGCTTTGTGACGTTCCCGTCGGCAGCGCCGGCGGCGGAGAGCGCGGTGCAGCGCATCGCTCAGGAAACCGCGGCGGCGTTGAAAGCCTAAGCGGCGGCTTGGCGCAACTTCTTGTCGACCATCCGCTTCAGGCTGTGCGCCACGCGTTCGCGCTCTTGGCCGAGGGCGTGGGGCAAGTGAACGAGCTGGTGCAACGCGGCGACGTGCGTGCGAACGACATCGGGGTCGAGCCGCGCTGTGGCGCCTTGGGCTTGCAGATAGCGCATCATTTCGCGCGTGCCCAAAGCGAGGCTCGCGTCGGCGATCTGCTCGGCGACTTTCAAGAGATCTTGCGCGGCGGCGAACACTTGGCGCGCTGCGGCGGCGTCGCCGGGCTGGAAATCGCGGGCGGCGGCCTCAAGCGCTGCGACGCGGGCGCGCGCGAGCTGCGTCTTGAGATCGGTTTCGGCGTCGTCGGCGGCAATGGAGGGTCCGGCCGCATCGTCGTCAAGGCGCCGCCACGGGCCCGCGAAACTGCGATCTTGGCGACGGCGCCGGCAGGGGCCGACATAGCTGGGCGAGGCCACAAAAGGCTGCGGGTTCGTCATCACCACATTGACGTGCTGCTGCAGCGCCAAAGCGGAGATGGGCTTGCGGAGGTAGCCGTCGATGCCGGCTTCGCGGGCGCTGACCACCTCGGCCGGGAGGGCGCGGGCGGTGAGCATGAAAATTGGTACGGCGCGATTGGGGGCGCCTTCGTTGAGGCGCACGCGGCGCACGAAATCCAGCGGATCGGCGCCTTCGAGCCATTCGACGAGAACAATGTTCGGGTTGTTCTTGGTCAGCAGATCCCAGGCTTCTGTGACGTCGGCGGCGCCGATGGCGCGCCGGAAGCCCATGCCGCGCAACAGGTCCAGCGAGATGCCGCGCTCATAATGGTTGCGGTCGAGCACCAGCGCGACCAGTTCCGAGGGATCGAAAGTTGCTTCCCGGCCCATGTGCAGACGCGTCTCCCACCAGGGGCGGGAGACTAGCGAAGATTGCTTAGCAATCGTTGAAAGTGCGGACCAAGGTTTACGAGCGTTAAACTTTAGTCGCCGTGGTCGCCATTGGTGCGTTTGGCCGGCGTGCGCGCGGGCGGTGGCGGCGGCAATTGCGCGGCGGCGAGATCGCCTCGCAATTCGTAATTCACGGCGGTGGGGAACGGGATGACGATCGCGTTGGCGTCGAAGGCTTCCTTGCCGGCCTTGATCAAAGCGTAGCGCAGATCGAGGTAGTCGCGCGACTTGCCCCACGCGCGCACCAGAATGGTGATGGCGAAATCGCCGAGCAACGTGACGTTCACCTTCGGCGGCGGTTCGTCGAGCACGCGTTCCTCGGCGGCCAGCACCTCGTGCAGCACAGCAATCGCGCGATCGAGATCGGTATCGTAAGCGACGGTGAATTCGAGATCGACGCGGCGGCGCGGATGGGCGGTGAAGTTCACCATCGGCGCGCCCCATGCGAGGCCGTTGGGCATCACCACGCGCTGGTTCTGCGGCGTCGTGAGCTCGGTGGTGAAGAGGTTTACGTCCTCCACCGTGCCGGTGCGGCCGGCGAGCTCAACGAAATCGCCCAGCCGATAGGGGCGAAACAGGATCAGCATCACGCCGGCTGCGACGTTCGACAGCGTTCCTTGCAACGCCAAGCCGATCGCCAACGCGCCAGCGCCGATCACCGCGACGATCGATGTGGTGGCGACGCCAAACCGGTTCAGCACCGCGACGACGACGAAGCCCATCAAGCCGTAGCGCACGATCCACGAGAAAAACGCCGCCAGCGTATCGTCGATGCGCGGATGCTGGCGTGAGAGGCGTTTCATCGCGTCGCCAGCCCACGCGGCCACCCACAGGCCGACGATGAGGATCATCGCGGCTGACAGCACGTTCAGCGCGGCGGCGATCACCAGTTCGCCGTAGCGGCTCCAGAGTTGCGCTGGATCGGCGGCGATCGCGTCGACGCTGGGAATAGGGGCAGTGCTTGTCGTCACGCGGGGCTCGTCAATTGGCGCAGAATGGTCGCGCTGTCGAAGTAAACGCGTTCACAGACGATGCCGGTTCCGCCGGCTGCGAACTCGAACACGGCGGCCATGCGCGCACGCACGCGACGGCCCGTCGGTGCGATCTCGCCCTGCGGCGTTTTCATTGCGCCCTTATGCGTTCCGACGAGCCAGAATTCCGCCAGCACGGCGTCGTCGCCGAGCGGGCGCAGCGCGATCGGTTCGTTGCCTTGATCCGGGAAGGTTTCGCGTGAGGCGCGAAAGTACGCCATCACCGCTTCGGGGCCGTCGAACACCTGGCCTGCACCGTACAATTCGTAGCGCGGATGCTCGAACGTCTCCAAGGTCGCGGCGAAATCGCGCCGGTTCTCCGCCTCCATGTGCGCGCGCACGATGTCGAGGCGTTGTGCCGTGAGCGGGTTCATGCCGGTTCGCCTTCCTCGGTGATCACCATGATCTTTTGCCAGATCTTGCGCGCGAGGTCGGTGGTGAGATTTTCGATTTCGGTGACGGCGTCGATGACGACGGTGTCGCGCATGCGATCGGCGTAGAGCGCGGCCAGTTTGCCGATCAGCGCCAACATCTCCGCGCAATAATCGAGATAGCGCTTGAGCTCGAAGCTGCTCATCGTCCGCAGCGGGGAGGCGGCGGTGCTGTGGTCGAGCAGTGCTGTGGGGTCTTTGGTCAATTGGTGCATGTCGATGACGTGCGCGAGCGACCGCAGCTGGTGCAAATCGTCGAGCGCGCGTTGGCGCTTCATGCGTTCTTCCAGGGTCACCAGGAACCAAACCGCGCCGCCGAACAGGATGAGCAGGTTCACTGCCGCTTCCAGGCTTTGCAGCAGGCCGATATTGGTTTCGATCTCGTCGAGATGCAGCAGGCGGGCGGCGGCGATCTGGGCGAGCGCGCCGAGCACGATGATGGCGCCGACGGCGATACGAAGCGGCCAATTCGGCGCCGTCAGCCGCGCGGCCTTGCCGGAGATGCCGCGACCGGTGTCGAGCAATTCAGCGCACACCCTTGCCAGCCCGGCGTCTGGAAAGCGCGCCAGGATGCGGGCGTGCAGCTTCTCGATCGTGTCGAGGATGCGGGCGGGGTCGAGGCGTTGGAACATGGATGCTGTTTGGTTGCCGCCGGCGCCGGTGGCGTCAAGCCATCGGCCAGGTCAAAGCTGTGATCCCGAGGCGCTCCAGGAAGGCCAACAGGCCTTCGAGATTGGCCACAACCACAACTGAGCCCCAAATGAGGTTGATCCCGAGTGTGACCCAGCCCACGGGGCCGATGCGGCGGCGCTGGGGAGGTGGGGCGGACCTTGGTTGGCGTTCGAGAGCCATGACTGCCATCCGGTTAACGTCGTTGCGGGTCGGATATGGCAGAGCTGTGTGACATTTAGGTGAAACGAATACTTGTTGGATTCAACTAAACGTGACAACTATGCTTTCCCAAATCAGCATGTATAAGCTTTCAAAGCACGTTTACTTGCCGCAGAGCGCAAGTAAATGATAATATCGGATCATAGTATTCGCATCTGGAACGGCGCGGCGCTTCTTGGCGCAAACTGGCGCGGAAGTGGCGGTCAGAAGCATTATTCGATGCATCGTGGCAGAAGCGTCCATTATATATCCCAACGGGCCCCGAATAATCCCGATAGGGCAAAGATGGACTTATAGGGGCGTAAGAATAGCTCTCGCGTCGAACTTGTGGCCTCATGTCAGCCGGGTATTATGATACTCCGGTGACAATCTGAGCGCGAGCAATGTCAGACGTCCGCATTGACGATAGCCATTGGGACGTCCTCCAGGGCGCCCAATTGCACTTTCTTCCGAAATTGTGCGCGCTCGACCGCAAGAGCCGCATGAGCCGCACCTCATTTCGTGAGGCGCTGCTGGAAGCGCGCGAGAAGAACAAGCTCATCGAGAAGATGTCGAAGAACTCCGTGGTGATGTTGCTGAAGGGCGATGCCTTTAGCCACCAGACTTTGCGCGGCATCGTCATCGCGTGGCGCCAGAGCGTTGGTGGTCAGTTCGGCAGCAGTGAAACGCTCGATGAGTCCGACATCGTGTCGGCAGTTTTCGCCGCGACGGAGCAGGGCGTCGAGATGCTGAAGAAGCATCAGGGCGCGCTCGTTGGCGCCGACGGCCCGCTGACCGCGGAACTGATCGACGAAATCTTGCGCGGGCGGCGCGTTCACGCGCACCTCGGCGCCTCGATCGTGGAGGCGTTGCACCGCCGCGGCGTCAAGCAAAGCCACCGCGAACTTTTCACGACGGATACGGACGTGGGCAAGCGCAAGGCAGTTGGCGATATGCCAAAGGATCGGCGCCGCCTGCTGCCCATCAAGCGCATGCAGGTCGCGCCGGAAGCTTGGCGCGACTGGTCGATCTAGGATTTAGCCTGCGCTCAAATTGCCGGCGCGTTGAACGGTGCGCTCGTTGAAGGCTTGGCCAAAGGCCGAGCCGCGCAGCTCCATCACGGTTTCAGCCGCGTAATGGCGCCCGTTCGGCGCAGGCTGGCAGCGTATGTTGATGGTGAGCGCGTCAAGGCGCGTCAGCGGGATCGGGCTGAAGGCCTGCGGCGCGAAGATGCGCATGGCCGAAATATCGGACGCGGCTTTGTTGAGCGTGAATTCGCCGCGCAAGCGGTCGGCGAAACGCTGCGCACTCTCGCCGCGGATGCTCTCGCGCGTAGGCTGGAACGAATAGGTGGCGGTTTGAGCGTCCTCGCGCAGCAAGCGCACGTCGGTGACGTTCGCCATCGTGTCGCTCGCGCACCAGGACACGCCCTCCATGCGCTCTGCCAGGCCGTCAAAGGCGCGGCGGGCGCCGTCGTCGAGCGTGTCGCGCGCTGGTGAAACCAAGCGCAAGCGCGGCGCGGCCTCGGGCTCAAACCGCGCGCGCCAATTCTGATGGCGGCTCTCCAACTGGAAATCGAACGCGTAATCGGCCTTTGCCGCTTGCGTGGCCGACACCGCGGCGGCGAGCGCGGTGGGTATCGCAGGCTGCGCCAACGCAGCGGTGGCGCAGGCGGCGGCGAGGCCGAGGGTCAGGAGCAGGGTGTTCAATTGCATGGGCGCTCGTCTTGCCGTGAAACCGGGCGGGAAAATGGCATGGCGTAGCCGAAACGCCAGCCTAAATAGGGGCTGCATCATGGACGCACGCGCCCCCTCAGCATTGCCGCCAGAATTCGCCGGCTGGTTCGCCAGCCGTGGCTGGGCGCCGCGCGGGCACCAGCTTGAACTGGCGCGCCGCTCGGCTGCGGGTTTATCGACCTTGCTGATCGCCCCCACCGGGGCCGGCAAGACGCTGGCGGGCTTCCTGCCCAGCCTGATCGAGCTTGCGCCGGTGTCGCGCGAGGGCGTGCAGCGGCCGCATCGGCTGCACACGCTCTATATCTCGCCGCTGAAGGCGTTGACGACGGATGTCGCGCGCAACCTCGAAACGCCGGTGCGCGAAATCGGGCTCAATCTGCGCATTGAATCGCGCACCGGAGATACGCCGCCGCACCGTCGCACGCGCCAGCGCGCGCATCCGCCCGACATTCTGCTGACGACGCCGGAGCAATTGTGTCTGCTGATCGCCTCCGAGCACGCGCGCGCGTTCTTCGAGGATGTGCGCACGGTGGTGATCGATGAAATCCACGCGCTCGCGCCTACCAAACGCGGCGATCTTCTCGCACTGGCGCTGGCGCGGCTGCGCCGATGGGCGCCGGCGCACCGACGCGTGGGGTTGAGCGCAACGGTGGCCGATGAAGGAGAGCTGGCGCGTTGGTTGGTTGGAATTGAACCCCCGCCCCCTCGCGGGGCGGGGGCAGGGGGTGGGGGGCTGTCAGAACATCGCGCGACGGGGCCGTTGGCGTTTCAATCCGCAACGCCCCCCACCCCCGGCCCCGCCCCGCAAGGGGGCTGGGAGATCGTGATCAAAGCGCCGCCCGGCGCGACGCCGATTGTGGATGTGCTCGATTCCGATGCGCGCATTCCGTGGGCGGGGCACACGACGCGGCATGCGATGCCCGAATTGTACGAGGCGATCAAAGGCGCGCAGCTGGCGTTGGTGTTTGTCAACACACGCGCGCAAGCGGAGATGACGTTCCAGGAGCTGTGGCGCATCAACGATGACGGCCTGCCGATCGCGTTGCATCACGGATCGCTTGACGTGTCGCAGCGGCGCAAGGTGGAGGCGGCGATGGCGCGCGGTGCGCTGCGCGCAGTGGTGTGTACCTCGACGCTCGATCTCGGCATCGATTGGGGCGATGTCGATCTGGTGATCCAGGTGGGTGCGCCGAAAGGCGCGGCGCGTCTGGTGCAGCGGATCGGGCGCGCCAACCACAGGCTCGATGAGCCGTCGCGCGCGCTGCTGGCGCCAAGCAACCGGTTCGAGGTGCTGGAATGCCGCGCCGCGCAGGCCGCGGTGGTTGAGGGCGAAATGGATGGCGCTGCGTCGCGCGCGGGCGCGCTTGAGTGCTTGGCGCAGCACATCATGGGCTGCTGTTGCGGCGAACCGACCGCTGCGGACGAATTGTTCGAGGAAGTGATTTCCACCGCGCCGTACGCATCGCTGACGCGCACGCAATTCGACCGCGCCATCGATCTGGTGGCGACGGGTGGGTATGCGCTGAAGACGTACGATCGCTATCGCCGCATCGTGCAGGATCTGAACACTGGCCGTTGGCGCGCGCGCAATGCGAGCGTGGCGCAGCAGCACCGTATGAATGTCGGCGCCATCATCGAGGCGGAGATGCTGAACGTGCGGCTGGCGCATCGCGCGGCGGCGCGGCCTGGGCAAGTGGCTAAAGGCGATGGCCCGCGCCCACTGACGCCGGGGCGTAGGCTTGGCCAGATCGAGGAATATTTCATCGAAGGGCTGACGCCAGGCGACACGTTCATTTTTGCCGGCCAAATGCTGCGGTTCGTCGATCTGCGCGAAGAAGATGTGCTGGTCGTGCGGGCGGTCGGCGATGAGAACCCGCGCATTCCTTCTTATGCCGGCGGCAAATTTCCGCTGTCGACCTTTCTGGCCGAACGCGTGCGCGAGATGCTGCACGATCCGAAGCGGCAGAAAGCGCTGCCCCCGCAGGTGCGCGATTGGATCAAGATCCAGAAGCGCCGTTCGGTTGTGCCCGCGCCCGAGCAAATGCTGATCGAGACGTTTCCACGCGGGCCTAAGCATTATCTCGTCGCCTATCCATTCGAGGGCCGCCTCGCGCACCAAACGCTCGGCATGCTGATCACGCGCAGACTGGAGCGCATGGGACTGCATCCGCTTGGCTTTCTCGCCAGCGAATACGCGATGGCGGTGTGGGGGCTCGAGGCGATGGGCGGCGTGTCCATGGATCGCCTGTTCGACGAGGACATGCTGGGCGACGATCTGGAAGCGTGGCTTGCAGAGAGCGCGTTGATGAAACGCACGTTCCGCAATTGCGCGCTGATCGCGGGAATGATCGAACGGCGGACGCCAGGCGCGGAGAAAACCGGCCGGCAGGTCACGTTCTCGGCGGACCTGATCTATGACGTGCTGCGCCAGTACGAGCCGGACCACCTTTTGTTGCAGGCCGCGTTCGCGGACGCGGGCGAAGGCTATCTGGATTTGCGCCGGCTGGGCGCACTGTTGCGGCGCGTCAAAGGCCAGATCGTGCACAAGGATTTGCCATACGTGTCGCCGTTCGCAGCGCCGGTGATGCTGGAGCTGGGGCGCGTGCCGGTGCAGGGCGCGGCCGAGGAAGCGATCCTTGAGGACGCGGCGTCGCTGATCGAAGAGGCGATGTCCTAGCGGCAGGGCGTTGCGCGCCGCCTCCGATCGTCGCAGCTTGGCGAAAATGACGGGGGATAGAATGCGCACCATCATCGCCGCGCTCGCAACTCTGACGCTGGCCGCCAGCGCGCATGCGCAAGCGACGGACGCGACACGCGCCGCCAACGCCGCGATGGCGGCGACCTTGCCGCTCGGCGATGTCGAGGACGAAGATTTCGCGCGGCGTGGATTTGTCGCCGCGCCAGAGGCGCCGCAAATCCGCACCGCCGATGGCCGCGTGGTGTGGGATTTCACGGCGTATGACTTCGTTCGCGGCGCAGCGCCCGAAACGGTGAACCCAAGCTTGTGGCGCCACGCGCAATTGCTGGCGGTGACCGGGCTCTTCCGGGTGAGCGAGCGTGTCTATCAGGTGCGCGGCTTCGATGTGTCGAACATGACGATCATCGTCGGCGACACCGGGCTGATCGTGGTCGATCCGCTGACGAGCACCGAAACCGCGGCCGCGGCGATGGCGCTGGCGCGGCGGACGCTGGGCGAGCGACCGGTGCGCGCTTTGATCTACACGCACAGCCATGCGGATCATTTTGGCGGCGCGCGCGGCGTCGTCGATGGGGCTGCGCTGAGCGGCGTGGAGATTGTCGCGCCCGATGGATTTCTCGAGCACGCGGTGAGTGAGAACGTGATCGCCGGCAATGCGATGGGCCGGCGTGCGATGTATCAGTTCGGCGCGGGCCTGCGGCCGGGGCCGGAAGGGCAGATGACGTCCGGCATCGGCCTCGCGGTCTCGGGCGGTACGATCAGCTTGATTGCGCCAACGCGCACGATCGCACGCACAGGGGAGACGCTGACCATCGACGGCGTGCGCTTCGAATTTCAGATCACGCCGAACACGGAAGCTCCGGCCGAGATGAATTTCCTGCTGCCGGATTTTGGCGTGTTGTGTCTGGCGGAAAACGCCAATGCGTCGATGCACAACATTCTCACGCCGCGTGGTGCGCTGGTGCGGGATGCGAAGGCGTGGGCCGATTATCTCACCGATGCTTTGCGGCTTTACGGAGATCGCACCGATATTCTCGTCACCAGCCACACATGGCCGCGCTTTGGGCGCGCGCGGGTGCGCGACTTCGTCTCCAGCCATCGCGACGCGTACAAATATCTGCACGACCAAAGCGTGCGGCTGATGAATGCTGGGTTCACCGGGCGCGAGATCGCCGAGCGCGTGCGTTTGCCGGAGCCGCTGGCGAGCCGTTGGTTCAATCGCGGCTATTACGGGACGATGATGCACAACTCGCAGGCCGTTTATCAGCGGTACATGGGCTGGTACGACGGCAATCCGGCGCATCTCAACCTGTTGCCGCCGCAAGAAGAGGCGACGCGCTTCGTGCAGGCGATGGGCGGCGCCGCGAATGTGTTGGCGGAAGGCCAGCGCGCGTTTGACGCGGGCGATTATCGCTGGGCCGCGAGTGTGCTGGACAAGCTGGTGTTCGCCGCGCCGGACAATTCGCAAGCGCGCGCGTTGCTGGCGCGCACGCATCGTCAGATGGCGTATCAGGCCGAGAGCGCGATCTGGCGCAATATGTATTTGAGCGCGGCACAGGAATTGGAAAACGGCGTGCCGCAGCGGGCCTCCGGCGTGCAGAGCGCCGATCTCGTCGCCAACACGCCGACAGCGCAGGTGCTCGATCTGTTGGCCATTCGGCTTGTGCCTGAACGGCTCGGCGCGCGGCGCTATGCGTTCAATCTGGTTTTCCCGGAACGCAACGAGCGCTTCGCGATCACCATCGCCAACGGTGTGCTGGTGTATGAGCGTGATCTCACTTTGGCGGATGCGCCGACGATTACCGCGCCGCGCCCGGCTTTCCTGCAAGCGATGGCGACAGGCACGATGCGGGCGGCGGTGTTGCGCGGAAACATCAGCATTTCAGGGCGACGCAGCGCTTTGGAAGGGCTTGGCGAGGTGTTTGAGACGCCGGACCTGAATTTTCCCATCGTGACGCCGTAGAGCTCTAACGCGCGCGGGGGAATCCGGTGTAGAGCGGGGCATGCCCTTGCTCGCCCGCCCCAAAGCCAAGCCGCCGCGCACAGCGCGCGCGAAGCTGGCCGCGCCGCCGGTGGCGATTGTGGAAAAGTGCGTCGAAGTGCGGATCGCCGGCACGATGGTTGTAGCGTTGCCGGATGGCGCGCTGTGGCTTGAAGCGGCGCGCGCGCTGGTGGTGTCGGATTTGCACTTGGAGAAGGGCTCGGCCTTCGCCAAGCGCGGGCAGATGCTGCCGCCATACGATACGCACGCGACGCTGGCGCGCGTCGCCAAGCTGATCGATACGCACGCGCCGGATATCGTCGTCTCGCTCGGCGACAGTTTTCATGATGGCGGCGGGCCGCAGCGTATGGCTGAGAGCGAACGCGCGCTGCTGCAGAGCCTGATCGGGCGCTGCGACTGGGTATGGGTGGAAGGCAATCACGATGGCCGCGCGGCCGAGACGCTGGGCGGCGTGGTGCGCGACGTGTTGCATGTTGGCCCATTGGTGTTGCGCCACGAACCGAGCGTGGGCGATGCGCCCGGCGAGATCGCTGGGCATCTGCATCCGTGCGCGAAGGTGGCGGGGCGCGGGCGCAGTGTGCGCCGGCGCTGCTTTGCGTTCGACGGCCAGCGCATGGTGATGCCGGCGTTCGGCGCTTACACGGGCGGGCTCAATATTTGCGACGACGCCTTCGCGCCGCTGTTTCCCCATGGCGCGATCGCGCTGGTGCTGGGCAAGGATCGCGTTTTGCCTGCGCCGCAATCGCGGCTGCTGGCGGATTAGAACCGCCGCAGCGCGCTGGCGAGCGGCAGCAAGAGGCACGCGATCATCACGCCGCCCGTCAACACTTGGCGCAGCAACGGGTACCAGGCTGGCGCGCCGACATCGGCGCTGCGTTGGTCCCAGACCAATTGCGCCGCGAACAAACCGGCGAAGATCGAACTGGCGGCGAGCATCGCCGGATAGATCAGCATCACTGCCGCCAGCGCCCAGCCGCTGAGCGCCGGCAGGGCGCTGAACATGAGCCGCAGCGCATCGGGCTGATCGGGTGCGCGCGCGAGCTCTAAGCCGCAGCGAATGCCGCCGAGAAACGAAAGCAACACGGCCGCATAGATCACGAACGCCACCGCGCCGACGTGGGCGGTGCCTTGATGCCGCGAAAGCGCGACCAGCCCCGCGATCAGCAGGGGTGCGAGACCCAGAAATCCCATCCGCACGGCGGTGCGGGGGAGCAAAGGTGGCGGCGTGCGTTTCACTGGCGGCGGAAGAAATACGCTGCGACCGCGCCGGCGGCGAGTGCGAGCAGCACTGTCAGCAGGCCGTAGAGCACCGACGCGTTGGTGGCGAGGTCGTGGATGGTGCGCTCGAAGCCGACGCGGGCGATGCGGATTGGCACGCGTTGCGAGGAGATCAGCCGGCCGTCGCGGAAGAGGTAGGTGTCGGCGTGATATTCGGCGATGGGCGCGTTGGCGGGCAGGCGCACCACGGCGCGAAAGAGGCCGCCGCGATACATGGTGAGGCCGCCGCGCCGCTCTGGCGACGCCGGGCCGGAATATTCTTGATAGAGCCCGAGCCCGCGCCGCAAGCGCACGAGCGCCGCGCGATACGCCGAGGGATCGGCGCCGGCGGGCACGGCGCTATCGAGCTGCGCGGATGCGGCGGGATCAAGTTCGAGCGACCAGATCGCTTGCGGGCTGGCGATCTGGCGCAGCGGGCGATTGCTCATCACCGCGAAGAAAGACGGCGTTTCGGTGAAGCGCACCGGGTTGCCGTTGACCCACAGCCCCAGGAAACGCCGCTTGCGCATCACTGTGGCGGCTTGATCGGGGCCGCGCACGACGACGACGACGTCGCCACGTCCGCGCCGGTCCGGGTTGATGCCGAACACGGTGATGTAAGAGCCGCGATAATCGGAGCTGACAGTGATTTGCTCTTCGGCCACCGCTGCAGGGAGATCAGCGGCGACCCCGCCTGGCCCAGTTGTGGCTTCCGGCTCCTGCGCGTGCGCGGATGCGGCGAGGCACGCGAAGGCCAAGGCTGCGAGCACGTGGCGGATCATGAGCCCGCGCCCAGCGTGTAGAATTCTTCCGGCGTCACCACCAGGTCGAACAAGAATTTGAGGCTGCATGCCAACAACAGCGCGCCCAGCAAAGCGCGGATGTGCTCACCCTTGAGGCCCGCGCCCAGACGCGCGCCGAATTGCGCGCCGATCACGCCGCCGGCCATCAGCAGCGCCGCCAACACGAGGTCCACGGTTTGTGTCGCCGCCGATTGCAGCACCACGATCAACGCCGTGACGATGAGCACCTGAAACAACGAGGTGCCGATGACGACGTTGGTGGGCATGCGCAGCAAATAGATCATCGCCGGGATCAAAGCGAAGCCGCCGCCGACGCCCATGATCGCGGCGAGCGCGCCGATGGCAAAGCCGATCACGAGCGGCGGGATGACGCTGATGTAGAGGCCCGAGCGCGGAAAGCGCAGGCGAAAGGGCAAGGTGTGCGCCATGCCGCGCAGCGGCCGCTGCAGCAACGGGATCGGCGGCAGCGGTTTGCCGCGCATGATCGCAGCGCCTTCGGCAAGCATCAGCCCACCGATGATGGCGAGGAAGACGACGTAGAGCAGCGAGATGATGAGGTCGAGTTGGCCGATCGCGAGCAATTGCTCGAACAGCGAGACGCCGAACACGCTGCCCAACACGCCGCCGCTCGAGAGCAGCAGCCCCATGCGCCAGTCGACGGCCTTGCGGCGCGTTTGCGTCATGATGCCGGAGAAGGAGGTGGCGGCGATTTGGCTCGCGCCGGTGGCGACGGCGACGGGGGCGGGGACGCCCAGGAAGATCAGCGACGGCGTCATGATGAAGCCGCCGCCCACGCCCACCAGGCCCGAGACGAAACCCACCGCGCCGCTGACCAAAAGGACGAGCAGCACGTTCACCGGCATCTCGGCGATCGGCAGGTAAATCAAAATCTTAGCTCTAGCAGGACGAAGGCCCGCGCCTTGCCCACGCCCTTATGGGCGCCGTCGCCGGGAAGAGCAATTCCCCGGCGACCGGTTTCGTTCACTTGGCCGTGCGCGGCTGGTTAGGAGCGTGGGGCGTTCCAGGCGCGGGGCCCGAATTCGCCGTTGGCAATGGCGCTCGATGCACGCGGGCGGAACGCGGCCGCGCGGGCGCGGGCTTGTTCCACCTGGATCGATTGCAGCTGCGGCTCCAGCGAGGCGGCGCGTGCGGCGGCGTCTTCGTCGCCTTGGCGCGCGGCCACCAGGAACCAGAACATCGCTTCCGACGCCGAGGCGCCGACGCCGCGGCCCTGCTGATACAGGACGCCCAGATTGTACTGGCTGTCGGCGACGCCGAGTTCAGCGGCCTGGCGGAACCAGCGGAAGGCCGCTGCTTCATCCAAGGGCGCGCCTTCGCCGCGCGCGAAATAGACGCCGAGGTCATGCATGGCGCGGCGATTGCCGGCGCCGGCTGCGCGTTCGGTCCATTGCCGCGCCAGCGCGAGGTCGGCGCCGACGCCTTCGCCGCGCTCATAGAGCTTGGCCAGGCGATATTGCGCCATGGCCATGCCGCGATCGGCGGCGCGGCGCAGCAAGGTGACGCCATCATTGGCGCGGCCAGCGGCGATGCGCTGCAGGCCGAGCTCGTACTGGGCGACCATGTCGCCCGATTGCGCGGCCTGCTCGAGCGAGACGTTGCGCGCCGGCAGCGGGCCCGCGACGATTGCGGCTTGCTGCGTGGTCGGCGCGGTGGTTTGCGCGACGGGCGCGGCAGCCGGGGCTTCGCCCGTTGTTGCGCCATCTTGCTGGGCGGCGAACGGATCAGCGACCGGCGCGCCGAATGGGGCGTTTGGATCGTAGGGTTGCGCTTCGGGCTCCACCACAGCTGCAGTCGGCTCTGGCGCAGGCTCCGGCGCGGCGTCTGGCGTATCGTTGTCGCGTTGCGAGTTCACGTACCAGGCGCCGCCCGCGATCAGCAGAGCGATAGCGCTCGCTGCGCCCCACAACACGATGCGGCTGGATCCGCGCAGCGAATAGGTCGGCGTCGCCGCCATTTCCGCGCTGGACTTGGCTTTCGGTTGCGACTGCGCCTGCGCGGCTTTGCGGGCATTGGCGAGATAATCGTTCTTGCTCGGCGCGGCGGGGGCGGGTGTGGCTTCGTCTTCGAACAGCGCCTCGCTGGGCTCCACGCTCAGATCGAGCGGCGCTTCCTCGGCTTCGGTGACGAAGGCGGGCGCCACGTTGGCGAGCGGCGCATCGACGGCCGGCGCGGCGGCTTGCTTTGCTTGCGGCTGCGCTGGCGCTTCATCGGGAGACCAGAACGGGTCGTCGTCTTCCGGCGGCGGCGCGGCGGCGGTTTGCGGTTCGTCGAGGAAATCATCCTCGATCGTGAGCTCGTCCTCGTCGACCGCGAACACGTCTTCGGCAGACGCAGCCGATGTCGCCGGGGGATCCATGTCGAGCAGCAGATCGTCGTTGGTTTCGTCCGACGTCAGATCGATGTCATCGGCGAAGTAGATGTCGTCTTCGTGCGCGACGGGCGGGGCGTGCACAGGCAATGGGCCCGCGCGCATCGGCTGCGCAGCGTCCATCGGCGACACGTAGGGCTCGTCCTCGATGATGTCGGGCTCGCCGCCAAACGCTTCGAAATCGCTGAAACGCCGCGACGGATTGGGGAAGTGATCCTCGACCGGCGCCGGTTCGGGTTGGCCGCTCTGGAACTGGTCGAGCCGCGTGGCGACGCTCGATACCGCCTTCTGCACCGGCGCAATCGCTTCCGCGGATTGCTCCTGCACCTCGTTGAGGCGCTGCATGATCGAGCTGATCGCTTCGGAGACGCGCGCGCTGGCGCGTTCTTCGCTGTCGATCATGCGCTCGCCCAATTCGCGCGAGAGGATCTCGTGGCGCTGGTTGAAGCGCTCGGCCATGCGCGCGACTTGCTCGCCGACCTGTTCGATCGCTTGCGCGCTGCGGCCTTCCACGGCGCCGACGCGATCTTCCAAACGCTCGGACAGACGGCCCACTTCGAGGCCCATGCGGTCGAACGCGGCGGCTTCGCGACGCTCGATCTCGTCGAAGCGGTGCTCCAACGTGGTGCCCATGCGCGCAAGTTCTTCGCGCACGGCAGAGGCGGCGGCGTCGTCATTGCGGCTTTCGACGGCGCGCAGGCGCTTGTCGACGGTTTCCGACATGCGCTTGATCTCGATCGAGATCGCTTCGATCGTTTGCGCTTGGCGGCGTTCGGCGGCGGCGAGGCGGCGGTTCACGTCCGCCAGCGCTTCTTCCATGCCTTCGGCGCCAGCGCCTTCAAGCGCTGCTTGCACTTGGCCGGCGAGATCGTTGGCCATGGTGTCGAGGCGCTGTTCGAGCATCGCCCGCAGCGCTTCGGTTTCCGGCGCCGCGGAATTGTTTTCCAGACGCGCCCCGAGCGAGGAGACGGTTTCTTCAAGTGTGCGGATCGCGGTGTTGGCGCTCGATTCCGTTTCGGCCAAACGCTGGGCGAGGCGCTGCAGCGCGTCGTCCAAGGTTTTCACGTTGCCTTCGACCTCAGCCACCTTCGGGCTGTCGACGCGCGCGGCGATGTCGTCGATGCGCTTCTCGAACGCGGCGAGCGCGTCGCCCAGCGGATTTTCGCGGGTCTTGTGTTCGAGGCCGGCGAGGCGCTCGGCGATGTCGCTTTGCTGCTGACGCAGATCCTGCACATCGATGGCGCCGGATTTGCCGGCGACATCTTCAACTTGCTTCAAGCGCGCCGCGAGCGAGAGCTGCGCGTTGCGCAGATCGGCGATCGCGGCGCCGGCGGCTTGGCGGAGGCCCGCCGTGCTTTCGCGCGATCCGGCTTCGGCGCGCTCGATGCGGGCGATCAGTTCGGCATGTTCGCTCTTCAGCTGATCGGCGGCGGCGATGCGGTCCGAAAGGTCCGACAGCGTCTCGCGCACGTCGCTGGTTTCGGCGCGGGTTTGTTCGATCGCGGTTTCGACGGCGCGGCGTGTCGAGGTTTCGGTCTCGGCCAGACGGTCGGCGAGGGTTTCCTGCAAGCGGCGCAGTTCGGTGACGGCGTCGTTGGAAGCGATCGACGCTTGGCGCGCGGCTTCTTCGGCGGCGATGCGCGCTTCCGAAAGCGTTTGGCGCGCGTCGTCTTCAAGCGCGCCCAGCTTGTGGTTGATCGAGGCGTCGCGGTTTTCGAGTTCTGTGGCCAGGAAGTTCGCGGCCGCTTCAGCACGACGGGCGACTTCTTCGGCGGTGGCGACTTGGGTTTCCAGTCGTTCCTTCGCCGCGAACAATTCCGACTTTGTGTCGGTCAGCTCGGACGCCGCGTTGAGCAGGGCGTCGCGGCTCGATGTGACGTTGTGCTCAGCTTCTTCGAGGCGTCCGCCCAGGGTGTCGCCGGCGACGCGGAAATGATCGAGCGCTTCAGCGATGCGATCGGCGCTTTCGCGCGAAACGGATTCCGCATCTTCAATGCGCGCGGCAAGGCCGAGCACCGAACGGTCGATGGTGGTGACGGCGCGGTCGAGGCCGGTGACGGCAAGCTGGGTGCGGCGCTCGATTTGATCCATGCGCTGCGCGAGACGTTGCGCGTCGGCGCCGCGCGGCATCGCCGTCGGGCCGGTGACGCGCCAATCGTCTTCTTCGTCTTCGACAGAATGTTGGCTCGACAGACGGGTCGACCGCAAACGTGTTTGCGCCGTTGACGGCGTCGGCACGTTTGGCGTTCCGCCTTGTTGCTGTTGTTGCAGCGCTTGGCTCAAATATTCGCCCAAGCTCATGCCCTGGCGAGCCGCGGCTTCGCGGACAGCCTCGCGCACCTTGGGATCGATGCCCTTCACGCTCCAGCTTTGCGCGCCGCTCATATGCCCTCGCCCCGTTCGAGCGTGCGCATCAAATGACGCGCGCTGCTCTCACCGAAAATCCGACGATTCCGAAGAATCACCCACGACTTTGCATTGTCGATGAGACGAGGGGCGGTGTTAATGTCGCGTAAAGTGGTGAACGGGGGAGAAACCATGAGTGATGCATCGCCGCCACCGAGAAATTTCGGACCCGAAATTCAAGGCGCGATCTATTTGCGCGGCCTGGGCGGCGCAAAGCCGGAGATTCCAACCTCGTTCACCGGACTCGAAGCGGCTGCGCAACGAGCGATGACGCCGGAGGCGTGGGCATACGTCGCAGGTTCGGCGGGCCTTGAAAGTTCGGCCGAGGCCAATCGAGCGGCGTTCGCGCGCCATCCCATCGCGCCGCGCATGTTGGGCGGCGCGGGCGCCCGCGATCTCGCAGCCGAAATGTTCGGCGCGCGCGCGGTCGCGCCGTTGCTCACATGCCCCATCGGGGTGCTGGAGATGATGCATCCCGACGCTGACCTCGCCGTCGCGCGCGCAACGGCGCGGCTTGGTGTGCCGATGATCATTTCGAGCCAAGCTTCGACGCCGATGGAAAAGATCGCTGAAGCGAACGGAAACGGCCCGCGCTTCTTTCAGCTCTATTGGGGCAAGTCCGATGCGATCGCGGAAAGTTTCGTGCGTCGCGCCGAGGCAATCGGCTGCAAAGCCATTTTCATCACCCTCGACACCACCATCCTGGGCTGGCGCCCGCGCGATCTCGACATTGGCTATCTGCCGTTCCTGAAAGCGAAGGGGATTGCCCAATACACGTCCGATCCGGCGTTTCGAGCGCTGTTGGCGCAGACGCCGGAGGAAAATCCGCTCGCTGCAGCGGTGCAATTCACCCAGATTTTCTCCGATCCGGGGCTCGATTGGGCGCGGATCGCCAAGATCCGGTCCTGGACCAAGCTGCCCGTCATCCTCAAAGGCATCATGCGCGCCGACGACGCGGCGAAGGCGGTGGCGGAGGGGTATGACGGTATCCTGGTATCCAATCACGGTGGCCGGCAGGTCGATGGCGGCATTGGCGCGCTCGACGCTCTGCCAGGGGTGGTGGCGGCGGCCGCCGGAGGCAAAATCCCGGTGCTGTTTGATAGCGGAATCCGCTGCGGAGCCGATGTTTTCAAGGCCTTAGCGCTTGGCGCGACGGCGGCCTGCGTCGGCCGTCCGTATGTTTATGGGTTGGCGGTTGGCGGCGAGGCGGGCGTTTACAGCGTGCTGGAGCATCTCGTGGCCGAGCTCGACCTGACCATGGCGCTCAACGGCTGCCGGACGCCGCGCGAGATCACCCGAGCCAACCTCGCCGGGGGCTAAGAAAAATTTATGACGCTCCCGTCAGCTTTACGTTGACGTGAGCGTCAACGTAAAGCTAGCGTGCCGCCATCACAGAGCGGAGGCGAGCCCTATGACCAATACCGATCGGACTTATACGATTTCGGAGCTGGCGCGGGAGTTCGAGTGTACGCCCCGGGCGCTGCGTTTCTACGAGGACAAGGGCCTGCTGACGCCGCGCCGTGACGGCATGAACCGCGTCTATTTGCATCGTGACCGTGCGCGGTTGCAGCTGATCTTGCGCGGCAAGCGCGTTGGGCTGTCGCTGATCGAGATTAAGGAGATCCTCGATCTCTACAAAGTCGATCAGCGCGCGCAGGCGCAAACGGCGCTGAAGAAGTCGAAGGCCCGCATTGTCGCGCTCGAAGCGCAACGCGAGGACATCGACGCCGCGATTGACATGCTGCACACTTTCACGCGCCAATTGGAAGAATTCCTCTCGAAGCCGGCAGCGCCCGCCGCCATCGGCGCTGCGCGCGCGTTCGAGCGCGAAGCTAAGAAGCGTCTCGAAGACGCGCACTGAAGATCGGGAGTAGCGAGTAGGCGCGCGGCGCCTTTCTATTCGCTATTCGCCATTCCCTATTCGCTCATCTTTGGAGCAAACCGATGCCGTCCTATTCCGCACCGCTTCGCGAATTCCGGTTCCTGTTGAAGGACGTGCTCGACATCGAGCGCTATTCCAATCTGCCCGGCTTCGCCGATGCGCCGATGGATCTGGTCGAGCAGGTGCTGGAAGAGGGCGCGAAGTTTTGCGAGGGCGTGCTGGCGCCGTTGAACAAGGTGGGCGACGAGCATGGTTGCGTGCGCGCCGACGATGGTTCGGTGACGACGCCGCCCGGTTTCAAGGATGCTTACAAGCAATTCGTCGACGCGGGTTGGCCGGCGCTTTCGAGCGATCCGAACTATGGCGGCCAAGGCATGCCGCACGTGGTGGCGATGGCGTGGAGCGAAATGTGTTCAAGCGCCAACATGGCGTTCACGATGTATCCGGGCCTCAGCCATGGCGCCTATGCGGCGATCCACCAGCACGGCAGCGACGACCTCAAGAAAACCTATCTGCCGAAGCTCGTGACCGGTGAATGGACCGGCACGATGAACCTCACCGAGCCCCATTGCGGCACCGATCTCGGCATGTTGCGCACCAAGGCCGTGCCGCAAGCTGACGGCAGCTATCGCATCACCGGGCAGAAAATTTTCATCTCCGCCGGCGAGCACGACATGGCGTCGAACATCATCCATCTGGTGATCGCGCGCATCGAAGGCGCGCCGGCCGGCACCAAGGGTATCTCGCTCTTCATCGTGCCGAAATTCGTGCTCAACGCCGATGGAACGCCGGGCAAGCGCAACGGCGTCGTCTGCGGCAAGATCGAAGAAAAGATGGGCATCCACGGCAATTCGACGTGCGTGCTGAACTACGACGACGCGGTGGGCTATCTTTGCGGCATCGAGAACAAGGGCTTGGCGGCCATGTTCACAATGATGAACGTCGCCCGCTTGGGCGTTGGCCTGCAGGGCTTGAGCCAAAGCGAAGTCGCTTACCAAAACGGCGTCGCCTACGCGAAGGATCGCATCCAAGGCCGCTCGCTCACCGGCGCGAAGAATGCCGATGGCCCCGCCGATCCGATTATCGTCCACCCCGACATTCGCCGCATGCTGATGGACGCGAAGGCGTTCAACGAAGGCGCGCGCGCGTTTGCGTTCTGGACCTCGCTTCACGGCGATCTGCTGCACGCCTCGCCCGACGAGAAGGTGCGCGAGAAGGCCAACGACTACATGGGCCTGATGACGCCGGTGCTGAAGAGCTACCTCACCGACAAAGGCTACGCGAACGCGACCAATTGCCAGCAAATCTTCGGCGGCCATGGCTACATCGAAGAGCAAGGCATGAGCCAGTTCGTGCGCGATGCGCGCATCGCCATGATCTACGAAGGCGCCAACGGCATTCAGGGGCTTGACCTGGTCGGCCGCAAGCTGGGCGCCAATGGCGGGCGTGCGATCTTCGCGTTCTTCAACGAGATCGACGATTTCGTGCACGCGCACGAGGACGACGCCGATCTGAAGCCGTTTCTTGACAGCCTCGTTGCCGGCAAGGCGCAGCTGCAAGACGGCACCATGTGGCTGATGCAAAACGGCATGACCAATTTCGACAATGCCGGCGCCGCGAGCCACGATTATCTCAATTTGTTTGGCGTCGTCGCGCTCACCTATATGTGGGCGCTGCAGGCGAAAGCGGCGTTGGCGGCCAAGAAGAATGGCGGCGCCAGCGATCCGTTCTACGACACCAAGCTCGCCACTGGCCGCTATTTCCTGGCCCGCATCACGCCGGAGGCGGCCGCGCATCTGGCGAAACTAAAGACCGGCGCCGAGCCGGTGATGGCGCTGAGCGCGGAGGCGTTTTGATCTGAGATGATTGCGTCCGACGCCTCCCATCGTTCAGCGCAAGCCGCCGATTTCGGTCGAGCGTGGTCATGGGAGGACGTGTGCGCGCACCTGCAGGCTCAGCCGATCACTCTCGCATTGGTTCGTGAGATTCGCGCTCGTGGGATTGATAGATCGATGCACGCGGCATGCGGGATTGAGGGTTTGTATCTCGCGATGTCGCAGACGTGGCCGCGCAATGGAGACGTTCTTCGTGTCGCCGAGGATCGTAGCTCAGTGCGGCTAACGTACTTGGCGTCCGCGAAGCAAGGTGGCAGCTACTCGTGGGACTACGAATACCCTGCAGATCAGGTGTGGGCGGCGTTTGTTCGCTTCGTTGTTCGGGCTCACTGGTTTGCCGACAATCACCCGTTGCTCGCGGAGGCGCGCGCCTGATGGCCACTTACACCGCCACCGTAACTTGGGCGCGCGGCGAGCAGCCGTTTAGCGACAATCTCTATTCGCGCGCGCACGAGATCGCGTTTGATGGCGGCGTTTCGATTGCGGGCTCGTCTTCGCCGCATGTGGTGAAGGCGCCGCTGTCGCGTCTCGATGCGGCTGACCCCGAGGAGATGCTCGTGGCGTCGCTGTCGATGTGCCACATGCTCTGGTTTTTGGATTTCGCGCGCCGTGGTGGGTTTGTCGTCGATAGCTATGTCGACAATCCCGAAGGGGTCATGGGTAAGAATGCCGCCGGCAAGATCGCGATGACGAAAGTCACGCTGAAGCCGGTGGTGGAGTTTTCCGGCGACAAGCGCCCCAGCGCGGGCGACCTCGCTGAGCTGCACCATAAATCGCACGACGCATGCTTCATCGCCAATTCGTTCAGCGGCGAGGTTGTGGTCGCGACTTGAAATACCGCGCTCTCGCCAGCCCGGCGGGAGCGGTCAGCGGAGTAGGCGGAAACGCCAGGGACGACTCCGGTCCCATGGAGGGTGATGTGCTCCCCCGTTTGCGGGGGAGCTGTCGAGCGAAGCGAGACTGAGGGGGCATTGCTCACGCAACCCCTCCGTCGCCTTCGGCGACACCTCCCCCGCAAGCGGGGGAGGAGCAAGGAGTGTACGACGATGAGTGAAGCTTATGTTTTCGACGCGGTTCGCACGCCGCGCGGCAAAGGCAAGAACACCGGCACGCTGCACGAAGTGACGGCTTTGTCGCTGGCGACGCAGGCGCTGCAGGCCATCCGCGATCGCAACAATCTCGACACCTCGAAGATCGATGACGTGTATCTGGGCGTCGTCTCACCGCATGGCGAGCAGGGCGCCGATATCGCCCGCGTCGCGGTGTTGAACGCCGATTATGCTGAAACGGTCGCCGGCGTGCAGGTCGATCGCTTTTGCGCTTCTGGCCTTGAGGCGGTGAACATCGCCGCCGCGAAAGTGAAAAGCGGCGAAGCCAGCCTCGCCATTGGCGGCGGCGTTGAAAGCATGAGCCGCGTGGCGATGGGTTCCGGCGGCAGCGCTTGGGCCACCGATCCGTCGATCGCGATGAAGAGCTATTTCACCCCGCAAGGCGTCGGCGCCGATCTCATCGCCACCAAATACGGGTTCTCGCGCACCGACGTCGACGCATACGCCGTGCAAAGCCAAGCCCGCGCCGCGAAGGCCTGGAAAGAGGGCCGCTTCAAGAAGTCGATCGTGCCGGTGAAAGATCAAATGGGCGCCGTGCTGCTCGCGCACGATGAGCACATGCGCCCGGATACGACGCTGCAATCGCTCGGCGCGCTTGAGGCCAGCTTCAAGATGCAGGGCGAAGCGATGCCTGGCTTCGATGGCGTCATTCAGCAGCGTTATCCGGAAGTGGAGAAGGTCAACCACGTCCACCATGCCGGCAATTCGTCCGGCATCGTCGATGGCGCGGCGGCGGTTTTGATCGGCACCAAGGAAATGGGCGAAGCGCTTGGCTTGAAGCCGCGCGCGCGCATCCTCGGCGGCGCATCGATCGGCTCGGAGCCGGCGATCATGCTGACGGGCCCCGAGCACGTCACCGCGAAGCTGTTGAAGAAGCTCGGGATGACCAAGAAGGACATTGACCTCTGGGAGCTGAACGAAGCGTTCGCCGCGGTTGTGCTGCGCTGGGTGCAGGCGTTCGATCTCGATATGGAGAAGGTCAACGTCAATGGCGGCTCGATCGCCATGGGCCACCCGCTCGGCGCCACCGGCGCGATGATCCTCGGCACCATGGTCGATGAGCTGGAGCGTTCCAACAAAGAGCGCGCCTTGATCACGCTCTGCGTCGGCGCCGGCATGGGCACCGCCACGGTGATCGAGCGGGTGAACTGATGAACGGTCCTCATCCCGCTGGCATGGGTGCGGGCATCGCTATTGGCGTTGCTCTTGGCGTCGCGCTCGACAATCTCGCCGCTGGCCTTGGCATCGGGGTGGCGCTCGGCGTTGCGCTCGGCATCGGCATGGCCAACGCCGCCAAGAAGAAAAAGAACGACGACACCACGCCGCCGCCTGAAGGCGGCGCCTGACTGAAAGCGATCCGGCGACGTGCGTGTCGCTGGATCGCTGCTCAACAAAAGCGCGCACGATGAACGTATGGCAGGAGGGTAGCTCCGATGGAAAATTTCAAGATCGACGTCGACTCTGACGGCATCGCCCTCGTGACATTTGACGTACCTGGGCGCTCGATGAACACGATCACCGGCAGCGTGATCAAGGATCTCTACGAGCTTGTGGAGCGCATCAAGAGCGATGCGGCTATCAAGGGCGTGGTGATTGCCTCGGGCAAGGCGAGCGGCTTCTGCGCCGGCGCCGATCTCGGTGAAATGAACGAACGCGGCGTCGCTGGCGAAGGCGCGCCGAAGAGCGAAGACGAAAAGCTGAAAGCGCAGTTCGAGCGCGGCTTCGGTTTGAACCGCGTCTATCGCGCGCTTGAAACGTGCGGCAAGCCGGTGGCGTTCGCGCTCGAAGGCTTGGCGCTGGGCGGTGGTTTGGAATTTGCGCTGGCCGGCCATTATCGCGTCGCGGCGGACAACCCGAAAATCAAACTCGGCCTGCCGGAATCGAAGGTCGGCCTGTTGCCGGGCGCCGGCGGCACGCAACGTCTGCCGCGCCTGATCGGCGTGCAGAACGCGGCGATGATGATTTTGCAGGGCACTGACAAGAGCCCGCAAGAAGCCAAGGGTCTCGGTTTCGTCAACGAAGTGGTTGAGCCCGGCAAAACCGTCGAGGCGTGCAAGGCCTGGCTCAAGGGCAAGCCGAACCATGTCGCGCCGTGGGACGTAAAAGGCTTCCGCGTGAAGGACGGCCCGTACACGCCGGGCGGCGCGATGGCGGCGGTCGGCGGCAACGCGATGGTGTCGAAGAACACCAATCTCAACTATCCCGCGCAGCGCAACATCATGTCGTGCATCTATGAAGGCATGCAGGTGCCGATCGACGCGGCGCTGCGGATCGAGAGCCGCTATTTCATCAAGACCGCAGCCACGCCGCAGGCCAAAGGCATGGTGCGCTCGCTGTTCGTGTCGATGCAGGCGCTCGGCAAGGGCGGCAATCGCCCCGAGGGCTTCCCGCCGACCGAGATCAAGAAAGTCGGCGTCATTGGCGCGGGCCTGATGGGCGCGGGCATCGCTTACGTGCAAGCGAAAGCTGGTGTCGAGACGGTTCTGATCGATGTGTCGATGGAGAGCGCCGACAAAGGAAAGGATTATTCGCGCAAGATCGTCGAGAAGGACATCGGCCGCGGCAAGTCCACCAAGGAGAAGGGCGATGCGCTGCTGGCGCTGATCAAGCCGTCGACCGATTACAACGATCTCAAGGGCTGCGATCTCGTGATCGAAGCGGTGTTCGAAAACCCCGCACTGAAGGCCGACATCACCAAGAAAGCTGAAGCCGTACTGGGCGAGAACGCGGTGTTCGGCTCGAACACCTCGACGCTGCCGATCACCGGTTTGGCGGAAGCGAGCGTGCGGCCGAAGAATTTCATCGGCATTCACTTCTTCTCGCCGGTCGAGCGCATGGGGCTGGTCGAGATCATTCTCGGCAAACAGACCAGCCAAGAGACGCTGGCCAAGGCGATCGACTACGTCATCAAGATCCGCAAGACGCCGATCACCGTCAACGACAGCCGCGGCTTCTACACGTCGCGTTGCTTCGGCACTTACACCGTCGAAGGCATGGAAATGCTGCATGATGGCATCGCCCCGGCGATCATCGAAAACGTCGGGCGCCAATGCGGCATGCCGATGGGCCCGCTTGAAGTGTCCGACTCTGTCGGCCTCGATACCGCGTTGAAGGTCAGCAAGGCGACGGCGGAGGCCTCGGGCGTCGATTATTCAAAAGATCCGCGCGGTAAGTTGCTCACCTGGATCGTCGAGGAAAAAGGCCGCGCCGGCCGCAAGGCGGCGAAGGGCTTCTACGAATATGGCCAAGACGGCAAGCCAGCGCGCATCTGGCCGGACCTCTCGGAGAAGATCGACATCAAGGTGAAGGAATGCCCGCCCGATCTGAAAGCGGAGCTCACCAAGCGCTTCCTGTTCCGCCAGTGCGTGGAAGTGGCGCGCTGCTTCGAAGAGGGCGTGATCACCGATCCGCGTGACGCCGATGTCGGCTCGATCCTGGCGTGGGGCTTTGCGCCGTATTCCGGCGGCTGCGTCAGTTACATCGATCTGTTCTGGGGCACGGCCGCGTTCGTGAAGGAAGCGGACCGTCTCGCCGACGCGTACGGCGAGCGCTTCCGTCCGGGCAAATTGCTGCGCGAGATGGCGGCGACCAACCAGAGCTTCTACGAGCGCTTCGGCGCGAAGGCGAAAGCCGCCGCTTAATCCTTGGCGACGCATGGGGACGCGCTTACATGCGTCCCCATGCGCAAGGATATGTCCAAGGTGATCGTCGAGCGGCCGCGTCATGGCCGCTCAACCGCGAAAATGCGGCCCGGACGCACGCGCGTGCTCACCGATGACGACGGCGCGCCTTTGACAGGGCGCGAGCCGAAAGCGCCACGGCAAAAAACCAAACGGCTCAACGAAAATCTCTCGCCGCTGAAGCGCTACCTGGCGCGCAACGTCGAGCGGCCGTGGGATAAGGTGTATGCCGAGATCAGTGAGCACCTGAAGCCGAGCTCGGCGGTGCAGCAGCACGTGCGCGACCACCTGCACGATTTCGTCGCCATCAAAACGCGGATGAGCGGCGGCAAAGTGATGACAACGCCGCGCTTCGGCGGCGAACGCGCCATCGACGACGATCACCGTCCGTATTTCGTGCATCCGCGCACCGGGCTCCTGCGCAAAAACGAGAATTTCGAGCGCTGGAGCGTGCGCTATCGCAAGAAGCGCGAGGCGGAGGAGGCGGAATTGTTCACCCGCATGCGCGTGGTGGATGCGAAAACACAATTGCACAAACTGCGCGACGATGTCTGGTACGAGGTTAAGCTCGCCAAGATCGGCGACGGGCGCGAGCCGGATGTTGTGCTCAGCGCGAAATTGTCGGCGCTCGCGCCGGACACGCTCTACGGCCGCGAAGGCATGCGCGCGGCGGCCAAGCACCAGCTCTCAAAGGCGGACAAGAAAAAGTTCGGGCTGGACTGACCCTCCTTTTTTCTCATTCCGGGCGAAGCGAAGCGGAGACCCGGAACCCAGGGCCGCAAGCTCGCGTGTTTGCTCTGGGTTCCGGATCGCGCGCTGCGCGTCCGGAATGAGAGAAGGGGATTAAGCGCGCTTGCGCGCCGGCTCCACCGCTTCAGCGGCGGGCCAGCGGCCCATTTCTTCTTCCCAGTGGCGGCGGCAGAGCGAGGTGTAGATGGTTTTTTCGATCGACACTTGATCGCCCTCGGTGAGCGTCACGCCGTTTTCGTTCTGGCGCACCACCATCGTGGCTTTCGAACCGCAATGGCAGATCGTGCGCACCTCGCGCAGTGAATCGGCGATCGCGAGCAGGGCGGCTGAGCCCGGAAACAATTCGCCGCGGAAATCGGTGCGCAGGCCGTAGCACAGCACAGGGATGTTCAGCCGATCCGACACGCGCGCGAGCTGCCAGACTTGCTCCTTGGTCAAGAACTGCGCTTCGTCGACGAACACGCAGGCGATCGGGCCATGCGCGAGCAGTGTTTCGATGCGCGCGTAGAGATCGTCGTCAGCGGCGTAGAGTTCAGCGTCGTCGGCGATGCCGATGCGCGAGGTGATCTGGCCGTCATCGGTGGCCGCATAGAGCGCGGACGTAAACAGCAAGGTCCGCATGCCGCGTTCGCGATAATTGTACGAAGCCTGCAGCAGGATCGTGGACTTGCCGGCGTTCATCGCCGCGTATGAGAAATAAAGCTTGGCCATGTTCCGCCTCGTTTCGGGCAGTATTTTGAGATTCTCTGCGGATGGCTAACGGGCAGGCCCCGCGCCGGCCTAGGCCGCCGGCGTTATTGACTTTTCAATGCTTTGGGCCGATATGCCCGCCTAGCGACCGTTCGCGGCCCTTTGGCCTGATGCGAACGCGGTCCCCCGGAACGCCACCATCGACGTTCGGCTTTGAGCTTTAGGCTCGCCGCCCTTCTTCGCCGTCGCATCGTTCCTACCCTGACGCCGCAGCGGGCTTCCGCGCGGCGCGAAAGACCACACGTGACTCAATTTGAAACTCTCGGCCTCGCGGCGCCCTTGCTGAAGGCGCTCGCCGCTGAAGGCTACACGACCCCGACCCCGATCCAACAACAAGCCATTCCGATCGTGCTCAAAGGGCGCGACCTGATCGGTCTCGCGCAAACCGGCACCGGCAAGACGGCGGCGTTCGCGCTGCCGATTCTCGATCGCCTGGCCGCCAATCGTAAGCACGCCGGCGACCGCGCCTGCCGCGCGCTGGTGCTTGCGCCGACGCGTGAACTCGCTGGCCAGATTGGTGACTCGTTCCGCGCTTACGGGCGCTTCCTCGGGCTGTCGACGGCTGTCGTTTACGGCGGCGCCTCGATGCACAAGCAGAAATTCGCGCTGTCGCGCGGCGTCGATATTCTCGTCGCCACGCCGGGGCGTCTGCTCGATCACGTCAGCCAGCGCACCGTGAAACTCGAAGCGGTGGAGATTCTGGTGCTCGACGAAGCCGATCACATGCTCGACATGGGCTTCATCCACGATCTGCGCCGCATCGCAAAATTGCTGCCGCAACATCGCCAAAGCCTGTTCTTCTCGGCCACCATGCCGGCGAGCATCGCCGAGCTGGCGGCGCAATTCCTCGACAATCCCGAGCGCGTCGCCGTTGCGCCGCCGTCCACCACGGCAGAGCGCGTGGAGCAGGCGGTGGTGCATATCGAGAACGCGAAGAAGCAAGAATTGCTGCACGCGATGCTGGCCGACAAAGGCATCTCGCGTGCGCTCGTGTTCGCCCGCACCAAGCACGGCGCCAACCGCATCGTGACCAAGCTGCAGGAATCAGGCTTCAGCGCCGACGCCATCCACGGCAACAAGAGCCAAGGCCAACGCGAGCGCGCGCTCGCGGCGTTCAAGAAGGGCCAAGCGCGCTTGCTGGTCGCCACTGAGATCGCCGCGCGCGGCATCGACGTGGACGACGTCACCCACGTGATCAATTTCGATCTCCCGAACGTCCCGGAGCAATACGTGCACCGGATCGGGCGCACTGCGCGTGCGGGCCAAACCGGGCGTGCGATTTCGTTCTGTGCGCCCGATGAGCGCGCTTACCTGAAGGACATCGAAAAGCTCACCAAGCAGCCGGTTCCGGTGATGACGACGCCGTTGTCGTTGCCGACGCCGCAGCCTGGCGATCGTACGCCGCGCCCGAAGCCGCAAGGCCGCGCGCAGCGCCCGCAGCAGCGCTCCGAAGGCCGCCCGCAAGGGCAGCGCTTCCAAGAGCGCAAGCCGCATGGGCCGAAGCACGCCGACGCTCGCGGTGAACATAAGCCCAAGCGCAAAGAGCACGGCGCTTCGCACGTGCGCGATAACGGCGATCGTCGTGACCGCAAGGGCAACGATGTCTGGTCGAATTCCGGGCCGGTGCGTCGGGTGAACAAGAAAGTGACGCGGCGCGTCTAGTCCACGCCCACGGAAACGCATTCAGCCGCGAGCCAGAAGGCTCGCGGCTTTTTGCTACACGCTGCGTCCGCAGCCGTTCAACGTTGTGCCGTCGATGACGATCTCGACGGTGGCGGGGAAGCTCTCACCGCTCATCGTGTCCTGACACGGAAACCGCCGCGTGGTGATCGACAGCGTGTGCCCACCGGCTTGGGTTTCGTAGCGCGTGGCGCCTTCTTGGGGATATTGCGGTTCGGTCAGCGGAAACGCGGATTTACTTTCCGCGTAATTCCATTGCAGCACGATGCGATCGGATTGGTAGATGTCGAGCAGCCAGCCGGGCTCTTGGCCGACGGCGCGAAAATCGACGCCCGCAGCGCGCGCGCCTTCCCAGCTTGGCGTCTCTGCAGGCAGAGCAAGCGCCGGAGTCGCGACGGGCGCGTCCGTGTTAGCTGCTGGCGGCGCCGGCGTGCACGCGGCCAGGGCCAGCGCGAGGGTGATCAAAGCAAAACGCATCATGGCTCCGAGGTAAAGAAAACGCCGCCGCGTTTGATGGCGCGGCGGCGTCTTTTGTTAGGCGTAGCGCAGATCAGCCTTGGAAGGCGCTGATGTACACTTCAACGCGGCGATTGCGGGCGCGGCCGTAATCGGTCGAGTTGTCGGCGATCGGGCGGCTTTCGCCGTAGCCGGTCGCAACCAGGCGCTCACGAATGACGCCGCCGCTCAACAGCACCGACGACACGTTCATCGCGCGGCGTTCCGAGAGGTTTTGGTTGTAGGCGTCTTCGCCGGTGGAATCGGCGTGGCCAACAACGTCAATCGTGGTTTGCGGATATTCGCGCAGCACGTTGGCGACGTTGCCGAGCGTAGGCACGAACTGGCCCTTCACCGAGTCACGGTTGTGATCGAAGGTGAGGTCGGCCGGGAAGTTCAGCAGGATCTGGCTTTGCGAAACGCGGGTGACGCCGACGCCGCTGCCGGCGAGACGTTCGCGCAAGTTCTGCTCTTGGCGGTCCATGTAATTGCCGATGGCTGCGCCCGCGAGCGCGCCTACGCCCGCGCCGATCAGCGCGTTGCGGCGATCGTCGCCGCCGGCCAGCGTGCCGAGTGCGGCGCCGCCGAGCGCGCCCAAGATGGCGCCTGTGCCGGTGTTGTTACGTGTGCGCTCACCGGTGACTTGATCGACCGTGGTGCAGCCCATGAGCATCACGGCGGCGACCATTCCGGTCAGAATTTTACGGATCATGTTATCCCTCCATACGATCGTCGGGCGCGTATGCCCGTCATCGCCATCAATAATCTTGTCGCTCGGATGAGCGCTGCATGAACGCGCGGCTCAGTTCGTTCGTTCCCCGCCGGCAAAAGCGACCAAACGCGAGAATTGTTCATTCAAGACCCCATCGACGGGGGACGCAAGCGCGTCGAGGCCGAGGCTGGGGTCGCCCGTGACGCGATAGGTCATGGTGAGTTTCGCGCCTGAGGCGTGGGGGGCGACGGTGAAGGTGAGGGTGCCGAAGGCCCCCATTTCCTGGAGCGGGCCCAGCGCGCCTTGCAGCCGCAGCGTCCGCACGCCTTCGTGCTCGAACACCATGACCACCCGGGCGTGCTCGACCGATTGGCCCTCCCAGCGTTCGCAAAAACAGCCGCCGGCGCGGGGATCGAGGCTCAGCCGGCGCGCCTCGCCGGAATAGGTGTGGGCGCCGTTCCACCAGCGTTCGATCCGCGTCAGCGCGCGCCAGGCGTCTGCGGGGGAGGCGGCGACCTCGGCCTCCGCGTGCAAAGTAATGGCGCTCGGGGATGACGAAACGACCCCCGCGCCCGCCGGTGCCTGGGCTAGGACCACCAGAAACGCCGCCACAAAACCGAGAACTCTCATTGCAAACCCCTTGGTTGAACGATCAATCAAATGAACCAGGGTGCGCCCTTGGTCAAGGTGACGGACGCGTTAACCTAGCCGCAGTGCGGTTCGCGCACACTCCGCGACGCTTTGTCCGCGCCAAACTCACCCCCGCTGCTGCTGGGGCCGGCCGATCACGCCGAGCCGAGCCTGCGCAACAAGCGCGCCCGCGCGCTGGCCGCTGTGGGGCGCGCGCGCGAGGAAAACTTCCTGCCGCGTTTGATTTCGAGCGGGATCGTCGCGGTGGTGGCGGTGGCGCTGTTGGGCACGCTGCATTCGCTGGTCTGGTACGCCGGCCTTGCCGTGCTCGTTTGGATCGATCGCACGCTCTACGTGGGCCTCGTGCGCCGCTGCGAGGCGGGCGATCCGCCTGCCGATGTGCGCCCGCTGATCGTCTGGACGTTTGTCGGCAGTTCGTACGGCAACATTCTCGCACCGATGCTGTGGTTCGCCCCTTACGTGCACGGCGAGACCTTGGCGATGGTTTACATCATCGCCGGCCTCGCCAATGCGGCAGCGACGTTGCGCGCATACACGCCGCTGGCGCTCGCGGGATTGATCCCCACGATCGCGATTTTGATCGGCGTGCCGGTGGCCGACTATTTCATCGGCGACACGCACAATCTGCTCGACCTGATGCCGCTGGTCGGCGCCATTCTGTTCTTGGGCTTTGGCGTCAATCTTTGGAAAAGCCTGCGCGCGTCCGACGCCGCGCAGGCGCGCGCGGAGGTCGCGGCGCTCCGCGAACGTCAGGCTGCGGCAGCGGCGGCGGCGGCGAAATCCGATACCATTCGGCGTATGCGCGATGAATTGCGCACGCCGATGACGGCATTGATCGGCGCAGCTGAGCATTTGCGGCGCGCTGCTGTAACGCCCGAGGCGCGTCAACACATCGCCATGCTGGTGCAAGCCGGCGATGTGTTGCGGTTGGTGCTGGACGATCTCTCCGATCTCGATGGCCTCGAAAACGGGACGCTGCGCGTCAATGCTAAAGCCACCGACGTGCGCGAGCTTGCGCGCGGTGTCGTCGGCGCGTTTGGGGTGGCGGCGCACGACAAAGGACTGGAGCTCTTCCTCGATGTCGCGCCCGACATGCCGCGCGTCGAGATCGATCCGCTGCGCGTGCGGCAGGTTCTGTTCAATCTCATCGCCAACGCCGTGCGCTACACCAATCATGGCGGCGTGCGTGTCGATGTGCGGTGTCAGCCGCTCGCGACGCCTGATCGCGTGAAGCTTGCGTTTGCTGTTTCTGACACCGGTTGCGGCATGTCGCGTTCGCAGCTCGCCGTCGTGCTCGGGCGCGCGCGGGTCACCGAAAACGAACGTCAGGCGCAGGGGCCGGGGCTTGGGCTCTCGATCTCGCTCAAGCTGGCGCGGCTGATGGGCGGACAGCTGGTGGCCAAGAGCGAGCTTGGCCAGGGTTCGGTGTTTTCGCTCGAACTCGAAGCGCCGGTGGCCGCTGGTTCGAGGGGCCGCAGCGCCGCTTGAGCGGTTGTCGGGCTTGACGAAACGCCCGCGATTCATGCAAATAAGAACTATTCGCAATTAGGAGGCCGGCAATGGCGGTCATCCGGGTGATCGGTGCGGGCGCATTGGCGGCGCTGATGGCGGTGGACCGCGATCAGCTGAGCAATTTCGAGACGCGCTTGGCCAGCGCCTCGGCGTCGCGGGTCTCGCACTCCCAAATTACCGACGCGCGCCAGCCCGAGGATTTGAGCGCCGCCAGCGCCGACGCGTCGCGGGCGACATTGCGGGCGATCTTGGCGCGCCAATAATCGGCATTCTGCTTCGGCGCCCGCGCGCCGCGTTTGCAATCGTGGCCGTGCCAGAAGCAGCCGTGCACGAACACGGCTTTGCGCAATGCGCCAAAAACCAAATCCGGTTTGCCCGGCAAACCCGCGCCATCAAGCCGATAGCGGCGGCGATAACCGGCTGCGCATGCCGCCGCGCGCACCGCGCGTTCGGGCGCGGTGTCGGCGCTTTTGACCGCGCGCATGATGGCGGAGCGTTTGGCGGCGTCGAAGACGTCGTGCGTACTTGGTGTCACGCGCTCAGCTCGCCCGCTGCAGCGCCGGCAAGCGGAACCAGCAAGCGCTGAGAGAGCCAACGCACCGCTGATACGCACACAGCGTCGCCGATCAGGTGCAGCGCGGCGGTTTGGCTTTCCGGCAGCGGATAATGATCCGGCACGCCCATCAGTCGCGCCGCTTCGCGTGGTGCGATCAAACGCGACTTGATCGCGCCATGATCGATCATCAGCAGGATTTGACGGCTCGATCCGCCGGCCGGTGTGCGCAAGCAGCCGGCAACGCCATCAAACCGCACTTCCGCGCGCTGCACGCGGACGTCGTTTTCGACGCGAATGCGCCGGAAAACCGCGCCCGCTTCGCGCCGACCGCTGGCGGCGATGGCGTCAACGCGCGCGCGATGCAATGGGCTCATTTGCGAGAGCAGCCGTTCGGTTTTTTCCGGCGCGTCCCATTCCATGTCGTCGAGCACATCGACCAAGCGTGTGTTGCGTGCGGGCGGCGCATCGAGACGCCACCACACCCACGCCGCACGCACGTGTTCCGGCAGCCGCGCGACGGCGGCTTGAATGGCAGGCGAATGGAAGGGCGCAACCGGCTCGCGCAACATCAGGTGTCGCGGCGCAGCCGCTCGGATCGCCACGATGAAAAGCCGTGGCCGCGATTGCGGCACGAACAGCGCTGCGTCGATCTCCAGCGCGCCGACGCGGTAGCCGAGCCGATCAAGCGCTTCGACCAAAGCTGTGAAATCACCGCCGCCGCGCGAACTCAACAGGCCGCTGACATTCTCCAGCGCCAGCACGGGCGGTGCGCGGTCCTCGCGAACGAGGGCTTCGATCAGCCGGTGAAATTCCCAGAACGTGCCAGAGCGCGCTGCGTCCAGGCCGCCGCGCGCGCCAGCGAGGGAGAGATCCTGACAGGGAAAGCTCGCCCAGGCCAAAGCGGCGCGTCCGGGCAGGTCGGCGCTGGTCAGTGCGGTGATGTCGCCGGGGCGCAGAGCGGCGTCGCCGAAGGCGGCGGCGTAGGCGCGGGTCTTGCCGGGGTCTATGTCGTTGGCGAAGGCGCAGGCGAAGTCCGGTTCGAGCCCCAGCCGGGCCAAACCGCCGCCCGCGAAAAACTCATACACTGAGGCGCTGGAATCACGCTGCATCGCGCTATACTACCCCGGCACGGCGGCGTTGGCGTCGATTTGGGCGGCGCCATTCGCAGATACGCCGGGGAAGGGCAGCATGCGCAACCGCGTCCGCGCGACACGGCTATTGGTGGCTTTGGCGTTCGCGGCGGCTTTCGGGTCGCTGGCGGCGTGCCAGCCCAGCGCGCCCAATTCCGAGGAATCCGCTGGCCCGCCCAGTAACGAGGAGCGCGAGGCCCAGATCGCCGCTGAGCAATTGGCGGCCCTGGGCGGCGCCGCGAACGCGGCGACGCGGGCGAATTACGAGGGCGATTTCCAGGCCTCCGGTGGCATTGGCGCGCTGGGCGCCGACGAAGGCGCGTGGGAACTCAGCCTGCTGACCGATTACGCGCAATTTTCCCGCCCCGGTCTCGGCGAAGACGGCGCCATCACGGGCGATCGCGATTATCGGCAGAACGGCATGCGCGTGGTGGCCGGCCCGCTGACCATCACGGTGATGCAGCAGGATTGCCAAACCTCCAGCGGCGTATCGCTGCCCTACGTCGCGCATGTCTTGTTTGAGGGCGTCGCTTATCAGGGTTGCGCGCGCCGTGGCGTGAACGCCGGCGAGCGGCCGACATGGGCGACCGTGCTGCCGGAGCTCATCCCGGCGATTGACTCATGTCTGGCGCGTGTGACCTCCCGGCCGGCGCGCGTCACCTTCGCGGGCGCGTTGGATGAAGGGGTTGTCGGCGTGCGCGTGCGCGAAGCTGATGGCTCACGGCGCGAATGCATCGCCGACGCGTCAGGCGCTGGGGTCAGCATCTACGAACCGATCTCGGACGAAGACCGGCGCAGCGGCGAAGGCGATCCGGAATTCCAACGCGGCGGCGGTCAGCCGCGCGCGCAATCGGGTCGGGTTGTGCAAGAAGCCGTTGGCCGTGACGGTCAAAGCCTCGGCTGGCTGATCAAACGCGGCTGATCAGAAAAACCAAGTGTGGAAGAGGTTGCCTGCGGTTTCCGCAAGCCAGCTCGCCGCCATGATCCCGTATTTGGTGCCGTAATAGACCCACGCCACCGAGCCGATGGCGCAGGGGATCGACAGCAGGATCAACAGCCCGTCACGCTGCAGCAGCCCGAGCGCGGTGAGCGTCACAGTGATGCCGGGCGTCAGGTTCGCGCCCCAGATCGGCAGGATCAGCACGACCGCCATGACAAAAGTTTGAAACCCGACCAAGGATGTCGCCGGCCAGGCCGCCAGAAACGAAAGCCGTGGGCGGATCAGATACTCGACCCGCTTCAGCGTCGGAATGGCGGCGTTCAGCGCGCGCGTGAAGCCGTCGCGGGAGAACGTCCAGTTCCGCATTTTTTGCGGCAACCACATGCGGCCGTGACCGATCATCAATTGCCACGCCGGCAGCAACATCAAGACGCCGAAGATCGTCGAGATGCCCGGAATGTTGGGGATCAGCATCGGCAGCGCCAGGATCAGCAGCAGCACGCCGTGCGCGCGTGAATCCAGCCGATCGAGCAATTCGCCGACCGACACCTTCTCGTTTGGGAAGACGTCGATCAGGTCTTCGAGCACAGCCGAAGCCGTGGGCGCTGGGGGTGCGCGGTGGGAGATTGCTTGATCCATCAGGCGGTAATGCCGGAGATGGGGCGCCGCGCTCGATTTAGCCAGAGCCGCTCGTCGTTCAGAAGCTGTCAACCATAGCGGCGTAGCGCTTTTACCATGGCGCGCGCGCGTTCGCTTCTCGCGGTGGTCTGTCTTGCCCTGGCCATGACTGGCTGCGGTGGACGCCGCGCGCCCGTTGAATTGACGGGGCTTTGGAGCGCCGGGCAGGCGGCATGCGCGGCGGGCGTCGGCGTCCGTTTTGAAACCGACGCGATCGCTGCGGTCTACGATAGCCAGCGCGAAACCCTGTTCGATCACCCGCGCTATCAGGTCGAAGGCGCGGGCGAAGCGTTCCGTGTGCGCATCGTCTATCAATTGCCGCACCGGCCGGGTGGGGCGCGTGCGGTTGGCGCGCATGGCGTGCTGGTGCTGGCGCGCGGGCCCGAGGGCACATTGGAGCCGAGGGCGCACAATCTGGTCGACGCCCGCACCGGCGCGACGCGCCTGCGCATCAACGAAGATCCGGCGATGTCTGCGATGACCCTAGAGCCGTGTGGCGCCCACCCCTGGCGCGAGGAATTGCGCGGCCGCGGCACATAAAAATCGCGCCGCCAGCTGGGAGGCTGACGGCGCGACCTTGGTCTCGCAGTGCTGAAAATCAGTTCCGCGCTTGCAGCGATTGGCCAGCGTCGGCGTTGCAGCTGGCGAGCTCTTCAGCGCTCAACTGGCGGGCTTCGGTGCCGTAGGCGGCGACCGGCGTGCCGAGTTCGCGGACGAACTGGCGGCAGGCGCGCACCGAAATGCCGTGGGTCGGACGGGCGACGCAGGTGTCGCCTTCGCAATTCCAGATCGAGCTTTGGGCGATGACGCGGGTCTGTTCGGAGACCGGCGCGGCCAATTTGATGGTGGCGATCGGATCGCGCGCATAGGCGGCGCCCGAGAACATGGCGGCCCCGAGAACGGCGGCGGCGAGGAAGGATTTGGCGGCGAATTGGACGGACATCTGTGGTGCTCCAGGCTTGGTCGCGGCTCGGGGAGGAGGCGCAGGCGGGACATTGCCGCGCCTCGTGATCACTGACAAGAGAAAATTGAACGAAACGCATAATCTTCACACAAAAGTGGCCAGCAGCCAGCGTTTCGGCATCCGGTTACCATTTCGGCGGGTTTTGGCGGCTCCAGGGGCGTCGTCGGTATGGTTAAAAAAGCCCAACCGCATCGGCGCGCCTTGGGCTACACAAACAGGCGCTCGGAACGCGCGCGGGCGGGATGCGCGCGCGGCGACCAGAATGGGGATGGCGACATGACGTTCTACAAATTCGCTGTGGGTGTGGTGCTGGCGCTGGCGATGGTCGCCGTGCTTGGCCTCAGCGCGCTGGTGTTCAGCTCGCGCGATTTCCAATTTGGCGTCGCGCAATTCGCGCCGACCACGAATGGCTTGGTCGACATCGATCGGCTGGTGGAAGTCGATCAGCAAATCCAACAGCTCGAAGCGCAATCGTCTGAGCCGCGCGGACAATTGCTCGAGATCGAGCAACAGATTGCCAGCATCGACAATTCCGCCGCAAGCGCGGAAGCGCAGGCCAACGAAAGTCGCACCGCCATTGTCGGTCAGATCGCCGAGATCGAAAGCCGCGCCAATGTCGCCGCCACACAGAGTGCTGCCGCCGACATGGAAACCGGCGCGCTGAACACGCGCATCCAATCGCTTGCCGGCCGCACGGGCTTGGCGCCGAGCGATCAGCAAGCGGTGGCCAGTTTGCGCACGCAAGTCTCGCAATTGGCCGACACCGAGCAAACCATCGACGGCGCCAGCGCGCGCCGCAACGAATTGGCCGCGCAGCAGCGTCTGATCGGCGGGCAAGTGGCGGAATCCAACCAGCGCATCTTCGCTCTGCAGCAGAGCGTGGTGCCGGAATACGAATTCTACGGCCGCGTGCGCGGCGAAGCGTTTGCGCTGCGCACGCTGAGCCCGCTTGGCGTCAGCGCCTATCTCGCGCAGGGGCATCCGGCGTTGTTGTCGACAATGCTGGTGCTGTTGATGGGGGCGCTCGGCGCGTTGCTCTATCTGTTTCCCGCCTACCTCAATCGCGCTGAGCCGGTGACGATGGCGGAAATTGTCGTGCGCCTGATCTTTGGCATGTGCGCGGCGCTGGCGTTTTACGTGCTCGCCAACGCCACCATCGCTGGCTTCTCGATTGCGTCCAGCGTGCAGCAAGCGGGCGTGTCGGCGACGCTCAATCCGTTCACCGTGTCGCTTATCGGCATCGTCGCGGGTGTGTTGGCGGAAGACATCGCCAAGTGGATCCAAGATCGCGGGCGGGGCATCTTCACGCAGGGCGGGCTCGGCGCTTCAGCGCCGCCGCCAGCGGCCGCTGCGCCCGTCGATGCTGGCTTCACCGGCGTGAACCCGCATGGCGGGCCGAACGCGCCGTAATCTCTATTTAGGCGCTTCGTCGGTCGCGCATGCCGCGCGCACCTGCGCCCATGCGTCGTCGCTGAGCGCGGTGGCCGTGGCGGGGCGTGCGGCGGCGCGCGCCGCATCGATGCGCGCGCCGGTGTTGGGGTGCGACATCAGCCATTCGGGCGCATCGAGATCGATATCGTCGTTGCGCAATTCTTCGACGCGCTCCGTGAGGCGTTCGAACGCGCGCGCCAGCGCCTCCGGATCGAGACCGGACTGGTTCATGGCCGCGATCGCGAAAACGTCGGCGCGGGTCTCTTGCGCGCGCGTGTAGCGCAATTCCGCCAATTGGCCGGACAGAATGAGAAGCTGCTGCGCGACGCCGGTGCCCCCGGTAACCGCCTCCAGAAATAGCCCGAGCCCCATGTGGCGATAGAGCGAAATCATGGAATCGCGGGCGTCGACGTGGCCGATTTCGTGCGCGACGACGGCCGCCAGTTCGTCCGGATGCTCCAAGGTTTCGAGCAATCCGCTGGTGACGAAGACGCGCCCGCCGGGCAACGCGAACGCATTTGGCGCGGGCGAACGCACAAAGCTCAAGCGCACATCGAAGCCCGCGTCGCTCTGGCGGGCGATTTGCGCAACCAATGGCGCAATGGCGGCGTCCGCGGTTGCGGTGTTTTCACATGGCCGCATCCAGACATGGATTTGCCGCGTCAGATTTTCGCCGAGCTGCGTTTCCACGTGCGTTGGCGTGGCGCGCGCCAACGGCTCGGCGGCGAGCGGCGCGCCCACAAAAATCAGCGCCGCAAGCGCCGCGCCCGCAGCGATCAGCGAGCCGCCCAGCATCAAGGCGCGCTTTTGCCGCGCGGCTGCGTCCAGCCGCAAGCGCTTCAAGTCCGCGTTGAGCGCTTCGCTGGACGCCAGGATCAGCCGCGCATCGCGATCGCTCTTCGAGGTGAAGCGAACATTGGCGCCGCTGGGGGTGGCGTCGATGCCTTTGCGCGGCCAAAACACCGACCCTGCGGCGGTGTCGATGGTCAGGCCATCGGTTTCGAAACGCGCACGCACATTTTGCTCGGCGGCGGTTTTGCCATCGAAAAATCGTCCCTCGTACACGGCGCTCAAATACCTCCCGACAGGTCGAACGCGTCAGCCATGCCTTCGCCCTGGCGTGGGCCGCGCGACGCCGCTTGGTGAATGCGCGCGAGCTCCAGGTCGCCACTCGCCTCCAGCCGCTTGCAGATGCGCCGCCAGACGCGGGCTTGCGCGGCCACGACGCCGATGCCGAGGGTGAAGACGATCAGCAGCGTGTTGGTGATGACGAGCTCGATCACGTCCCACGCATTGAGGCGAGAGGCGAGCTTCACATCGCCCAGCGAGATGGACTTGGTGACCTGGCGCACGATCGCCGCTTGGTGCCAGGCGACGAAAAACGCCAGCAAGAACGCGCCGGCGAAGATCGCCCCGTACAGAATGGCGATCTCACGGACGCCCATCATTTCGGGGTTCTGATAGAAGCCCAGTCCGTACATCGTCGCGAACATGCCGACATAGAACAAAACCACGCCCACGTAAGCGAGGATGTAGCTGACATAGACGGGCTCGGTGCGTGCTTCCTTGGAATTGTCGTACGAGAATTGCATGTCGCCGAAATAGGTTTGGCTCCAGAGCCGCTTTTCCAGGCGCAATTGCATCGCCGGACCGAACCAGCCGAGCGTGATGAAGGTGAGCAGGTAATAGCCGAGCGTGACCAGGCCAAAGCCGATCGCCGAGCCCTGCTGCTCGAAGCGAACGCCGCGCCAGACGGTGCGCGAAAGCTGATAGCGCCGCACCAGGAAAATCGCGACGCCGATCAGAACGAACATCACCAGGTAAATGGCGGCGATCGCGAATAGCGCCTCCATCGGCGGCAATAGGAACTGGATCGCCAGCACAGCGCCGACGAGCGGCAACATCACCGTGAACGTCGCGATCAGGAAGCCGATGAACAGTTCGCTGCCCTTGCCGGTGTATTCCAGCGGTTCGCCGCCGATGGTGGTGTCGCTCCAAATTTGGCGGCGGACGATGGTGCGCGCCCAGAAGCGGAAGAGGGTGAGCGTCGGGATCAAAAGCAGCGTCGAATAGAAGCCGATCCAAAGGAAACGCCAGACGTTCGAGTTGTTATCGACGTCGAGCTGCACGCGTTCTGTCATTTGATCCCCCTACGGCAGGCAAGCTAAAGGCGGCCCGTAGGCGCGACAAGCACCTTTCGTTCGCGCGCCGCGGCGCTATTGTGACACCGCCATTACACGGAGAATTTCGCATGGGCCGCGCTGTCATCGTTTCTTACGCTCGTACCGGCCTCGCCAAATCCGGCCGGGGCGGCTTCAACGACACGCACGGCGCGGCGATGACCGGCCACGCCATCAAGCACGCGGTGGCGCGCTCGAAACTCGATCCGGCGGAGATCGAGGACGTGGTGATCGGCTGCGGCGCGCCGGAAGGCGCCACGGGTCAGAACATCGCGCGCTTGTCGCTCATTCGCGCGGGCCTGCCGGTGACGACGTCGGGCACGACGGTGAACCGGTTTTGCTCCTCCGGCCTGCAAGCGATCGCGCAGGCTTCGCACTACATCACCAATGAAGGCGCCAAGGCGGCGGTCGGCGGCGGCGTGGAATCGATCTCGCTGGTGCAATTGAGCGGGCAGGCGAACCGCTATCGCATCACCGAAGAAGAGCTGATGAAGACCAAACCCGCGCTCTGGATGTCGATGATCGAAACCGCCGACATCGTCGCCAAACGCTACAATGTGGCGCGCGATTATCAGGACGAGTACTCGCTGCGCTCACAACAGCGCATCGCCGCCGCGCAAGCTGCTGGCCTGTTCAACGACGAAATCGTGCCGATGCCGACCAAGATGAAAGTGGTCGATAAGGAAACCAAAGCGGAGAGCTTCGTCGATTACGTCGTCACCAAGGACGAGTGCAATCGCGCCGACACCACGCTTGCCGGTTTGCAGAAGCTCGAGCCGGTGCGCGGCCCGGGCAATTTCGTCACTGCCGGCAATGCGAGCCAATTGAGCGACGGCGCCGCGGCTGTGGTGCTGATGGATGAGAAAGAGGCCGAGAAGCGCGGGCTCGAACCGCTCGGTCTGTTCAAGGGTTTTGCCGTCGCTGGCTGTGAGCCGGATGAGATGGGCATCGGCCCGGTGTTCGCCGTGCCGCGCTTGCTGGAGCGGCAGGGCCTCAAGGTCGATGACATCGATCTTTGGGAGCTCAACGAAGCGTTCGCGTCGCAATGTCTCTATTCGCGCGACAAGCTCGGCATCGATCCGGAGAAGTACAACGTCAATGGCGGCTCGATCGCGATCGGCCACCCGTTCGGCATGACGGGCGCGCGCTTGGTGGGCCACGTGCTGCTCGAAGGCCGTCGTCGCAAGGCGAAGAAAGCCGTCGTCACCATGTGCATCGGCGGCGGCATGGGCGCTGCGGGGTTGTTCGAGGTATTCTCGTGAGCGTGGTGCTTTTGGACCGAGCGGCTTCGGCCGCGCATGCGGGCCCGAAGGCCCGCGGTCCGGTCGTCGCGTTCATGCTGCTCGCGCTTGCGGCCTGCGGGCAATCGACGCAAGCGCCTGCGCCGGAGGCGGGCGAGACGGCGGCGCGTGCGCCCGCGCACAATGTCCGCATTGGCTTTGACGGCGCGGCCGGGATCAATGCGGCGCTGCCGATGAATGTGGACGCGATCGCGCAAGCAGCGCCGGCGTTTCTGGTGCGCGAGGTGGCCGATCAGATCGAGGGCCAGCCGTTTGTTGCGATCACGCTCTCGTCGGACGGCGAAGAGGTGTTTCGCGCATTTCCAACATCGGACGCGCGCCACATCCACTCCATCGTCACCGTTTCCACGGCCGCGCGTGGTCCCAACGGCGAAACCATCGGCACGAGCACCTACGCGCAAGCGCCGCGCGCCGAGGTCGCGTTCTGTGGGCCGGAATTCGTCGAAGGCACACCGGGGTTTGCGTGCTCGACAGCGATGGATGGGCGGTTCTGGCGCGTCTACAAATTGCCGGCCGGCTATGACGGGCCGAGCGATCCGTTCGACGCAATTGACCCCGATTATTCCGAGCGGGCGGTGTTAAGCGAAATGCGCTGGATCGCGCCGCGCGTCGGCTAGTCGACGCGGTGCACACTCGAAGCTGACGCCAAGCGCGCGCCGTCTGCGGCGAGGGCGTCGGCGGATGCGAACAACAAGGTCCGCGTCTTGCGTACGATTTTGGCGTCGACGCGCGCCAGCGGCGCTGTGCCGAGCCAGGTGATCTCGACCGACACAAGCGGCGCACCCTCGGCGGCCGCGCCGAGGGCCGCAACGATCTGGCCTGCGACGTCCGCCTCGCTCATTTCTTGCGCTCGATCGCCAACTTGATGCGCTCGTGCGCGACATCGAGCGTAGACCATTCGCCGACGCTGGCGCTCTTGCCGGGTTCAAGATCCTTGTAGTGCTGGAAGAAGTGCTTGATCTGTTCGACCAGAAGCGGCGGCAGATCATCGTGCGTGTTTACGTCCTTGTAGAACGGATTGAGCGCATCCACCGGAACCGCGAGAATTTTCTCATCGACGCCTTTTTCGTCGTCCATCAACAGCACGCCCACGGGGCGCGCGCGAATGACGCAACCTGGCACCACCGGCATCGGCGTGACGACAAGAATGTCGAGAGGATCGCCGTCCTCGCCGAGCGTGCTCGGGATGAAGCCGTAGTTCGACGGATACAGCATCGATGTGTGCAGAAACCGATCGACGAACAGCGCGCCGGATTTCTGATCGAGTTCGTATTTCACCGGCAGCCCGCCCTGCGGAATCTCGACGAAGGCGTTGACCTCGTGCGGCGGGTTGCGGCCGGGGGAAATGAAACGGATGTCCATCACATCTTCTTTCTCAAAGGATGCAGGTCGGGAAAATCGCCCGCGCGCTTTTGCGCTTTGGCGGCGAACGCTTCCATCATGTGCGGCGGCGCGAACATGCCGGCTTGCCAGGTGGCGATGTAATCGAGGCCATCGGCGATCGAATGATCGCGCGCGTGATTGATCATGCGCTTGGAGCCGGCGACGGCGACCGGCGCTTTCGATGCGATTTCGCGCGCGACCTCCATCACGTGCGCCAGCATGGCCTCCTGCGTGGGAAACACCTCGTTCACAAGGCCAATGGCTTTTGCCCGCGCCGCAGGCAAGCGCGCGCCTGTATAGGCCAGTTCGCGCACCCAGCCTTCTGGGATCAGTTTGCAGAGGCGCGGGAAGGTGCCGACGTCGGCGGTCATGCCGATATTGATCTCGGCGATCTGGAAGAACGCGTCTTCGGTGCAATAGCGCATGTCGCAGGCGCTGGTCATGTCGACGCCCGCGCCGATGCAGCCGCCCTGGATCGCTGCCAGAACCGGCATGCGGCACTCATCGAGACACGAGAAGCTCTTCTGCAATGTCAGCACGAACTGGCGAAACGCTTCTGCGCGCGCGTAAGGGTCGCCGCGCGAAGCGCTGATGCCGCCGCCATCGGTGAACACCGAGAGATCCATGCCGGCTGTGAAATGCTTGCCAGTGGAGGAAATGACGACGACGCGGGCCTTGGCGTCGTCATTGATGTCATGCACCAGCGCCGGCAGCTCGTTCCAAAACGCGCGCGGCATCGAGTTGAACGCCTCAGGCCGGTTCAGGACGATGTGGGCGATGTTGTTTTCGATGGAGAGAGTGAAACAGGTTGAGGCAGTCATGGAGCGGCTCCCACCGCTCCGCTAGCACGACCGGCCCGGCCGCGCGAGGCGCCGTTACGCGAACACCACGCCGGTCAGCACCGCGGCGTAATGCACGCCGGCTGCTGTCATCACGAAGCCGTGCCAGATGGCGCGGCGGTAGGGCAGGCGTTCGGACACGTAGAACGGCACACCCGCCATGTAGAGCAGGCCGCCGACCGCAAGCAGGATGAGGCCGGCCAACGGCACGCCCTCGAGCATCGGGCCAGCCGCAGCCACGACGAGCCAGCCGAGCGCGATGTAAAACACCAGCCAGATCTTCTTCGAGACGCCGGGCAGGAACAATTTTCCGGCCGCGCCAATCAGCGCCAGCGTCCACACGACGCTGGTCGCCCCGATCGCCCAGCCGCCGTCGAAACGGATGGTGGTGAACGGGGTGTAGGTGCCAGCGATCATCAGGAAGATGGCGGCATGATCGAAACGGCGTAGCAGCTGCTTGCGTTTGGGCTCTTCGGTCATGTTGTAGGCCATCGAGCAACCGATCATGGTCATCACGCAGATGGCGTAGATCGCCACGGCGCTCGCCATGCCGAGCCCGCCTTGCCAGATCGCCAAGCCCAAAGCCGTGCCCACCGCGAACGTGAACACCGCCAGCGCGACGGCGTGCACCCAGCCGTCGGCCAGCTTCTCGGCCCGGGTGGGGTAGTGCAGTTTGGGGAGGAGATCGGTGAGCGTCATTGTTTCGACAATGACGCATCGGCTGCAGGCTGTCAGCGCCGCACTGGTCACAATACAATACGTAATGTGACGGCGCGGTATGATGGCTCATGCAGAATCACCGCCGTTTCCTGGTTTTCGGGCTTGCCGCGACGTTCGCCGCGCCCGCGTTCGCGCAACGCCCGCTGCTGAACAGCTTGACGCAGGCCGACGCCAGCCGCGGCATCAAGGATGCGCTGGGTCTAGCGGCGATGAACGCGACGACGCGTCTGGGGCAGCCGAACGGGTTTTTCGGCGATGGACGGGTGCGGATTCCGTTGCCGGGTTTGCTCGGCGATGCGCAGCGCAATTTGCGCGGGATGGGCATGGCCGGCCCGCTCGACGATTTGCAGCAACGGCTCAACCGCGCGGCGGAATCGACGATGCCGCAAGCCGGCAGCGCCTTCGTCAACGCCGTGCGCTCCATCACCATTGCCGACGCCATCAATATCGTGCGCGGCGGCGACAACAGCGCGACCCTGTTCCTGCGCGACCGCACGCAGACACGGCTCACGACGTTGCTGCGCCCGCCGATGACCGACGCGCTGACGCAATCGGGCGCGTTTACCGTGTTGCGCTCCGTGCTGCGCGAGATCGGTATGGCCAGCATGACGAGCAATCTGCGCACCGAGGTGATCAATTTCTCGACGACCAAGGCGCTCGATGGTTGCTTCTTTTTCATCGCCGAGGAGGAGCGCGCCATTCGCCGCGATCCGGTGCGGCGCACCACCGACATCCTGCGGCGTGTGTTCGGCTAACGCCCCGCGCGTGGTGGGAGAAAGCAGCGCGGCGTGCTTGATCGGCGCGCCCATCGCAGCCAGTGTCCCGCCGTGACTGAAGCCGCCGAAACCCAAGCTGCGCCCATGACGACCGCGCCGGACCATTTCCGCCGCGTCTCGTTCGCGTTGAAGGGCGGAGAGATGGCCGGCATCGCCTTCGGGCCCGAGGCGGCGACGCCCGACATCGTTTTCCTGCACGCCACCAGCTTCAATGCGCGCACCTATCGCAATTTGCTCGCACCGTTGGGCGAGCGCTTCTCGGTGTTGGCGCTCGATGCGCGCGGGCACGGACGCACGACGCTGCCGGCGCATCTGTGGGGCTACACCTCCTGGCGGCGCCACCGCGACGATGTGGTGTCGCTGATTGAGAATAATTTCACGCGCCCGGTGACGCTCGCCGGCCATTCGATGGGCGCGACGGTGAGTTTGCTTGCCGCCGGCAAGCGGCCCGATCTGGTTGCGGGGCTCGCGCTTTTTGAGCCGGTGATCTTGCCGGCGGCGGGGTACGCGGTGTCGGAATTGCCCGGCGCGCCGCTGTTGCAACGCATGACGATGCCGCTTGCGCGCGGCGCGACGCGCAGGCGCGCGCGCTTTCCAGATCGCGCGACGGCCGCGCAAGCGTTCACCGGGCGCGGCATCTTCAAAACGTTCCCACCGGAATCGATCGCCGATTATGTCGGCGACGGGTTGATCGAGGATGGCGACGATCTCAAACTCGCGTGTGCGCCGCGGTTCGAGGCCGCGACCTATTGCGCGCAGCGCCACGACCCGTGGGCGGCGTTGCGGAAAGTGCGCGGTCCGCTGGTGGTGCTGCGCGCCGAACGCCATTCGACCATCCAGCCTGCAGCTTTGCATCGCATCGCGGCGATGAAGCCCGATGCGCGCGTCGCGACGGTTGAGGGCTCAAGTCACATGCTGCCGATCGAGCGGCCCGATCGTGCGCGCGCGGCGATTGAGATGGCGGCGTTGATGGCGCGTCCGCAGGGGCGTCTCGCCGACTTGGATTAGGCGGCGGCTTTGCCACGCCGATCTGTCAACGCCGCGAGTGCGACGACGACGACATAAACCACCAGCGCCATCAGCCCGACTTGGAAGCCAGCCGGCCCCGCCACGACTGGCGAAACCATCGCCACCACTTGCAGCGTGACCAGAAACGCGATGAACGCGACCGCTGGCCACGCCGTACGGCCCTGCGCTTTGCGGCTCGCGGCCCAGGCAGCGCCGAAGATCGCCAGCAAGCCCATCTCCAGCGCTTGCTCGGGAACGGGATAGTTCCAGAGCGCCAATCCAACTTTCTCGCCGCCAATCCACAATTCGAGATCGGGCCGATGGACGATGAAATCGAGCAGCCAGTGCGATGCGACGCTTAAACCGATCACAACGCTGGCCCACATCGGTAAGCGCAGCAGCACGCGCGCCAGCACGACAGCGCCGAGCGCCCACACCAGCGTCATCGGCAGCGAGTGCGTCCACGGCATGTGCTCAAGCACAAGCGTCGAGCCGGGGAGCGAGGGATCGACGCTGGCGCGTTCGATGCCGGCCATGATGAAGGCGCTCCAGCCGATGTCGATCAGCTGGCACCCTGCGACTGTCGTCCACAAGGGCGCCTTCGGTTCGGCCGCGCTCGCCGCGAACGCCGCCGCGTAATGACCTACAAACATTGGCTCCCCCTTCGTGGCCGCTAGAGCGGCGCCGTCGCCACCTCAAGCCAAGCGCGCGCCTCGCCGTCGATCTGCGGGCCGATCTCGGCGCGCACGCGGGCATGGTACGCGTCGATCCAGGTGCGCTCCTCTTTCGTCAGCATCTGTTTGACGATCAATTCGCGCGCGATCGGCGCCAAAGTCAGCGTTTCAAAGCCCAGCATCGGCCGTTCGCCGCCGTCGACGTCGGAGGCCGGCGTCACCACTTGCAAATTCTCGATGCGAATGCCGTAGGCGCCGGTTTTGTAATAGCCGGGCTCGTTCGACACGATCATGCCGGGCTCAAGCGGAACGGCGTTCAACGCTTTGGCGATGCGATGCGGCCCTTCATGGACGCCGAGATACGCGCCAACGCCGTGGCCGGTGCCGTGATCGTAATCGAGGCCGGCCTCCCACAAGCTCATCCGTGCCAGCGCATCGAGCTGGTGGCCGCTGGTGCCTTTTGGAAAACGCACGCGCGACAGGGCGATGTGGCCCTTGAGCACGCGCGTGAAGCGATCCTTCATTTCAGGCGTGGCGCGCCCGATCGGAACGGTGCGCGTGATGTCGGTGGTGCCGTCGAGATATTGGCCGCCGCTGTCGATCAGGAACAACGAGCCGCGCGCCAGTCTTTTATTGGTTTTGGTGGTGACGCGATAATGCACGATGGCGCCGTTGGCGCCGGCGCCGGAGATGGAATCAAAAGAAAGATCCTTTAGCGCGCCGGTTTGCTGGCGGAACTCTTCGAGCTTTTTGCAGGCGTCGATCTCGGTGATCTTGCCGGTCTGAGCTTCGGTGGCGAGCCAATGCAGATAGCGCGACACCGCCGCACCATCACGCCGATGCGCTTGGCGTGCGCCTTCGACCTCATGGCCGTTCTTGCACGCGCGCGGCAGCACGACAGGATCTTGCCCGCGCACGATTTCAGCGCCGGCGTTCTGCAATTGCTCGAAATACCACGCCGACGCGGTCGACGGATCGAGCCGCACCTTCTTGCCGCTCATCTTGATCAAAGCGGGTCCAAGCTCTTCGCTGCGGCGCACCGCCACCTCGTTGCCCAGCCATTGCCGCAGCTCAGAGGAAATCTTTTCTTCCGCCAGGAACAGGTCCGCGGTGCCATCGGCGCGCAGGATTGCTTCGCCCAGCGGCAGCGGCGAACGCGCGACGTCGCCGCCGCGAATGTTGAAGAGCCACGCCAGCGACGCAGGCGACGTGATCACCACGGCGTCCGCGCCACCCAAGCCTTCGCCCAGACGATGGCGCTTCTTCGTCGCTGCTTCGCCGGAAAACTTTTCCGCGTGTGGCGCAACCGCCGCTGCTGGAATAGCCGGGCGGTCGTCCCAAATCGTGTCGATCGGATTGGGCGCCATCGGTACGAGTTCGGCGCCGGCGGCGTCGGCAGCCGCGCGAAGGCGATCGAGAGAGTCCGGGCTATGGAGCTTGGGGTCGTAGCCAATGCGCGCGCCTTTGCCGGCGCGCTCACGCAGATATTGCGTGACGCCGCCTTCGATCAGATCGCGATATGCGAACAGTTTCTCGTCCACCTGCGCGCGCACTTGCAGCGTATAGCGACCGTCGACGAACACGGCGGCTTCGTCCGTCAGCACCACGGCCGCCCCGGCCGAGCCTGTGAAGCCCGAGAGCCACGCCAAACGATCGTAGGCCGGCGGTACATATTCGTTCTGCCATTCATCCTCGTGCGGCACGATGAAGCCGTCGAGCGAGAGCGATTTCAGCGCTTTCCTCAACTGGGGCAGGTGCTTGCGTCCGAGGGCAGGGCCGCCAGGATCGTCGTAGGTCTGAAACACGAGGGGCTTGTCCTTGATTGGCGCCTTCAGGGCCGGTTCAGCGCTGTTGAGTTTAGGTGCTTTGGCGGCGAGGTTTAAGGTCGCGCTGTCGAAATTCGAGGCCGGTTCGGCCATTTCAGGGGAAATTCATGTTGCGGCGGGCGGTGAAAGCGATGGCGGGGGCGGCAGCGGCCGTTTTCCTGCTGGCCGCGCCCGCCGGCGCCCAGGTGCCCGATCCGTACGCACGTGAGCTGGCCGGGCGGCTGGCGCGCGCCGACCAAGTGGTGGGCGAGGCGAGCTATTCGCGCGCGGCCGGGCCGTTTGCCGGCGGATTGCGGCGCGGCGAAGCGCGGCGCTTCTCGCTCACGCTCCGCGCCGGCCAGGAATATCGCATTGTCGGCGTGTGCGATCAGCGCTGCCGCGACATGAACTTGCGCCTGTTCGACGCCAACGGCGTACTCGTGCGCCAAGATGTGCTGCGCGACACCGTGCCGACGATGGAGGTGCGCCCCAATGCGACGGGCGTGCATGAGATCGAAGTGCTGATGCCGGCGTGTGCGGCGGCTGGCCCGTGCTTCTTCGCGTTCAATGTGTACGCGCGCTAGGCTTCTTCCACACCAACGTCATCCACGCTTCCTTCGGGATCATCTGCTCCAGCAGCATGCCGCGGTTTTCGTAAGCCTCGCGCACGAGCGGCGCTTGGCTGCGCAGCAAGCCTGAAAGAATGAGCGTGCCGCCCGGCGCCGTCGCGCGCGTGAGCTTGGGCGCCAATCGGATCAGCGGGCGCATCAGGATGTTGGCGAACACCAGATCGAAGCTTTGTCCGGCGATATAGCGCGCGCCGTCGCCGGCGATCACGCGCATGTGTGCGGCGACCTTGTTCTGACGTCCGTTGATTTCGGCGATCGCGGCGGCGCGGTGATCAATCTCGATCGCCAACGCCTCCGCCCCGTGCTTGGCCGCGGCGATCGCCAGCACGCCGGAGCCCGCGCCGACATCGAGCACGCGCTTCACGCGCCGCTTACGCAGCACGCCTTCAAGCGCCATCAGGCATCCCCAGGTGGTGCCGTGATGGCCGGTGCCGAATGCTTCGCTCGCTTCGATCCAGATTTTCGTGCGTCCGTTTTGCTCGTTGGCCAGCGCATGCGCGCCGGCGACGATGAAGCGTCCCGCGCGCACCGCCGGCAGGCCTTCAAGCGACATCGCCACCCAATTGGCCGCTTTCACTTTCTTCTGCACCATGTGCAGTTCCGGCGACGCCGCGCCGATGATCGCGCAGGCGCTGGCGGCGTCCTGCTTGGTGGGCACATAAACTTCGAGACGAAACTTGTTCGGGCCTTCCTCGAACCAGCTCACCGCGTCGGCGGGTGAGGGGTCGTGACGATCGAGTTCGTCAGCAGCAGCGCGGATCGCCGCAAGCGGGCCAAGGGTGGTGAGCAGGAGCATGGGGGCTGCTAGCCCAAAACCGGAAAAAAGTGTATAGTACACCTATGACTAAGCTCGACCTCGTCATCGAACGCATCCGGCGCCTGCCGCAAGATGAGCAAGATATCATCCTCGCGGAAGTGGAATCCTTGCTGGACCAGGGTCAGCCGAGCCCGCTGACGCCTGCCCAACAGGTGGAGCTCGCACGCCGCCTTGCTGACGCCAACACTGAATATGTCGCGCATGATCAGGTGGTGGCGCACTTAACGCAGAAGTTTGGACGGTGAGAATCGTCTGGTCGCGTCAGGCGATCGCCGATCTTGAAATCATCCAGGCCTACCTTCTCGAAGAGAGTCCGCGCGCCTCCAACCGCATTTGGCTTCGCATTGTCGAGCGGGTCGCCAACCAAATCACCATGCCATTCGCGGCACCCGTCGATGGAGACGGCCCGGCTCGGCGACTGATCGTCAGCGGAACGCCTTACATTGTGTTGTACTGTGTGGTCGATGATGAGTTGCGCGTTGAGGCCGTGTTTCACTCTAGCCAAGATCGCTGATCTCTAAGCCGCGCTCGCCGGCACGACGAAGCTGTCGATCACGCGCTTTTCGCCGGCTTTGTCGAAATCGACGGTGAGCTTGTTGCCTTCGACGCTGCGGATTTTGCCGTAGCCGAATTTCTGATGGAAGATGCGATCGCCCTTGGCGTAGTGCGAATCCGTGTCGCCGCTGCGCGCCACCAAGCGCGCTTCGCCTTCGAGCAGCGGCGGTTTGGCGCGCGCGCCGCCGCCGGCGCCGCGCTCTTGCGCGCGTTTCCAGCCGGGTGATTGGTATGCGCTGTTGAAACCGGCGCCCGGCGCGTACGCATCGAAGCGCGACGCGGCGGCTTCGCGCACCTGGCCGGGCTGCAGGCCGTAGCCGGTTTCGCTCACCGCATCGACGTGCGCGGGCGGCAATTCATCGACGAAGCGCGAAGGCAGCACGGTCTGCCAGCGGCCATAGATTTGCCGGTTGGCGGCGAAGGAAATGCGCGCGCTTTCGCGGGCGCGGGTGATGCCGACATAGGCAAGCCGGCGCTCTTCCTCCAAGCCCTTCTCGCCGCTCTCATCGATCGCGCGCTGCGAGGGAAACACGGTTTCTTCCCAGCCGGGGAGAAACACCAACGGCCATTCGAGACCCTTGGCGGCGTGCAACGTGGAGAGATGCACGTTCTCGCCGTCGCTTTCGGTTTCGATGTCGAGCACCAAAGCGACGTGTTCGAGATACGCTTCCATGGTGTCGAACTGCCCCATCGATTGGACCAGTTCCTTCAAGTTTTCGAGCCGCGTCTGCGCCTGCGGGCTTTTGTCGTTGCGCAGCATGTCGGAATAGCCGCTTTCGTCGAGAACGGTTTCCGCCAGCTCCACATGACCAATCTGGCGCGCGCGTTCGCGCCAGCGATCGAGATCGGTCATGAAGCTGCGCAGCGTGGTGCGTGCTTTCAGTGGCAGCTCGTCGGTGAGAATAAGATCGCGCGCCGCCGCCGCCAGTGAGCGGAAGCGCTTGGCGCCGCCCGGCGCCTCTTCCTGCGTGACGACAACCTCGCCGGTGTTCGGATCGAACAGCGGTCCGTGATCGCTCACGAACCGCACCGGCGGCTTGGCCGCGTATTGGTGCAATTTCGCCAGCGAGCCATCGCCGAAGCCGCGCTTGGGCGTGTTGATCACGCGCTCGAAAGCGAGATCGTCGTCTTCGGAACGGATGAGGCGCAAATAGGCGTGCGCGTCGCGCACTTCGGCGCGTTCGAAGAAGCGCGGCCCGCCGATCACCTTGTAGGGGATGCGCAACATCAGGAAGCGTTCTTCAAACGCCCGCATCTGCCAGGCCGCGCGCACCAGCACCGCGCAATCGGCGTAGCTGTGCTTCTTCTCGGCGATGATCCATTGCTCGATGTCGTCGCCGATCAAGCGCGCTTCGGCTTCGCCGTCCCAGACGCCGCGTACTTTAACGCGATTGCCAAGCTCGTCGTCGGTGAACAGGGTTTTGCCGAGCCGGCCGCGATTGTGCGAGATGATGTGTGCGGCAGCGCCCAGAATGTGGCCGGTGGAGCGATAATTGCGCTCCAGCCGCACGACTTTCGCACCTGGGAAGTCGTGTTCGAAGCGCAGGATGTTGTCCACCTCGGCGCCGCGCCAGCCATAGATGGACTGGTCGTCGTCGCCGACGACGCACAGGTTTTTCGAATGCTGCGCCAACAACCGCAGCCACAAATATTGCGCGACGTTGGTGTCTTGGTACTCGTCGACCATCAGATGCGTCAGCTTGCGGTGGTAGGTGTCCAGCACATCGGGATGGTTCTGGAACACGGCGATCATGTGCATCAGCAGATCGCCGAAATCGCAGGCATTCAGAATTTTCAGGCGCTCTTGATAGGCCGCATAGAGCCGCACGCCCGCGCCGTCGCCAAACGAGAATGCTTCGCCCTTCGGCACTTTCTCCGGCAGCAGCGCGCGATTTTTCCAGCTGTCGATCAGGCCGGCGAGCTGGCGCGCGGGCCAGCGTTTCTCGTCGATGTTCTCGGCCTCGATGATTTGCTTCAGCAAGCGGATCTGATCGTCGGTGTCGAGGATCGTGAAGGTGTTCTTCAAGCCAACGAGTTCGGCGTGACTGCGCAGCATGCGCGCCGAGATCGAGTGGAACGTGCCAAGGAACGGCAGCCCGCCGGCGCCTGGGCCAAGCAAGCGCTCCACGCGCTCGCGCATCTCGCGCGCGGCTTTGTTGGTGAAGGTCACCGCCAGCACGCCCCACGGCTTGGCGCGCCCGGTGGAGAGCAGATGTGCGAGACGCGATGTCAGCACGCGCGTTTTTCCGGTGCCCGCGCCGGCGAGCACAAGCACCGGCCCGTCGAGCGCTTCCACCGCCGCGCGCTGCTCAGGGTTGAGGCCGTCGAAATACGGCGGCAGCGCCATCGCGCGCTGGGAGATGGGGATGAGGTCTTCGCTCATTGAGTCAGTGTCAGCTGATCAGAAAGATCGGGGCGCTTGTGAAGTAGGAAGCCCCACAGAAACCGCGCACCGACGTGGAAGTCGCTCCAGACGATCCGATCGCCGCGCGCATCCTCAAAAGCGTTTCCGCCTCCACTCCTGCGTACGCGCACAATGTTCGCCCACGATAGTTCGCGGCGACCAAGCGAAAAGCTCGACGTGGGACCACTCACGCCGTGGTCGTTCCAGCTAACCTCTGCGTTCGGCAGGCACATCAAGAAGCTCATCCAAACCAAAAAACCCAGGCCAGCACCGATTGCGAGCATCGTCAGCAACATCGGCGTTGAGTCGCTGTACAAGCCGGACGCGACGCCGCCGATCACGACCAATCCAAGAAAGCCCGTCATCACCCACCAAAGCGGCGGCCATGGCCGAATTGACGCGGAGTCCGCGTCAGAGCGGAACGGCTTGTCCCACGGTGAAAGCACCGCGGCCACAAACGCCCACGCGAAGCTCACGGCTAGGGTGACTGCCGCGACAATCGCCAGCCGCCAAATCAGGTTGAGGAAGTCTGCTGACATCGAATCCGTTGTAGCGCTTCGCCTTTAGCACGAAACGGGAACGCGATCATGCAATTAACAGCGCCGGTTGACGGAGGGAAAGTGTAGGCTTACGGTTAGTGATGGCTTACGAAATGGCATTGGCTGCGCTCGCCGACCCGACCCGACGGAAGGTGCTTGAGCGCCTGAAAAGCGGCCCCGCGAGTGTCGGCGCGATCGCGCTGGGTCTGCCGGTGAGCCGTCCGGCGGTGTCACAGCATCTCAAAGCGCTCAAAAGCGCGGGTCTGGTGCACGACGAAGCGCGGGGCACGGCGCGGATCTATCGCATCCATGCCGAAGGGCTACGCGAGCTGCGCGCCTGGATCGACGGCTTCTGGGACGACGCGCTCGCGCGCTTCAAGGATCATGCGGAAGGGGAGGGCCAATGAGCGTCATCGAGATTGCGCCGGTGGTGAAAACACTCACGCTGCGCCGTTCCGCGCATGACGCTTTCGATGTTTTCGTGCACGGCATGGACAAATGGTGGCCGCTCGAAACCCATGCGCTTTCGCCAGAAAACAACACCAAAGCGGTGTCGCTTTCGGTCGATCGTCACGTCGGCGGGCGCGTGCTGGAGCATAGCGAAGACGGGCGCGCGTTCGAATGGGGCGAGGTGCTCGCCTACGAACCGGGCGCGCTTTTCGCGATGACATGGCAACTCGGCCAAAGACGCGAAAGCAGCGGCGAAATCGAGGTCCGTTTCGAGCCCACGGGCGAGGCAAGCTGCGTCGTCACGTTGGTGCATACCGGCTGGGAACGCATGGCTGACGGCGCGAACATGCGCGAAGGCTACAACATGGGCTGGGGCGAGGTGTTCGAACGCCGCTTCCAAGCGCACGTCCAAAGCGCGTAGAAACTTTCTCCTTTTGGTCACCTGAGCGCCGCGTTGCGTGCGCCTTCGCTGCTCAGGGTGAACCGAATTAGGAGATCGCATGCTGCGTTTGGCCAGTTTGAGCGTCCTTGCGCTCGCCGCGTGCGGCGAGCCGGCGCGGCCGTCCGCCGCTCCAGCGGCGGCTGAAGCCAGCGCGCCTAAGCCCGCGCAATCGTCGTTGCCGACGCCCAGCGACGGGCCGCGCTATGTCGGCCTCTGGGCGGCCTCGGAAGAGATGTGCGCCGATCCCGCGTGGCGGTTCAAACAACGCTCGGTCACCACGCAGGGCGAGGTGCATTGCGATTTCACGCAAGTGTCGGTGACGCCGGAAGGGTACGCGGTCGAGGCGTCCTGCCAAGCCGAGGGCGTCGCCTCGCAACACAGCATGGAAATAACACTCGCCGATGCCGGCATGACGGTGACGGGCGGTCCCTGGGAGCCCGCGCCAAATCTCACCTATTGCGGCCCGCTGCTCACGTCGGAATGATCAGTTCGAACGCGTAATGTCGCGTTGAGGCGGTCGCGCCCGGCCCGGTGTCTGCTAGTTTTGCGCGCCCGACGCCCGAGTCGAATGGGGCGAGTTGAGCGGGGAGCGCGCATGACAGACGTTTTCATCTCCTACGCTCGCGAAGATCGCGCGCGCGCCGATCAGATCGCACGCGCTTTGCAGGCGACCGGTTTGCAATGCTGGTGGGACAGCGAGATCCCGCCCGGCCAAACCTGGGCGGACTTCACCGAAGCCAAACTCGACGCCTGCAAATCGGTGATCGTGTTGTGGAGCGCGAACTCGATCGGCTCGCAATGGGTGCGCGAAGAAGCGCGCATGGGGCGCGACAAGGGCAAGCTGATCCCGGTGATCCTCGATGGATCGACGGTGCCGTTCGGGTTTGGCGAAGTGCAGGCCGCGAATTTGTCGGCTTGGCGTGGCGAGACCAATCATCCCGATTGGGCGCGGCTCGCGCGCGCGGTGCATCACAAAGTGCGTGGCGTCGACGCGCCGGTTCCCCCGCCGCCGCCGGCCGCGCCATCGCTGCAAGGGTTCACCAGCGCCGTCAGTCAGATGACGGCGAGCGCCGGCGCGGCGGAGGAGAATTCGCCGATCGGCTACATCAAAAAATGTCTGCGGCTTTATTTCAACGGCCACGGGCGCGCGCGGCGTTCGGAATATTGGTGGTGGGTGCTGTTCGCGGTCGCGGTCGCGGTTGTCGCCACCATCTTCGATGCGACGTGGTCGGGCTGGAACAGCTACACCTCGTCGCCGAACACGCCGTTGTTCTCCGGCGTCGCCGGACTCGGGCTGCTTGCGCCTGGAATCAGCGTTGCGGCGCGCCGGTTCCATGACGTGGGGTTGAGCGGCTGGCTGATCGCGGGCGTGATGGCGATGTATTTGATCGGCGCGGCGATCTCGGTGACGCAGCCGGCGATTGCGGGGGCGATTTTCCTCATCGTGCTCGGCGGCGCGACGGTCGTGCTGTTCTTGCCCTCGAAACCTGGGGAAAACGCCTACGGTCCCAATCCCAAGGGGCAATGACCGGCGTTTGATCGCACACCTGAGCGCCGCCCATTGGCGAGCCGCCCCGCTCATTGCTAGGAAGGTGTCCAAAGGGGACCCCTGATGGCGGACGTGTTTCTATCTTATGCCCGAGAAGACCGGGCCCGCGCCGAGCAGGTTGCGAAGGGGCTGGAAGGCGCCGGCATCGAGGTGTTCTGGGATAGCGAAATCCCGCCGGGCCAAACCTGGGCCGATTACATCGAAGCAAAGCTCACGCAGTGCAAAGCGCTGATCGTGTTGTGGAGCGAGCACTCCACCAAGTCGCAATGGGTGCGCGAGGAGGCGCGGATGGGGCGCGACAAGGGCGTGCTGATCCCGGCGATGATCGACGCCTCGCAATCGCCGTTCGGTTTCGGCGAAGTGCAAGCCGCGAACCTGTCCACCTGGACGGGCGATGCAAATCATCCCGACTGGCGCCGTTTCCTGGAGGCCGTGCGCGCGGCCGCTGGACGCGACGCGCCACCGCGCCCACAGCCGGCGATGAGCGCGCCGCCGCGCGCACATGCGCCGCCCGCTGCGCCGCCGCGCGAGGAGAAGAAGGGCGGCGGTGTGCCGGCCTGGGCGTGGGGCATTGGCGGCGTTGTCGCCACCATCATCGTGCTCGGCCTGATCGGCATGAACATGGACACGCAACCGACCGCTCCGGCGCAAACACCGGTGCAAGCAGCCGCGACGCAGCCGACAGCGCCAGTTGCCGGCGATCAGAATCCGCAAGCGATCATCCTCGCGCAATTGCAGCAGGCGCAAGCTCAACTCGCACAGCAAGGCTTCCAGCAGGTCGGCCAGCCTTTCAGTGGCAGCTTGGCGCAAGGGCAGACCTGGAACGTGCCCGTCGAGATGCACCCCGGTTACGAGTACCGCGTGCTCGGCGTGTGCGACCGCGATTGCGCCGATCTCGATCTGGTTCTCTACGATCCGAACGGCGCCGCGCTAACTCAGGACCGCGAGACCACCAGTCAGCCGATCATCGGCATCGCGCCGACGTACAGCGCGAATTATACGATCCAAGTGCAGATGTATAATTGCACGGTGGCGCCGTGCTATTACGCGCTCGCCCTGTATGGGCGCGTGTCGTAACTCTTACTGGCGGTGCTTCAGCACATATACGCGCACGGCTGACGCGAGCGATGCGTCCGGCCCATCTTTCGCGCGTTCGTCGTCAATCGCGGCGATCATCTGCGGCAGGCTGAGGCCACGCGCGCGCGCGACCTTCTCAAGCGCTTCCCAGAACTCGATTTCGAGCGCCAACGACGTGCGATGGCCAGCGATGCGCATGGAGCGCTTTTGCAACGCGCCCTTAATCATCGTCGCGCGCGCTCTCTGGCTTGCGCTTGTGCCCGTCGAGCCTTCTGTGTGCGACATCGTTTTCGGCCTTTGTCAGTTTTTTCTCGGACTTCGTGCGCCCGAATTCAACGCGATTGGCGTCGGCCGAAGCCTCCGCCTGCGTCCGCGCTTTCGCTTTGCGCGCACGTCGTAAATTGATGAGTTCAGCCATCTGTTCCCATGTAGGTGCGTCGGGGAGCGCATTCAAACGTCTGCGTTAAAACGCCTTAGTGATAAACGCGAGGCAGGCGCCGTGAGGCAAGGCGAAACGCTCGCCTTCAACGTTAAAGTTCGATAAGCAAATGACGGGAACCCAATTCGAGTTCCCTCAGCCGGGTGCGATCATTTTCTCGGGGCGCACGATGGCGTCGAAATCGTCGGCGGGAATGCCGTCCTTGATCGCTTCATCGCGCAAGGTTGTGCCGTTTTTGTGCGCGGTCTTGGCGATTTTGGCGGCGCGATCGTAACCGTATTTCGGCGCCAGCGCCGTCACCAGCATCAGCGAGCGATCGAGGCCCGCTTTGATGTTGTCCAAACGCGGTTCGATGCCGGCGACGCAATTGTCGGTGAAGCTCACGCTAGCGTCGGCCAACAGGCGCACGCTTTGCAGGAAATTGTACGCCATCACGGGATTGAACACATTCAACTCGAAATGGCCGCTGGCGCCGGCGAAGGTGAGGGCGGCTTGATTGCCGAACACCTGCACGCACACTTGCGTCAGCGATTCACACTGCGTCGGGTTCACTTTGCCGGGCATGATCGACGAGCCGGGCTCGTTCTCGGGCAACGCCAATTCACCGAGGCCAGACCGCGGGCCTGAGCCCAGAAAGCGGATATCGTTGGCGATCTTGAACAGCGACGCGGCCACCGTGTTGATGGCGCCGTGGCTCATCACCATCGCGTCGTGCGCGGCCAACGCTTCGAACTTGTTCGGCGCGCTGGTGAATTTCATGCCGGTGATCGCAGCGATTTTCTCCGCGACTTTCTCCGCGAAGCCCACAGGCGCGTTCAGGCCCGTGCCCACCGCCGTGCCGCCCTGCGCCAATTGCATCAGCAGCGGCATCGTCTGTTCGATGCGGGCGATGCCGTTTTCGACCTGCTTGGCGTAGCCGGAGAATTCCTGGCCGAGCGTCACCGGGGTTGCGTCTTGCGTGTGCGTGCGGCCGATTTTGATAATCTCGCTCCAAGCGCGCGCTTTCGCGTCGAGCGCGTGGTGCAGTTTGCGCAGGCCGGGCACGAGGCGATGCTCGATCTCTTCGGCGCAGGCAATGTGCATCGCGGTCGGGAAGGTGTCGTTCGAGCTTTGGCTCATGTTGACGTGATCGTTCGGGTGCACCGGCTTCTTCGAGCCCATCGTCCCGCCCATCATTTCGATGGCGCGGTTCGAGATCACCTCGTTGGCGTTCATGTTCGATTGCGTGCCCGACCCGGTCTGCCAGACCGCGAGCGGGAAATGCGCGTTCAGTTTGCCGTCGATCACCTCCTGCGACGCCGCGACGATCGAATTGCCCAATTCGGGGCTGAGGCCGGCCAGCTCCATATTGGCTTCCGCCGCCGCGCGCTTGACGATCCCCAGCGCCCGCACGATCGGGGCTGGCATTTTTTCCTCGCCAATCTTGAAGTTCTGCAAAGAGCGTTGCGCTTGCGCGCCCCAGTATTTATCGGCGGGGACGTCGATGGGGCCAAACGTGTCTGTTTCCGTGCGCGTCGCCATGGGACAAGTGCCTCGTCAGAATCTGCGGGAGTCCCAGAAGGGATATGGGGATGGAATTGGGCGATCAAGCCAGCGCGGACGCTGGCGGCGGGACAAACTGGCGCAAGCGCCTCCGTCATATGCGCACCATCGCCGCGCTGCGCGGCCAAGGCGTTGATTCCAGTGTCCTGAACGGACTGGACGCGGATGCGCTCCGCGCCGCAGCCGACAATCCTGAGCACAGCGATGCTGGCCGCGCCGCCGCAGCATCGGCTCTGGCGGCGCGCGGCGAAGCGCCTGGCCGCTGGCGCCTGGCCGTGCCGGGTTTCATCCGCGCGCGCGACCTGGCCCGCGGGCAGAAACTCTTCTTCGGCTGGGGCCGGGTTGTGCGGAAATGGAGCGGGCTGCTTGTCTATTTGCCGTTGCTGCTTGTGCTGGCGGTGGCGTTCTATTTGGAGACGACAACCACGACCAGTCTCGCGGTAGTCGCCCCCGGCGCGCTGGAAACTCTGTTTGGGTTGATTGGCGCGATCTTTCTTGTGCCACTTCTCACATGGTTCTTCGCCTCCGCACTCCGCCGCAAGCCGGCGCGGGTGCTGCTGCTGCGCAAGTTCAACGTGCGCGCTTATGCTGAGCCGTTGGAGCGGGCGATCTCGAACGAGTTTCGCCCGTTTGGACACATCGCCTCGCTCTCGGACAAATTCATCCGCCGCGATCTGTTCGGCTGGCTGTCGATGGCGACGCTGTCGCTGGGCAACCCGCTGGCGGCGGCGTGGTTCGTGATCGGGTCGCCGATCCGGTTTCTGTACCGCTTGTTCGACCGTTCCGGCATGGGCCCGGCGGTGGTGCTCAATGCGCGCGATTTCCGCAATCTCGCGCGGCGTCTGCGCGACCGGATCGGGCTCAACTTGCAAGTCGCGTTCACCTCGAAGGAGGCGTTCCTGGTGCGCACCTCGGATGCGTGGTGGAAACAGGTGGTGCGGCTCTTCTTCGATTCCAGCGACGTGATCCTGGTCGATCTCACCAAAGTGACGTCAGGCACCGAATGGGAGCTCGATACGATCCGCGATGAGAATTTCGCGGCGCGCTGTGTGTTCATCGCGCTGTGGGGCCAAGCGGAGGAGGCGGAGGCGACATTGCGCGCGCGCGGCATCGCCAATGCCTGCCATTTCTACGCGCCCGACGGACACATGGTCGATCGCCAGCGCTTTCGCGCGGCCATGCTGGGCGCCATGTCAGCGACGCACCCGACATGAGCGAGTGGATCGGGCGCGGCAAAGTGCGTGCGCGCGCCATCGAGCGCGGCGTTGAGATCGCCATCGACGGCATCACCACGCAGGCGCGCTATTACAAGCCGCTGGTGTATGAATTCTTCCGCAAAGAGTTCGAGATCCGCCCGCGCTACGGCGAGTACGAGGTCGAGCTGCGCATGGAATACGCCGGCGAGGCGCCGCGGCTCGATCTCGACAATCTCGCCAAAGCGCTGCTCGACGCGCTCAAGGGCCATGTTTTCGTCGACGACAGCCAGATCGCGCGCCTGCTGTGCGAGCGCGTGGCGGGCGAGCGTGATCGGATTAGCGTGAAAGCCGTGAAGCGGGACGACGCGGCGCTTACTTCTTCCGGAACGCGTCCAGGCTGACGACGGCACCATCGCTCGACGGCGCGGGCGCTGAATCTTGCGCGACGGCTGCTTGCGCGGGCGCGCTCGGCATCGGATCGCCGGAGGCCATGCGCGCTTCGTCCATCAGATGATGTTCGAATTGCAGGCCGAACTTCACGCTCGGATCGAAGAAGCGCGTGATCGCCGCGAACGGGATGGTGATCGGGTGCGGGTTGCCCGAGAATTTCAGAATGACGCGGAAGCGATCGGCGTAAACTTCGAGATCCCAGAATTGATGCTCGAGCACGATCGTCATCTCATCGGGATAACGCGTGCTCAAATGCTCAGGGATCATCACGCCCGGCGCATGCGTGCGGAACGTGATATAGAAATGATGCTTACCAGGAACGCCGCGCGGATTGGCGGCTTGCTGCAAAGCGGCGCGCACGACGCCGCGCAGCGCGTCCTGCATCAAATGATCATATCCGATCAGATCGTCGGCCACGCCGCCCCTCCAAGTCCCAAGCCCAGGCACACACTTACCGGCTCGTTTCGGGCAGTCAATTGCTGTTCCACGAGGCGCGAATTAGCGCGCGTTTCCAACCACGTCGCGCGAAACGTTGAGGCCGCTGCAATGTGATCGTGTGAGGCGCAAAGCGTCGGTCGTTCGTCGTGTCTCGGTTCGCGTGCGGCGCGAGAAACATGTTTACGCTTTCCCCAAGCGCCTGCCGTGCAACGGAAATTCGGCGAAGACTTCGCCGCAGCGGATGCGATCGGGAGATGCACGCGCACAACCTGAAAGGCGAGCGCGCACATTTTGTGGCCGTCGCAGGGATTAATTTCGCACGCGCGCGCAACATCGCAGTGTCGATTGTGTCGCAGTGCATCATGTCGCGGGACATCGACGCGTTGTGCGGCAGCTTACGATGTGGAGAGAAATTTGGGGCGGGGAGAGAAATCCCCGGCTTCTGTTGCCGGGCGCGGTCTCAGGTTTTTCGGACGCCAGGACCAGCGAGGAAAATCCCGGACTTCTGTTGCCGGGCGTCCGGGGGCCCCGCCTGAGGATGCTACTCGTCAGGACTTAAGGTTCGGAATTACCCGCACTGCTTACGCAGCGAGAGCGAATTCCTCAGCGTTGTTGTCGTTGGCAACTATGCTGTTTGGCCTGTAACGGGACCACCCGAGCAAAAGCCTCGGCATTCAACGTCCGTCGATCCTATTTCGGCCCCATGCGCCCCCAACGAGGGTAATGGTGGAGCCGCCGGGCATCGCACCCGGGTCCGATCCGCCTATCTCCGCGCGTTTATCGCCATAGTCCGGAGCAAGCCCCGGACGATTCGGAATATAGGGTGTTTCCTCGGCGAGGGAAGCCGGCGAAATATCCCCCCTCAGCGCGACTCGCACTAAGGCTCAGCGCCGAAGCCCCCACAGGATCGCACCGCCATGAGCAAAAAGCACATCGCAGAATTCATCGGGACCTTTGCTCTGGTGTTGTTCGGGTGCGGAGCGGCCGTACTTGCGGGCCTGCAGGTGGGAAATCTCGGCATCTCTTTCGCCTTCGGCCTGGCGATTGTGGCGATGGCGTATGGGATTGGTCCGGTTTCAGGCTGCCATGTGAATCCCGCCGTCAGTTTCGGGGCCTGGATCGCAGGCCGCATGTCCCGGCAGGAAATGCTCGCCTATTGGATCGCACAAGTCGCTGGCGCAGCCGTTGGCGCGGGCGTGCTGCTGGTGATCGCTTCCGGTGCGGGCGGCTACTCGATCGACGGCGGCGGGCTTGGCCAGAACGGCTTCGGCACCGGCTCGCCCGGCGGCTATGGGCTGTTGGCTAGCTTCGTGTTCGAAACGGTGGCGACCTTCCTGTTCGTGGTGACCATCCTCGGCGTCACCCAGAAGGGCGCCCCAAATGAGCTCGCGGGATTGGCGATTGGCCTTGCCCTGGTCGTGATCCACATTGTCGGTATTCAGGTGACGGGCGTGTCGGTTAATCCGGCGCGCTCCTTGGGACCCGCTCTGTGGGTGGGGGGCGAAGCGCTGAGCCAGGTTTGGCTGTTCATCGCCGCGCCTATGCTGGGAGCAGGGCTGGCTGGATGGACGTTCCGCGCGAAACTCCTGAGCGAAGAGAGCTGAAGCGCCCGCGGCTGACCGCCCTCGCGGCGGTCGTGTTCGCGACCATGATCTACCTCTATTTTCCGACCTCAGCGCCGCGTGCCGCCGAGCCGTCGGCTGGCGATTGCGTCGAGCTGCAATTGTGGACCAATGGCTTTCACAGCGATCTCTCGGTTCCAGCCTCGATCTTTCCTGAGGATCATCCGCTGCGGCGGCTCTACCCGAACGCAGAATCATTTCTGATCGGCTGGGGCGAAGAGGCATTTTTTCGCTCCGACGTCTTCAGCGTCTGGCGCGCACTCGATGCGCTTGTGCCGCCGAGCCCGAGTGTGGCGCACGTGGCGGAAGGCGGCTCGCATGTGCGTGGCTATTTAGGCGCGGACTTGCAGGGCGGCGCGTTTGCGGTGTCGCGCGAAGGCGCTGCCGGGCTGGTCGCCTATATCGACAGCACGCTCGCGTTGGGTCCGGATGGCGGCGTGGTCCTCGTCTCGCCTGGAAAGGTCAACCGCCGATCCTCCTTCATACGCGCGCGCGGATCATTTCACTTGTTCAACGTCTGCAACCAATGGATGGCGCGTGCGCTGCGTGCGGGGGGGCTCGATGTCAACGCGCGCGCGGCCTGGATGGGCGATTGGCTGCTGAAGGAAGTGCGGCGCGAACGGCCGCAAGGATGTCAACATTCGCCGAACGCGCCGAGTCGGCCCATATAGGGGCCCAAAGGAGCCGTTATTGAACGCACAGCCGAAACCGGCCCCAGAAGGCCCGCCGAGCCAGGCGGATTTCGCTTATCTAGGCCTGCTCCAGGACATTCTCGACAACGGCGTCGACCGCGGCGACCGCACCGGCACCGGCACGCGCGGCGTGTTCGGGCGGCAATTGCGCTTCGATCTTTCCGCCGGCTTTCCGCTGCTGACCACCAAGAAGGTGCACCTCAAGAGCATCATCCTGGAGCTGCTCTGGTTCCTGCGCGGCGATTCCAATGTGCGCTGGTTGCAAGAGCAGGGCGTCACCATCTGGGACGAATGGGCCAACGCGCAAGGCGAGCTTGGCCCCGTCTACGGTAAGCAATGGCGCAGTTGGGAAGCCAAGGACGGCCGCGTGATCGACCAGATCGCCGGCGTCGTGCATTCGATCAAAACCAACCCCAATTCGCGCCGCCATATCGTCTCGGCGTGGAACCCGGCCGACGTCGACCAGATGGCGCTGCCGCCGTGCCATTGCCTGTTTCAGTTCTTCGTCGCTGACGGAAAGCTCTCCTGCCAGCTCTACCAACGCAGCGCCGACGTGTTCCTGGGCGTGCCGTTCAACATCGCGTCCTACGCGCTGCTGACGCAAATGATGGCGCAAGTAACGGAGCTGGAGGCGGGCGAGTTCGTACACACGTTCGGCGACGCGCACTTGTACATGAACCATTTCGAGCAAGCGCGCACGCAAGTCGCGCGCACGGCGTATCCAGCGCCGAATATGCGGATTAACCCCGAGCGGCGGGATATTTTCGCGTTCGAGTACGGGGATTTTGCGCTGGAGAATTACATGGCGCATGCGGCGATCAAGGCGCCGATTGCGGTTTAGGACTGATATTCGCTTATTCTGGACGGTTTGAGGCCGCCTCGGATACTTCGTTTCGACCAAGGCGATTGTTTCGCGGGCGGCTTTGACATGCTAGGTTGCGACGGTCGGACACCGTCGGGAGCAGTTTCTTGATCGCTAGGATCGCAATCTGCGGCTATCGCTCGCTCCGAGAACTAGTCCTCCCCCTCGGCAAGTTGACCGTTGTCACCGGGGCCAACGGGACCGGAAAATCCAGCGTCTATCGATCTCTCCGACTACTCGCAGACATTGCCGACGACAGAATTATCGCGTCGCTCGCGAGGGAAGGCGGATTTGAAAGCGTCAGGTGGGCAGGCCCTGAACACATATCTCGCGGCATGAGAGAGGGGTCGATCCCCATACAAGGAACAGTGCGAAAGAAACCCGTTTCCTTGAAGCTTGGTTTCACCGACGACGACACCTCATACTCGATCGAGCTTGGCCTACCTCCGCCGGACTCAACATCGATGTTTGGTGGCGACCCTGAGATCAAACGCGAAGTTCTGTGGGTGGGCGACAAACCAATGCCTTCACGCTTGATCGCTGATCGTCGCGGTCCCGGAATCCAGGTGAGAGATGGCGCTGGCGAGATGCGTCAGATCAGGACCGACATGAGGCCGTACGACTCTTTGGTGCGCTATGCGACCGGCCCTGAAACGCCGTGGGAAATAGGGCACCTTCGCGATCGGCTCGCGGCTTGGCGATTTTACGACCACTTTCGCACCGATGAAGCCGCCCCGTCCCGTCAGCTCCATGTCGGAACGCGCACGACGGCCATCTCACCAGACGGCAGGGATGTCGCAGCCGCGATACAGACGATCTATGAGATCGGGGACTCGGATGCGCTCGACTCAGCAATCGAAAACGCATTCCCCGGCGCTCGCCTCGAAGTCGCTATCGAGGGCGGTCTCTTCCGTCTCCTAATGCGCCAGCACGGCATGCTGAGACCACTTGGTGTTTCCGAGCTTTCGGACGGAACGCTTCGCTTCGTATTGCTCGCTGCGGCTCTGTTGGCGCCTCGCTCGGCGCCGCTGATGGTCTTCAATGAACCGGAGGCCAGTCTCCATAGCGACTTAATCCCTGCACTTGCGTCATTGATCGCCGGAGCCAGCGAAGGCAGTCAAATCATTGTCGTCTCACACAATCGCACGCTAGTGGCGACCTTGCTTGGCGTGGGCGCTGAGTTGATTGAACTGCACAAGGACACTGGTGAAACGAACGCGATCACAAATGAGGTCGCACCATGGATCTGGCCGAGCCGCTAGTGCAATCGGAGTGTCCGCACCATAAGCTCGTCATTCCGGGGCTCGCGGAGCGAGAACCCCGGAAGTCAGGGGCAACCGGCGTACCGTTGGCCCCTGGGTTCCGGATCGCGCCTTCCGCCTTCGCTCTTCGAGCTTCGGGGGTCGGGGCGGCGCGTCCGGAATGACGAAGAATAGCGTTGTACTCCCTTCTCCCCTTGAGGGGAGAAGGTGGCCCGAAGGGCCGGATGAGGGGTTCACCGAACAAACAGGATATGGCGCCGTAGGGAAGCAATCTCACAAGCGCCGCACGCCCCTCACCCGCTTCGAACAAAGTTCGAAGCGACCTCTCCCCTCAAGGGGAGAGGTGACGCGCTCAATCCTGAAGCGCCTGTGCTAGAACACACCCATGATCCCCCGCGAACTCATCGCCACAGCGCAAATCCCAGGCGGCGACGAGCTTCGGCTCTACCGCCGCGGCGGCGATTTCATGATTGCGCTCGGCGGCAATGAGCTCATGAGCACCCGCAACAGCGGTTCGGAGGAAGCGCTCGCGGCGATGACGTGCGAGCGGATCGGCCACACCGACGCTCCGCATCTGCTGATCGGCGGCTACGGCATGGGCTTTACCTTGCGTGCGGCGCTCGCCGCGCTCGGCCCGAAAGCGCGGCTCACGGTCGCCGAACTGGCGCCGGAAATTATCGACTGGGCGCGCGGGCCGATGGCGGCGCTCAGTGCTGGCTGCCTCGACGATCCGCGCGTGCATCTTCTGATCGACGATGTCGCCGAATTCGTTGGCGGCGGCCGCTACGATGCGATCCTGCTCGATGTCGACAACGGCCCCGATGGGCTGACGAGGGCCGAAAACGATCGCCTCTATTCGCTCGCCGGCCTCGGGTCTGCAAAGGCGGCGCTCAAGCCGGGCGGCGTGCTGGCGATCTGGTCGGCGGCGTCGGACGAGCGCTTCGCGCGCCGGCTGAAGCATGCCGGGTTTAAGGTCGAGGAGGTCATGGTGCGGGCGCGAGGGAACAAAGGCGCGCGTCACGTGATCTGGTTCTGCTCCAGATAGCAGGATAGAAGGCGCTCGTGACGAATCCGAAGCTCACTCTCGTTCTCGCCATCGCGAAGAACAACGTCATCGGTGCGAACGGGGAATTGCCGTGGCGCTTGTCCTCCGACATGGCCCGCTTCAAAGCGGCGACCATGGGCAAGCCGGTGCTGATGGGGCGCAAGACCTGGGAGAGCCTGCCTAAGAAGCCGCTGCCGGGGCGGCAAAATCTCGTGCTCTCTCGCGATCCGAATTTCAAAGCGGACGGCGCCTGGCTCTATACAGACCTCGCCGCGATGCTGGCGGCGGGGAGGGCGATGGCGGAAGCTTCGGGAGCGGGCGAAGTCTGCATCATCGGCGGGGCGCGGCTTTACGAAGCGACGCTGCCGCTCGCGAACCGCATCGTGCTCACCGAAGTGAACTTGGCGCCAGAAGGCGATGCGCGGCTTGAACTCGAGCTGAGCGCGTGGCGCGAGGTCTCGCGCGAACACGTGGCGCGCGGTCCGAAGGATGATGCGGATTTCGTGGTGCGCGTGCTGGAACGGGGTTAGCGCCGCCCGCGCGACTGCGGTAAACACTCCCCATGCCCGATTTCGAAATCCTCGCCGAGAACCTCCAATTCCCCGAAGGGCCGATCGCCATGCCGGATGGCTCGGTGATCTTGGTCGAGATCAAGCGCGGAACGCTCACGCGCGTCTGGAACGGGCGCTGCGAAGTGATCGCGCATCTTGGCTGCGGACCCAATGGCGCCGCGTTCGGGCCCGACGGCGCCATTTACGTTTGCAATAATGGCGGATTTGCCTGGCACCAAGTGAGCGGGCTCTCTATTCCAGGCGACGCAGCGCCGGACTATGTCACCGGCCGGATCGAGCGCGTCGATCTCGCCACCGGAAATTTCGAGCGCGTCTATGAAAGCGTCAACGGCAATCGTTTGTCCGGCCCGAACGACCTCGTGTTCGAAAAATCCGGCGCGTTCTGGTTCACCGATCTTGGCAAAGGGCGCGGGCGCGCGAAGGAACGCGGCGGCCTCTATTACGCCAAGCCCGACGGCTCGCTGATCAAGGAAGTGTTGTACGGCTCAAACAGTGGGCTCAATGGCGTCGGCCTCTCGCCAGATGAACGAGTGGTCTACGCCGCCGAGACCGACACCGCGCGATTATGGGCGTTCGACATTGTGGGCGCAGGTGAAGTCGCCCCGCGCGCGCCGGGCTACATGGCGCGCTTCGTGGGCGGCCTGGGCGAGCACGGTTACTTTGACAGCCTCGCCGTGCAAGCCAATGGCGACGTTTGCGTGGCGACCATCATCAAAGGGGGGATCACGACGTTCACTCCGACAGGGGCCACGACGCACACCGCGTTGCCGGATTTTCTGGTCACCAATATCGCTTTCGGCGGCGCCGACATGTGCGACGCGTTCATTACGCTGTCAGGCACAGGCAAGTTGATCAAGAGGCGCTGGCCCGAGCCGGGGCTGAAGCTGAATTTCAATCCGTATTGAGAGGCTGGACTTCCGCGGCGACGCGCTTTCAAGTGCGGACGGCGAAAGGAGCCGAGTATGCGCGCGCGCGATTGTAAGATTGTTGCGACAATGGGGCCGGCCAGCGATCCGCCCGAGCGGCTGATGCTGCTGGTGCAGGCTGGCGTCGATTGCTTCCGGCTCAATTTCAGCCATGGCGCCAGGGACGATCACGCGCGCCGTTTCGCCGCCATCCGTGAAGCAGAGCAAAAGCTCGGCAAGCCGCTCGGCGTGTTCGCTGACCTGCAAGGCCCCAAGATCCGCGTCGGCATGTTTAAGGACGGCGAGATAAAATTGCGCTACGGGCAGATCGTCACCTTGGAGGCGTCTCCGGAAGCGGGCGACGAAACGATCATCCGCCTCCCACATGCCGAACTCGTTGGCGCTCTTGAGCAGGGCGACATCCTCAAGCTCGACGACGGCAAGATGCAGCTCACCGTGATCGAGCGCGAGGGCCGCCAAGTGAAGGCGCGCGTGGATTTTGGCGGCGTGCTGAAAAGCCAGAAAGGCGTCAACGTGCCGACGCGACGGATTCCGATTTCCGCGCTGACGGAAAAAGACAAAGCGGACCTCGCTTACGCGCTCGATCTCGGCGTCGATTATGTCGCGCTTTCCTTCGTGCAGCATCCCGACGACGTGCGCGAGGCGCGCGCGCTGATCGGCGACCGCGCCGGAATCATCTCTAAGATCGAAAAGCCCTCCGCGTTGGAACAGATCGAGCAGATCGTGGAATTGTCCGACGCGGTGATGGTGGCGCGCGGCGACCTTGGCGTCGAATTGCCGCCCGAACAGGTGCCGATTGCGCAACGCAAGATCATCCGCGCCGCGCGCGCGGCTGGCCGTCCTGTGATTGTCGCCACGCACATGCTGGAGAGCATGGTGGATGCGCCGACGCCTACGCGTGCTGAGGCCTCCGATGTGGCGACCGCGGTGTATCAGGGCGCGGACGCGGTGATGCTTTCGGCTGAAAGCGCGGTCGGGCGCCATCCTCAAAGCGCGGTGGCGATCATGGATCGCATCATCCGTGCGGTGGAGGACGACGCCGAGTATTGGGCGGGGTTGCCGCGCGACATGGCGCCCCCGCAAGCCACCACCGCCGACGCCATAGCGCTCTCGGCGCGCCACATCACCGACGTGCTCGATTGCGCAGCCGTAGTCGCCTACACCGCAACCGGCTCTACGGCGTTGCGCGTAGCCCGCGAGCGCCCGCGCTGCGGCGTTGTGGGCTTGACGCCGGTGATGGAAACCGCGCGGCGGATGACTTTGGTGTGGGGCGTGCGCAGCGTGGTGAGTCCCGACGTGTCCAACGTCGAGGAAATGGTGGCCAGCGCCGATGAAGCGGTGCGCAAATTGGGCGTGGTGCAGGCTGGCGACCGCGTGATCGTCATCGCCGGCATTCCGTTCGGGCGGGCCGGGAAAACCAATACGCTGCGCGTATTCAGGGTGGACTGAGGCCAGACGCTTTAGACTTTTGGGCTGATTGGGGGCGCCGTCGCCCAGGCCCGTCAATTTGCCCGGTCCGGGCGCGTCGTCCCCGTCCGGATGGTTCTTCAGTGCGAGCCGCAAAGCGCCTGGAAGCTTTATATGCGCAAGGTCACCAAGCGCTTCCCGCAAAGTACATTTTTTGCACCGAACGCCACTGGAGTGCCGGACGCTCGCCAAGACGGGCAGGAGCGCGCCGCCGCATCCAAACTGGCTTCTCGGCGCATCTAGGGCGAGGAAAGAAGAGGAAGAATGGATCCATCGGATATCGGCGGCCTGCGCGCGCAGGTGCGCAAGTTCGCGCCATACGAGAGGCATGCCCTCCACCGTGACTCCTTTTCGCGCGTCTCCATCGTCCTGAAAGGCGAGGTCGCCGAGGACTCCGCCTGGGCGGCTGCACGCCTCCGGAGCGGCGACGTGCTGTTCAAGTCCCGCGAAATTGCTCACGAGGATTGCTTCGGTCCTCAGGGCGCCACGATTTTCTCGATCCTCTTCGACGGCGAGGGAGGATGCCCCTTCCGTGCAGCGAGGCTTGAGGGCTCGTGGTTTTTGAAGCGGGATCCGGTCGTGAAGAATGCTGGGCTTGTCGCATTCGAGGCGGCCGCCGGAGGCGACGATATCGGCTTGAGCGTCGCAGTTGGGGATCTGCTGGCCGGGGCATTCACGACCAGCCGCAGGGGTAGAATACCCAAGTGGCTCCGGGAGCTTCATGACGCCCTTCAGGATTCCTCACTCCCACAGGTGGACATCGCCGCCAGCGCGAGGGCTGCTGGACGACACATTGTGACGGTTTCGCGGGCGTTTCGGCAGCATTTCGGCATGTCGATCACCGAGCACGCGGGGCGCCAAGGCGTTCGACGAGCGCTGGTTGAGCTTGCACGCGGCGAGCGCAATCTTGCCGAAGTGGCTGTGGGCGCGGGTTTCTATGATCAAAGTCACATGCATCGCGCGTTTCGCCGATTAACTGGTCGCACGCCAGGTGAGCAACGGGCGTTGCTGGCGGCTGCGCGTTAACAGCGTCCAATATTCTGGATAAGGGCAGCGCATAGTTCCGAGGGTAGGACCACTTGGAGCGTGCGATGAATTTGAAAATGCTTGCGTTTGCCATCTGCACCTTGGGCGCACTGGCCACGCCAGTTCAAGCGCGCATCTCTCGCGGCGCCTTGGCGCGTGAAGTCGAGAGCGCCGGGCAAGCGGCCATGAGCACATGGCAAGCTGCCCCCGGAATGGGCGTCTGCGTGGTGCGGCGCGGCGAACGACCCATTGTCGCGAGCTTTGGCGTCGCGGATATGGCGACCGGCCGACGCGTCAATGACGATACTCTATTCTATTATGCCAGCTTCTCGAAGCCAATCACAGCGCTGGCGCTGCTGCAGCTCAACGCACGCGGTGAAATTGACATCGAGGCGCCGCTCAGCGCTTTGGCGCCCGGCGTTGTTCTTCCTGAGCCGTTATCCATGGATCGGCTCACGCTGCGCAAGCTGATGACGCATACAGGAGGCTTTGAAAACGATGCACTGTCGATCCGCACTGCCTATTCGGGCGAGCACACGCCGGACGATATCTGGCGACTTTGGTCCCAATTCACCACTCCTCTAGAGGAGGGCGAGGTCTATAATTACACCAATCTAGGCTACGTAATGTCCACCTACGCCGTGCAACGACGCTACGGTGTCGACTGGCGTACGCTGGCGGAACGCGAGGTGCTTGCTCCGCTCAGGATGCGGACGGCGATTTCGAGATTGGACGCCGACAATCCACCGGCGAACCTCGCGATGCCGCACGAGTGGACAGGCGAGGGCGCGATCGTGTCTCGCGTGCCGCTGCGCAAGCAGACAGAGAACATGCATGCGGCGGGGGGCCATTTTTCGACGGTAGGCGACGCCTGCCGATTTGTGCAGGTGATGGTTGAAGGTGGTCGCGTTGGGAACAGGCGGGTATTCCCAGCCGACGTGATCGCGTCGATGACCACGCCACAGGTCGAGATGAACCAGGATTTCTATCAGACCCACCGCGATCATTACGGTTTCGGCTGGTACCTGGCCGACTATGACGGCGTGCGCATGGCGCAAGCGCATGGAGGTTTCCAAGGCTACCGTGCACACGCTTCGTTCTTGCCGGAGCATGGCGTGGGCGTAGTCGTGTTTACAAATGAAAATACTCCCTACGGCGCCAGCCAAGCTGATTTTGTCGCCAATCACCTGTATGATTTCTTGTTGGAACGCTCTGACCTCGCTTCGCGCGACAATGCCCGGATCGAATTGGTGCGGGCGGAGCGTGAACGCGCAACCCAAATGCTCGGACGAATGATGCAGAGAGTGCAAATCGCCGATGGCCTTGCATTGCCCAACGAGGCCTACGTCGGAACCTATCGCAGTGATATAGGCGGAACCATCCGCATTGGCGTGAGAGATGGCGGTCTGTACGCTGAGCATGGGCTCTCGGCCGAGGGCCGCATACGACCAGCCGGCGGTCACAACGCCTGGGTCTATTTCAGTCAGGATCGCATCCCCAGCGACCGGGCCAGTTTCAGCGTCGACGATGCGGGACGCGTCGCATCCTTCGCCTATCAAGGGATCACGTATGCGCGGCAATAGCGGCGGTGAGTTACAGCACCTCCCGCGCTTGCACTGTCGCCTTGGTCGCCAGCGAGAAGCGCGGGTCTGGCGCGCGATCGTCGAGCACCAGTGCGGCCATCAGCCTCCCGACTTCCGGCCCGTGCTTGAAGCCATGGCCGGAGCCGCCGCCGAGCAGGAACGCGTTTTCAAGAGTCGGATGGCGGTCGATCAGAAAATCGCCATTGGAAGAATTCTCATATTGGCAAACGCGGAACTCGGTGAACGGGCGCTCGACTAACGCGGGGAAGCGCCGCTCAGCAAACGTACGCAAGAGTGCGGCGCCGTCCTCGCTCATGCGCCGGTCGCCGGCGTCTGGATCGAAGTGCGCGCCGTGTGTATCGCGGGCGATCTTGAAGCCGCGACCTTCCAGGCTAGGGAAGCCATAATAGAGGTCGCCGCCGTTGAAATCGGCCCAACCGGGCAGGCGCTCGGCGCCGAAATTGTCGTCGCCGTCGGGGGGCGCGATGAAGGCTATTTCCTGGCGTGTCACGAAAATGCGCTCGCCGAGCAAATCGGGAAACAGTTTCGGGAGCCACGGGCCGCACGCATAGACGATCGCCTCAGCGTGCTCGAGGCGGCCGTCTAAAAGCACCTCGCGTGGGTTCGAGCCGGGGCTGGCGCGCGCGAGTTGGTATTCCCCGCCACGTGCGACAAACCGCGCCACCAATTCCTCCACCGCGCGCCGCGCCATCAGGGCGCCGAAGTCCGGCTCGAAGAGGCCGAACGCGACGCCATCGAAACTGATTTGCGGAAAGCGGCGCTTGAGTTCGGCGTTGTCGAGCTGTTCGAGCGGGAGGTCTAATTCTCGATGCACTTGAATCGAGTCGCGCGCGTACTCGACCATTTGATCGAAAAAGAACAGCACGCCGCACTTGTGGAACAAGGGCAGGGCGGAGCGTCCCGACAGCCGCTTCCATTCTCGCAGCGAGGCCAGCGCCATGTTGGTGTACATGGCGTCGCGCCCGTAGGCGGAGCGCGTCATACGGCTCTCGCCGCCCGAAGAGGCGCGCGCATTCGCCGGGCCCATCTGGTCGACCAGCAGCACGCGCTTGCCGCGACGGCGGAGATGCTCGGCGCTCCATGCGCCAAAGACGCCAGCGCCAACGACAATGGCGTCGTAGTTCCGTTTGGAGCATCCGCTCAGCGCCGCCCCCGCGCCCGCCGCCAACGCCACCCTGCGCGTAATCGCCATGACTGAACTCCCGCGCGCATGAAACGCGACCGGGAACGAACACGCAAGTCCTAAGCGGCCTGTTTGCGCGGACCGCAGAGCCCCGCGAGAGCAGAGAAGCTGTCGCCAAGTTCCGAACGGAACGCGCGCGCCTCGATCAGCGCGATGGCGACGAGCGCCAGATCGCTGGCCTGGCGGATGTCCCCTGTCGACCAGGAATGGGATGCTGTGTCGATGGCGCAAAGCGTGCCAAGCGCGTGGCCGGCGCTGGTGATCAGCGGTACGCCAAGATAGGCGCGGATGTGCGAGGGGCCGAGCACCAGCGGATTGTCGGCAAAGCGTTTGTCCTCGAGTGCATTCGCAATCACAAGCGGCTCGGTCCCGCAAATAGCGTGGCCGCAGAACGAGACTTCTCGCGGCGTCTCCGTCGCATCGAGGCCGACCCGGCACATGAACCATTGCCGGTTTGCATCCACCAGGGAAATCAGCGCCACCGGCACATGCAGGCTCCAGGCCAGACAGCGCGTAAGCGCGTCGAAACTGGCTTCGGGAACGCTATCCAGCAGCTTCAGGCGCACCAGGGCGGCGAGCCGCTCCAATTCATTGGCGGGAGTGGGCGCTGAGATCATGCTCCGATTGTGTAGTATACACGTAAAGGTTGTATTGCTGGATTCAGGCGACGGCGATTTTCGGCGCCGGCTTGTTCAGCATTTCGATGTTGGCGTGCGCGGCCTGAGCAATGTCGCGAAAGCGAAATGATGTTGCGCTTTCGGGGGCGCTGGCGACGAGCGGGCGGCCTGCGTCGCTAGCTTCCCGCAGCGCCACGTCGATGGGTATTTCGCCCAGGAATGGCGCGCCGGCCTGTTGCGCGACGCGACGCGCTCCGCCCTGACCGAAAATGTGCGTGCGCGACCCGTCCGGGGCTTCGAAATACGCCATGTTCTCGATGATCCCGAGCACCGGCGCGCGCGTTTTCTCAAACATGGCGAGCCCTCGGCGCACGTCGGCGAGCGCCAATTCCTGCGGTGTCGAGACGATGATCGCTCCAGCCAGAGGCACGCGCTGCACCAGGGTTAGTTGTACATCTCCGGTGCCGGGCGGCATGTCCAGCAGCAGCACGTCGAGCTCGCCCCAGACCACTTCGTCGATCATTTGCCGCACCGCGCTGGTCGCCATCGCGCCGCGCCAGATCATGGCGGAAGCCGCGTCGACGAGGTAGCCGATCGACATGGTCTTAAGTCCGAACGCAGTGATCGGCATGATCGTCTTATCCGGACCGGGCGCAGGCTTTTCGCGCACGCCAAGCAGTGTCGGCGCAGATGGCCCGTAAACATCGAGATCCAGCAGCCCGGTCTTATAGCCCAACGCCGCGAAGGCGCAGGCGAGGTTCACCGCCAAGGTTGATTTGCCAACGCCGCCCTTTGCGGAGGCGATTGCAATGATGTGCTTCACCCGAGCGACGCCGCCGGCTTGCTTCGCGGGGCCTTCATGGGCGGTCAGCACCGCCACCACGCTCGTCACTCCCTCCAATGCGCGTGCTTCAGCTTCTGCACGATCACGCAGCTTCGCATAGCGGGCCGCCTCCCCGGCAGGCGCCTCTATGGTGAACGAGACCTTGCCGTCGTCACGCCAATCCAGCCCGAGAATGCGCCCGGAAGTGAACAAACCCTTGCCCGTTAAGGGGTCTTCGATGGCGTCGAGGCGCTCTTGGAGCTGCGCCAACCGGTTGTTCATGCTTGATCCTTTAGGTGGGGAGCCACATATCGGCGCGCACATGCGCAAAGCAACCGCCAAGAACTTGGCGGGTCTGGATAGAACAATCTGATGCCTTGGAACGATCAATCGGGCGGCCCCTCTGGCGGTTCTGGAGGCGGTTCTGGCGGCGGCGGCCCCTGGGGCGGCGGTCCGCGCCGGCCGTGGGGCCAACCCCCGCCACGTCCCCCGCAGGGCGGTCAAGCGCCTGACCTCGAAGAAATGCTGCGCCAATGGCGCGAACGCTTCCGCATGGGCGGGGGCGGGGGCGGCGGCTCTGGTTCTGGCGGCCCGGGGCGCGGGATTTCGTGGCGGGTGGTGCTTGGCGTGCTGCTCGGCGGTTGGGTGCTCAGCGGCGTATACACCGTCAACGAAACCCAACAGGCGGTGATCACCACCTTTGGCAGATTCACAACGACCACCGGTCCCGGCATTCACTGGCATGCGCCTGTGCCCATTCAGGCGCGTCAGGTTGTCGGCGTCACGGAGCAACGCACCGAGGAACTTGGCTGCACGATGTCCGGCGAAGTCTGCGCTTCGGACGTACCCGAAGAAAGCTTGATGATCACGGGCGATCGCAACATCGTGCAGGTGCATTTCCGCATCACCTACAACGTCAAGGATGTGGAGGACTTCGTGTTCCAGATCCGGACCCCGGTCTCAGCCTCGCGCGAAGAGGGCGGCGCCGTGCGCCAGGTTGCCGAAAGTGCGATGCGCGAAATTGTCGGCCGGCGTCAGCTCGAGCCGATCATCACCACGGACCGCGAAGAAGTGGCCCAGGACGCCAAGGACCTCGCGCAGCGCATTCTGGATGAATATCGGGCGGGCGTAAATCTTGTAAGCGTCGAGCTCCTGAGCACTACCGTGCCGCCGGAGGTCACCGAGGCGTTCAACGACGTCGTGAAAGCGGGCCAAGATGCGGAATCGGCGCGGAACAACGCCAATCGCGAAGCCTCGCAGATCGTCAACGATGCGCAGGGGTACCAGGGGCGCGTGGTGCGCGAAGCCACCGGCGAAGCGCAACGCTTCACTTCCGTGTACGATGAATACCGCCAGGCGCCGCAAGTCACACGCGATCGGCTCTACATTGAAACCATGGAGCGCGTTTACCGCACCGGCAATCTGATGATCCTCGATCAGCGCGGCGGCGCCGTCCCGTATCTGCCGCTCGACAATTATCTGCGCCGTCCGCAGCCTGCGCCGCAGAACCAACAGCAGGGAGGACGTTGATGGGACGCGGAGCTTTTGTCGCGATCGGACTCGCCGCGGTCGCCCTAGTATTGCTGTTGAACACCGCATTCGTGGTCCGTCAGGATCGCCAAGCGATTGTGCTGCGATTCAACGCCGTGGTGGCGGCGATCAATGCGGGCGAGGCCAACGAGGCTGGTCTGCATTTCAAGGCGCCGTTTATCGACAACGTCGTCATTTACGACAAACGCAATATGGGGCTCTTGATCAGCGGCAGCGAGGATCAGGCGGTGGTCGCTTCCGATCAGGAGCGCTTGATTGTCGACGCCTTCGTGCGCTGGCGCATTCGCGATCCGCGCCGCTTCTATCAGCGGGTGGTCAGCGAAGAGCAGGGCGCCAACCAATTGAGTCGCAACGCCGAGTCGGCCCTGCGCGGGGTGCTGGGGGGCGCCTCCTCCAACGACATCATTTCCGGCCGCCGCGCCGAACTGATGCTGGCGATCCGCACCCAATTGAACGCCGCTGCAGCAGCTGAGCTAGGCGTCGAAATTGTCGACGTGAGAATCCGGCAGGCCGATCTGCCGCGGCAGACGCGCGACCGGGTGTATGCGCGCATGAGCACCGAGCGCCAACAGGTTGCGGGGCGCATACGCGCAGAGGGTCAGCGCGACGCATCGCTCATCGTGGCGACCGCCCAGCAGGAAAGCGAGCGCCTGCGCGGGGAAGGCGAAGCCGAACGTGCGCGCATCTTTGCTCGCGCCTATGGCCGAGATCCGGAGTTCGCGGCGTTCTATCGCTCCATGCGCGCCTACGACGCTTCGATCGTCGAAGGCACGCCGATCATCATTTCCCCCGAAAGCGATTTCTTCCGCTACATGCAGCGCCGCCGCGGGCAATAGCTCGCGGCGCCCGCTCACCAGCTGCCAGTATTGCCCATGCTCGCCCAGGGCTCCTGCGGGGGCAGGCGCTCGCCTTCTTGCAGCAGCTCAATCGAAATGCCGTCCGGCGAGCGCACGAACGCCATGTGGCCGTCGCGCGGCGGGCGATTGATCACCACGCCCGCGTCCATCAGCTTCTGGCAGGTCGCATAGATGTCCTTCACGCGATAGGCGAGGTGGCCGAAATTGCGGCCGCTAGCATAGTCGCGCTCATCCCAATTATGGGTAAGCTCCACCATCGGCGCTTTGCGCTCACGTGCGAGCTCGACATCGTCGGGCGCGGCCAGGAATACAAGCGTGAAGCGGCCGCCCTCGTTGTCGTAGCGATGCATCTCGATCAACCCGAGCTTGGCGCAGAAGAAATCCAGCGCCGCCTCAAGGTCGCCGACGCGGATCATGGTGTGCAGATAACGCATGGATGCTCCTGGCTTTGGCGCGCGCCGCAACGGCAACTGTAATCTCTGTGTAAGTCTACCTTGCCGCGAACCGGCGACTTTGTCATGCGCGGCAAGATGAACAAGACACTCCCGTCGCCCAAGCTCTCCGGCGGCCCTTACGTCATGGGCGTATTGAACGTTACGCCGGATTCGTTTTCCGACGGCGGTGAGGAAGCTGCAGCGACGCCGCGCGCGCTCGCCATGCTGGAAGCAGGCGCCGATCTGATCGACGTTGGCGGGGAATCCACGCGCCCAGGCGCTGCGCCGGTCGACGAGGGCGAAGAGCTGGCGCGCGTCATTCCAGTGATCGCTGCCCTGCGCGCGCAGAGCGACGCCCCAATCTCCATCGACACCATGAAACCCGGCGTCGCGCGCGCGGCCTTTTCCGCTGGCGCCAATGTTTGGAATGATGTCGCCGCCTTGCGCCACCCCGCTGCGGCCGAGATCGCGGCCGAACTCGGCGGCCCAGTAATCCTGATGCATATGTCGAGCGATCCACGCACGATGCAGGACGATCCGCGTTACGATGATGTCGTCGCCGAAGTGATCGCGTTCCTACGCGAACGGGCGGCCACAGCAGAGGCCGCCGGCGTGCGCGACATCTGGGTCGATCCCGGCATCGGCTTCGGCAAGACGCTGCACCACAATCTGGCGATGCTGAATGCTGTCGCGCGCATTCGCGAGGAAGTTGGCCGTCCGGTGCTGATTGGCGCCTCGCGCAAGCGCTTCATCCAGGCGATCGACGCGCGCGCCGAGAATGCGGCGCAAGATCGCCTTGGCGGTTCGGTCGCGGCGGCGCTGATTGCAGCGCAGAATGGCGCAGCCATGGTGCGCGTGCACGATGTGGCCGAGACTGTGCAGGCGCTGAAGGTGTGGCGGGCGGTTGGCGGCTGACGAGGCCGCTCGGCTGTGCTATGGTGGACACCATGGCTGACACGCTCACCCGTATGACCATTGCCGACTTCCTCGCCTGGGAAGCCCGCCAGGAGGGCCGGCACGAATTCGTGCGCGGGCGGATTGTCGCCATGGTCGGGGGTACAAGGCGGCATAATGCAATAGGCCTCAAGGTGGCCGCCTACCTCTCGCAGCAGCTCAAGGGAAGGAGGTGTCAGGCCTATGGCGGCGACATGAAGATACTCATTCCCAACGGTAACTCCCGCTACGCTGACGCCTTGGTCGATTGCGGGCCGATGCGAGGGGAGGATGTGGCCGCGACGGAGCCGACCGTTGTGGTCGAAGTGCTCTCCAAGAGCACGAAGTACGACGACCAAACCGAAAAGCTGGACGATTATCAATCCATCCCCTCGATGCGCCATATTCTGCACCTGTCGCAGAAGCGCATAGGCGGTGAGCTTTGGACGCGTAGCGATGACGGCTGGCTGCGCACGCCGCTTGCTGGCGCTGATGCGATCGTCGAATTGTCCGCGCTCGGTCTCAGCGTTCCGCTGGGGATCGCCTACGAGGATGTTTCGTTCGACGAGAGCGAGCAGGCGAACGACGCGTGAGCAAGGGCCGCGTTCTCATCATCGCCGGCTCGGATTCCGGTGGTGGAGCGGGGCTGCAGGCCGACATCAAAACCATAACCGTGCTTGGCGGCTATGCTATGAACGCGGTGACGGCGGTGACGGTGCAGAACACGTTGGGTGTTTCGGCCGTGCACGAAATCCCCCCAGAGATCGTGACCGCGCAGATCGAAGCCGTGATGGCCGATCTTGGCGCCGATGCGTGGAAGCTAGGCATGCTCGGCTCGGCGGAGCACGTGCGCGCGGTGCGTGCGGCTTATGAGGCGGTGGGCGCGGGTGTTCCCCTGGTGCTCGATCCGGTGATGATCGCCAAGGGCGGGGCAGCGCTTCTCGCTGAAGACGCGATTGCCGTGATCCGCGATGAACTGGTTCCCCGCGCGGCCATCGTCACGCCGAACGCGCCGGAGGCGGAGGCGCTGACGGGCGTGGAAGTGCGCGGCCTCGACGGCCAGATGGAAGCTGCGGACGTGCTGGTCGAGCAGCTCGGCGCCTATGCCGCGCTGATCAAAGGGGGCCACATCGAAGGCGCGATCGTGCGCGACGTATTGCTCACCCGCGAAGGCTACCGCGTGTTCGAGAGCGAACGCATACACACGCGCGCGACGCACGGCACGGGTTGCACGCTGGCGTCGGCCATCGCCGCGCACATGGCGCAGGGTGCGGCCATTGAGGCGGCGGTGGAGCGCGCGCGCGAATATCTGATGGAAGCGATCCGCGCCGCGCCGGGCTTTGGCCAGGGGCACGGGCCGCTGGGGCATAATTGGGGTGTGAAGCGAGGATAGAGCACGCGACGCCCCCCGCCCCCTCCCCACAAGGGGGAGGGAGGATGCACGCGCCAAGCGAGGCGTTCATAAATCCATTCCATGAAAATCTGGATCGTCCACGCCTTCACCGACCGGCTGTTCACCGGCAATCCCGCCGCGGTGGTGCCCCTCGAGCGCTGGCTGCCCGACGCGACGCTGCAGGCAATCGCCACCGAGAACAAACTTTCGGAGACTGCCTTCGTCACGCCCACGGGCCTCAAGGGCAATTACCAGCTGCGTTGGTTCACCCCCGCCGCGGAAGTGCCCATTTGCGGGCACGCGACGCTCGCGGCAGGCGCGATGCTGCTCTCGGAGCTGGAGCCGGGTTTGGAGGTCGTGGTGTTCGACACCCACGCCGGCGCCCTGGTCGTGCGCGCCACGCCCGAGGGTTACACGCTCGATCTGCCGAAAAAGCAGCGCGCGCCATGGGAGGCGCCGGGCGAACTCGCGCGCGCGTTGGGCGTCAATGGCTTCGCCGATGCGTTCGTGGCGGAATACGCCAACGTCGTGCTCGAAAGCGAAGCCGCGGTCGTGAACATGAAGCCCGACATCGCCGCGATCAATGCCATGATCCGCGGACCCCGACAGGGATGCCTCGTCGTCACCGCGCCGGCGGACGAGGGCAAGCCGTACGATTTCGTGTCGCGCTTCTTCGCGCCAGGAGCGGGCGTTGACGAGGACCCGGTGACAGGATCCGCCTTCGCCGATCTCGCGCCCTATTGGTGCGACCGCTTCGATATGGAAAGTGTTGTCGGCTACCAGGCCAGCAAGCGCGGCGGTTATACCCGCGCAATTCAAACGCTCTCAAGCGTGCGCCTGCTTGGGCAGGTAGCAGTGTATCTGCGCGGCGAACTCGATCCCTCTTTGGCGCGCCTCGCCAATCGCGTCGACGAGCATCCTGAAGCGCCGCCGCGCAAGAAACGCCGTCCGCGCAAAGCGCGGCAATTGCCCGCGATCTTTGAGGATCCGGTGCTGCCGGGACTGGAGGCGCTTTCAGCGCCGGCGAGCGCGTCGCCGCCGCCTGGCGAGGAGCTGCGCCCGCCAACCTCGCACCCCGCGCCGCCAGACGCCGGCCATGCGCCCCGGATTGTCATCACAGGGAAATAGCCGTCGCGCGGTGTTGCGTTCGGCGACGAACGCCGCCATCTCGTTCCCGGGCCATCCGCTCCCAACGGCGGACGTCCATCTGTGAGGATGGGAGACAAGTTGATGAGCGTTCCACCGAAGCCGGCTTTGCGCCCGGCCGATCCCCGGTTCTCTTCCGGGCCCACCAAAAAACGTCCTGGCTGGAACGTCAATGCGCTCAAAGGCGCAGCGCTCGGGCGCTCGCACCGCGCCAAGCCCGGCAAAGCCAAGCTCAAAGAAGCCATCGATCGCACCCGCGCGCTTCTCGGCGTGCCGGATGCGTACAAGATCGGCATCACGCCGGCTTCCGACACTGGCGCTGTCGAAATGGCGATGTGGACCATGCTGGGCGCACGCCCGCTGGACGTGTTCGCCTGGGAAAGCTTCGGCGAAGAATGGGTGACCGACGCGGTCAAGCAATTGAAGCTCGACGCCAAAGTGCATACCGCCAACTACGGCGCGCTGCCCGATCTAAGCGCCGCGCGTCGCGACGCCGACATCATCTTCACGCAGAATGGCACAACCTCCGGCGTTCGCGTGCCCAATTTCGATTGGATCGCCGCCGACCGCGAAGGGCTCGCCATCAACGACGCCACCAGCGGCGCCTTTGCGCAAGCCATCGATTGGGCCAAGTGTGACGTGACCACGTTATCCTGGCAGAAGGCGCTTGGCGGGGAGGCTGCGCACGGCATGATCGTGCTCTCGCCGCGTGCAGTCGCGCGCTTGGAAAGCTACACGCCGCCCTGGCCGCTGCCGAAGATTTTCCGTCTGACCAAAAAAGGCAAAGTCGACGCCGAATTCTTTGAGGGCGCGACAATCAACACGCCTTCGCTGCTGGTGGTCGAGGATTATCTCGACGCGCTGGCTTGGGCGGAGAACGCGGGCGGATTGCAGGGGCTCATCGCTCGCGCCGACGCCAACGCGAACGTGCTGTTCGATTGGATCGAGAGGACGCCCTGGATCGCCAATCTCGCCGACGATCCCACGACCCGTTCCAATACCAGCGTTTGTTTGAAAGTGACCGATCCGCGAGTTGCGGCACTGCCGGCGGATGGGCAAGCGGAATTCGCCAAGCGGCTTGCTTCGATGCTGGAGCGCGAAGGCGTTGCGCTCGACGCCGGCGCCTACCGTTCCGCGCCGCCGGGCCTGCGCATCTGGTGCGGCGCCACGGTGGAGCGCACCGACGTCGAAGCGCTGACGCCATGGATCGAATGGGCGTTTGCAACCTGCGTCGCAGAGTTGAAGCAAGCGGCATAACCATGGCGACGCGTGCAAGCGTGATGTGGCCGCCGATCGCCGTGCAGACTTCGATCGGCGTGCTGACAATCCGGCGGGCGACGATTGACGACGCCCCCTGTGTCGAGCGCTGGGATCTCGATCCGGACGTGATTGCATGCTCGACCGACGATCCCGATGCGGAAGAGGCGTTCGCCGATGCTGAATGGGCGCAGGAGTTTGCGGCGAACAGCGACGCGTCTTGCCACTATATCGCCGAGCTTGACGGTCGTCCTATCGGCGCGATGCAGGTGATCGATCCGCATCTGGAACCCACGCACTATTGGGGCGAGATCACGCCAAACTTGCGCGCGATCGATATCTGGATTGGAGCGCCACAGGATCGCGGGCGCGGCTTGGGGGCTTCCATGATGCGCGCTGTGATCGAGCGGTGCTTCGCCGATGGTGCGGATGCGATCGTCATCGATCCGCTGGCGTCGAATCTACGCGCGCATCGCTTCTACGAACGGCTTGGATTTCGCGTCGTGGAACGCCGAGCCTTTGGCGACAGCGACTGCCTAATATACCGCTTGGACCGCGCCGATTGGCGTCAAGGAATTTGAACCATGCCTAAAGTGCTTATCTCTGACGACCTCTCGCTCGCCGCCGTACAGATATTTAGACAGCGCGGCGTCGATGTCGATTTTCAGCCCAGCCTCGGTTCGGATGCGGCCAGGCTCAAGGAAGTCATTAACCGCTTTGACGGCCTCGCCGTGCGTTCGGCGACAAAGGTGAACAGCGAGATTATCGCTGCGGCTAAACGACTGAAGGTCATCGGCCGCGCCGGTATCGGCGTTGACAATATCGACGTCCCCGCCGCCACCGCCAAAGGCATCGTGGTGATGAACACGCCGTTCGGCAATTCAATCACGACAGCGGAGCACGCCATCGCGCTGATGTTCGCCGCCGCACGCCAGATTGCGGAAGCCAATTCGTCCACCCAGGCCGGCAAGTGGGAGAAGAACCGCTTCATGGGCCGCGAACTCTACGCCAAGACGCTTGGCTTGATCGGTTGCGGCAATATTGGGGGCATTGTCGCCGACCGCGCCCTTGGCCTGAAGATGAAGGTGATCGCCTACGACCCGTTCCTCTCGCCGGAGCGGGCCGTGTCGCTTGGCGTGGAGAAGGTCGAATTGGAAGAACTGCTTGCACGCGCAGACATCATTTCGCTGCACGTGCCGATGACGGAGAAAACCAAGAACGTCCTTTCAGCCGAAAATCTTGCAAAGACAAAGCACGGGGTGATCGTCGTGAACGCGGCGCGCGGCGGGCTCGTGGATGAAACGGCATTACGGGCGAGCTTGGAGAGCGGGCACGTCTCGGCGGCGGCGTTCGACGTGTTTTCGGTCGAGCCGGCGAAGGAGAACGTGCTGTTCGGCGCGCCGAACTTCATCGCCACGCCGCACCTGGGCGCCTCCACCAATGAGGCGCAGGAAAACGTTGCGCTGCAAATAGCCGACCAAATGTGCGACTACCTTCTCACCGGGGCTGTCACGAACGCGCTCAACATGCCCTCGATCAGCGCCGAGGAGGCGCCGCGCATCAAACCCTACGCAGTTTTGGCGGAGATGCTCGGCGCGTTCGCGGGACAGATTGTCGATGAGGGTATCGACGAGGTGGCGATTGAATATGAAGGCGACGTCGCCAAACTCAACATGAAGCCACTCACCGCCGCGGCGCTGGCGGGATTGCTGCGCCCGCTTTTGCAGGATGTGAATATGGTTTCGGCGCCGGCGATCCTGAAGGAGCGCGGCGCGCCGTTGACGGAATCCATCCGCGACGATGCGCCCACGTATGACAGTGTGGTTCGAATCAAGGTCAAGACAGGGGGGGGCTGGCGCACGCTTGCCGGTACGCTAATGGCAGGAAAGCCGCGGATAGTGGAGGTCAAGGGGATGGCGCTCGAGGCGCCGTTCCATGCAGTGACGCTCTACATCAACAATTCCGATCAGCCGGGCTTTATCGGTGCGCTGGGAACTCTGTTGGGCGAAGCAAGAGTAAACATAGCGACTTTCCATCTCGGGCGCGAAACTGAGGGCGCCGAGGCCATCGCGCTGGTAGGGGTCGATCAAATCGTGCCTGACGAGGTGCTGGCGAGAATTAGGGCCTTACCGCAGGTGCGTTATGCCAAAGTGCTACGGTTCTAAGGCATTTGATGCGGATCCTGGCATTAGCCTTTGCCCTTGGGCGCGGGCGTGACTAACATTGCTGATGCGGAGGGAAAGCATGCGCAGAACAGCAACTGGTTTGGCCGCCTTGGGCGCGGCGGCGGCGTTCGCGCCTTCGGCGCATGCCGGCGTGAACGAGGTGCACCTGGGCGTCATGGCCCACAACATTTGCGTCACTGACTGCAAAAACGCCGACAAGGAACAGGGGCCGAATGTTGAGGTGCAGGTCTCGTTCGACTCGCCCGGCTTCCTCTCCTGGGCAGGTTCGCCACAACCCTATGTCATGGGCTCGCTCAACACCCAGGGCGACACCAGCTTTGGCGGCGTCGGCCTCGAATGGCGCTGGGATTTCGCCGACAAGTGGGCGATTGAGCCGGGTGTCGGCTACGTCGTTCACGACGGTGCGCTCAACAACCCCTTCGCCAACGGCACGCCGGAAGCGGCGGCGTACGCTGAGGAGAACGTGTTGCTCGGCTCGCGTGATTTGTTCCGTAGCTCAATCGGGCTGACCTACGATTTCGAAGGCCCGTTGGAAGCGGAGCTCTTTTTCGAGCATCTGAGCCATGGCCAAATTCTGGGCGAGGGGCGCAACCAGGGGATGGATCAGGTGGGATTGCGCCTGGGGTTCCAATTCGGAGGGTGACGACCGCCGCCCTGTGCGGCTAAGCTCCCTTGGTGTTTTGCGAACCGTGGGGGATTGCCATGACGCGCCGCTTGGAATCGTACTTCGCTGAACCTGGCAAGCGCCGCATTCTTGCGCTCGACGGCGGCGGGGTGCGCGGGTTCCTCACCATCAAAATTCTCGGCGTGCTTGAGCAGGAATTGCGCCGCCGCAGCGGCGATGAGAAATACACGCTGTCGCAATATTTCGACCTCATAGGCGGCACCTCCACCGGCTCTATCATCGCCACCGCGCTGGCGCTCGGTTGGAGCGTGGACGAAGTCTGGGCCACCTACGAACTTCTGGTGCCGCGGATTTTCGCGCGCTCCTCAGGCGTCGGATTTCTTTCGCCGCGTTTCAAGAACCAACCGCTCGCCAAGGCGTTGCGCAATGAATTCGGCGAGCGCGCGCTCGATTCCGCCGACCTCAACACCGGACTTGCGATTTTTGCGAAGCGCATGGATCGCGGCAGCGCCTGGATCATGCTCAACAATTCGCGCTGGGTTTATTACGACACCAAGCTGCCCGGCGACAAATTCGCTCCCAATCGCAGCTTCAAGCTGCGCAGTATTGTGCAGGCGAGTGCTGCGGCGCCGCACTATTTCAGCGGCGTGAAGATGAAGATCGAACACGCTGACGAGAAGGGGAAGAAGGCGCTGGACGCGCATTTCGTCGATGGCGGCGTCGGCGGCTTCAACAATCCCGCGCTCGAATTGCTGACCATCGCGCGCGATCCGGCCTACGGTTTCGGTTGGCAGGTGGGGGCGGATAATCTCTATATGCTCTCGGTCGGCACCGGCTGGATCCGCTCGATCACCCGCGCCAAGAGCATTCTCGAAGGCTTGTTCATCAAGCAAACCGTGAACGCGCTGCGGGGCATGATCAACGACGTCTCCTTGCAGCAGGTTGCTTACATGCAGGCGTTGTCGCGTTGCGATATGCGCTGGTACATCAATTCGGAGAAGCAGAGCCAGGGCGAAGGCGCTGGCGGCTACCTCGCCGCAGCGGCGCCGCTGCTGCACTATCAGCGCGTGGACGCGAGACTCGAGGATGAAAAAAACCGAGCCGGCGAATTGTTGCCTGAATGCCCGAGCGCGCTCCTGGGGCGTGCACTGACGCCGGCCGAAGTGCGCGGTCTCGACGAAATCACCAATTCCGCGCCGGCGAATCTCGATCTATTGAAGGACCTGGGCGCAGCCGCCGGCGAGCGTTTCATCAAGCAGGCCCCGCCACCGGTCAGCTTCGACCCCAATCCCTGGACCCGCACCGGCGACGCCGCGCCCGCGCCGCGCTAGGCTTGACGCGACCGGCGAAGCGGACAAACCCGGTGCCGAGAGGAAAGTGTGATGTCCGCAGTCGTCGTAGTCGGCGCCCAATGGGGCGACGAAGGCAAAGGCAAGATCGTCGACTGGCTGTGCCACCGCGCCGACGTGGTGGTGCGCTTCCAGGGCGGCCACAATGCCGGGCACACGCTTGTGGTTGGCGACACGACTTACAAGCTTGCGCTGCTGCCGTCGGGCGTGGTGCAGGGCAAGCTTTCCATCATCGGCAATGGCGTTGTCGTCGATCCCTGGGCGCTGGTTTCCGAGATCGAGAAGATCGCGGCGCAAGGCGTTGCGATTACGCCGGAATTGCTAGTGCTCTCCGATCAAGCGAGCCTCATCCTCCCGTTCCACCGCGATCTCGACGCCGCGCGCGAAGCGCAGGCGGGCGCAGCCTCCATCGGCACCACGAGGCGCGGCATCGGGCCAGCTTACGAGGACAAGGTCGGTCGTCGCGCGTTGCGTGTGGCGGACTTGGCCGATGCTGAGTCGATCGCCTGGAAAATCGAACGCCTGACGGCCCACCACAACGCGCTGCGACGCGGACTCGATCTACCCGAGATCGATGTCGCCGCGCTGAAGGCCGAGATCGCCGCTATTGCGCCCAAAGTGCTGCCCTACGCGAAGCCGGCTTGGCGCGTGCTGGACGACGCCTTTCAGCAATCCAAGCGGGTGCTGTTCGAAGGCGCGCAGGGGGTGCTCTTGGATGTCGATCACGGCACCTATCCGTTCGTCACCTCCTCGAATGTAGTGGCGGGGCAGGCGGCGGCTGGCTCAGGCGTCGGCCCTCGCAAGATCAGCTATGTGCTCGGCCTGGTGAAAGCTTACACGACCCGTGTCGGCGCTGGGCCGTTTCCGACCGAATTGCACGACGAGACCGGCAAGAAGCTCGGTGAAATCGGCCGCGAGTTCGGCACCAATACAGGCCGTCCGCGCCGCTGCGGCTGGTTTGACGCCGTGCTGGTGCGTCAGTCGATCGCCCTGTGCGGCGCCGACGGCATCGCGCTCACCAAGCTCGACGTGCTCGACGACTTCGACGAGATCAAAATCTGCACCGGCTACAGGCTTGGCGAGCGCGCGCTCGATTATTTCNNACCCCGCCGCGCTCAAGGAGCAGGAAGCGGTCGAGCCGATCTACGAGATGCTGCCCGGCTGGAAGCAAACCACACGCGGCGTGCGCAGCTCCCGCGACCTACCAGCAGCGGCGATAAAATACATACGCCGCATCGAAGAGCTGATTGGCTGCCCAGCGGCCCTGGTGTCGACCTCGCCCGAGCGCGAAGATGTCATATTGATGCGCGATCCGTTTAAGGCGTGAGGAGGGCGCTATGGTTTTTTTCGTTTATGCGCTGCTGTTGGTGTTGCTTCTTGGACCCAGCTGGCGAATGTTGCAGATCCTGACCATCGTCGCCGCCGTGCTGGTGACATTGATTGCGCTCTGGGACCCAATCCCGATTGGGCTGGTTCCCGCCGTCCTGCTCCACAGCGCAGTGTTTTTCGGGCTCGGCGCGCTCATCGTTCGGCTTATGGGCGCCAAGCCGGGGAACAAGAGCAAAACCGATCCGGCGCCGGAGCGCTAGGCGACCGGCGGCGGCTAGAACGAACCCGAGACCGAGAATACAAGCCAGGGATCGTGATCAAACTCGCGAAAGCGATACTGGACGTTGTCGAGTGCGCCGGCGCGGTTTGGCGAAAAGAAGCGCCGCTGGCGCTTGATCTCGCCGTCGAAGATGTTCGCGGCGACGAGGCGCAAGCGCAAGCCTTCGATCGCGGTGCTCTCGACAAAAGCATCGACCCAAGGGCCTTCCTCATAGGTGTCGGTTTCGTTGAAGCGGAACGATGTGTTTTCCGATTGCTTATAATAGCTCACGCCCCAGGCGAGTTTCAGCGCATTCAGATCCTGGCGGAATTCAAGCTCCAATTCTGTTTCCGGTTGACCGGAAAAATCGCGCACCCGTTGGGTTATGGGATCGACCACCTCTGTCTGCCAAAGCGTGCCGCTGGCGGTCACTTGCGCGCCGGGGATGAGCGTCCGGAGCGGCAAGGTAAGCCGGGTCGTGAGACTCCAGGCGTCGGCTTCGCCGATATTGCCGGGCGCGTCGAAGGAAACATCATCGGCGGTGCTTGGCGTATCCTGCGTGTCGGTCAAGTTCACCAAATCGGCCAGGTCCTCGACCCAATGCCGTGTAAGCGCCAGGCTGAGCGCCGTGTCGCCTGGTAAGCGGAAATCGGCGGCAAACTCAGCGCGCCAAGCGGTTTGGGGGCGTAGGTCGGGATTGCCGCCTTCGATGCGCGCGTCACCAAGACCGGCTGCGGAGACGAAATCGTTGAAATCGAGCTGGCCGATGTCGCGGTAGAAGCGCAACCGCGCCTGATTGTTGGCGCCGAAATTTCGAGAGACTTGGAGCGATGGTTTGAAAAAGGCCAGTTCAACCGTTTTGTTGGTGTCCCCGGTGAAAGTAAGCGTGGAGCGTTCGCCGGCGAGCCGGGTTTCGACCGCCCAGCTATCGTTTGGGCGCCAGGTGTGGACGGCGAAAACCTCGGCGCGCTCTTCCTCTACCAGCACGTTGGAATTCTGAATTGACTGGACCACTGGCCCGCTTCCGTCGTCCAGTGTGAAAATCAGAGAAGCGTCAAGTGAGTTGAAGGCGCCCTCGCCGCCGAACTCAAGCCGGTGCTCCCCAAAAGCCCGCGAGAGCGAAGCGCGCAGAATGGTCTCACTGCTTTCGTTATCGATGCCTTGGCCAAACGCGGAAACAAAGTTCTCGCTGGGAGAAAATGAAGAGAAGATCTCTTCGTTGGTATAATTGCCGCGATTGGCGAGTCCGATCAGCGCAAGCGACCACGGGCCGAACTCGCGATCGTAATTGAGCCCGACTTCCAGGTTCTGATTTTTTTCAGTGAGCACGTCGGTCTCGCTTCCCAAGCTTGCGCTCAGGGGATCGGCGTAGAAAAAGCCCGATGTGGCGTGAAAGCGGTTGCGATAATATTGGGCATTGGCGCTGAGCCGGCCGCCGAACAGGGGTAAGGCCGCGTTGGCGGTGAGCGAACCCTCACGGAAATCACGGGGAGAGGGCGTGTCCGCTGTCCTGAGCAAAACTCCAGCATCGTCATAATACGCGCGCATTCCCGGTTGCTCGCGATAGTGGTTGTAGTAATCGACGCCGACGCCGTATTCGAACTGGCCGACGCGCCCATTGTAAGAGGCCTCGCCCTGCGGGCCGGCGCCAGCGCCATTGTATTCGCCGCCCGCCCGCGAAATGCCGCTGCCGGCCGAGGGCGTGCGCACCACATTGACCAGCACCGATTGGCCCGAAGCGTCGCCAGACGCCTCCGCCCCGCGCAGCACTTCAACTCGCAAAACCTGGCGCGCTGGAATGCGCGAGAGGATCGAGTCCAGCGATTGGCTCTTGGCTGTCGGCCTGACGCCGTCGATCAACAAATTGCCTACCGCGCCTGAGAAGCCGCGTCGGTCTTCGCCGCCATCGAGGGAAAAGCCGGGCGTTTGTCGCACCATGTCGAGCGCGGTTTGTGGGCTGAATTGCGCAAAGAAGGCGGCATCGTACGTGACACGGCCAGCGTCGGCAGTCAGCGTGACAGCGCAGGCTGGGGTCGGCACACAATCTGAGGGCGCCGGGTTGGGAGCCGGCGCGTTTTGCGCATAGGCCACCCCGGTGAGTGCGAGGGCCGACGCCATGGTGCGGATCAACATGTACTTCCCCCGGTGAAACGACGCCGCCTTCGCTGCTCTGTATTGCAGGATGGGATCAGCCCTGTTTCTAGATGCTGACCATTAGGCAAAATCGCGGCAGCTTGGCTGGGTTTGCGACGAGGGCGCGTGCGCGCGCGACAGTCGCAAAGAAAAACGCCGCCGGGCCTAAACCCGACGGCGTTCTTTTAGTCTCTGGTGAAGCGGTTCTAGCGCTTCTTGCCGGCCGGCTTTTTCGCGGTCGTCTTTTTGCCCGCAGCCTTGGTAGTCGTCTTTTTCTTCGCAGCCATAGTATCAACCTCCCCTATGAGTTGGGATGAACAAAGCTTCTGCTGCGATTCTCGAAATTGTAAATCCGATTGTTGGCGCTACATGCCCCCGACAGTGAGACCGCTGATGTAGAGTGTCGGTTGGCCCACACCTACGGGCACGCTCTGTCCACCCTTGCCGCACGTGCCGACGCCGTCGTCGAGCTTCAGATCATTGCCCACCATCTTCACACGCGTGAGCGCAGAGGGGCCGTCGCCGATGAGCGTCGCGCCTTTGATCGGCATTTTGATCTTTCCGTCTTCGACATAATAGGCTTCGGTGCATTGGAACACGAACTTGCCTGATGTGATGTCGACCTGTCCGCCTCCGAAATTAACCGCGTAAACGCCGCGTTTCAGGCTGGCGAGTATTTCGCCGGGGTCGTGATCGCCGGCAGTCATGAAGGTGTTGGTCATGCGCGGCATCGGCCGGTGCGCATAGCTTTCGCGCCGACCGTTGCCCGTGGGCGCCACGCCCATCAGGCGCGCATTCATGCGATCCTGCAGGAAGCCTTTGAGGATGCCGTCCTCGATCAATACCGTGCGCCCCGAGGGCGTGCCTTCGTCGTCGACATTGAGCGAGCCGCGGCGATTTTCGATCGTGCCGTCATCCACAACATTTACGCCAGGCGCAGCGACACGCTGGCCGAGCATGCCTGAAAACGCTGACGTGCCCTTGCGGTTGAAATCGCCCTCGAGTCCGTGGCCGACCGCTTCATGCAGCAGAACGCCGGGCCAACCGGGGCCGAGCACGACGTCCATCTCGCCAGCGGGCGCCGGCTCGGCGTCGAGGTTGACGAGAGCGATGCGTATGGCTTCGCCAGCCATCGCCTTCCAACGATCAGGGCGGATGAACACTTCGTATGGTTCGCGGCCGCCGCCGCCAGCAGACCCAGATTCTCGCCGACCCTCTCGCTCGACCGTCACCGACACATTGATCCGCACCAGCGGGCGATGGTCGGCGAAGCGCTCGCCGTCGGGCCGAAGGATGGTCAAACCCCGCCTGGCGCTGGCCAGCGTCGCAGCCACTTGCACAACGCGGGGGTCCTTGGCCCGGCAATAAGCGTCGATCTCGGCCAGAAGGTCGGTCTTGGCGGTGAAGGCCGGGGCCTCAATCGGGTCGAAATCTGCATAGAGCTGACGGTTGGTGCGCGGGGGGCTCGCGTCGAGCGCGCCCCCGCGCCCGGTTTTGACCGCCGCGGCGGCTTCAGCGGCGCGCGCCACGGCGTCGGTTTCCAGCACGCTGGCGTGGCCGTAGCCGGCGCGTTCGCCGGCCACAACGCGTAGGCCAAATCCGCGAGTGGCGTCGAAGGAGGCCGATTTCAGCCGGCCATCGTCCCAGAAGAAGCTCTCGGTTTTGGAATCCTCGACAAAAATCTCCCCGTCGTCGGCGCCGTGGGCTGCGTCGGCGAGCAGCCGCTGAGCGGCGTGCATGTCCATTTCAGAGGCAGTGTCGCGGGTGGTGCTGTGCCCGTCGGCCATGGCGTTCCTTCCTGAGTGAGAAGGCAATATAGGCGCCGAGTCGGTCCAATGCCCGGCCTTTATGTTCAGCGTCCCTCGCCAGAATTGAGTACGCCCGCCAGATGTTCTCGGCGGGTGCGGGCGAACCTGGCCAACTCGGCGTTAGCGGGCGCCCAATCCGGGCTGATTTCGAGCGCCGTGCTGTAATCTTCGTAGGCCCCGCGTAGGTCGCCCAGGCGCTCGCGGGCGGCGCCGCGGTTCAAATAGGCCTTCTGCGGGTCGCGCACCCCAAGCCCCAGCGCCTCGGTAATGGCCGCGACCGCCGGACCAGGCTGGTTCAGCATGACCAGGGCCGCGCCGCGATTGAGGTGAGCCTCGCCATTGCGGCGGTCGACCACGATGGCGGCGTCAAAGTCGGCCAATGCAGGCTCGCCTTCGCCTCGGCGCATGTAGGTCACGCCGCGGTTGACCAGCAGGATTTGAGAAGATTCGCGGCTTAGCCTGGGGTTGCGGAGCGCGCGGGTGCAGGCCGCGACCGTCACGTCGGTCGTGTCGCCCGCACCGACGCCCTGAAGGCAACGCCTGCCTTGGGCGTCCGAGCCGATCACCGTGACCGAGCGCGGATCAATTCTGGGGTCCTGGGCCCTGGCCGGGGCGGCCCATGTGGCGATGAAGACCGCCGACAGGGCTGAAATTCCGGCAATCAAGCGCCTTGGAAGCGCAGCGCCGCTCATGCTAGCACCCCACCCGATTGGTGATTCAGAACGATCAAAGCGAGGCGCGGTTGAATGCCGCGCCCGGCGAGTATAGGCGCAGGGTGCGGCGCGCGCCATACCGCTGCTGACTCTTGAGGAGGCGAGCGCGTGAAGCGAGGTGCTTTGTCCATAGCGGCGGCCGGTGCGGCTGCAATTTTCGGGACTGGTTCGGCTTGGGCCGCAGAAGGCGCGCCAACGCCAGGCGGGGTGCATTTCCAGGAACCCGCCACGGCAGTGATGCGAGAGATCGTCAGTTTCCATGATCAATGGCTGATGCCGATCATTGTCGGCGTTTCTGTGTTCGTGCTCGCGTTGTTGTTGTGGGTAATTGTGCGCTTCAATCGCCGCGCCAACCCGACGCCGCGCAAATTCACGCACAATATTCTCGTGGAAGTAATCTGGACGATCGTGCCGGTGATTATCCTCGTGGTGATTGCTTCCCAATCGTTCCCTTTGATTATCAAACAAGAGACGATCCCGCAGAGCGAATACACGCTGAAGGTGACCGGCAATTCCTGGTTTTGGGCTTACGAGTATCCCGATCTAGGCGTTTCGATCACATCAAGCATCTTGTCTGATGAAGACATTGCGGCTCGCAACGCTGGCAATCCAGAGGTTCCGGCGCGCCGTCTGCTTTCGACTACCGAGCCGCTTGTGGTGCCGGTCGGCGCCAACGTGCATGTGCTGGTTACTTCAAATGATGTGATCCACGCTTGGGCGGTCCCGTCCTTTGGTGTCAAGGAAGACGCCATCATGGGCCGCGTCAACGAAACCTGGTTCAATGTCGATAGCCCCGGCGTCTATTACGGCCAGTGTTCGGAATTGTGCGGCAAGGACCATGCGTTCATGCCGATCGAAGTGCACGCCGTAAGCCGTGCAGAGTTTGCGCAATGGGTGGCGGCGCAGGGCGGAACCATGCCCGGCGCCCAGGCAGCTGGCGCGGGCGAAGCGCCCGCCGCCGGTCCGACGCGCTGAGAATTGGGAGAGCATAAGATGTCGCATCACGACGCAGCGCACGCGGGCGGCCACGACGCCCATGGGGACCATCGCCCCAGCATCTACGATCCCAGGCGTTGGTTGTTCTCCACCAACCACAAGGACATCGGCACGATGTACCTTGTGTTCGCGATCATCGCCGGCCTGGTCGGCGGGGCGATGTCGGGGCTCATTCGCTGGGAATTGAAGGAACCCGGGATCACGTTCCTTCCTCACCTCGTGCATGTGCCGCACGCGATCCTGGCGCAGGTGCAGTCGGGTATTATGAACGCCGACCAGCTCTGGGCCTGGAAGGTCGACGCCGCCAAGCACTTCTACGATACGCTGGTGACTTATCATGGCCTGATCATGATCTTCTTCATGGTCATGCCGGCGATGATCGGCGGCTTCGGCAATTGGTTCGTGCCGATCATGATCGGCGCGCCCGACATGGCGTTCCCGCGCATGAACAACATATCGTTCTGGTTGCTGCCGGTTTCGTTCACGCTGGCGATGATTTCATTCTTGGTTCCAGGCGCGGGCGACCACCCTGGTTTTGGCGGCGGCTGGACGCTTTACGCGCCGCTTTCGACCAATTGGGGCGGAGGAGCACAGCCCGCGGCCTACCACGACGGCCCGGCGATGGACTTCCTGATCCTGTCGCTGCACATCGCCGGCGCCTCCTCAATCCTGGGCGCCATCAATTTCATCACCACCATTTTCAACATGCGCGCGCCGGGCATGACGCTGCACCGCATGCCGTTGTTCGTGTGGTCCATGCTTGTAACGGTGTGGCTGTTGGTGCTGTCGCTGCCAGTGTTGGCGGGCGCGCTCACGATGCTGCTGACTGACCGCAACTTCCACACCAACTTCTTCAACCCGGCGGGCGGCGGCGATCCGGTCATGTACCAGCACCTGTTCTGGTTCTTCGGCCACCCGGAAGTCTACATCCTCATTCTGCCGGGTTTCGGCATGGTCAGTCAGATCGTCTCGACGTTTTCACGAAAGCCGGTGTTTGGTTATCTCGGCATGGCGTACGCCATGGTCTCGATCGGGCTGATCGGCTTCGTAGTCTGGGCGCACCACATGTACACGGTCGGCATGGGGCTCGATCTGGAGGCGTACTTCATCGCCGCGACCATGGTGATCGCGGTTCCCACAGGCATCAAGATATTCTCCTGGATCGCCACCATGTGGGGCGGCTCGATCGACTTCAAGGTGCCGATGCTATGGGCAATCGGCTTCATCTTCCTGTTCACGGTCGGCGGCGTCACTGGCGTTGTGTTGGCCAATTCCGGTGTCGATACCAGCTTCCACGACACTTATTACGTGGTGGCCCACTTCCATTACGTGCTCTCGCTCGGGGCGGTGTTCGCGATTTTCGGCGGCTTCTTCTACTGGATCCCGAAAATGAGCGGCTACCGCTACAACGGCTTCCTGGCAGGGCTGCAATTCTGGATCATGTTCATTGGCGTGAACATCGTCTTCTTCCCGCAGCATTTCCTAGGTGCGCAGGGCATGCCGCGTCGCCACGTCGACTACAACGAGGCCTACCAATACTGGAACAATATCTCCACGATCGGGTACGTAATCACCATTGTCGGCGTGCTGGTGTTCCTTGTGACGCTGGTCGAGATGTTCCTGGTCAAACGCAAGGCCGGCGCCAATCCCTGGGGTGAGGGCGCCAACACGCTTGAGTGGAGCCTCTCCTCGCCGCCGCCCTTCCACCAATTCAACGAGCTGCCGGTGATCAAGCCGGAAGCGGGGCATTGAGCTTTGATGGCCTGGGCGCCCGCATACGGCGAAGACAGACGCAAGGACTACAAGCGGGCACAGGCCCGCGCGCGATCATTGCGTGCAAACGAAACGCCGCATGAGAAGAAGCTATGGAAGCTGCTGCGCCAGTTGAATCGCGAAGGCGCTACGGTGATTCGTCGGCTGCAAGAGATCGTAACGGCCCGCACCTGTCACGGCGCGCGCCCCTCCCCCCGACGGGGGGAGGGT
>CXWL01001706.1_pt1 | contig 152417 bp, 124 predicted proteins | sample 590931 | NCBI WGS metagenome assembly CXWL01 (sample SAMEA3498368, study PRJEB10139) | groundwater metagenome | biome: water well; material: biofilm material | place: Germany | collected 2015-04-27
CGGTCCTAAGGTAGCGAAATTCCTTGTCGGGTAAGTTCCGACCTGCACGAATGGAGTAACGATTTGGGGACTGTCTCCGCAGGGAGCTCAGCGAATCTGTAGCACCGGTGAAGATGCCGGTTACCCGCATGTAGACGGAAAGACCCTGTGAACCTTTACTGCACCCTGGCAGTGAACCCCGGTGCGTTATGTGTAGGATAGGTGGGAGGCTTTGAAGCCGGAGCGCTAGCTTCGGTGGAGCCAACGGTGAAATACCACCCTTAACGTAGTGGAGTTCTAACTGAGGTCCGTGATCCGGATCCAGGACATTGTCAGGCGGGTAGTTTGACTGGGGCGGTCGCCTCCTAAAGAGTAACGGAGGCGCGCGAAGGTTCCCTCAGGCTGATTGGAAACCAGCCGTAGAGTGCAAAGGCAGAAGGGAGCTTGACTGCGAGACCCACAAGTCGAGCAGGTACGAAAGTAGGCCTTAGTGATCCGGTGGTTCCGTATGGAAGGGCCATCGCTCAACGGATAAAAGGTACTCCGGGGATAACAGGCTGATCTCCGCCAAGAGTTCACATCGACGCGGAGGTTTGGCACCTCGATGTCGGCTCATCGCATCCTGGGGCTGAAGTCGGTCCCAAGGGTTCGGCTGTTCGCCGATTAAAGCGGTACGTGAGCTGGGTTTAGAACGTCGTGAGACAGTTCGGTCCCTATCTCATGTGGGCGTAGGAGACTTGAGAGGATTTGTCCTTAGTACGAGAGGACCGGGACGGACGAACCTCTGGTGTACCAGTTGTCGCGCCAGCGGCAGCGCTGGGTAGCTATGTTCGGAAAGGATAACCGCTGAAAGCATCTAAGCGGGAAGCCCCCCTCAAGATGAGGTCTCCCTGAAGGCCCCTCGTAGACCACGAGGTTGATAGGCAGGAGGTGTAAGCGCTGTGAAGCGTTGAGCTGACCTGTACTAATCGGCCGTTTGGCTTGACCATAAATTCACACTCGGCGGACCCCATTGCATTGACCCGATTCAGTAAAGCGCGATCCTTGAAAATTGAAACCAATTTTCCCGGTGACTCTAGCGAGGGGGAAACACCCGTTCCCATTCCGAACACGGCAGTTAAGCCCCTCAGCGCCGATGGTACTGCATGCGCAAGTGTGTGGGAGAGTAGGTCGTTGCCGGGAGTTATGAAGGCCCTCAGGAGCAATCCTGGGGGCCTTCGCCTTTTAGGGCACTCGCTTCAGGCGTCCGGGGGGCGGGCAGTTCTCGCTGTTGCCTGCTCTGTTATCTCGGTCGCAATACTTCCGCGTCAGAATCGCCAAGTCGAGGCGAGCCGCCGAGGCGGTCCGAGCACTCAGAAGCTCCGAATCAGAGCTCTCGGGCAGACAGGGAACTCGGCTCGAGCGGCCTTCGACGAACAACCTGCTTTGGGGGTCGGGCCTTCTTCGGAAGGCCCTCTTTTTTTGAAGCATGAATCCCAGCGGCCTCCTCGCCGTAGAGAGCTGGTGAAGACCGACACCGAACTCACGAGGAGACCCACCATGCGTTCCTCTATCTACCTTCTTCCTCTCGCAGCCGTGGCATTCGTCAGCTGCAGCGTCCACCTCGGCGAAGAGTGCACCTTCAAGGCGCATCGCGAAGCGCACATCGAAGCCGGAGGGATCAGGCGGGTGGTCATTGAAGCGGCTGCGGGCGATCTTCGAATCACCGGCAGACCCGGCGCAACTTCGATCGCGGCAACGGGTGAGGCCTGTGCTGCGTCCACCGCGCGGCTCGAGGAGATCCAGATTCACCACGAGCTGCGAGGAGACACCTTGCACTTCTGGACCAACCGGGACCGCGGAGAGGTGATTCGGATCGGCTGGGACGATCAGATCTCGCGGATGGACCTGACTGTTGAGCTTCCCACAGATCTTCCACTCGAAGTCGACGATGGCAGTGGCGATACCTGGATCAAGAGTGTCCACTCCCTGGTGATCGAGGACGGCTCGGGCGACCTCGCGTTGGCGGACCTCCTTGGAAACGTGAGAGTCGAGGACGGATCGGGCTCGGTCGAGATCCTCGGCGTCGATGGCGACATCGAGATCGAGGACGGCTCGGGCGAGATCGAGATCACGGGAGTGAAGGGCGAGGTCGTACTGGAGGATGGCTCGGGCGGGGTCTCAATCCGCCAGGTCGGCGGCAGTGTCGACATCCGGGAGGATGGCTCCGGTAATCTAACGATCGTGGGGATCAGTCACAATGTGAGGATCCGAGTAGACGGCTCGGGCGACATCGAGGTCCAGGAAGTCTCCGGGAATGTCGATGTCGAAGACGACGGCTCGGGCGCCATCTCGACCGAGGCCGTCGCTGGACAGGTCTCGGTTCCGGAAGGCAAGCGGCAAGACAGGTGACGAGGGACCCTCGGAGCTCGTAAACCTCCCGTCGAAGGGAGAATCCGCATGAAGGTCCAACTTGGAGTCGTCGCCTCGCTCATTGGCTTGGGAGCCCTCGTCATCGCTTTGGCTGTTTCGACGCTGGCCGCGCGTTCGGCAGAGTCGGCGGAGATCGCCGAGGTCATCGTCACCAATCTACCCGAGATCCAGAAGGTGGCAGGGATCGTCTCGATCGACCGGCCCATTCCGGGCACCGCGCTCACCCAGCTGTCGGCTTTGGTGGCGCCGGTAGCCCGAAATGAAGCCACCAGCATGGTCCTGGCTGGTTTGCTAAACGCTTCCGGGTATGCCGAGGTAGCCCTTTCACTGCGGGGAGAAGTGCAGTCGACTCTTCATCGGGACGGAACGGTTGGGGTGTTGCTGCTGCCCGACCAGGAGCCCATCGTGCGGGCCTTTCTTGAGGCCGGAGAGCTGCAGTTTCCGCTCGAAACGAGCGCTGCCGCCCTCCGAGGCCGGCTGGGGATCTTCGCCTCACCCCGAGGCGAACGCTTGGTACTGGGCTTCCCCCGCTACCGGATCTACTTCTACAACACGACCGATAAGCCGGCGGAGGTCGACCTCTACGCCTACCTCTCGAACTGAGGCTCCGACTGGCATGGCTCACCGTCCGCCAAAACCACGAGGGCAACCAGCAGGGAATAGGCCAGGAGCAAATGAACCAGCTGCAGCGCCACCGGCGCCAAGAGCGCCAGGTTGACGAAGCCAGCAAGGAGCTGACACGCAACCAGCGCCGTCAAAGCGCCCGCCAGCTGCGGTGAGCGCGCCCAAGAACGGCGGGCCAGCAACACCAAGCCCACGGCGAGGGCCACTGCCAAGAATGGATGGAAGAGCCGCAAGCGCAGGAGGAAGTGGGCGGTAGGCGACAAGTCCTGCTGCAGGCTCTCGGCAAAGCTGGTGGCTGGAAACAGCGTATCGCCGAGCGCCGCGATCGCTCCGCTCACCCCGACCAGTGCCATGCCGGCGAAGGCGGCCTTGAAGGCAGGATCCGGAAGCCACCGGGCCGGCCGCTCAGACCTTCCGAGGTTCAGCGGGATCAAGGTGAGGACAATGAGCAGCAAGTAGGTGTTGACGAGGTGGACCGCCATTACCACGGCCCGCAGTGCGGAGGGGTCGCCTGCGACCAGGTCGAACTTGACCAGTCCGGCTCCGACAGAGGCTTCGACAACGGTCAAGAAGAATGCGCCGAGAGCCGCCCGGGTCGCCGGGTGGCGCCAGCCTGACCGCCGGACGAGCACAACCAAGAGCCCGACGATCAGGACTCCGGCCAGTCCGCTCGTGGCACGGTGAAAAAACTCGATGGCAGTCGCTACGCTCGGCGCGCGCGGTACCACCTCGCCATTGCACAAAGGCCAGTGGCTGCCGCAGCCGGCGCCGGAACCCGTGGCGCGTACGAAGGCGCCCCAGACCGCGACCAGGGCGAAATAAGCAAGGACTGTCCAGGCAAATCGGCGCATGATCCTCTCAAGTGGCTTAGCGGGGCCCTGGGGACAGGCGCGATTCTGTCATGGTGGCCTGAATCCAGCCCCGGACGGAACTCAGAAGGTAGACCGCCTCGGCGCGGGCGAGGTCCTCTCTGAGAAGGACTCTCTCTGCCAACTTTCCTCGGGCAAGGGCCTCCGCCCGCAAGCACCCCGCGAGCAACCCGCACTCCACGGGCGGAGTCCACAAACGTCCGTCCAGCCGCAAGGCCAAGTTGGTGCGAGTGCCCTCTGTAAGCTCGCCCGCACTGTTCCAAAGCGCCACCTCGTCCATATCAGGCGCCCCGGCTAGTGCGCCTTCGTAGATGTCCCGGCAGGTCGTCTTGTGGAAGAGGAAGCGGTCTGATGCATCGACCGGCTTCGAAGCGAGGGCGACTCGCCAGCGCCTCCGAAAGGGCTCCGCCGGAGTATGGGTGATGCGAAGGCCGCCCGCGCGGTCCAGCAAGAGGCGGATACGCTGACTCTCGCGCCCGAAAGCCGTCGCGGCGGTGGCCAGCAACTGGGCAGCAGCAAGCGGATCGAACGGCATCTGGAAGTAGTCCGCAGACTCCGCCATCCGTGCTAGGTGACGCTCGAGGAGCACGTAGCCCACACCGAGTTGCCACAGAATCGTCTCGAGCAGCTCGAAAGCCGGCTCTGGTGACGCGAGAACGCGAGTCTTGATCCTGGATTCAGCGAGCTCGGCCATGGGCCGCGAGTCCCACACGATGCCGCTCCCCGTGCCGTACTCGACCGTGCCGCGAAAGCGATCGAGCCACACGGTACGGATCGCGACGCTGAAGCGAGCGTCGCCGCCCGGGGCCACGAAGCCGAGGGCACCGGTGTAGAGACCCCGAGGACTCGGCTCGAGTCCGTTCAGGATCTCCATCGTTCGGAGCTTAGGCGCTCCGGTGATCGAAGCGCAGGGGAACAGGGCGCGAAAGAGTTCGGCAAGGGGTGCATCGATGTCGGCCTCAACCGAGGATGTCATCTGCGTCACGGTGGCGTACCTCTCGACGGCGAAAAGCTCCGCGACTCGAACCGAGCCCGGGACGGCGATTCGCCCGAGGTCGTTGCGAACCATGTCCACGATCATCACGTTCTCGGCTCGCTCTTTCGATGAGCTCGCAAGCTCCAGAGCGAGCTCGGCGTCCTCGCCAAGGGTGCGACCGCGGCGGGAAGTGCCTTTCATGGGCCGGCAGCGCACGAGGCGACCGAGGCGTTCGAAAAACAATTCAGGGGAGACCGAGGCCACGGCCCAGTCCTCGTGCTCGAGAAGAGCCGAGTAGGCAGAGCGCTGGCCGAACGCGAGGTGGGAAAAAAGGTCGGAGGGCTCGCCGCGGAAGTCGCCCCGCAGACGGTAGGTGAAGTTGGCCTGGTAGGTATCGCCCCGCGCGATTGCCGCGTGGATCGCCTCGATGGCTGCGACATAGGCTTCGGGCGAGAGATCGGCCTCGAGGGCCGGCGGCGTGAAGCCGAAAGCGGAGAGTGGCGGCGCGACGAGCGCCGGTCCCGGGAAGAGACCGAACCAGGCGAACGGAACCCCCCGTGCCCGAGAGTGGACGACAGCCCGCGGCTCGAAGCCCGTCGAAGCTTCGTAAGCAACGAAGCCAACTCCCCAGAGTCCCTCGGACACGGCGGCTCGCTCGACCCGAGCGAGCACCGCCGGGACTTCGTGAGGCGAATCCGCCAGGAGCACCTCGATTGGATGCGAGAAGGCCCACCAGCCAGTGGGTCCGAAGCGGGAATCCCCGGCGAGGAGCACGCGAGTCGGTGGCATTGGGGTTGGATCTTAGCGGCAGGAGAGCGTTCGTCCTGCAAAGTGGACCAAAGTGCTAACATTTGTTCCCTGACCAAGGAGGTGCCCCGTGGCAGGAGACATTCGTGAGCGCGGCTACGAGAACGCACAGGTGCTGGTTTCGACCGACTGGGTTGCGGACCACCTCGCAGATCCCGGCGTGGTGATCGTCGAGTCCAACGAGGATCCGCTCCTCTACACCTCGGGTCATCTCTCCGGGGCTGTCGAGATCGACTGGACGAAGGACCTGAACGACCCGATTCGACGTGACTACCTCGACCGCGCTGGCTTCGAACGGCTGCTCGGCCGTCTCGGAATCAGTCCCGAAACGACCGTCGTCTTCTATGGGGACAAGAACAACTGGTGGGCCACCTATGCCTTCTGGGTCTTCCAGCTGTTTGGCCACAATCTCGCTCGAATCATGGACGGCGGGCGCATCAAGTGGGTCAAGGAGGGTCGGCCCCTGGTGCGCGAAGTGCCGCGGCGGACCTCGGTCGAGTATCGAGCGCCCGAGCGCGACGACTCGCGGGTGCGAGCGTTCCGGGACCAGGTTCTGGACCACGTAGAGGCGCGGCGGCCTTTGATCGATGTCCGTAGTCCCTTGGAGTTCACCGGCGAGCGCCTCCACATGGACGACTACCCGAACGAAGGCGCACTGCGGGGCGGGCACATCCCCGGCGCCAAGAACGTTCCGTGGGCGCGGGCCATCGATCCCGAAGACGGTACCTTTCGCTCGGCCAATGAGCTGCGCCGGATCTACGAGGGGGAGAGCGGTCTGTCCAAGGGCGACGACGTAGTGGTCTATTGCCGCATCGGCGAGCGCTCGAGTCACACGTGGTTCGTGCTGACCTACCTGCTGGGCTACCCCCAAGTCCGAAACTATGACGGCAGCTGGACCGAGTGGGGCAACCTGGTCGGCGTGCCGATCGAGAAGTAGCGGGGTCCCTCGGCTTTCACCGCAGATAGCCCAGGGACTCGAGGACTTCGAGCTGACTCGCTTCGAGGGCACCGGCCGGGGCGAGCGGGAAGCTCTTCGAGAGCACCCGGTGGCGACGAAACTCCCGTTCGAGCCGCTCGCCATACTGCCGCGCCCGGTCGGGCTCGGTCGCGGAAAGGTCGTTCAGGCAATACCTGTCGGCCGAGAGGTCGCAGAGCCAGAGATTCCGGCCCTCGGGTTCGATCTCGAGGGACGCCCCCCACTGTCCGTCGACGATCTCGATCGTCCCCGAAAGCTCGCCGGTTGAAAGGTCGCGGGTGAATTCGTCGAGGATCACCGGCCGCGGCTGCCAGCCGGCCTCGCCGGTGAGGAGCGGAACCAGAGACTGGCCCTGGAGATGGGGCGGAGACGGTACACCGGTAAGCGCCAGGACCGTCGGCAACAGATCCAGGAGAGACACCTGCTCGGCTACCCGCCGACCCGCGTCCACACGGCCCGGGGCCAGAACCAAGAGCGGTACCCGAGTCAGAAAGGGGTTGAGCATCGGCACCCGCGCCTCAGGATCGAGCCCGGCGAGAAGACCCAGTCCTGGCCAATCTCCGTGGTCCGCCGTCACGATCAACACCGTGTCGTCGAGCTCGTCCCGGCGCTCGAGCTCCGCCACAAGCTCGCCGAGCTGGTAGTCGGCATAGAGCAGGGCCTCGTCGTAGGCGTCCCGCGCTCCTTCGAAATAGGCTCGGCGGTCGACTCCGGCTCGCTCGAACAGCGCATCGGGAGCCCGCAAGGCCCAGGCTCGACCGATTCCACCCTGGGCCGTCCCCAGCTTCTGCTCGAGGGCGGTGAAAGCCGCACGGGCCTGCGGCGAGAGGAAAGTGCCGGCGGTCGGTGCCACCGGCTCCCAGGGCCAATGAACATCGGTGGTCTGGAAGTGCACCCAGTACGGCGCGCCGGGAAACTCGTCGCGCCAGCGCCAAAACGAAGCGAGGAGCTCGCCGGATGAAGCCGAGTTGGGCACCTCGATCGTCTCCTGCATGATGTCTACATGGCGATCGAGCCCGGTCATGGTGCCGCACCAGGTGTTCGAGGTGAATACCGCCGTTTGGTAACCGACCCGATGGAGCAACTCGGCGGCGGTGGGAGCGGCGAGAGGCAGCGGCTCCGACGGAGAGCCGTAACCCCCGAGGACACTGTGCTGGAGCGAAGTCATGAACGACTCGGTCGACGGCTTCGACCAGGTCGAATTGCTCCGGGCGTTCAGGAACAGTGTGCCGCGCTCGGCCAGGCGCTCGAGGTTCGGCGTCGTCCGTCGGGGGTAGCCGTAGGCACTCGAGTACTCCGCGCCGCCAGCGTCGATGACGAACAGAATCACGTTCGGGGTCGCGGGTGCGGCGGAAACGACCGCGATCGTCGGCGCAGCCCACAAGGCGACGGCCCCGGCACGTTCCGCGGTGGTTTCCAGGCGGAGCGAAACCGAGCGTCCCCCAAAACGACCGAGGTCGATCGAGCGGAGAGCCCAGCGCGCCGGGTCGTTCCAGCGGTCGTCCAGAAGCACCTCCTCGCCGGCCCGGACGACGAACCGCACGGACTCCCCGCCGACCACCCCCAGGCCGAGACTCAGCCGGGCGTGGCGCGGAATCTCGAGCGAGAAGTCGAGACGAGAAGGAGAATGCACATAGATCGCTCGGCGGTGGTACTCGTCCCGCGGCTCCGTCGTGACCCCGTGGGAAGCGTCGGCGAAGCGCGCCTCCTTTGGCACCACCTCGACCGCGGCGATGTCGAGTGTGGCGGCCTCGGGGCTCGAGAAGGTCAGCCCGAAGTCCCGCCAAGGGCCCGCCAAGAGGCCACTGTCCACCCAATCGGCGCGCAGCCGGTAGCGGTGAAAGGCGCCGTCCGGTACGAGGTCGACGCCATCGCCGCGAAGCTCGAAGGGCTCGGTGTCGAAGACCAGGTCGCCCCGTTCGCGGCGGCGGTCGAAGGCTAAGCTGAGACGGGAGCCCGGCTGGCTGGAACGGGCAGTGACGACCACGAACGAGTAGGCCTCCCGGCGACTACCCTCCGGCAGAGCCACCGAAATCGACCCTCGGTAGCCCCGGCGTTGCCGCTCCGTCTCGCCCAGGATCATGTGCAGGCCGCTCTCGGGGTCGGCCAAGAGTCGGGGAGGGGAATACCGCGGATCGAGAGAGCCGGCGGGCCGCCAGGAGCCGGCCAGATCGGTTCCGTGCCAGCGCAGGGACGGCGGTAGATCGGTGGGTTTGGCCGAGCCGGTCACTCGCGCTTCGGCCAAGCGCTCCTCGAGGTGGATCGGCGGCACGGCACGGCCGCAGCCGGCCACCGCAAGCGCGAAGGCGGCCGAGGCCACAAGGTTCAAGGTCTCTGGACGACGCACAGCCAGCCCTTCAGGTAGTCCCCCTGGAGGTGGGTGACAGAGACTGGGTGATCGGGGGCGGCTGCCAGAGGCTCGAGTAGTGCCAAACGGACCCCGGCTTCGACCGCGGCCGCGAACAGGATCTGCCGAAACAGCTTGACGTCCACCGCGGCGCTGCACGAAAAGGTGAAGAAGAAGCCCCCCGGCGCGACCCGCTTGAGGGCCAAGCGGTTCAGGTCTTTGTAGGCCCGGGCGCCCCGGTCGAGATCGGCGCGGCGGCGCACCAGAGGTGGAGGGTCGCAGATCAACAAGTCGTAGAGCTCGGTCCGCCGGCGCAGGTCCTGGAATACATCGGCGCGTACCCACTCGACGATGTCCTCGGCGAAACCGTTCCGCGCGTAAAGCGTTGCCCCGCGCTCAATCAACCGCGGGGCCGACTCGACGTGGGTGATCCGTTTCGCTCCGCCGCGGGCCGCATAAAGTCCGAAGGCCCCAGTGTGGGCGAACAAATCGAGCACGCGGCTACCGTCCGCCAAGCGTTCGACCTTGCGCCGGCTCTCGCGCAGGTCGCAGTAGTAGCCCGTCTTCTGGCCGTCGGCCAGATCAGCCGACAGCTCCAGGCCGGACTCGAGAAACGGTACGACCTCGGCCGGTGTGCCGGCGATGACGCGACTCGCCGTCGACAGACCCTCGAGCCGGCGGGTGGGCAAATCGTTGACTTCCAGGATGTCGAAGCCCGGAAAGGCCTCGGCCAGTGCCGCGTACGCCGCTTCGGCCAGGCGATCGAGCCCAGCGACGGTGATCTGGGAAACCAACGTGGCGCCGAACCGGTCGACCGTCCAGCCGGGGACACCGTCGCCCTCCGCGTTCAAGACCCGGTAGCCGGTCGTGTCGGGCGGGATCACCCGGCGGCGCAGTTCGAGGGCGTCGGCGAGACGGGCCGCGAAGAAGCTGCGGTCGACGGGCCGGCCGAGGGGGCCGACCAGCCGGACACGGATCTGCGACTCCGGGCTCCAGAAGCCCTGACCCAGGGGCTGGCCATCGGCGGAGTAGACGTGGGCGAGGGGAGCATCCAGGGGGCCGCTCGTCCGCCGAATGGCCCCCGAGAAAATCCAGGGATGACCCTCCCGGGCCGGCTTGTCCCGGCCCGGTTCCAGTTCGACGCGGAGGACCGCGGGTGCGGCGTCGGTCATGCCGGGCTCATTTCGACCTCAGTGAGCCCCGCCGACGACCTCGAAAGGTGCCGACGCGGTTTGAGACAAACCCGTCGCGCGGTCGGTCACCGTCAGGTGGAGGCTGTAACGTCCGGCGGGAAGGGTCTTGGGGTCGAATCGAGCGAGCAGCTGGTCCCCGTCTCCCGGGGCTTGACCACGCCCGGTGACGGCGAACTCGGCGCCGTTGACCTTGTTGCCGTCGGTGTCGAGCACGAGGAGGTCGAGGCCCAATTCGCCACCCAGGTTGTAGCCCATCAAGTAAAGGTCGGTCGGCGTCCCGGCGGGCAGCTTCGGCGTCGCCGCCGGCAGGAACGGTTGGTCCGCGGCCACGAAGGGGAAGGGCACGTTCCTCTCCTTCTGCTGGTCCGGGCCCTCGCGGATCAAGAGCCACTTGCCCATGGGCTCGGGGAACAGCGGCGGCAGGATCACCGGCGCGTTCTCGTCGGCCGAGGCCACGTGGATCGGCACTACCTGCAGGGCGTACTGCTCGGTGGCGGCGTTTCGGACCAGCACCCGGACGGAGTAGTCACCGGAAGGCAAGTCCAGGTGACCGAAGAACTTGAGCCCCTGGCTCTCCACCGCCCCGCGGACCTTGGTGAGGTCGAGGGTGAGGTTCTGGTTGAAGAAATCGCGGATTCGGCCGTCCTCGCCGAGGGCGTAGGCGTAGATCTCCGCCGGCAGGGTGTCGCCCGTGTGGCCGGCCAGTAGGGTGCGCCCATCGACTTCCACGAGGACAGGGACGTAGCCGACCTGGCCCTGAATCCGAAACGGTGTGATTAGCGTCGAGGCCACCATGCCTCCACCCTCCTCGCCCGAGAGGATCATTTCCGCGATCGAGAGCTGACGCCCGGCAGGGGAGGTTTGGCCGAGAGGCTTCGGACCGTAGAAGCCGGGCCGGTGGTCGATGGTGGTCCCGCGCGGAGCGTCCTTCAGCTTCACCTTGATGCGGTGGTACTTGCCGTCGGCTTTGAGCTCGGTGGGCTGAATCACGAGCAGGTAGGTCACGCTGGTCCGGCCGAGCATCTGGCCCACGGCACCTTCGAGGTCGTTGAAGTTGTCGTAGAACTCCCCGCCGGTGGATTTGGCCATATTCACCAAACCGGACTTGCCGTCGCCCCGCGGTCGGATGTCCGCTCCCGCCCGCAGGCCACCGATGTCGATCGTGTGGACGGCCGCGTTGGCCCGCCGAAACTCCTCGAGCATCGCCTCGACCTCATTCTGGGCCCGGCCGGAACCGAAACGCTTGTTGCTGTCGATGTTCTGGGTGTCCCCCTGTTCGAGGGCCAACATCTGCTCGAAGTCCGGGCCAGTCTGCTCCTCTCCGACCAGCACGCTCGAGGAATAGCCTTCGGAGAAGTAGACGACGTGCTTGCGGCCATCGACGGTACCGATCAGCTTGGCCAGATCGGACAGGGTCTGGCTGAGCGCGGTGATCCGGATCTCCTCCTGCTTCTGGTCGACTCGTGCGACGTAGTCGGACAACGATCGAATGTGCTCGGCGAGCGCCTCGGAGCCCCGGCTCGCCCGTTCTCCGCCGACCCTCTCGGAACCGCTCGATGCGCCGCCGAGACCCGCATCGCTTGCGGCGGCCCCGGGAGTCTGGGAGCCGACGAGGCTGGCGATGGTCAGATTCAGGGGGTCGCCGCTGCGGTCGAATACATCGGCACCGAGGGTCTCGATCGCCTCGGCAACCTGGGCACGGTCCGGGGTGAAACCGAGGAGGATCTTGGGACCGCGCGACAGGGTGAAGATCGCCACCGCCACCAGGTCCGAGGGATGAAGCTCGGTCTTCACCAGGTTGAAAGCGGCTTCCCGGGCCTTGATCACGGAAGTTGCCTCGGAGAACGAAAGATCGAAGAGCAAGAGGAAGTGTCGTCGAGCCGCCACCGGCACTCGCGCGGGTCGGCCGTCGGGCGCCTTCTGGCCTAGATCCACCATCTCGAAATCGATGATCGGCAAGCGGTTACGACCCTCGAGCACCTCGAAGTCGGCGGCCGTCAGGCCGCGCACCGGCGCGCCATCTTTGGAGACCTGAACGGGAATCTCGATCACGGTCACATCGGCGCGTCCGGCGAAGGTCCGGTCGGCGTCCGCCGCGTGGAGGGGAGCGGAGGGGAGTGCGAGCAGCAGAGCCACCGTCGCGACGACGGCTCCGAGGGATGATTGACGAACCATCGAGCCTCCTGTAGTCGCTGCAACCGCCTCCGAGAGTCGGTTTCCGCGAGCCGGGAATTGAATTCTAGGCCGGGCCGACTGCAAGAAACGTGCTGTCGGCCGAGGCGCGCCCAACGGCCGCCGAGAGACTATACCGGCTCTTGGGAGGACCCTGTGGAATCAGCGGCGCGGGACGGCCGCGTCCTCTTGTTCGGACGTGAAGACCTCCGTCTGGGGGTAGAACCCATACCAGCCGAACCAGTAGGCGACGTGTCCGGGAACTCGGGCCAGTGGCGCCTCCGTGGTGTCTTCAAGGGGGGTCAGAGCGTCCTCCTGAGCGCCCCAGAGTCGCCCGGTATCGTCCACCACCACATCCGCCGTCGCTCCCGCCCGAAAAGTACGAGAACCCCGACGGTAGGCCCGCACGGCGCCGCTGTCGCGATGGGCGATGAGCACGAGGGGTTCGCCACCCACCGAGTCGTTGATCACCGCCCGGCGCTCGAAAGCGGCCATTGGATAAGCCTTGGGAGCCCCGCCGACGGCCAGGGCATAGACGCGCTCCTGGCGCTTCAGACGGTCGCTCTTCTGCCACACGGGAAACTCGACACCGCGCCGCTGGCGGTCGGCGGCGCCCGCGGTGTAGTCGAAGCCGATCCGGCGCCCGGCGTCCCAGTCGACCACCATGGCCGTAGTCTCCGGGTGGCGGGTGCGCCATTCGCGCCAGGTGGTGAGCGTTGCAGGCAGCATCGTCAGGCGCCAATCGGTGGCCGCCAAAGGGCCCACCACCGCCGCGCCGGTCAGGTTGCTCCACAGGCTCAGCGTCTCGCGATCAAACATAAGCTTGTTGCTGCGATAGAGCAGTCCAGAGGTGCCGAAACTGCGAGTCCGGCCATCGGGAGTGCGCCGTGAATAGGCGACCGCGGAGCCGCACAGAGTGCAGTAGGACAGGGTCAGGGGCTCGCCGCCGACCACGTCGTTGAGCATCTCGTGCCAGGACAGCACCCGCTCCGGGTAGGCCCGGAAAGCCCCACCGACGGCCACTCCGTAGACCGCCTCCCCATCGGAAAGGAAGATGGCCTCGGAGGCCGGTACCGAGGGCGGGCTCTCGAGGCTCGGAATGCCGTCTAGAGGAACCCCGCCCGAGACGATCTCTTCCCAGCGAATCTTCGAAGGGACTGCGGGGTCGAGGACCCGCCGATAGTCGGGGTCGATGCGGGCGAACAGATCCCGCTTCCACTCGGCGTAGCCGGGCGCCGGCACCAGGTCCGTGCGGCGGCCGGCGTACTCGACCCAATCGAGGTAGCCGATCTTGCCGCGCTCGCCGGTGAGCGCCCCGAGCACCTCGAAGAGCTCGCCGCGGGAGGCCCGAGGAGTGAAGAAGATCGCGTCCACCAGGGCCGGAACCAGGTTCGCGTTGCCAGACTCCACCAGCCGCTTCGCGGCACGTTTGCGCTCTCGGGCTTTGTCCCCGATCAGCTCGAGCATCAAGGTGCGGCTTTCTTCCCGCGAAAGCCCTTTCTCCGCGCCAGCGACCGGCGGAGCCGGTCCCAGCAGCAGCCCCGCCAGCAGGCCCAGGACGGTGAGCAAGGCGGTCGGCCAAGTTCCGTCGTCGGGGCGAAGTGCTTCTCTCATCGGTCCCTCAACAGCTCCGCCAGCTGCAGAGCCTCACGGTTGGTGGCATCGAGCTTGAGGGCTCGCGCCAGGTGGTGCTTGGCCTTCTCGATCTCGCCGAGGGCCAGATAGACCCGGGTCAGGCCCAGGTGCACCTCGGGTAGCTCGGTGTCGCGCGACAGGGCGCTCTTCATCATCTCGAGGGCGCGGTCGGTTCGTCCCTGGGACAGCGCCAGATCGGCCTGGTAGATGAAGAAATAGGGGTTGGTCTGCTCTTCGCTGTCGATCTTCTCGATCAGACGCTCGGCCTCCTCGAGGTTCCCGAGCTCTTGGTGTGCCCGTACCGTGTTGGTGAGCAAGGCCACGTTCTCCGGCTCGAGCTCCAGCCCATGGCGGTAGATGGACAGGGCTTCCTCGAAACGGCCCAGCCGGGCCAAGCAGACACCGCGGTTGTTGATCGCTTTGGTGAAGTCCGGCGCGATCTGGGTCGCAATCGTGATGAGCTCGAGGGCCGTGGCGTCGTCCCCCGCCATCAGGGCCTCTGCGCCGAGATTGTTGTAGTAGTGGGCCGCGGCCACGAAGTCGTCGATCGGATTGAACTCCTTGTACGACTTGGGCCGGTAGGGAAGGAAGTCGTAGGTGCGTAGTTTCCCGTCCACCCGCATGCCGGCCACGATGTGACCCTGGGAGACCACCAGCCCGTTGCGGTAGTTCCACCGGCTGTAGTCCGTGACTTCGACGTAGAACGGATTCAGCCGCAGCTCGCGGGCGATGCCCACGAACAGGTTCGTGAACGACAGGCAGTTGCCCCGGTGGTCGCGATAAGTCTCCGTCGCGTTGCGGGTGGGCGAGAGATCGTAGATGAGGTCGAGACGACCGAAGATGAACTCCTGAACCTGGTCGGCCCGACGCTCCTCGTCGGGCGAGATTCGCAGTTCCTGGTTCACCACTTGGCGTAGGGCTTCGTCGAGCTCGAAGGGCACCACCAATCGAGGAGCCGCCTCGGGGGAGACATGGGCAGAATAATGCTTGCGAACGTGGCCCACGGAATCGAAGGGCGACAGGGTGCTGGTACAGCCGAGCCCGAGGGCGAGGGCGACCGCTCCACCGAGTGCAGGGACTTTCCGGTTCATGCTGACTCCTCAAGAATGCGACTAATCCCTCAACACCAAACGAACCTCACGGTCGTCGATGATCGAGCCGCTCGCATCCCTCTCGCCTTGAAGGGTGTAGGGCCGGTCGCCGAAGGCGGTTGTGAAGTGATAGATCGAGAGCAGCACGAGCAGGACCTGAAGAGCTCTGCGACCGTGCTGGCGAAACGGCGCGGCGGCCCCCGTCAAGGCCAGTGCGAGCAGGAACGGCGTCACCACGGCCATGCTGCGCAGGTAGGGAAAGAACGCCACGTTGACCCCGAGTCGGTAGGCCACCAGCAAGCCGCCCACGAGCAGCAGCTGCCGCTGTGCCCGCACCGTCCACGCACCCGTAACGACCAGTCCCGCTCCGAACAGCGCGGCCACGGTGCTCGGAGAATAGGCCAGGTCGACCGCCGGCCGGACCCATCGCGGGTTCTTGGGCAGGTCCCGCCAGGTCCAACCGTGGCCCAGGGATTGGGCTGAAAAGGCGAGTTTGCGGAAGCTGCGGGTCACGAAGCGCCACGGGTCGCCGGAGATCGCGGCCAGTCCCAGGCGGTAACCGTGCACGATCACTGCGTGATGAGGCGGGAACGTCGGGTCGAGCTCCGTGTCGCCCCCGGGCGCGGGTGGCAGGCTCCGTCGCGAGAAGGTGATCTCGTCCTCCCGTTGGGCCAGTGCGAAATTGAGCGGCCCGTAGAACGATACCGGCACCAGAACCGGTAGCGGCTCTGGCAGCAAGGCGCGGTGCTCGGCGTTGTAGGCGGCGAGCTTGTGGTAGGTCCAGGCGAGGTAGGGCAGAAGGACCAAGACCCCGACTCCAGCCGCGATCCCTACGAACCGGCGCTGCTCTTTTGCTCGCCAGCCGACGAGCACGACGACCAACAGGGCGAAGGGCAGGTGTTCCGCCCGGGCCAGACACGCCACGCCGTTCAACGCTCCACACAACGCCGGGCGTCGAAAGCCGTTCCAGAGGATCGCGACCAGCAGCAACCGGTAGATCGTCTCGCTGTTGAAGGACGAGCCGAGCAGAAGCTCGCCGAAGGACAGTGGCAGGAGCAGGCAGATCCAGAACGAGCGTGGCACCCGCTCGCGGAGGACCCGATAGAAGATGGCATAGGTGGCGGCGGCAGTCAGGATCATCAGCGACTTGGCGGCCAGGAACACCGCCGTCGGCGAACCGAAGAGCGACCACAGGCCGCCCGCGATCCAGGGCATCAGGGGCGGGTGATAGGGAAGCCCGGAACCGATCGCGCGCCCCTCCGCCAGGGCTTGCCCGAAGGCGAGGAACAGTCGGCTGTCGCCGAAGAAGAAGGCCGAAACAGGCGCGTGGCGATCACCGCTCGCGAAGAGGTGGACGAAGTGGACCGCCAGAGCCCAAGCGAAAATCACCGCCGCTCGGCGGCCGGGCGTCCAGCGCGAGCCCGCGGCCGGCGCCGGCGTTTTCGCCGCCTTCGCTCGTGCCATCAGTTGAGGAAACTGAATGGAATGGAGCTGACCTCGACAGGTCCGCGACCTTCGGCCACGACTTGGATCTCGAGAGTGTAGCGGTTGCCGGGCGAGAGCTTCGGGGGCACGAAGGTCGCGATCAGCTTGTCCAGCCCCGCGATCCCCGTGGCGGTTCGTTCGACGGAGTCCACTCGCCCACCCGGAATCTCGACACCGTCGGAGCCGAGGATTCGGCTGGTGACTTCGAGGTCACCGGTACCCAGGTTGTAGGCCACCAGGCACAGGCGGGCCGACTCGCCCGAGCGCAGCTCCGGCCGAGCCGCGGGAATGAACGGATCCCCTTTGATCGTGAATGGGTAGACGACCGTGCCCCGCGACGACTCGTCCTCGGCTTGCCGGGCGAGCACCCAGAGCCCAGGTCGGTCGGCGAAGAGCGGCGTCAGGAGCACCGACGAGGTGTCCGCGAAGCTCGGGACCGCGAGGTTCAGTGTGGCGATCCCGCTCCGGCCGGTGGTGCCGTTCCGAACCAGGGAGCGGATCAGGTACTGGCCGGGAACGAGATCCAAATGACCGTAGTACTTGAGTCCTGTCCGCGAGAGCGCCTCGCGGCCGCGCTTCAAGTCGAGGGTGACGACATCGGTGAAGAAGTCTCGGATCTCGCCCTTCGTGTCGGTGACGTAGGTGTAGATCTCGACTTGCAGGCGCTCATCCTTGGCGTCCGCCAAGAGCGGCTCGCCGTCGATTTCCAGGATCACGGGCACGTAGGCCGACTCATCCGAGGCCCTGAAAGGAACCGCCAACAGATCCAGGCTGATCTCGGTGCGCGGAACGGCGCTCGCGATGGCGTCCGAGGCCAACAGATTGCGTTCGAGGGGGGCCAGCTCCTGGAAGGGCCGTGGCATGTAGTAGCCGGCACGGTGGGCGAGCTTGACCCCCCGTCTTCCCTCGGCGAGCTTCACCCGCAGGCGCCGGAAGCTCCCGTCGTAGACGACCTTCTCGGGCTGGAAGGCGAGCAGGTAGGTCACGCTGGTCGACTCGAGCAGGTCCCGCAGTTGTTCACCCAGGTAGTTGGCGTCCTTGAACAGCTGGCCCCCGGTCTCGTTGGCGAGGTAGAACAGACTGTCCTGGCCGCGATTGCCCAGCTGCGAGGCGATGTCCGCACCGGCGCGCAAGCCTCCGATGTCGACCGCCTGGAAGATGCAGTCGGCGCGGCGAAACTCCTGGATCAGGGCGCTGATTTCGTTCTGCAGGCCGGTCGAGCCGTAGAGCTGGTCCGAATCCACGCTGGCCAGCCGTCCCCCGATAATGTTGGCCGAATCTTGACGAGCTTCCTCGTTCGATGCGTCCGGAGCCCGCCCGAGGAGTAGGTTGCTGTCGAAACCCTCGCTGAACAGGACCACCTGTTTGCGTCCGGCTACGCTGTCCAGGCTCCTGGCCAGCTCGGCCATCTGGCGGGACCAGTTCGTGATCCGCCCGCGCTCGAAGGAGCGCTGGCTGCGGTCGAACTGGCGGCCGATGACCTGGAGATTCTCCTGGACGGCGCTCTCGATCGCCTCGCGGCGCAGGTCCCGGGCGGCGGCATCGCGCGGGCCGCCCTCGCCGCCGACCAGGTCCGCGGTACTTTCGATGGCGGACCGAAGCTCGGGGGCTTCGATCACGAAGCTCAGAGGATCGGTCGCGCCCCGGGCGAGCAGGCCCCGGAAGCCGAGAGTGTCGATCGCCCGCGCGAGCTGGGCTCGGTCCGGAGTGAAGGTCACGAGTAGCTTCGGTCCGTGCTCGGACGAGAAGGTCGCCACCGCCGCCAGATCCGCCGGGTGAAGCTGGTTGAGCACGAGCTCCCGCGCCGCGGTGCGGGCTCGAACGAGCGCGTTGGGATTGGAGAAGGAGAGATCGAAGAGAAGAAGGAAGTGGCGCCGGGCGGTGCTGTCGAGACTGCGGATCTCGGGAGCCCGGTGACCTCGATCGTGGGGCAACTGACTGATGTCGATCACGTCGAAGCCGCTCAGCTCGCGGCGTTTGCTTTCGTCGAATACCTCGAAGTCCGCCGCGGTCAGGCCGCGAACCGGTCGCCCGTCCCGGTCGGTCACGGTCACCGGGATCTGAACCACCAGCACGTCCGCTGTCCCTTCGAACCGCGGGGTCGAGTCCCGTTGCGCGGGAACCGAAGCGCCGGTGAGGAGGAAGGCGCAACAGATCCCACCCAGAGCGAGGGTCAGTCGGCCGCCGAGCTTGGAATGGGCGCGCTGACGAATGGAAGAGCGAGCGGGATCAGTCATGGTTCCCTCCGGCTCGAGACGTCGACAACAGGGTCGTTCGTCCGGCATCGTAACAGACTCGTCTAAGGAAGCCAGCTCCGTGCCAGGGGTGAGAAGCGCCTCCCCTGGGCTTCCAGAGCCTGTTTTCGAGCGGGGATTCAAGAATCTGAAGAGGCCGGGTCCAAAAACGCGGATCACTGCCGGGTCGGTCCCGAGGCCCGGGGCGTAAATCTCTGTGAAAAAAAGAGCTTGCGATCAGGGCGAGGAACCTTGCCGGATGGCACCGCCCTTGCTGTCCGCGCCTTGACTAGAGAACTGGCACGTGTCTAAGATGCGAGCCATCCAAGTAGCGGTCGAGGGGAGGTGTTGCGCGTCGGAATGAAGCCAACGTCACAACGTCGTGTCAACATCCAACTCCACGACTATTTCAGTCTGTGAACCAGCAGGCCCCTCTCGATACGGGAGGGGAACCCATTGACGAGCAAAGGGAGGTTGAAAGAGCATGAGCTCCAACTTCAACTGGAGAGCGGTCGCGGTAGCGGTCGTCCTCCTCATGGGCGTGGCGACCGTCGCCAACGCCCAACAGGTCACCGGTAACGTCTTCGTGACGGTTACCGACACCGCCAACGAGGTGCTGCCGGGCGTCCGCGTGACGATCTCGGGCAACGGCGCCCCCCAAACCCAGTTCACCGACGCCCAGGGTCAGGCCCGATTCCTCGGCCTGTCCCCGGGTCAGTACCAGCTCGGAGCCGAGCTTCAGGGCTTCTCGCCCGTCGAAGTCTCCTCCGTGACGGTGAACGTCGGTCGTAACACTTCGCTCGACCTCAAGATGACGCCGGCCGTCGAGGAGACCATCACGGTCACCTCCGAGAGCCCGCTCCTCGACGAGCGCAAGATCTCGACCGGTTCCACGGTCACTCAGGTCGAGCTCGAGAAGATCCCGACCGCCCGTGACCCCTGGGTCATCCTCCAGTCGGTTCCCGGCGTGCTCGTCGACCGCGTCAACGTGGGCGGCAACGAGAGCGGCCAGCAGTCCAACTTCACCGGTCCCGGCGCGGCCTCCAACCAGGCTTCCTGGTCGGTCGACGGCGTCGTGATCACCGATCCGGCGGCCCGGGGATCTTCCCCGACCTACTACAACTTCGACGCGTTCGAAGAAATGTCGATCTCGACCGGTGGTTCGGACACCTCCGCCATGACTGGCGGCGTTCAGCTGAACCTGGTCACCAAGCGCGGCACCAACCAGTGGCGCGCCGAAGGCCGATACCTGGTCACCGACCAGGAATTCCAGTCGGACTCGAGCCTGGGCAATGGCGATTTCGCCAATGCCGGCCCCTGGAACAACACTTTCGTTACCCGGCCTGCGGGAACCGCCCCCACGGCCACTCCGCATGGGCAGTCCTCCTTCGCCGCCCTGGCCTCCACCGAGAGCGTGGACGACTACGGCTTCGAGCTCGGCGGCCCGATCGTCAAGGATCGTCTGTGGATCTGGGGCACCTACGGTGTTCAGGACGTCACGGCGTTCCTCGGAACTACCCCGGACAACACGGAGCTCGAGTCCTACGCGGCGAAGATCAACGCCCAGTTCTCGGCCTCGAACTCCGCGGTGGTCTTCTACCACTTCGGTGACAAGGTCAAGAACGGCCGTGGCGCCGCGGTCGATCGTCCGGTGGAGACCACCTGGAATCAGAGCGGTCCGACTGACATCTACAAGCTCGAAGATACCCAGATCTTCAACAGCAACCTCTACCTCACGGGCTCCGTGTCGTACGTGGGTGGTGGCTTCGAGTTGATCCCGATCGGCGGCGAAGGCTCGAGCGCTCCGAACACCGTGCGCGACACGGGTCGGATCTGGCGTCACTCGTTCTTCGGCTATCACACCGAGCGCCCGCAGGAGCAGGCGAAGTTGGATGGTAGCTACTTCTTCAACACTGGCGCGGTCAACCACGAGCTGAAGTTCGGCGTCGGTTACCGCAACAGCGAGGTCTCCTCGACCTCCACCTACTCCGGCAACGGCGTGGTCGGTCGTGCGGACCTCGGCGCCGGCTACGGCGACGGCACCCAGTACCTTGCGGTCGTCTATCACGACATCCTCGTGAACGACTCCTTCGAGGTCTGGTCGGCCCAGCTTCAGGACACCATCACCTGGGGCAACATGACCCTGAACGCGGGCTTCCGCTACGACATCCAGACCCCGGAGAGCGGCAACGTGACCGAGCCGGCGTCGCTGTTCGCGCCGAACCTGATCACCTCGTTCACCCGCCAGGGTGGCGAGCAGGCGTTCGAGTGGAAGTCCATCAGCCCGCGCCTCGGCATTACCTATGCGATCGGTGAAGAGCGCGACACCCTGATTCGCGGCAGCTATGCCCGGTTCGTGGACCAGCTCGGCACCGGCTTCTTCGCGAACCTGGGCGTCAAGCTCAACCAGTACGCCTACACTTACTGGAGTGACAACGACGGCGACCAGTTCATCGATGCCGGTGAGCTCGACCCGGCGTTCGGCTTGGTCGGTGACCGTACCATTCGCGCCAACCAGTTCGACCCGGATCTCGATCCGGCCGAAACCGATGAGCTCCTCCTCGGCGTCGAGCACGCGCTCCTTCCGGAGTTCGTGGTCGGCCTCCAGGCCACCTACCGCCAGACCGGCAACACGACCTCGTCCGACATCCTGGTGTCCGAAAACGGTGGCGCGGCGCGCGCCGTCGTCACCTCGGACTACGTCCTGGCCGGCACCATCAAGGGCACCTTGCCCAATGGCCAGACCTTCAGCGAGCCGGTTTACAAGCTCAAGTCGGGCGTCACCCGGGCTCAGGGCAACGGCACCATCCTGCGCAACCGCGGCACCGACGACGAGTACCTCGGTCTGTCGGCCACCTTCAACAAGCGTCTGTCCAACCGTTGGATGTTGCGCGGCTTCGTCAACTACAGCGACTGGCAGAACGTCGTCGATCCGGGAATCATCGAAGACCCGACCCGGACCGTGAACTCCGAGGACGGCAGCCAGGTGCTCACCCAGAGCGCCGGTTCCGGCTCGAAGAGCGAGATCTGGATCAACTCGACGTGGTCGGCCAACATCAGCGGCATGTACCAGGTCGCTCCGGACCGCCCGTGGGGCTTCAACGTCTCCGCGGACGTCAACGCCCGCGAAGGCTATGCCATCCCGTACCGCGTGGCCGTGGCGGCCACCTCTCGCCTGTTGGGTAATCAGCAGCTCGGTCGTACCGTGCTGGTGAGCCCCGAGGGCGACTCCTTCCGCAACGACGACCTGTTCCTCGTCAACCTCCGGGTCGAAAAGGAGTTCTCCTTCGGGGACTTCGGCTTGACCGTCGGTGTCGATGCGTTCAACGTGTTCAACACCTCCACCGTGCTTCAGCGCGGCGGACTCATCGCTGCCAGCCACTTCGATACCGCCGGCAATCCGACCGGGCAGGGCTCGAGCGCTGGGACCGGCGATCACGTGCTCGACAACGTCGCTCCGCGGATCTTCCGTTTGGGCGCCCGGATCTCCTGGAACTGAAGTTAGCGACGTCACGACGCTTGCGACGTGACGAAGCGGGAACCGCCGGGGACTTCGGTCTCCGGCGGTTTTCTTTTTGGCTCGACGCGGTTCTCAACCCTCGGGCCGCCGGGTTAGACTTCCAAGGCGCGAGGCTTGGCGCCCTTCTCCCCTCCGGCAAGCCATCCGCAAGCGAAGTTCACGCCGGAGACCGAAACTCACCCTCAGGCTGCAAAGGAACCGACCGATGAAGACGAACAAGGGGCTGATTCTCTTCGCCCTGGGGCTCCTCGCCTGGGTGGCGATGCCCGCGGCCGCCCAGGATTGGGCCGGTCGGGGCCGAGTTTCGGGGATCGTGACGACCGAGAATGGCGAACCGATCGAGGGCGCCAAGGTGCTGGTGTACTTCGGTGGCGACAAGACCAAGGGTCCCGACGCCGCCACCACCGACAAGAAGGGCCGCTGGAACGTGCTCGGCCTGCGGAATGGCTCGTGGTCGGTCCATATTTCCAAGGAGGGCTTCGTGCCGTCCGAGGGCTCGATGCGGGTGAGCGAGGTCCAGATCAACGAGACTTTGAAAGTCTCCCTCCAGCGCTGGGAGGACACCGAGGAAGCCAAGCACGCCAAGGGTGTGGTCGGCGATCTCGACAAGGCGAACGAGCTGATGCGGGCAGGGAAGTGGTCCGAAGCGCGCGCACTCTACGAAAAGGCCCTGCCCGAGGTCAACGAACAGAGCAAACCGGGCATCCAGCTCGGAATCGCTCAGGCGCAGATCCAGGAAAAGGACTTCGCCGCGGCCTTGGTGACCCTTGAGGCCGTGCTTACGGCCAATCCCGCGGACATGACCGCGCTCAAGCTCCAGGCTTCGGCGCAAGGCCAGCTCGGCCAGACCGATCAGGCTTTGACCACCCTCAAGAAGATCGTCGAGGTAAATCCCGAGGACGTTGACGCTCTGCAGCTGATCGTCAACCTGCTGATCACCGCCGGAAGGGAAGAGGAGGCCGAGGTCTACTCCGCCAAGATGCCGGCGGGCGCCGACCTCGATCCGAGCGCGATCCTCAATCGCGGAATCGAGAAGTACAACGGTGGCGACGTCGACGGCGCCCTCGTCTACTTCGAGAAAGCGGTCAAGCAGAATCCCAAGATGCCGGACGTCTACTACTACCGAGGCCTCGCGTATCTGGCCAAGGAGCGGATCGAGGACGCCAAGGCGGACCTCAAGAAGTTCCTCGAGCTCGATCCCAACCATCCCAACGCTGCCCAGGCTCGAGATTTCCTGAAGGAACTCTGAGCCGGCCTTCGCCGAGCCTCCACCGGATGCGCCGTCGCCGCAAGGTTTTCCCCGCTCCCGCCGCCGCGCTCGCCGCGGCGGCGCTCCTTTTCGGGGGATGCGACCGGACGGCAATGGAATCGAACGCCCAGGTGGAGGCCCCGCCGGGGACCGCGGTGGGCCGGCTCGAAGCCGGCACCGATGTAGTCCTGATCACGATCGACACCCTGCGGGCCGACTCCGTGGGCTTTGCAGGAAAGTCTGAAGTGGCGACGCCGGTGATGGATCGGCTCGCCCGGGCTGGCCGGGTGTTCACCGCCGCCCATGCCCACAACGTCGTAACCCTGCCTTCCCACACCAATCTGCTCACCGGCCGCTACGCCTTCGACCACGGCGTCCGCGACAACAGCGGCTTCGTCGTTCCGCCCACGGTGCCGACGCTTGCCACCGCCCTCAAGGAGGCGGGTTACGTTACGGGTGCGTTCGTGGCCGCCTTTCCGCTCGACGCCCGGTACGGCCTGAACCGCGGCTTCGATGTCTACGACGACGAGTACCCGATCGGCACCGAGCTCAACCAGTTCAAGATGTCTGAACGCCGGGGCGACGAGGTCATCGCTCGCGCGCTCGCCTGGTGGCGCGGCCAGGCGGGGCGTCAGCGCTTCCTCTGGGTTCATCTCTACGACCCCCACGCGCCCTACTCGCCGCCCGAGCCCTTCGCCACGCGCTATGCCGCCGAGCGCTACCACGGGGAGATCGCGGCCACGGACAGCTTCCTGGCCCCCCTTCTCGAACCGCTGCTCGATGGCCGGGAGGAGCCCACGCTGGTCGTTCTCACCTCGGACCACGGCGAAGGGCTCGGCGATCACGGTGAGCTGACCCACGGCCTCTTCGCCTACGAGTCGACCCTGCACGTGCCGCTGGTGATCTGGGGGCCGGGAGTGGCGCCGGGAGTCGAGGAGCGGACGGTCGGCCACGTCGATGTCTTCCCGACCCTCGCCCGTGCCCTCGGGCTTCCCCTTCCCGACGGCTTGCCGGGTCGCTCGCTTCTCGATGGCGGTGAGCTCGCCGGCCGCCGGCTTTACTTCGAGGCCCTCTCGTCCTACCTGAACAAGGGCTGGGCACCGCTGCACGGCCTGCTGCGAGACCGCGCCAAGTACATCCATCTGCCCCTTCCGGAGCTCTACGACCTCGCCGCGGACCCGGTGGAGAAGGACAATCGGATCGATCGCGAGCGCCGCGTCGCCAATGAGCTTAAGGCCGCTCTCCCCGCAGTAGCGCTGGCCCCCCCCGCCCGCAAATCGATCTCGGCCGAGGAGTCCGCGGGCCTGAGGGCGCTGGGCTACCTCGCATCGGGCGGAACGGTCAGCCGCGACCTCGCTTCGATCACCGTCGAAGACGACCCCAAGCGTCTCGTGGCCCTGGACAACAAGCTCCACGAGGTGGTGGCCCAGTACTCGAGCGGGCGATTTGCCGAGGCCGAGCGCCTCGCCCGGGAGGTGGTCGCCGAGCGGCCGTCGATGGCCAACGGCTACGAGTATCTGGCCACGGTGCTCAAGGAGCAGGGCCGGACGGCGGAAGCGGTCGAGGTTCTCGAGCAGGCGTTGAAGCGCGGGGTCGACCACCCCACCATCCTGCGCCAGTTGGGCTTGGGCCTTTCCGAGGTCGGACGCGCGGCGGAGGCCATCGAGCTCTTGCGGCCCGCTGAGTCCGGGGAGGAGATCGAGGCCCTGAATGCCCTCGGCGCGGCCTTCTTCACGGCGGGGCGGCTGGATGACGCCGATCGCGTCTACGGCAAGGTCCTGCGGATCGACCCTGGCAATACTCGCGCCCTCGAAAGCCTGGGGAGCGTGGAGCTGGGTCGGGGGCGGCCGGCCGAGGCGCGGGCGCACCTCGAGCGGGCGCTGCGAGCGAATCCTTCGCTGCCGATCGCCTGGAACAGCCTGGGAGTGGCCCGTCAGTTCCTGGGCGACACGCCGGGTGCCCTCGAGGCGTGGCAGAAAGCCGTGGATCTTGATCCCAACGCCTTCGACGCGCTGTACAACCTGGGGCTGACCGCCGCGTCGGCAGGGCGGACGGAGGTCGCGCGGCGAGCCCTTCAGCGCTACGTCACCGCGGCGCCGCCCACCCGCTACCGCGAAGAGATTTCGAAGGCGCGTCAGGTCCTGATTCGATTGGGGGTTCGATGAGTGTTGCCAGTTTGGTTTCCCGCCTGGCCTCGGCCGGCCTCGGCGCGGCTGTCGTCCTGCTGGCCATCGGCTGCTCGGGTGAGGCGGGAGACGGCCTCGGTCGGTCGGGCGGCGCGACGTTTCCCAAGGCTCCGGTCATTCTGATTTCGATCGACACTCTCCGCTCCGACCACTTGCCGGCCTACGGCTACTCGCGGGTCGAGACGCCCCATCTCGACGCTTTCCGCAAGGATGCGATCCTCTTCGAACGGGCCTACAGCCACTACCCGCTGACACTTCCTTCCCACGTCACAGTCTTCACCGGCCAGTTGCCGCCGGAGAACGGTGTGCGGGATCAGTTCGGCTACAAGCTCGATACCGAGGCAAAGCCCTATCTGCCGCGGCTTCTCAAGAAGTCGGGCTACGCCACCGGAGCGGCGGTTTCGGCCGTGGTGCTCGAGGCTCCCGCGGGACTCGGCCCCCATTTCGACTTCTACGAAGACGACATCAAGCTTGGGCGGGTACAGAGCATGGGAGCCGCCCAGCGCGCGGGGGAGGAAACCCTGGCGCTGGCCCTCGATTGGGTCAAGGGCGTGGCTTCCGAGCCGTTCCTGCTGTTCGCCCACATCTACGAGCCCCACAGCCCCTACGAGCCAGTCGAACCCTTCCTCAGCCGCTACCCCGGTCGCGCCTATGACGCCGAGGTGGCCACGGCAGACGCCGTCATCGGCAGCTTCCTGGCCCAGCTGAAGGCCACCGGAATCTATGACCGCGCCTTGATCGTGCTCTTCTCGGACCACGGCGAAGGCCTCAACGAGCACGGAGAGCATGAGCACGGCGTGTTGCTCTACCGCGAGGCGCTCCAGGTACCGCTGATGGTCAAACTCCCGGGTTCGGCTCGGGCCGGCGAGACCGGCAAGGTGGCCGCCGGCCTTTTCGACATCACCCCCACCGTGCTGTCTGTACTCGGCCTGCCGGTGCCGCCCGAGGTCCAGGGCCGGTCGCTGCTCTCGCTGCTCGAGCCCGGCGCGCCGGAGCGGGCGATCTACTCCGAGACCTACTATCCGCGGCTCCACATGGGCTGGAGCGAGCTGCTCTCGGTGGTCGAGAAGGATCGCCACCTGATCCAGGGGCCGGACCCGGAGCTCTTCGACCTCGCCGCCGATTCCGGCGAGACCCGTAACCTCCTGACCGGCGAGCGGCGCGTCTACGCCCAGCTGAAGCAGACGATCGAGGGCTTCCACCGGGAGCTGGCGAAGCCCGGCAAGGTCGATGAAGGAGTCTCCGAGCAACTGGCCGCCCTCGGCTACATCTCGTCGGCGGCGATCGACACCGAAGGTCCCCTGCCGGACCCCAAGAGCAAAGTGCGGGTCCTGGTCGACTACCTCCAAAAAGGCCAGCTTCACATGGCCAAGAAGGAGTACGCGGAGGCCGCCCGGGTGCTCGGCGAGCTGACCCAAAAGGAGCCCGGGATGCCCGAGGGCTGGACCAGCTACGGCCTCGCGCTGGTTCACCTCGGTCGCCTCGAGGACTCGATCCAGGCCTATCAGAAGGCCATCGAGCTCGGCGGCCCGGCGCCCCGCCTGGTCGTCCGTTTGGCCTCGCTGTATCTCGAGACGGGCCGGCCCAAGGACGCCATCATCGTGCTCAAGACCACGATCGACTTTGGCGAGCGGCACCCGACCGTGATCCGCCAGCTCGCCCTGACCTATGCGGAGACCGGCCAGCCGGACCAGGCCATCGCGCTCCTGGCGCCGACCGCCACGACCGCCGACACCGAGACCCGCAACGTCCTGGCCGTGGCCTACGCTCGCGCCGGTCGGGCCGCGGAGGCGGTGGCCGTGCTCGAGGACATCCTGCGGGTCTCCCCCCAGAATGCCAAGGCTCTCGAGACCTTCGGCGGGATCGCACTGGGCAACGGCAACGCGGCCCGAGCTCGCGACTTTCTCGAGCGGGCCGTGGCGTCGGACCCTCTCCTGTCGATCGCCTGGAACTCTCTGGGGGTGGCTCGCCAGTTCCAGGGTGACACGCGGGGCGCCCTCGAGGCCTGGCAGCGGGCGATCGACACCGATCCGCGGCTCTACGATGCCCTCTATAACCTCGGCCTCACGGCGGCGGCGGCGGGCGATCGGGGCCTCGCTCGCCGGAGTCTCGAGCGCTATGTTTCGATCGCTCCGCCGGCGCGCTTCGGGCCCGAGCTCCAGAAGGCCCGGCAGGTGCTGGCCGGTCTCGGGAGGGGGTGAGGATGTTCGCTGGCCGGTGTCTCTCGCTCGGTGTCGCGGGTCTCGCGCTGCTGCTCGCGGGCTGTCCGGGTGGCGACGTCGCCACGGTCCACCCGAACGCCCCGGTGATTCTCATCACCATCGACACCCTGCGTTCGGACCGGTTGCCGGCCTACGGCTTCGCCGGAGTCGCAACGCCGCGGTTCGACCAGCTGCGCCGGGACGGCATCCTCTTCGAGCGGGCCTACTCCCACTATCCCCTGACGTTGCCGTCCCACGCCTCGATCCTGACCGGGTTGTTGCCAACCGAGCACGGCGTGCGCGACAACGTGGGCTACCAGCTCGACACCCGGGCTCATCCGTATCTACCGCGGCTTCTCCAGGAACGCGGCTACACGACCGGGGCGGCGGTTTCGGCCTTCGTGCTCGCGGGCGCCCACAGCGGCCTCGCGAGCCACTTCGACCGTTACGACGACGCCATCGAGAGCGGCACGGCAAACAGCCTCGGCGGCGTTCAACGCTCCGGAACGGAGACCTCCGTGGCGGCGCTCGAGTGGCTGACCTCCGCCCAGGCTTCGGGCAAGCCGATCTTCCTCTTCCTCCACCTCTACGAACCCCACACGCCCTACGAGCCCCCCGAGCCCTTTCGAACGCGCTATGCGGACCGCTATCTGGGCGAAGTCGCCGCTGCCGACGACGTTCTCGGCAAGTTCCTGGACGAGCTCGACCGCCGCGGACTCTACGAGTCGGCCCTGATCGCGGTGCTCTCCGATCACGGTGAGGGCCTCGGGGATCACGGCGAGGCGGAGCACGGCATCCTGCTCTATCGCGAGGCGCTCCAGGTGCCCCTGCTGCTGAAGTTGCCGGGTGGCGAGCGGGCGGGGGACACGGTGACTCGGCCGGTGCAACTGGTCGACGTGCTGCCGACGGTGCTGGAACAGATCGGCGCTCCCGTGCCGCCGAACCTGTCTGGCCGCTCGCTCCTGGTTGCGGAGGGTGGTAGTCCCCGAGCGCTCTACGCCGAGACCTACTATCCCCGCATCCACTACGGCTGGAGCGAGCTCCACTCGCTCGTCGAGGGCGACTTCCATCTGATCTCCGGCCCCGATCCGGAGCTCTACCACCTGGAGCGGGACCCGGCCGAGCGCACCAACCTCCGCGATGACGACCGGCGCACCTTCACGCGGCTGCGCGACTCCGTGCGCGAACAGGTCCGCGAGCTCGCTGCGCCAGCCGCGGCGGACCCGGAGACCTCGGCCCGCTTGGCCGCGCTCGGCTATCTGTCTTCCGGCGCGGGTGCGGCGGCCACCGGCGAGCTGCCCGACCCCAAGGGCAAGGTCGGCCTGCTCGCGGAAATCGGCCGTGCGCGGCACCTGCTCGAAGAGCACCTCGTCGACGAGTCGATCGCCTTGCTCCAGGGCTTCGTGGCCGGGAACCCCGGCATGCAGGACGCGTGGACCACTCTCGCTCTGGCCCTCACCGAGCGGGGCCGGTTGAGCGACGCCCTGGGGGCCTATCAGAAAGCGATCGAGCTGGCAGGGCCCCAGCCCTCGCTGGTGCTGGGGGCTTCGTCGCTGCTCTTCCGCCTCGGCCGGCTCGAGGAAGCCGAGGATCACGCCGAGCTGGCTCTGGGCGGCAGCGCCGTTCAGGCGCGATTGCAGCTCGCCGAGATCGCCCGCGGCCGGCGAGACCTGGCGGCCGCGGAAGGCCACCTGCGCGCCGCGGTAGCCGTCCGGGCCACGGCCACGGTGCCCCTTCTCGAGCTGGCCAAGGTGCTGGCCCAACGAAACCAGATCGAAGAGGCGAAGCGGACCCTCGCGATGGCCGAGACCGAGCTGGCGCGCCGCACCAGCCAGGACCCGCTGCCCAACCTGCACTTCCTGCGCGGCGACCTGGCCTTGCGCGACGGGCGGGCGGAAGCCGCCGCGACCGAGCTCCAGGAGGAGATCCGGCTCTACCCGAAGAACTTCGAGGCCTACGCGAGCCTCAGCTTCGCCTACGCGTTTCAGGGTCGCGGAGACGAGAGCGCGGCGGTGCTGGCGAAGATGGTCGAGGAAGTTCCGACGCCCGCGGCCTACGCCGCCGCGGTCGATACCCTGCGTGCCCTGGGCGACCCGCGGCAGGCTGCAGCGCTCCTGGTGTACGCCCGCGGTCGGTTCCCGGGCTCCGAGTCGCTGGCGCGACTCTGACTCCGGTTTTCACGGTTTGGTCATTCCACCAGGGGCAGAATCTCGGGAATTGGGGGGCAGGGCGTGCGACTACTGCTGATCGAAGATTCAGAACGCCTGCGTGGCGCCCTGGCCCGCGGGCTGCGCAAGGAAGGCTACGCGGTCGACGAGGCCAAGGACGGCAAGGAAGGCCTCTGGCTGGTGACCGAGAACGCCTACGAGGTCGTCGTCCTCGATCTCGGCCTGCCCGTCATCGATGGTTTGACCGTGCTGCGCCAAATGCGGGAGAAAGGGATCCGCACCCACGTGCTGATCCTCTCCGCTCGCGACCAGGTCGAAGACCGCGTCGAAGGGCTGACGCTCGGCGCCGACGACTACCTCACCAAGCCCTTCTCCTTCGACGAGCTGACCGCCCGCGTTCGCGCGCTCCTGCGCCGCAACTACAACTCCAAGAGCCCGGTGCTGAAGGTCGGCGACGTCTCGCTCCTGACCGCGGCGCGCAAGGTCACCGTGGGTGAGCGGGAGATCAAGCTCACGCCCCGAGAATACGGCCTGCTCGAAATCCTGATGTTCCGCGCCGGCGAGGTGGTCAGCCGCCAGGAGCTGTGGGAGAGCCTCTATGAGTTCGAGGCGGATGTGTCGTCGAACGTGGTGGATGTGATGGTCTGCTCGCTGCGCAAGAAGCTCGGCCATGCCGAGGATGGCGGCGTCATCCAGACTCGCCGGGGCCACGGCTACATCATCGAGCGGGAAGCGACGTGAAGCGCCTCCTGCCCCAGGCGCTCGCAGGCCTTGGGGCGGCCCTCGTGAGCCTCGCCCTCCTGTTGGCGGACGGGGGCGGCGCAGCGCTCGACCATTCCCTCGCCGCCCAGGCTCGTCTGCTGGCGGGTGGAGTGGAGCAGAACCGCCTCGGGGAGCTCTCGTTCCGAGGCGCCGCGGGAGCCGAGGTCGCGTTCGAGATCTGGCGTGGCGACGGCTCCCCGGTGGCTCGGTCGAGCAGCCTAGCCGGCGCCCTGACGCGCCAGGGCGCGGCCCTTGGCGAGATCGCCTTCTACCCGCTCGAGCTCCCCGACGGCCGGTCCGGGCGGGCGGCGGAGCTGGTCTTCGTGCCGGCCACCGCGCCGGGCTCCCCGGCACCCTCGAGCCCCCTGACCGCCACGGTAGTGGTGGCCGAGCCGCGGGCCGCGACCCGCGGCGCCATCCTCTTGGGCGGTGGCGTCGCTGGCCTGACGCTACAGCTCCTGGCGCTGATCCTCGCGACCCGGGCGCGACGGCTCGATGCCCTGCCGTTCCGCCAACTGGCGCGCCGGCTCGATGGGATCGACGCGGGCGCCCTCGGCGACTCCTTCGATCCTGCCGACTGGCCCGCCGAGGCGGCACCGGCGATCTCCGCGCTGAATGAGCTGCTGATCCGGCTCAAGAAGGCCTTCGACCGCGAGCGCGGCTTTTCCGCCAACCTCGCCCACGAGATCCGAACGCCGCTGGCCGAGCTGCGCACCCTGGCCGAAGTCGCCTTTCGCTGGCCCGAGGACGATCCGGAGGAGCGGGCGCGGGTGTTCGAGGAGGTGTACGCGATCGGACTCCAGATGGAGCGCATCGTCGACAACCTGCTCGCAATCTCGCGCTACGAGACCGGTCACCACGCCCTTCTGACCGCCAAGGTCTCGCTCGCCGCGGCTGTCGAGAGCGCTTGGCGCGGCGTGGCCGCCGAGGCCGAGAAGCGCGGAGTGGTGCTGGAGACCGACCTGCCAGCAAATCTCTTGGTGACCACCGACCGCGAGAAGCTGGCCCTGATCCTGACCAACCTGTTGTCGAATGCGGTGGCCCACGGCGAGCCCGGCGTGGTTCGCTGCCGGGGCACGCTCGATGGCGACCAATTCGTGCTCTCCCTCGCCAACCCCGCGCAGGGCCTTGCCGGGGACGATCTCGATCGGATGTTCGAGCGCAAGTGGCGCAAGGACCGCGGCGATCGAGGCCGCCATTCGGGCCTCGGCCTCGCGCTCGTGGCCACCCTCTGCCGCCGGCTGGGCCTGACGATCGCAGCCCGGCTGCCGGCGCCCGACCAGATCGAGATCACCTTGCGCGGTCCAATCTCCGGCCAGGCCGGCGAGACCGTCCGGCGGGCTCCCGAGCGGTCGAGTTGAGGTGGTGATCGCCTTGCAGGCAGCGACCACGACGGCGACGAGGTCGTCGGCCGGCGAGCCGCCGGTTCTTCCAGGGGGCCTGTTGGCGCTATGTTATAGTCCCGCGGTCAAACCCCTGCCGAAGCGGCACTTGTCGCTCGGGTGGAGTACCCTGAAATGGCGGACGAGGCGACCACGACCGCAGTTGAGATCTTTGGTGGCGTTTACCACCTCCAGGGCAATGACGACGGAGAGTACCTCCAGGAGCTCGCGGCGACGGTCGACCGCAAGATGCGCGACATCGCTTCCTACGCTTCCACGGCCGATGTGTCGCGCCTGGCGATCCTGGTGGCTTTGAACTTAGCGGACGAACTGTTCCAGACCAAACGACAGCGTGAAGGGGAACGGGTCGGGATCCAGGAGAAAGTGGCGGCGCTCACTCACGAGCTCGAACGCGCGTTGGCTTCGTCATCGAAGCCCCGACGGACGAGCGCGCCACTTTAGAGCATATGGCGTGGCTCAGGCAGATATCCCCTGTGTGGTTCGCGATGGGTATTCCCATCTTAGAACCTACGTTTGATTTCAGGGAGTCTTTACTCGCCGGACTGTGCAAGCCCCGCTCGTACGGGGACGCTGATGGCTGGCGGCGCGGACACCCACCTTGCGCCCGAAGGTTCTAGGCGCGGCAGCCCACGCGGCTGCACGGGGGATTCTGCCCGTTTAACGTTTCGCCCACGGGCCCGTGGGCCGCTCTCGGATTCACCACCCCTGCCTCCCGCCGTTGGCACCTGGGGGTGGCTTTGTGGAACTCGTAATTTTGTCGACGATCCTCGGCGGGCTGGCCGCCGCGGTGGCGCTTTGGTGGGGCGTGCTGCGGAAGAACTCCAAGCGCATTCTCGCCCAGGCCCGCCGGCAGGCCCAGAAGACCCTCGAAGAAGCCGAGAAAGACGCGGAATCGCGGTTGCGCGAGGCGGATCTCGTGGCCAAGGAGAAGCTGCTCCAGGCCCGCAGTGAATTCGAGAAGGCCTCCCGTCAGCGCCGTCAGGAGCTCGAGGGCCTGGAGCGCCGGCTGACCCAAAAGGAAGACAACCTCGACAAGCGGGTCGAGCAGGCCGATGGCCGGGACCGCGAGCTGTCCAGCCGCGAGCGCGCACTCACGGAGCGGGAACGGACCACCGCGGAGAAGGAAACCGAGGTCGGTCGGCTGCTGGCGGAGGAGCGCGGCAAGCTCGAGCAGATCGCCGGCTTGACCGCCCACCAGGCCAAGGACGAGCTGCTGCGGGTGATGGAGAACGAGGCCCGGCGCGAGGCCGCCCATTTGGTCAAGCGGATCGAAGACGAGGCCCGCGAGCAGGCCGTCAAGCAGGCACAGCGGATCATCGGCATGGCCATCCAGCGGGTCGCCTCGGACTACATTTCCGAGACCACCGTTTCCGTCGTGGTGCTGCCCTCGGACGAGATGAAGGGCCGGATCATCGGCCGCGAGGGCCGCAACATCCGCGCCCTCGAAGCCGCCACGGGCGTCGACCTGATCGTCGACGACACGCCCGAGGCGGTCATTCTGTCGGGCTTCGACCCGTACCGCCGCGAGGTCGCCCGCGTGGCCCTTGAGCGTTTGATCGCCGACGGCCGCATCCACCCGGCACGGATCGAAGAGGTGGTCGAGAAGGTCCGGGCCGAAGTCGACGACCGCATTCGCCAGGACGGCGAGGCCGCGCTCCTCGAGCTCAACGTGCCCAACGTCCATCCCGAGCTGGTCAAGCTCCTGGGTCGCCTGCGCCACCGAACCTCCTACGGCCAGAACGTTCTCCAGCACTCGAAGGAAGTGGCCTTCCTGGCCGGCGTCATGGCCGCCGAGCTGCGGGCCAACGTCCCGGTGGCGCGCCGCGCGGGCCTCTTCCACGACATCGGCAAGGCCGTCGACCGGGAGATGGACGGCACCCACCTGGAGATCGGGATCGACCTGCTGAGGAAGTACGGAGAGAGCGAGGAGGTGGTCCACGCCATGGCCTGCCACCACGGCGACTACGACCCGGAGACCGTCGAGGCCGTCCTGGTCACCGCCTCGGACGCCCTCTCGGCCGCCCGCCCCGGCGCTCGTCGCGAGATCCTCGAAACCTACGTCAAGCGGCTCGAAGACCTCGAGAAGATCGCCTCGAGCTTCAAGGGCGTTCAGAAGACCTACGCCATCCAGGCCGGCCGCGAGATTCGCATCATCGTCGACTCGGCCAAGCTGTCCGACGACGAGTCGATCTGGCTGTCCAAGGACATCGCGCGCAAGGTGGAGGCCGAACTGACCTACCCCGGCCAGATCAAAGTGACCGTCATCCGCGAGACCCGGTCCATCGAGTTCGCCCGATGAAGGTGCTGTTCGTCGGAGACGTGATCGGCAACCCCGGGCGCCGCGCGGTCAGCCGCGCGCTGCCGGCCCTCGTCGAACGCCACCAGGCCGACTGGGTGATCGTCAACATCGAGAACGCCGCCGGCGGCTTCGGCGTCACCTCGGCGATCCTCGCGGAGCTCGACAACCTGCCGATCGACGTCTACAGCTCGGGCAACCACATTTGGGACAAGAAGGAGGTCGTCCAGCTCCTGAACGACCCGAAGCGGCGCGTGATCCGCCCCGCCAACTACCCCGAGGGGAACGCCGGAGTCGGCGTCCACGTGGGCCACACCCGCTCCGGACTTGCGGTGGCCACGATCAATCTCCAGGGGCGCGTCTTCATGGATCCGATCGACAACCCCTTCGTCAAGGCCGATCAGATCCTGAAAACCCTCAAGAAATCGGATCTCGACGAAGCGCGCGTGATCATCGTCGACTTTCACGCCGAGGCCACGAGCGAGAAGCAGGCCCTCGCCTTCTACCTCGACGGCCGGGTCAGCGCCGTCCTCGGCACCCACACCCACGTCCCCACCGCCGACGAACGCGTCCTCCCCGGCGGCACGGCGCTTCTGACCGACGTCGGCATGACCGGCCCCTACGAGTCGATCATCGGCTTCCGGCCGGACAAAGTCCTCCACCGCTTCCTCTACTCCACGCCCTCGAGCTTCGAAGTCGGCAAGGGCGACGTACGCCTCGCCGGCGCAGTGATGGACATCGACGAGGACACCGGCAAGACGAGGTCCATCGAGCGAATCCTGGAGAAGGTGGCGGGGGAGTAGGGGAGGAGGCAATGCCGCCGACCGGAGACGCCATCCACTTCACGCTGCGCCGGGCGCTTCTCGTCCTCGTGGCGGTGGGCCTCGTCGGGACGCTCGGCGAGCTGTTGCTGATTCCCCATCTGGAAGACAACTGGCAACTGGCGCCCCTGATCGTCTCCGGGGTGGCGCTCGTGGGAATCGGCGGGCACCTCTTGAAGCCGGGACCGGCGAGCGCCCGGGCCCTCTTCGGTGCCCTCGCCTTGCTCGCGGCCGCGGGCTTCGCCGGCCTGTGGCTCCACTACGACGCCAACGCCGAGTTCGAGCGAGAAATCTCGCCGGGATCGGGCGGGCTCGAGCTGTTCTGGCGAGCGGTCCACGGTGCCGCGCCACCGAGCCTCGCGCCCGGAGCCTTGATCGAATTCGCCCTGCTGGGCGGCCTCGCCCTGTGGCGGGACCCTGCCTTCAACGCTTCCCCTCCTGGAGGTTCCCCTTGAAGATCGTCACCCTGCTCCTACTCGCCGTCGTCGCCACCTCGCCCGTCGCGGCCCAGGTGGGCAAGAGCGACGGGGTCCTCGACCCCAACGTCGCGACCCGCGAGCAACTCGCCGCGCTGCAACACCTGGATGCCGCGAAAATTGACGCCCTGGTGGCCAAACGGCCGTTCCTCTCCATGGTTGAGCTCGACGCCCATCTGGCCGCGGCGCTCACCAAGGAACAACGGACGGAGATCTTCGCCAAGCTGTTCCTGGCCATCAACCTCGACACCGCCTCGCGCGAGGAGATCCTCCTCGTTCCCGGCATGGGCAACCGCATGGCCCACGAGTTCGAGGAGTATCGGCCCTACGGTTCCTTGGCCCGGTTCCGCAAGGAGATCGGCAAGTACGTCGACGAGAAGGAAGTCGCGCGCTTCGAGCATTACGTCTTCGTGCCGGTGAAGCTGAACACCGCGAGCGACGAGGACATCCTCTCGATTCCCGGTCTCGGCAAGCGCATGCTCCACGAGTTCAAGGAGTACCGGCCCTACAAGTCGATCGAGCAGTTCCGCCGGGAGATCGGCAAGTACGTCGACGAGAAGGAAGTGGCCCGGCTCGAGCGCTACGTGGTCGTGGACTGAGCCCTGGCGGCGGCTCCGTAGGGGCGCACGGCCGTGCGCCCCTACATTAGACTTCGGCCCCGTGCCCAAACGTACCGACCTCCGTTCCATCCTCGTCGTCGGCTCCGGCCCGATCGTCATCGGTCAGGCCTGCGAGTTCGACTACTCCGGCACTCAGGCCTGCCGCGCACTGCGCCGGGAGGGCTACCGCGTCGTTCTGGTGAACTCGAACCCGGCGACGATCATGACCGACCCGGACTTAGCCGACGCCACCTACATCGAGCCGCTCACGCCCGAGATCCTCCAGAAAATCGTCGAACGGGAGCGGCCGGACGCCCTGCTGCCGACCGTCGGCGGCCAGACCGGCATCAACCTGGCGATCGCGCTCGACGACCTGGGAGTGCTCGAGCGCAACGGCATCGAGGTGCTGGGCGCGTCCATCGCGGCGCTGAAGCTCGGCGAGGACCGTCTGTTGTTCAAGGCAGCCATGGAGGAGATCGGCCTGCGCGTGCCCAAGAGCGGCTACGCGGGCACGATCGAGGAGGCCCGAGGGATTGCCGCGGAGATCGGCTTTCCCACGATCGTGCGGCCGAGCTTCACCCTGGGCGGCGAGGGCGGCGGCGTGGCCTACAACAAGGACGAGCTCGAGGAGGTCGTCCGCGCGGCCCTCCAGGCGAGCCCCAACAGCCGCGTGCTGCTCGAGGAGTCGGTCTACGGTTGGAAGGAGTTCGAGCTCGAAGTCATGCGCGACGTGGCGGACAACGCCATCGTGGTCTGCTCGGTCGAGAACTTCGACGCCATGGGGGTACACACCGGCGACTCGATCACCGTGGCGCCCCAGCAGACGCTCTCCGACCGCGAATACCAGGCCATGCGCGACGACGCCTTCCGGGTGATCCGCCGGGTCGGCGTGGCCACCGGCGGTTCGAACATTCAGTTCGGGGTCCATCCCGAAACCGGCGAGCGGGTGGTGATCGAAATGAACCCGCGGGTCTCGCGCAGCTCGGCCCTCGCATCGAAAGCGACGGGATTCCCGATCGCCAAGATCGCGGCCCTCCTGGCCGTGGGCTACACCCTGGACGAGATTCCCAACGACATCACGGGCAAGACCTTCGCCGCCTTCGAGCCGACGCTCGACTACACGGTGGTCAAGATCCCCCGCTGGGCCTTCGAGAAGTTCCCGGCGGCACCGGCGCTGCTCGGCACTTCGATGAAGAGCGTCGGGGAAGTGATGGCGATCGGCTCGACCTTCGCCGAAGCCCTCCTGAAGGGACTGTCCGCGCTCGAGCTCGACGGCACGCTGCTCGACCGCGAGCGCCGCAATTCCGACCCGGTGCGCCTTGCTCGGCGCCTTTCGGAGCCCAACTGGGAGCGGCTGTTCTCGGTCTTCGCGGCGCTGCGCCAGGGCTTCACGGTGGAAGAGGTCAACCGGCTTTCCCACATCGACCCGTGGTTCCTGCGCGAGATCCTCGCGATCGTGGAGCTCGAGGCCGAGCTGGGCTGTTGGGACCTGGCGTCGGTACCCACCGCCCTGCTGCGGCGGGCCAAGGAGTCCGGGCTGTCGGACGTCGGCATCGCGCGGCTGGTGGGAACTTCGCCCGAGCGGCTGGCTCAGCACCGTCGCCAGCGCGGCGTGCGCCGAGTCTACAAGCGAGTCGACACCTGCGCCGCGGAGTTCCCGGCCACGACGCCCTATCTCTACTCGACCTTCGGGCTCGAGGACGAGGCCGAGCCGACCCAGCGGCGCAAGGTGATGATCCTGGGCTCGGGGCCGAACCGCATCGGCCAGGGCATCGAGTTCGACTACTGCTGCGTCCACGCCGCCATGGCGCTCGGCAAGGCCGGGCTCGAAACGATCATGGTCAACTGCAACCCGGAGACGGTGTCGACCGATTACGACACCTCGGACCGGCTGTATTTCGAACCCCTGACGCCAGAGCACGTGCTGGCGATCATCGACCGCGAGAAGCCGGACGGGGTGATCGTGCAGCTCGGCGGGCAGACTCCGCTCAAGCTCGCCAAGCCCCTGGCGGCGGCCGGCGTGCCGATCTGGGGCACTTCGCCGCAGTCGATCGACCTCGCGGAGGATCGCCAGCGGTTCGGTGCGTTGCTGGCCGAGGAAGGCATCCTCCAGCCCGAGGGCGGCACGGCGATGTCGGTGGCGGAAGGCATCGAGGTCGCGCGCCGCATCGGCTATCCGGTTCTCGTGCGGCCGAGCTACGTCCTCGGTGGCCGGGCCATGGCGATCTGCTACGACGAGTCGACCGTGGCCGGCTACCTGCGGGAGGCTGCGGCGGTCTCCCCGGGGCAGCCGGTGTTGTTGGATCGCTTCTTGGACGGCGCCACCGAGGTCGATGTGGATCTGCTCTGCGATGGCCGCCGAGCGGTGGTGGCCGGGGTGATGCGCCACGTGGAGGAGGCGGGAGTGCACTCGGGGGACTCGGTGGCGGTGCTGCCGCCCCTCGCCTTCGGCCTCGATCGCGGGGTCACCGCCGAGCGGATCGACGAAATGCGCGACATCGCCCGGCGCCTGGCCCTGCGCCTCGGCGTGGTGGGGCTCATGAACGTGCAGTTCGCACTGCACGAGGGCCGCGTTTACGTGCTCGAGGCCAATCCGCGGGCCTCGCGCACCGTGCCGTTCATCGCCAAGGCGGTGGGTGTCCCGTTGGCCGGTCTGGCTGCCCGGGTGATGGCGGGGGAGAGTCTCGAGGACGTGGGGTTCACCGACGAACCGGCGGTGCCCGGCGTCTTCGTCAAGGCGCCGGTGTTTCCGTTCCGCCGCTTCCCGGGGGTCGATCCGGTGCTCGGTCCCGAAATGAAATCGACCGGCGAGGTGATGGGCGCGAGCCCCCGCTTCGGCCACGCCTTCGCCAAGGCCTGGATCGCCGCGGGTCACCGCCTGCCCCTCTCGGGCCGCGCCTTCGTGTCGGTGGCGGACCGCGACAAGGAGGCCCTGGTGCCGGTCGCGCGGGCCTTTGCCGAGCAAGGCTTCGAGCTGCTGGCCACCCGCGGCACAGCGGAGGGCCTGCGGAGCGCCGGCCTCGAGGTGCGCCAGGTCCTGAAAGTCCACGAGGGCCGCCCCCACGTGCTCGATCTCCTGATCGACGGCCAGGTCGACCTCGTGGTCAACACGCCCATCGGCAAGGAGAGCCACGAGGACGACGCACAAATTCGCCGCACCGCGCTCAAGTTCGGCATCCCCTGCATCACCACCCTCTCCGGCGCCCGCGCCGCCGCCGAAGGCATCGCCGCGGTCAAGGCCGGAGAGCTGGAAGTGATGAGCCTGCAGGAGATCTACGGGCGGGGGGCGGCTCAGTCCTCTCCGGCTTCGATGAGGACTCGGTGAAGCAAGTCCGGGTGGATTCGGAAGCAGGAATGGTCCCGCAGGTCGGTCAGTAGAGGCCGAAGGGCTGGCACCAGGCCTTTTCTCTTTGCGAGCTGCAGGATGCCGAGAACGCCCACCGGCTTCGCTCTCGAAGGTTCGCGAGGTCCCGCTCGAACTCCTCGACATCGTAGTTGACGTACAAGTCTTCTTCCGCGAAGAGCTTGCGGAACTCCAGGTGACTCAGGCCGGCGATCCGAGCTGCTTGGCCGGTGGTCAGCTGTCCCGCGCGGTAGGACTCGACCGCCAACCGCCGACGGATCTCGGGCGTGGGATTTCGACTCGCAAGCAGAGTTTCGAGGAACACCATCGGCTCCCACTCCACCAGGAGACTCGCCTGCTCGAGGGTCAACTTACCGGAGGTGTAGAAACCCAGTGCCAACTCTAGAAGGACGTCGGCTTTCGTCAGCCCCAAAGCTTCGAGATTGGGGGTGGTGATCGTGAGCGTCATGGCTGCATTCTGGCACGGGGAGACCCGGGTCGCACCCGCCTCGCGTGTCTGCCCATTTTGCGGGATGCCGCCGCTCGCGGTGGCCGAGCGGCGGTGTTACTACAGGGTCCGATTTCACACCGGGCAGATTCGACCGTAGGGCGGCGGGCACCAAGTCGCGATGCCGTCGCAGAGCACGTAGCACTTGGGCACTACGAAGCACTCGTCGTTGAAGGACTGGCACGACACGGCGGGGCCGCTGTTGCAGGACGTGGTGGCCACGCACGGACACGCAGGGCAGTTCGTGATCGCGCCGGTACCGAGATCCTGAACGTACCCGGCCTGCGTCGGGCAGGCGGCGTCGACGGCCGAGCAGCTGGACGCGCTGACGCTGACGGTGGAGCCGTCCGCACAGTGGGCCGTGCAGGTGGCGAGCAGCTGGTCGCCACCCTTGGCGACGCGGATGACGGGCTCCGGGGCGGTTCCGGTGGCGGCCAGTCGAGCGAAGAAATCCTCGATGGGGGCGCTGTCCGCGCCCGCCGTGACTGGGGTCAGGACGAGGGCGAGAACTGCCAAGCCGATACGGTAGTGAGTTCGCATGCTGTCTCTCCTGAAGTTTGGTGTGTCCACAACTAGAGTGCCGGAAGTCCGCCGATCGAGACAGGGGGTGGCTCCGGGTTCTCCGCTACCTTTCCCCCGTCAACTCCGGAGGGACTCCATGGCCGACTTCCGTATCGAGAAAGACAGCCTCGGGCCGGTGGAAGTGCCGGCGGGGGCTTACTTCGGCGCCCAGACCGAGCGGGCACGGCAGAACTTCCCGGTCTCGGGGCGGCGCGGTCAAGGCCGGGGAGCTGAAGGTGATGAGCCTGCAGGAGATCTACGGGCGGGGAACCCGGCCGAGCCAGTAGCCAGGGCGACGGTGCTGGTGCATCGCAGCATAGATCCGGAGCGTGTCCCCTTCGATTCGAAAGAGCAGGCTGTAGGGAAAGCGGGCGAGCAGCTTGGCTCGAGTGCCGCGCTGCATCACTGGATATGCTTCGGGCTGCCTTGAGATCTGATCAAAGGCGGCCTGAATCTCACCGACGAAATCTCTACCCAGGCCAGTCCGACGGGAATCGTAAAAGGCTGCGGCTTCCTCGATTTCGGCGTCCGCCAATGGGTGGATGATCAGCCGCTTCATCCGAAACGAGCCCGAAGTCGGTGAAGGACTTGCTCGGCGGGAATCATCTCGACTTCACCCCGCTCGACCTCCGTGTGGCGACGCTCGACTTCCGCCAGCCACAGCCGCTCGAGCTCTTCCGGTGGCGTTGCATCGAGGCTGTCGATGAGCACACGGGCGAGAGTGGACCGATCGTCGATATCGAGCTCGAGGGCCTGGTTCTGGACCTCTTGGAGCCTGGATGACATAGGAACTGTTCCTCCTCCGGCCACGGACGAGCCATTGTACAGAATTGCAGCCGCTAGCCGGGTTCGCTTCTCCGCTACCATTCCCCCACCAACTCTGGAGGGACTCCATGACCGACTTCCGTATCGAAAAAGACAGCCTCGGGCCGGTGGAAGTGCCGGCGGGGGCTTATTACGGCGCCCAGACCGAGCGGGCGCGACAGAACTTTCCGGTCTCGGGGCTGCGTTTCCCACGCCGGTTTCTCGAAGCCCTGGGGCGGATCAAGCGCGAGGCCGCGGTGGTCAATCGCGAGATGGGGATCGTCGAGCCGAAGATCTCCGAGGCGATCGTGGCGGCGGCCAGCGAGGTGGTCGACGGGCGACGGGACGGCGACTTCCCCCTCGACATCTTCCAGACCGGCTCCGGCACCTCGACCAACATGAACGCCAACGAGGTGATCTCGAACCGGGCCATCGAGCTTCTCGGCGGGGTGATCGGATCGAAATCGCCGGTGCATCCGAACGACCACGTCAACGCCGGCCAGAGCTCCAACGACGTCATTCCCACTGCCATTCACGTCTCGGCCTACGGCGCCCTCGCCGAGGATCTCGAGCCGGCCCTGCACCGGCTCCACCAAGCTCTGTCGGCGAAGGCCGCGGAATTCGACGATGTCGTCAAGATCGGCCGCACCCATCTCATGGATGCGGTGCCGATCCGGCTGGGCCAGGAGTTTTCGGGCTACGCCCAGCAGGTAGCCAACGGACTGGCGCGGCTCGAATCGGCAAAGCCTCGCCTGGCCGAGCTGGCTCTCGGCGGCACCGCCGTCGGGACTGGGCTGAACGCCCCCGAGGGCTTCGCCGACCGGGTCATCGTCCGGCTCGCCGAGACCACCGGCCACCCGTTCCGCCCGGCCCCCAACCGGTTCGAAGCCCTGGCCGCCAAGGACGCCGCGGTCGAGACCTCGGGAGCCCTCAAGACCCTGGCCGTGTCGTTGACCAAGATCGCCAACGATCTGCGTTGGCTTGGGTCGGGGCCACGCTGCGGGATCGGCGAGATCAACCTGCCGAGCCTCCAGCCCGGCAGCTCGATCATGCCCGGAAAGGTCAACCCGGTCATTCCGGAGATGATGCTGATGGTCTCCGCCCAGGTGATCGGCAACGACGCCACCATCACCGCCGGCGGCCTGGCGGGCAACTTCGACCTGAACGTCATGATGCCGGTGATCGCCTACAACCTGCTGCAATCGATCGAGATCCTCGCCAACGCCTCGCGCTTGATGGCGGAGCGGTGCGTCGACGGGCTCGAGGCCAACCGCGGCCGGTGCGCGGATCTGGTCGAATGGTCCTTGGCGATGGTGACGTCGCTGGCGCCGAAGATCGGTTACGACGCAGCGGCTGCGGTGGCCAAGGAAGCCTATGCCCAGAGTCGAACGGTGCGCGATGTGATGCGGGAGAAGGCACTGCTCTCTGAGGCCGAGCTCGAAGAGGCTCTCGACCCGCGCGCACAGACCAAAGGCGGCCTGCACGCGGGAGCAGGTAGCGGAGGATGAATCGAAACTGAACGGGAGCGGCGACCGGAACGAAACGGGTCGCCGCTCTCACGGTCAGGAGCCGAAGCTCACTTGGTGGTGGTCGTGTCGCCCTTGGGAGGGTTGTTGGTGCCAGTGTTGCCCGAGTCGTTCGGCATGGTCAGTCTCCTGTAGTCGGAATCGAGCGACCGGACTGCTCAGGGCCGCTCCACGGTCAAAGGGAAGGTCGCGATGGTGGTCGATCCGGAACGGACCACCACGTCATAGCGACCTTCCACGAGGCTTTGTCGGGGCAGCTCGAAACTCCCAATGACACCCAACGAGCTCCGCTCCACGGAGAGGTCGGCCTCGGTCCAGATCACCACACTCTCCCGTTCGACGGTCGCCGTCCAGGGCCCGGAGCTCCCGTTCGCCGGCAGGTCGAGCTCGATCAGGACGTGAGTCTTGGCAGCGTCGAGCACCAGGCTCGAGGCACCTCCGCCGGAGCGCGTGGTGGCGGTCAGGCTCAGGGTCACGGGATGGAAATTCCCCTGGCGGGCAATCCGCGACTCGAGCTCGGTGGCGCGCTGCTGACTGCGAGCGAAATCGGCGCGGAGGCGAGCCTCCGAGTCGACGGCTCGGCGGCCCTCTTCGAGCGCCCGGGCGAGCTCGGTCTGGGCTTTCTGGCTCACCTGCTCGAGGGTCGAGACTCGCTCCTCGAAACCGGCGGCGGCCTCGAGGTCCTGGCGCAGATCGACGTTCTGGGAACCGAGCCACACGGCCCCGATGCTGGCCAGGGCCGCGGCGGCCCAGGCCGGTCGAGCGGCCGGTGCGAACATTCCGGCCAGCAGCGACGCCAGCCAGCTCTTGCGGATGCGCGGAGCCGTCCGGGCGAACTCGATCAGTGACTGGGCGAAGGTCAGGTTCCCGCGCAAGCGAGGCGAGCCTTCGAGGCGCGTCGCCAAGGCGGAGCGATCGTCGTCGTCGAGCTCGCCACGGGCGTAGCGCTCGAGCAGCTCGAACTCCGCCGCCTCGGCGGACTCGAAGGTGCCGGCGTCTTCGAGCAGACGCAGCTCGACCGCCTCGGTTTCCTCCGGAGAGGTCCGGCCGAGCAGATAGCGATCGAGAAGTGCGTCGTGGTGGTTCATCTCGGATTCCAGGAAGAGGTTGGCCGCGGGCTGCGACCCTGTTCCCTCATGTCCAGTGTGGCGCTCCGTCTCGTTCCATTTCGCCGTTGCAGGATTTTCATCCTTGAGTTCCTAGCTTCAATGCGATCCTAGTCGCGAAGCGATACAGCCCTCGAGCCGGGTGCGCAGCCGGTGAACGCGAATTCTCAAGGCGTTGAGCTCGATTCCGAGTCGCTCGGCGATCTGCTTGCGACCGTCGATTCGACCCCGCCGTTCCCCTTGGTGGTAGTCGAGAACCAGGCGGCGCTGCACGTCGCCCAAGGATTCGAGGCAGGCGCGCAGGGCGTCGAGGCGCTCGTCGGGGTCGAAATCCGGCAAGTCCGGCTCGGTGATCGGCTCCGGGGCCTCTTCGGACGGTACGGTCCGTCGCGCTTCCCGGAGGGACTCCTTGAACACCAGGTGGGCTACGCCACAGACATAGCGGAACGGATCCTCGGCGCGAATCTCGATGCCGTCGCCCAGCCGGCGGGCAACCCTAGCCAGGGTTTCGTCCGCCAGGTCCTCGGGGAACCGGGCGCCGCGCCACTCGAACAGCCGCAGCAGGCGCGCCCGCAGCTCGCCGAACCGGCGCTCACCGCTGGCTGGGCCGGTTCCTCCGGCGCCGAGCAGGGCGAGCAGGCGGTCGTAAGCGTCGCTCGACAGCGGTCGGTCGTTCGGCGTGCGGTCGGCCACCGGTTCCTTTACCTCCACTCTCCCTGTAAGACGAAGCCGGCCCAATAGTATGGGAATTCACGTCCCTCTTCCCGCAGCATCTCGGTCTGGGCCACGCGCAGAGCGTCGCTCGGTGCCAGGCCTTCCTTGAAGAGAGCCCGATAGAAGCGGTCCATGAGGCGAGTGGTCGCCTCGTCCTGCACCTGCCAGAGGCTCGACAGCACCCGCTCGGCGCCGGCGTAGAGGAAGCCGCGGGTGAGGCCGAGCAGCCCCTCGCCGCGGACGTTCTTGCCGAGCGCCGTGTCGCAGGCCGAGAGCACCACCAGGTCGGCCCGAAGCGACAGGCCATAGATGTCGGTCAGGGTGAGGTCGCCATCGATCGGGCGCCCTTGGGCGTCGCGATCGGAAAGCATCAGCTTCGAGAAGTTGGGGACCTCGGCGTCGATCTTGCCGTGGACGGCGAAGTGAAGGCACCGGAAATCCGACAGCTCGGTCGCCAGGAGCGAGTCGCGGTTCGCGTCCAGGCCGACCCTCAGCAGCGTCGAGCCCTCGGCGGAGGCTCGAATGCGCTCGGCCTCTTCGCGCGAGAAGGTGAGCCGCGGCAGCTCGCCGTAGGCCGGGTCGGCGAAGATCGCCAGCTGCCGGCTCGGCCGGACTCTGCCTGCGTCCCGCAACCGGCGTTGGACGGCGAGCACCGAGGCCGAGGGCAGTCGGGTGACCGTGTGGTGCTGGATCACCGAGCCGCCGTGCTGGGGATCGATGAGGGCGCTGAACGGGATGTACTCGAGGGCACCGTCGGCCACGATGGCGAGCCGCTTTCTGCCCAATAGCGCCCCGGGTTGGCCGAGCAGCTGGCGACCGAGGTCGCGGGCGAGCTGCTCGAAATCCCGCTGCAAGCCTTTGCGGTGCTGGCTCAACGCAACTCCCTGGGGAGCCTGGCTCCAGCGGGTCAGGGCATCGTGAAGCCGCCGAGCCTGGTCCTCGAGCTCGGCTCGGGCCGAGAGGGTGAACGCGGTCACCTGATTCCGGCTCACCACCCACAGGTAACTGCGATCCTCCCCCAGCAGGTACTCGAGCAGGACCGTGTCATCGTCGAGAAGCGCCTGGATCTCTTCGACGCTGGCGGGCTCGGCGCGGATCAGGGCGTCGTACCCGGGGTCGCTGATGCGGATCTGCTCGTCGATGCGCTGGAGCCGCGATCCGAGCTCGGCGAGCTGGTTCTGCCAGCGGCCGAGAACGTCGTTCCCGGGCTTGGCCGCGGCGAGCAGCGTCGAGCGCTCGAGGTCGAGCCCGCGCAGAGCCCGCCGAATCGACTCGCGTTCCAGGAGAATCGCCGGGGGCACATCCCGGGCGGTCGTGCGCCCCTGGGCGACCAGGTCGAGGAGGCTCTGGCCCCGCGACCGCTCGCTCGCCGAGAGGGCCTTGGCAACGTAACCGCCGCCTGGATCGAGCAGGTGCCGCTCCATCAGCAGGTCGACGTAGTACTCCTGGACATCCCGGGGCCGGGCGCTGGCGAAGGAGGCCTGGGCCTCGGAGTGGCCCACTCGGGCGCGCAGCGACTGATAGCTCTCGAGTGCCTGCTCGACCCGCTCCTGGGCGGCGGCGAGGTTGCCCTGCTCCCGTTCGATCCGCGCCAGCCAGAAGTGATCCAGGGCGATGTCGATCAGCGAGCCGATCTGCTGGTTGAGCCGAAGGGCACTCTCGAGCGAGGCCTTGGCCTCGGGGAACCGGCGCAGGCGTCGGTCGGCTTCGCCGAGGAACTCGAAGCGCCGCGCGAGGGCCGCGGGTTGGGCCGTGGGCTGGCGGGCGTAGTCCGCCAAGGCGGGCTCCAGGTAGCTGCGGGCCAGGCGCACCGCCGCGAGGTCGGTTCCGGCCTGGGCGAGCAGCACCTCGCCCATGAAGCCACGAGAGATGGCGTTGTCGGAGGGCGACCGGCGGGTCAGATCGATGGCTTCGTTGGCCGACCGGAAGGCCTCTGGCCAGCGGCCCTCGTGGGCGTAGGCCCAGGCGAGGACCCGCGAGAGATTGGCTCGGGCCTCCATCTTGGCGGAGCCGGGGAGGATCGAGCGCGCGCGCTCGTAGGAGGCCAGCATCTGAGGGATCTCGCCCAGGCGTTGGCTGGTGTTGCCGAGGTTGATCAGCGAATTCGCGCAATCCTGGGCCGTTTGCGGCTGAAGACGGATCATCTCGAAGGCCGCCAGGGCTCGAATCATGGCGTCGCGGGCCCGCTGATACTCGCCCAGATCGTCATAGAGGATACCGATGCCGTTCAAGGTTCGCGCTCGCTCGTGGAGGGTCGGCGCGAGCGGCAGGACCGACTCGAAGCTGGTCACGGCGGCATCGAGCTGGAACCGGGCCCGCTCGACCATGCCTCGCCAGAAGCCGATGCGATGGTCGAGGGCCGGGTCCCCGACATCGCGGGCAAGGGCCTTCGCCGTCTCGAGGTGATCGCGAGCTTCGGCGACCTGTTTGAGATGGTCGAGGAGGTTGCGCGCCCAGCTGACCCGAATCTCCGCGAGGAGTGCCGGATCCTCGAGCGGAGCCGCGACCTCGATGGCGGCCTCGAACTCCCGTCGGGTCCGTTCCGAGTCTCCCCGGTTCGCGGCCGCGATCCCGAGAAAGCGGTGGGCTTCGGCCGCTCCCGCCCGATCACCCGCGGCGAGCAGCAAGGTCAGGGCACCTTGAAAGTGGGGCACGGCGGGCGCCCAGTCCGGCTCTACCCAGCCCAGTCCCAAAGTGGCCCAGCCCAGCAGGCGCGGATCGTCGAGATGGCGGGCCAGTGCGAGGGCTCGATGGAAATCGTCGTCCGCTACCGGTTCGTGACCGTGGCGGAACCAGTGGATGCCACTTAGGATGGTCCGGGCCACGTCGGCCCGGACCGCATCCTCGAATTGCGCGGGCCGCCGAGGAGGGATGGTCAAGGTGATCGACTCGCGACTCGCGGGGTTCCTGGCCTGCACTTGGAGCAGGTAGGTGCCGGTCCACTCGGCGACCGTCTCGAGCAGTTGCCGGCCGGCGACCGTGCGGAGCTCGCCCCGCGCTTCTGGGAGGACCGAGCTCTCGGGACCGAGGTCCTCCCGGAGGCCGCAGGGCGGTTCCTCGCCGGGAAGAAAGAGCAGCAGCTCGACGGCGCCCGGCGGGCGGTCGGCGGAAACCTCGATGATCTGGCCGGCCTCGGCGAAGATCGGCACCCGGTGAACGCTGGTCTGCTCGAAGGAGACCACGGCCACGCTGCTCTCGACTGGAGTCCGCGGCTCCTGAGCGTGGACGAGCGCGCCGCTCACGGCCAGCCACAGACCGACGCCGCATCGGCACAGCTCGAATACGGTCCAGGGTCGGCCACCCCGCGGCAAAACCTCAGCGACGACTGCCATCCTCAGAAAAGCCCCGATCAGACCTGCGGCGGCGTGGCACCTCGCGCCCGAACTCTCCGCACTCGGCTCGGCCCCCGATCCGCCGAACGGAGGAACCGACCCGAACACGAACCCTGAGCTCCGACCGACCGATTCTATCCTCGGGTCGGGAGCCGAGGGCGGGGAGCAAGCGGAGTGGAGGGAGGAGATACTCTACGGCCGGAGGATCTCACCCTTGGAAACCCTCGACCGCTTCGCTCTGATCGCCGATGTCCATGGCAATTCCTGGGCTCTCGACGCCGTGCTCGAAGATCTGGACCGCCTCGACGTCGAAACCGTCCTCGATTGCGGCGACAGCGTCTTCGGGCCCCTGGACCCCCATGGCGTGCTCGAGCGCTTTCGCGCCCGCGGCATCCGGTCGCTCACCGGCAACCAGGACCGCGAGATGGTCGCCCCGTCGCCGGGCACCGAGAGCGGCGAGAGCTGGCGCCATACCGCGGCGGCCCTCGCGGAGGAAGACTGGACGTTTCTCCGCGAGCTACCCAAGACCCGCCGGTTCGGGGATGTTCTCCTGTGTCACGGAACGCCGAGCTCGGACCTGGTCTACCTGCCCGAGACGATCGAGCACGGTCGGCTGCGGGAGGCCACCGATGCCGAGCTCGGCGAGCGCCTCGCGGGCGCCGAGGCGAGTCTCATCGGCTGCGGCCACACCCACTTTCCCCGTGTCGTTCTGCTCGCCGACGGGCGTACGGTGGTCAACCCGGGCAGCGTCGGCCTCGCGGCCTACGAAGGCGAGGGCGTGCCCCACGTGATGTCCTGCGGCAGCCCCCACGCGCGCTACGCGATCCTCGAACGCACCCCGAACGGGTGGCACGTCGAACACCGGGCCGTGCCCTACGACTGGCACGCCCCGGCGGACCTCGCCGCCCGCTCCGGGCGCCACGAGTGGGAGCGGTGGCTGCGCTGGGGGCGGGTCTAGGGACCGGCCGTCACGGCCCGTCGGCGCGCACGAAACCGTCGAAGTCCGCCGGCACGGGCGCTTCGATCTCGATTCGCTGGCCGGTCTTCGGGTGGGGCAGGGCGAGGCGCCAGGCGTGGAGGAGCGGGCGGGGGGCGTCGGTGCGACTGCCGTAGAGGCGGTCGCCGCGGACCGGGTGGCCGAGGTGGGCCAGGTGGACGCGGACCTGGTGGGTGCGCCCGGAGCGCAGCCGGCACTCGAGGAGTGCCCAGCCGTCGCCGCGGTGGCGAACCTGAATCTCGGTCGCCGCCGGTTTGCCGTCGGCCGACACCTGGAAGCGCCAGGTGGCCGACGGGTCGCGGCCGATGGGGGCGTCGATCGTGGCCGGGTCGAGTTCCGGCACGCCGTCCACCACCGCCAGGTAGATCCGCTCGGCGGCGCCCCGGCGCCAGGTGTCGCTGAGCGGCTTCAGGGCCTCGGGGGACCGGGCGAAGAGGAGCACGCCGCTGGTCGTGCGGTCGATGCGGTGAATCAGGCGCAAGAACGGCGGCCGGCCCTCGCGGTGGGCCAGGGCGAGCAGCACCTGCTCGCCGAAGGCCAGCTCGCCGGGAGCGCGGATTTCGGCCGGCTGAGAGAGCACCCCCGCGGGCTTGTCCGCGGCGAGGATCATGCGGTCCTCGAACAGGATCGAGATCGCGGGCGGCGGCACCGGCACGGCGCCCGGAACCTCGGCCAAAAGGTCGATCACGTCGCCCAGGTCCACCGCTCGCGACTGGCTGCGGGTGACCTTCCCGTTCAGGGCCACCTGGCCGGCGGCGAGGACCTCACGGGCGCGGCGGCGGGAGAGGGTGGTGACGGCCGCCAAGGCCTGATCGAGCCGCAGGCCCCGTTCGAGCGGACCCACCACGAAGCGTCGCGGCCGGGTCATCGACCGCCCGCGCGCACCAGGCGAACCAGATCCCGATCGAGCTGCCGGACCTGGGCGAGATCCAGGCCATCGTAGTAACCGCGGATGCGGCCGAGGCCGTCGACCAGCACGAAGCGGTTCGAGTGGCCAATGGGGTTGGCCGGGTCGCCGGTAGCCGGCTCGAGGGCCAGGCGGAAGCCATCGCTAACGAGCCCGTGGATCGCGTCGGGCTCGCCGGTCAGGAACCACCAGGTCGTGGGCGCCCCGAATTTCGTGGCGAACGCGGCGAGCGCCGCGGGAGTGTCGTGCTCCGGGTCGACGCTGATCGACACTCGCCGGAACTCCTCGCCCTCGCGCAGGTCACCGCCGATCTTGGCCATCCGGGTGGTCAGGGTCGGGCAAGCCAACTTGCACCGGGTGAACACGAAGTCGACCACGAAGGGCCGGCCGAGAAGATCGTCGAGGCTGGCTTGGGCGCCGCTTCTCTCGGTGAGCTCGAAGATCGGGACGATGCCCAGGAGCGGGAGCTCCTCGGGCCGGGACCGGCGGTCGAGCAATCCGTGACCGATGGTGGCCAGGAGCGCCAGGGTGAACAGCAGCCACAGGCCGTTGCGCAGGAGATCCCGGCGGCTCATCGGGCCTTCCTGCCGTCCCGCTGGACCACCGCGAGCGCGAGGGCGAAGGCGGCCAGCGTTGCCGCGGCCACGACCGCAAACGCGGTTCCGGTGGCCGGGAGCGCCGGACCGCCCGCCCCGAACGCGGTGCGCAGCAGAGCCACGCCGTAGGTCAGCGGATTCACGGCCATCACGGCGCCCAGCCAGCCGGTCTCCGGGGCCGGAAAGAACGCCCCCGAAAGCAGCCATAGGGGGACCAGGAACAGGTTCATGACGGCATGGAACCCTTGCACGGAGTCCACCGTCCACGCGCCGACGAAACCCACCGAGGTGAGCAGCAGGGCGAGGAGCGCCATGGCCCCCGCCGCGGCGAGGAGCAGACCTGGCGAGAGGCTTATGCCCGCGAGCGGCGCCAGGGGCAGGAACAACGCGCCCTGGAGCCAGGCCAGGGTGGCCCCGCCCAGCACCTTGCCGGCCACGATGGCCGCCCGCGGCACCGGGGCCACCAGTACGCCCTGGAGGAAACCGGTGTGCCGGTCCTCGATGATCGAAATGGTCGAGAAGATCGCCGCGAACAGCAGCACCAACGCCAAGGTACCCGGGTAGAAGTACTCGAGGTAGCCGACCCCCGGCGCCTGGCTCGACTGGAAGGTCGGGGTCAGACCGCTGCCGATCAGAACCCAGAACAGGATCGGCGAGACGACCGCCCCGGCGATCCGGCTCGGCTGCCTCAGGAAGCGGACCACCTCGCGCTGGGCGAGGGTCGCGGTGGCGAGGAGAAAGCCCGTCACGCGGCCGCCTCCGGGCCGTACAGGCGCCGGCCGGTGCGATGAAGAAAAACGTCCTCGAGGCTCGGTCGCGCCACCGTGAGCGCGTCGATCCGGCCGGGGAAGGCCTCGGCTAGTCGCGGCACCAGCTCGTGGGCGCGGGCGTGCTCGAAGCGGACGGTGGTGCCGTCGATCGCCGGCTTTACCCCCGGGAACCGCGCCGCCAGCTCTGCCGCCAGGCCCGCGGCGTCTGCGGTGGCGAGCGAAACCACGTCGCCGCCGATCTCTCCGACCAGCTCCCGCGGCGAGCCGAGGGCCACCAGGTGCCCGCGGTCGAGGAGCGCGATGCGGTGACAGTCCTCGGCTTCGTCGATGAAGTGGGTGGTGAGGAGCACCGTCACGCCGCCCTTCGCCGCCAGCTCCCGGAGTGTCCGACGCAGCTCGTGGCGGGCGCCGGGATCGAGGCCGGTGGAGGGCTCGTCGAGCAGCAGCACCCGCGGCCGGTGGAGCAGCGACTTGGCGATCTCGACCCGCCGCCGCAGGCCGCCGGACAGGGTCTTGGCCCGTTCGTCGCGACGGTCGCCGAGCTCGAAACGGGCCAGGCCCTCGTCGATCCGGCGCCGCAGCAGGCGCCCCGAGAGTCCGTGGAGGTGGCCCTGGTGCCGCAGGTTCTCGGTCACGGTCAGCTCGAGGTCCAAAGACGGCGACTGGAACACCACTCCCAGCTCCCGGCGCACCGCGGCGGGTTCCCGCGCGAGGTCGTGGCCGAGGAGCGTCACCCGGCCCGCGGTCGGTCGAAAGCGAGTGGCGAGCAGGTGAAACAGCGTCGACTTGCCGCCGCCGTTCGGCCCCAGAAAGCCGAAGAGCTCGCCCGCATCGATCGAGAAGGTCAGGTCGTCGAGCGCCCGGCGGCCGGCCGGGTAGGTGAAGCCGAGGCCCAGGGCGGCGACCGCTTCCATCGGCTGCTCAGGCGACCAGCCGGTCGATCAGCATCACGACCAGGAGGGCCGGCAGGTAGAGCACCGAGGTCAGCAGCAACCGGCGGGCGCTCTTCCTCTCCGGGTCGACGCCGAAAGCGATGCTGGCGGCAAGGTAGGCGAGGCCGAGCACGAAGGCGCCGACGGCGTAGACGCCACCGGTCAGGCCGAGGGCCGAGGGCAGGAGCGAGAGCGGTACCAGCGCCGCGGCCCACAGCACCGCCTGGCGGGCCGTGGCGCCTCCCGCGGGTCGCACCACGGGCAACATGGGGTAGCCGCCCTGGGCGTAGTCGGCCCGGTACATCCAGGCGATGGCCAGGAAGTGCGGCAGCTGCCATACGAAGAGGATGCCGAACATCGCCCAGGCGCCCGGGGCGAGGTCGTTGGCGTAACCCGCCCAGCCCATCAGCGGCGGCACCGCGCCGGGTGCCGCGCCCACGATCGTGGCCAGCGAGCTGACCCGCTTCAGGGGCGTGTAGACGAACAGGTAGCCGGCCAGGGTGGAGGCGCCGAGCAACGCGGTCAGCGGGTTGACCAGGAAGTCGAGGTAAGCGAGACCGAGCAGGCCGAGCAGGACCCCAAAGGCCAGCGCCAGCTCGGGATCGAGCCGCCGGGCCGGCAGCGGCCGGCGCGACGTCCGCGCCATCCGCCCGTCCAGATCGCGCTCGATCACCTGATTGAGCGCCGAGCCGCTGGCCGCCACCATGCCGGTCCCGAACAGCGTGTGGAAGAGCAACCCGAGCGGCAACCGGTTCTCGCCGCCGCTCGCGTTGTCCGCGAGCAGGAACCCCACCGCCGCGGTCACCACCACCATGAGCGTGATCCGCGGCTTGGTCAGCTCGACCAGATCGGCGAACCGGGGAAAAGGCAACGGAGGCAACTGGGTTTCGACGTTCATCGGCGCTGTTCGGGGGTCTGGACCCGCGGCGGGGACCGTGGGGGGAGTGTAACCCAAGGCCGTCAGAGCGAGGGCGCGAACGCTCGTTCGAGACGGCCGAGCACGAAGTCGGCGGCGAGGGCGAGGAGCGCCGCGGGAATGGCTCCGGAGAGGATCAGCCGGGTGTCGTTCAGTTGGAGGCCGGTGACGATCGGGTCACCGAGGCCGCCGGCGCCCACGAAGGCCGCCAGGGTGGCTACGCCGATCGCGATCACCGTCGAGGTACGGAGGCCGGCGAGGATGGTGCGGAGGGCGAGCGGGAACTCGATCCGCAGCAACACTTGGTGGTCGTAGAGTCCCATGCCGCGGGCGGCGTCGACGAGCTCGGGATCGACCTCGCGGATTCCAGTGTAGGTGTTGCGCACGATGGGCAGGAGCGCGTAGAGGAACAGCGCGGCGATGGCCGCCGGTGCGCCGAGGCCGAGAACGGGGATCAGGAAGGCCAGCAGCGCCAGGCTGGGGATGGTCTGGAGGATGCCCGTGGCGCCCAGGACGATTCCAGCCACCCGGGTCGAGCGAGTCAGGACGATGCCGAGGGGGATGCCGAGGAGCGCGGCCAGCAACACTCCGGCGCCGGTCAGGAGCAGGTGGCGCGACGTGAGGGCGGCGGTGGCCCCCAGCCGGGCGCGCAGGAAGGGCAGGAGCGGGCCGGTGCGGCGAGCGCTCGGTGCTGTCTCGACCTTCTCTACGAGCCCCTCCTCGACCAGGAGCTCGCGGGCGACGTCGGCGAAGGCCACACCCCCGGTTTCGACCCGGTCGTTGAGCTCCTGCATCCGCGGCGCGGACAGCCGGAACGCGAGCGCGTCGAGGATGCCCGAAAGCTCGGGGTGGCGCGCCAGGGTCTCGGCCCGCACGACCGGTGCGCAGTCGTAGGGCGGGAAGTAGTGGCGGTCGTCCTCGAGCACCCGCACCGGGAAGCGGCGCAGCTTGGCGTCGGTGGTGTAGGCGTCGGTAAGGTCGACGAGACCGCTCGCGATCGCCTCGTAGGCCAGACCGTGCTCCATGCCGCGCACCTCGGCGAAGCGCAGGTCATAGGCGTGCGCGAGCCCCGGCCAGCCGTCGGCCCGGTCGAGGAACTCGTGGGAAAGGCCGGCCCTGAGCTCGGGGTGGTCCCGCAGTTGGGACAGCCTCGTGATGTCGAAGCGCTCCGCGACCTCCTCGCGCAGGGCCAGGGCGTAGGAGTTCGAAAAGCCGAAGGGCAGGCGCAGTACCAGATCGTGCTCGCGCCGAAACGCCTCGGCCACGCTCAGGTAGGCCTCCAAAGGGTCGCGGGTGGGCTCGCGGTCGCCCAGCAGGATCGACCAGGCGGTTCCCGTGTACTCCGGGTAGAGGTCGATCTCGCCCTTCCGGAGCGCGGTGAAGACGAGCAACGTACCGCCCAGGTTCACCCGGCGCTCGACCGCGAGCCCGCTCTTCGCTTCGATCAGCTGCGCCATGATCTCGGCCAGCAACCGGCTTTCGGGAAAGCTCTTGCTGCCGACGACGATCGGGCGCGGCGCCTCGTCGGCCAGCGCCGGACCGGTCAGGCCGAGCACGAACGCCGTGGTCGCCGCCAGCCGCCCAGCCAGGGTCATGAAGCGACTCCCGAAGCGCGGTGGCTGGCCACGAACTCGGCCACGAAGGGGCTCTCCGGGCGATTCAGGAAGTCGGCCTCGGTGCCCACCTGAAGCAACCGCCCCGCGGCCAGAAGGGCCACCCGGTCGCCCAACCGGAACGCCTCGCCGAGGTCGTGGGTGACTAGGAGCAAGGTCTTGCCGACCCGGCGCTTCAGCTCCGCGAACTCGCCTTGGAGTTGGTAGCGGGTGATCGGGTCGAGCGCGCCGAAGGGTTCGTCCAGAAGCACGATCGGGGGATCGAGGGCGAGCGCCCGGGCGACGCCGACCCGCTGTTGTTGGCCGCCCGAGAGTTCCCGGGGCCGGCGTCCGCCGAACTCCGCGACGGGCAGGTTGACGAGGGCCAGGAGCTCCTCGACCCGTCGCGCGACGGCGCTCGGCTGCCAGCCCTCGAGCTCGCAGAGGAGCCCGACGTTTCGGGCCACGGTCAAGTGGGGGAAGAGTCCGCCACGTTGGATCACGTACCCGATCCGCCGGCGCAGGCGGATCACATCGGTCGTGGCGATCGGCCGATCGTCCACCAACACGCGCCCGGCGGTCGGCTCGACGAGGCGATTGACCATCCGCAGGAGCGTCGTCTTCCCCGAGCCACTCGCGCCGATCAAAGCGACCGTTTCACCCGAGCCGACCTCCAAGCTCACGTCGCGGAGCGCCGCGACCTCGCGGTCGCCGCTCGAGTAGACCTTGCCGACGCGCTCGAAAGTGATCACGGGCCGGCGAGTGTAGCAAGTGGTCTCACTCTTCAGGCCTTCTCCGGGTTATCTGTTCTTGTGTCACTCTAGAGTTTGAAAGAAAGGGTCATGACGATGCGAATACCGGTGATCCCGAAGGCCCTGGCGGTCCTTCTGCTCCTTCCTCTCGTGACCGGGGCGAGCGCACCGGCAGGAGCCGATGTCGATCGCTGGTCTCCCGCCGGTCCCGAGGGCGGGGAGATCGTCGCTCTTACGGTCGACTCCGCGGGGGTCTGGTATGCCGCGGGTCGGAGGGTCCTTTTTCGGTCCACGAATGGCGGCCGGAACTGGAGTCCGCTGCCGCCGATCCCCTTCGCCTATGCCGATCCCGAGGTGTTGGCGGCCAGCGGTCTGCGACTGTGGGCAGCGGCTCACGAGGGCGTCCTCACCTCGATCGACGGCGGCCGGAGTTGGCGTCGTGTCACTCCGCCTTCTTTCGTGGGGTCGTTCTACGGGCACTTGATGCTCGCGGTCTCCGCTACGGCTGAGACGCGGGCCTTCTTGGTTCATTCCACTGGCTTCGACCCACCACGGGTCGATGTCACAACCGATGGCGGCGAGACCTGGCGTCCAGTGCTCGAGGGACTTGCCGTTTCGAATCTCGTCGTGGCTCCGTCCGACGGCCAGGTGGCCTATGCGGCGGTCGCCGGGGAGGATTTTCGGCTGCTGGTCACCCGCGACGGTGGACTCACCTGGGCGGACCTGGCGCCGCCCGAGGAGCTCGATGTCGATGACCTGGCGAAGCGCATCGAGATCCTCGCGGTAGATCCCCGTGACCCGAACGGACTGGTGGTGGGGACCTCCAACGCGCTTTCGACCAGTCGCGATGGGGGTACGACCTGGAGCGTTCTCTCTCGGGAGTCGGGCCTCCATTCGCTGGTGATCGATCCGACGGACTTCCAGCATTGGTTGATGTGGGGCTTCGGATTCGGAGGCTGCTACGGTGGGCAACTGACCGCGGAGAACTACTTCGACAAGTTTCGGGGCGCCTTGTCCTACACCGTGAACGGCGGCTCCGTCTGGACCGTGAGCCCCTACTTGGACGTGCTTCACCAGGTAGTCTGGGATCCGGGCCGGCCGGGCCGGGTGCTCGCCGCGGCGTCCCGAGTCGGAATTCTTGCGAGCGACGACGGCGGTAGGACCTGGCAGCCCTCGAACTGGGGTCTCAAGGCCACCTCGGTGTGTTCGCTGGCGGTGGACCCCCATCGGCGGGGAGTGGTCTACGGGGGAGCTGGGGTCTGTAGCAGGTTCGGCGGAATCTCGAGCGGCGACGATGGTGGTTATCTGAAGTTCGACGGAAGTCGTTGGCACCGCGTCAACCGGGGCCTGCGGGATCCCAACCTGCTCCTGTCGGCGATCGGCCTCGTCACGGATCCCACGAATTCCCAGATCCTCTACGCCCTCGCGGGCCACCGTCTCGCGCGCAGTCGCAACGGCGGTCGGAGCTGGCACTCCATCTACGACACCGACGTGATCCTCACCCAGCTGGTCGTCGATCCCGAGCGGCCGCGCCGGCTCTTTGCCGGCGGCTGGGTGCCGACCGGCCGGTTCACCACGGAGCTCGTCCTGATCCAAAGCGACGACGGGGGCGACCGCTGGCGGCGAATCCCGATTCCGCCGCTCCGCAAGGCCCGAGGGGCCCTGAGGCGGGTGCACGTGGTCTGGCAAGCAGAAGAAGACGACGAGAACGAAGGGGTCGAAGTGTTCTTCGATCCGCACGTCGACGGGCGCCTGATCGCCTTGTACCGCCGGTCCGTCCTGGTGTCCCGTAGTAAAGATGACGGGCGTACCTGGACCAAGGCGAGCGAAGGCTTGCCGCGCTTGTCCTTCGTCTCGCAACTGGTCTTCGACCCGGAGCGGCCCGGCCTGGTCTACGTCGTGATGGGCGAAGGCGTCTTCGTGTCCGACGATCTCGGCGATCATTGGCGACCGCTCACCACGGCTGGGCTCGGGCGGAATCGAGTGGACGTTCTTGCGATCAACCCCGCGGACCCCGCGGTGCTTTATGCCGGAACCGAAGGCGGGGGAGGGTTCTTCGTGCTGACGCGGTCCGATCGGTGAGCTCTTCCGATTGACTTCCCCCCCGCCCGTCGCGGACAATCCTCGCCGCTGAGTTCAAGGAAGCCGGTCGAGGCGGGACGTTCGGTGTGTGCGGTGGCACAAGTCGAGCGGAGCGGGGAGGACCGGCTGTCCCCGGTCGCCTTGTGAAAAGTTTCACAAGGTGCCTTGCGGAGTCTCCCCTCTGTCCGATAAGGTCCCCCGATCCGCCTTCCGCGGTCGGGCCTCGAGACGAGCGAACGGTATGTCACAACTTTTTCCCAAGAGCAGTAACGCTCTCGCGAAGAGCAGCATCGCGGCCCTGGCGTTCCTGGTTCTGACCGGGGGCCTGGTGCTCGACCGCATCCAGCGCTCCACCTATGTCAATCGCCAGGGCGTTGTCTTCAAGCAGCCCGTTCCGTTCAGCCACGACCATCACGTGGCCCAGATCGGCATCAGCTGCCAGTACTGCCACACGGCGGTCGAGACCGCCGCGTCCGCCGGCATGCCGCCCACCGCGACTTGCATGAACTGCCACAAGCAGATCTGGAGCGACAGCCCGATGCTCGAGCCGGTGCGGGCGAGCTTCCGCACCAACCAGCCGCTCGTTTGGGCTCGCATCCACGACCTGCCGGACTTCGTCTACTTCAATCACAGCATCCACGTCGCCAAGGGCATCGGCTGCGAGAGCTGCCACGGCCGGGTGGACAAGATGCCGCTCATGTATCAGCAAGCCTCCCTGCAGATGGACTGGTGTCTGGAGTGCCACCGCAATCCGGAGAAGTTCATCCGGCCGCGGGAAGAGGTCTACACCATGGGCTACCAGCCGAAGCAAGGCGACCCGACGCCGGCGCAGCTGATCGCCATGTATCAGGTTGCGCCGCAGGTGACCTGCTCGACCTGCCATCGCTGAGTCGAACCCGCGGCACCCGTAGAAAGCGGCCAGGAGAACCGGATGAATCGTCTGAGAATCATCACCGAGAGCCCTCGGAGCTCGAGCGCGGCCGGCTGCGGCAGCGGCTCTTGCGGCTGCGGCGGCGCCGAGGCGGCTCCCGAGCTGGAGCTTGCGGAGGTCCAGGAACGGCTGGGCGCGGGCGGCCCGCGGTTCTGGCGGAGTTTCGAGGAGCTGGCCGACACGGCAGAGTTCCAGGAGCTGGTCGAGCGCGAGTTCCCGCGTCACGCCTTCGACAACCTGCCAACGGACGGAGTCTCTCGTCGCCAGTTCCTGCATCTCTCCGGTGCCTCCCTGGCGCTCGCGGGTCTGACCGCCTGCACCCGGCAGCCGGTCGAGTCGATGGTGCCCTACGTGAATCTTCCCGAGGGCGTGACTCCCGGTCAGGCGCTGTATTTCGCCACCGCCTTCCCCTTGGGCGGCTACGGCACTGGTGTGCTGGCCAAGAGCCACATGGGCCGGCCCATCAAGATCGAAGGCAATCCGGACCATCCCTCGAGCAAGGGCGGCACCGATCTGTTCGCCCAGGCCTCGGTGCTCGGGATGTACGATCCGGACCGCTCCCAGAACGTGATCGAGCGCGGCCAGGTCCTCTCGACCTGGGCGGCCTTCACGGCCGCCATGGTGCCCCAGGCCAACGCCTTCAAGGCCGCCGGTGGCGCGGGTCTCGCGGTGCTCACCGGCACCGTGACCTCACCCACCGTGGCGGCGCAGATGCGGAGCCTCCGGGCCGCCATGCCGGCGGCGCGCTGGTACCAGTACGAGTCGGCCGGCCGCCACAACGCCCACCGGGGCGCCGTGACGGCCTTCGGCCGGCCGGCGGAGGCGCACTTCGACCTCGCCAAGGCCGACGTGATCGTCTCCCTGGATGCCGACTTCCTGACCCAGGGGCCAGGCGCTCCGCGCTACGCCCGCGACTTCGCCGATCGCCGGCGGATCGACGGCCACGACGCGCCGAACCTGTCGCGCTTCTACATTCTCGAGACGACACCCACTTCCACCGGCACCGTGGCGGATCACCGCCTGGCCCTGGCGCCCTCCGAGGTCGCCCGTTTCGCCGCGGCCCTGGCCGGCTCCCTCGGGGTGCCCGGGGCGAGCGGCGCGGCCACCGGCGAGGCCGCCCGCTGGGTGCCGGCGGTGGCGGCGGATCTCCGCGCCGCCGGGGCTCGAGGCCTCGTGGTGGCGGGGGATTCCCAGCCGCCCGCCGTGCACGTCCTCGCCCATGCCATGAACCAGGCCCTCGGGGCGATCGGCAGCACCGTGCACGTCACCGAGCCGGTGGCCGCCGATCCGGTCGACCATCTGGCCTCGATCGCCGAGCTGGCGCGGGATCTCGAATCGGGCTCGATTCGACTGCTCCTCATCCTCGGGGCCAATCCGGCCTTCGACGCCCCGGGTGATCTGGGCTTCGAGGCCCTGCTCGGCCGCGTGACGGAAGCCCGGAAGGCGACCCTGGTCCACCTCGGCGCCTATGTCGACGAGACCGCCGCGTTCTGCCACTGGCACATTCCCGAGGCCCACTTCCTCGAGACCTGGGGCGACCTGCGCGGCCACGACGGCACGGCGACGATCCAGCAGCCCCTGATCGATCCGCTCTTCGGCGGGAAGGCGGCCTCGGAAGTGCTCGCGCTCTTCGGGGACCGAACCGACGCCACCGCCTACCAGCTCGTCCAGGCCACGTGGACGGGCCAGCTCGACGCCAACGCCTGGGCCAAGGCCTTGAACGACGGCGTGGTCCCCGGCACCGCGGCGCCGGCCCTGGCGATCCCGGCCGTGGCGGGTGTCGGCCAGGCCGTGGCGGAGGTCGGCGCACTGCCCGCGAGCGGCACCGAGATCGTCTTCCGGCCCGATCCTTCGATCTGGGACGGCCGCTTCGCGAACAACGCCTGGCTTCAGGAATGCCCGAAGCCGATCACCACGCTCACCTGGGACAACGCCGTCCTGATGAGCCCGCGGATGGCGGAGGCCCTCGGGGTCGAGTACGAAAGCTCGGACGTCGACCCGAGCCGGCCGATGATGAACGTCACGGTGGCCGGCAAAACGGTGGCGCTGCCCGCGTGGATCGTCCCCGGTCACGCGGACGGCGCGGTCACCGTGCACTTCGGCTACGGCCGCCGCCAGGCGGGCGGAGTGGGCAGCGGAGTGGGGGTGGACGTGAGCGCGCTGCGGACCGCGGCCACGGCGTGGACCGCCCCGGTCACGGTGGTGCTCGGCAGCGGCGCTTACCCGCTCGCCGTCACCCAGCACCACAACTCGATGCACGGCCGCCACCTGCTGCGCATCGGCACCGTCGACGAGTACAAGGCCAACCATCACTTCGTCCACGAGATGGGTGAGCACGTGCCGGACGCGAGCTTCTACCCCCTCCATCCCTATCCCGGCCAGGCCTGGGGCATGGCGGTGGACCTGGCCGCGTGCACCGGTTGCAACGCCTGTGTGGTGGCCTGCCAGAGCGAGAACAACATTCCGACGGTGGGCAAAGAGCAGGTGATCAACGGCCGCGAGATGCACTGGCTCCGCATCGACCGGTACTACGAGGGCGAGGACGCTCTCGCGGTCGGCAGCTTGCACAACCAGCCGGTCCTTTGCCAGCAGTGCGAGGTCGCACCCTGTGAGCCGGTTTGTCCCGTCGCGGCCACCGTCCACAGCGACGAAGGCCTGAACGACATGGTCTACAACCGCTGCGTGGGCACCCGCTACTGCTCGAACAACTGCCCCTACAAGGTTCGCCGCTTCAACTTCCTGAAGTACACCGATCACAAGAACGAGCTGCTCAAGATGGTGAAGAACCCCGAGGTCACCGTTCGCATGCGCGGCGTCATGGAGAAGTGCACCTACTGCGTGCAGCGGATCAGCGCCGGCCGCATCGCCACCGGCGTCCAGTCGGCCCGCCACGGCGGCTCGGATCGGGTGCCGGACGGCACCATCCAGACGGCCTGCCAGCAGGCTTGCCCGTCGGGAGCGCTGGTCTTCGGCGACATCAACGACCCGGCCTCCGAGGTCGCGAAGCGGAAGGCCTTGCCGCTCAATTACCAACTGCTCGAAGAGCTGGGCACCCGGCCGCGCACGACGTACCTCGCGAAGCTGCGGAACCCGAACCCGGCCCTCGAGGCCGCGAGGGCTTGAGGATGGCTGTGATGGAAAAAGCTCCGGCCGAAAAGCCGTTCGAGGTGCCCGTCGTCGGCGGCAAGCACGATCTGGTCACCGTCTCCGACTCGATCACCGGCGTCATCTTCGGGCGCACGCCGATGTGGTGGTTCGGCGCTCTCGCCGTGTCCTTCGGCATCGTCATGATGTTCCTGACCGCGCTCACCTGGCTGCTCGCCAAGGGCACCGGCGTGTGGGGCGTGATGATTCCGGTGGGCTGGGGCTTCGCGATCGTGAACTTCGTGTGGTGGATCGGCATCGGCCACGCGGGCACTCTGATCTCGGCCATTCTGCTGCTGTTCCGCCAGCAGTGGCGCAACTCGATCAACCGCTTCGCCGAGGCCATGACGCTCTTCGCCGTGGCCTGCGCCGGCATGTTCCCGGTGCTCCACACCGGCCGGCCCTGGCTCGCCTACTGGCTGTTCCCCTATCCGAACTCCATGGCCCTGTGGCCGAACTTCCGAAGCCCGCTCGTTTGGGACGTCTTCGCGGTTTCGACCTACGCCACGGTGTCCCTGCTGTTCTGGTACGTCGGACTGATTCCGGACTTGGCGACCATGCGCGACCGGGCGCAGAAGGTGTGGCAGAAGCGGATCTACGGGGCCATGGCCATGGGCTGGCGGAACTCGGTGCGCCATTGGCACAACTACGAGAGCATCTACCTGTTGCTCGCGGGCCTGTCGACGCCCCTGGTGGTCTCGGTGCACACGGTGGTGTCCTTCGACTTCGCCGTCTCCCAGATCCCCGGCTGGCACGCCACGATCTTCCCGCCCTACTTCGTGGCCGGTGCCATCTACTCCGGCTTCGCCATGGTGCTCACCCTGGTGATCCCTCTGCGCGCGCTCTACAAGCTCGAGGACTTCATCACCGAGCGGCACCTGGTCAACATGGCCAAGATCATGCTGGTGACGGGGCTGATCGTGGGCTACGGCTACATGGTCGAGCTGTTCCTCGCCTGGTACAGCGGCAACCCCTACGAGACCTTCATGGCCTTGAACCGCATCACCGGGCCGTACTGGCCGCAGTGGTGGGCACTCATCCTGTGCAACGTGATCACGCCGCAGTTCCTGTGGTTCCGCAAGGTGCGGACCTCGGCGTTCTGGCTGTTCATCATCTCGATCATCGTCAACATCGGCATGTGGCTCGAGCGCTTCGTGATCGTCATCACCAGCCTGTCGCGCGACTTCCTGCCCTCGTCCTGGGGTCACTACACACCGACCAAGTGGGACTGGATGCTCTACGTCGGCACGATCGGGCTCTTCCTCTCGCTGATCTTCCTGTTCGTTCGAGTGCTGCCCGCGATCTCGATGTTCGAGGTCAAGACCTTGCTGCCCGACAGCGCGCGCAAGCGGCAGGCCGGCGCGAAGACGGAGGTGGAGTGAACATGAACGCCGCGGAGACCTCCGGACCGCACGGCCTCATGGCCCAGTTCGTCGACGAGCAGTCGCTCGCCGCGGCGATCAAGAAGGCCAAGGCCGCCGGCTACTCGCAGATGGACGCCTACACGCCCTTCCCCTCGGAGGACGTGATCCACGAGCTCGAGACCAAGAAGTCCAAGGTCCCGCTGATCGTGCTGCTGGGCGGTATGGCCGGCGCCATCGGGATGTTCGGCTTCCAGTACTGGACGTCGGTGATCGACTACCCGCTGAACGTGGGCGGCCGGCCCCTCAACAGCTGGGTCTCGTTCATCGTGCCGACCTTCGAGGTCACCATCCTGCTCGCCTCGATCTCCGGCGTGGTCGGCATGCTGGCCTTGAACGGCCTGCCCGAGCCGTACCACCCGGTGTTCAACGTTCCCGCCTTCACCCAGGCGTCGGAGGACGGGTTCTTCCTGGTCCTCGAAGCGACGGACCCGAAGTTCGACCGCCGCGCCAGCGAAGCGCTGCTGCGCTCCCTGGGGGCGGACAACGTGTGGGAGGTGGCACCGTGAGCCGCAGGACGAAACTCGCCTTGGCCGCGCCCCTGGCCCTCCTGGCGTTCGCCGCCGGGGGCTGTCGCATCGACATGCACGACCAGCCGAAGTACGAGGCCTACGAGAAGAGCTCCTTCTTCCCGAACGGCAGCGCCTCGCGCCCGTTGCCGGCTCACACCGTGGCCCGGGGCAGCTGGCACGACGCCGCCGAGGCTCCCCGGCTGACCGGCTTCGGCGCCGACGGCAAGCTCGTTCCGTCGATCCCGGTGCCGGTGGACCGGGCGCTCCTCGACCGCGGGCAAATGATGTTCAACGGCTTCTGCGCGCCGTGCCACGATCGCACCGGCAACGGCCGCGGCATGGTGGTCCGCCGCGGGTTCAAGCAGGCGGCCTCGTTCCACGACCCGCGGCTCCTGACGGTGGCGGACGGTCACATCTTCGACGCGATCACCCGCGGCTTCGGCCAGATGCCCTCCTACGCCGCCCAGATCAAAACCGAGGACCGCTGGGCCATCGTGGCCTACGTGCGGGCGCTCCAGCTCGCCGGGCACGCCCCGCTCGCGGACCTGCCCGCGGAGGACCGCCAGAGGGCCCTCGCCGCGGGCGCCGTGGCACCGGCCGCGGAGCCGCCGATCGGCAACTACGACAAGACTTTCAGCGGCTCTCCCATCGGCGGCGGCGACCCGGCCGGGCGCAGCCCGAACGAGGAGCCCATCGCCCACGGCTCGAGCGGCGCCGCGAACGAACACGGCGACGGCGGTCATTGAACCGGATCAGAAATTGGCCAGAGTGAGAACGTGAGCCTATGAATCGACCGCACTCCTACAACGCTCCGGCCAGCCTGGACCGGCTCGGGATCCTGGGGCTCGGTGTCGGCCTCGTCGGCGCCGCGGCGCTCGCCGTCGGGTACTTCACCGCCCCGGAGCAGTTCTTTCGCTCCTATCTGGTCGGTTGGGTGCTCTGGACCGGCGTGGCCCTGGGCTCGCTCGGCTTCGCCATGATCAACCACTTGACCGGGGGCGGCTGGGGCATCGCCGCGCGGCGCATCTTCGAGGCGGCGTCGCGGACTCTGCCGCTGCTCGCCGTGCTCTTCGTGCCGATCGCCCTCGGCATTCACTCGCTCTACGAGTGGAGCCACGCCGAGGTGGTGGCCAAGGATCCCTTGCTCCAGCACAAGGCCGCGTACCTGAACTCGACCGGCTTTCTGGCTCGCACGGCGATCTACTTCGTGATCTGGATCACCATCGCGCAGCTGATGTCGAAGTGGTCCGGCTCGCAGGATGAACGGCCGAGCCTCGAGCTCATCGCCAAGCTGAAGAAGGCGTCGGCGGCGGGTCTGCTGCTGCTCGGCATCAGCGCCACCCTGGCCTCGGTCGACTGGGTGATGTCCACCGACCCGCACTACTACTCGTCGATCTACGGCATCTGGCTGCTCGGCGGCTTCGGCCTTTCGGCGATGGCGTTCACGATCCTGATCGTGCGCCACCTGGCGGACCGCGAGCCGATGGACCACGTCTTCACGAAGACCCACTTCCACGACTACGGCAAACTGATGTTCGCCTTCACGCTGCTGTGGACCTACTTCTCGCTGTCCCAGTTCCTGATCACCTGGTCGGGCAACCTGCCGGAAGAGGTGATCTGGTACAAGCACCGGCTCGAGGGCGGCTGGCAGTACGTGGGCATCGCCCTCGCCCTTCTGCACTGGCTGTTTCCGTTCCTGCTGCTGTTGTCGCGGGAGCGCAAGCGCAACGTGAAGCGCCTGGCCATGGTCGCTGCGCTGCTGCTCGCGATGCGTTGGGTCGACCTGTTCTGGCACATCGCGCCCAACTACTCGGAAAGCGTCTTCAAACTGCATTGGCTGGACCTGGCCGCACCGCTCGCCCTCGGCGGGCTGTGGCTGGCGTACTTCGTCCGCGAGCTGAAGCGGCGCGCCATCGTCCCCGTCAACGATCCGTACCTTGAGGAGGCCCTCGCCCATGGCGGACACTAAGCACGGCCACGGCGAACCCCCTGAGTTCGACTCCGAGCTCGACGTTCCGGCGATCGTCAAGGGCTTCGTTTGGACCCTGGTGATCACCGCCCTCTCCTTCGTGGCGATGTGGTTCGTCTATTCCGGGTTCAAGAGCCGACTCGAGGCCCAGGACCCTCCGCGGTCGCCGTTGCCCGAGGCCCAGCAGCGGCAAATCCCAGCCGAGCCGCGGCTCCAGGCCGCCGCCGAGTCGGACCTCGCCGCGGTGCGCGTCCAGGAAGCCGAGGTGCTCGGCAGCTACGGCCTGATCGCGGGCCAGCCCGGCATGGCGCGCATTCCCATCGACCGCGCCATGGCGCTCTACGTCCAGAAGCACGGTGGCGCTCCGGCGCCCGCCCCGGCGCCCGTCGAGCCCACCCCGGCGGCCGAGCCCGCCCACGGAGGCTCCGGCCACTGATGAGAACTCGCCGTCTCTCCGCCGCAACTCTGAGTCTCGTGGCCCTGGCCGCGATGGCGGGGGTGCGTCCGGCGGTGGCGCAGTCGTTCTTCACGGGCAAGGCGCCGGAAGTCCTGATCGCCGATCCGCGGACCAACGCCACCCTCGCCGAGGTGGGATTCGACCAGCGGTTGGACGCCCCGGTGCCCCTCGACGGGCTGTTCAAGGACGAGTCCGGAAGCACGGTGACGCTCCGCGAGGTCGCCGCGGGCAAGCCTCTCGTCCTGGTGCCGGCCTATTACCGTTGCCCGATGCTGTGCACCTTCATCCTCGCCGGCACCGCCAACGCGTTGCGTGCCGTGACCTTGACGCCGGGTGAAGATTTCGCGGTGGCGATCGTCTCTTTCGATCCCGCCGAGACGCCCGAGATCGCGGCGGAAGCGAAGAAGCGGTTCTTCGGTGCATCGCCCCTGGGTCAGTCCGCGGCGGTGCGTTTGCTGACCGGCCCGGTCGAGTCGATCCGGCCGGTGATGGATGCGATCGGCTTCCGCTACGTGTGGGACGAGCCGCGAGCGCAGTGGGCCCACGCCGCGGGCATCGTGCTGGTCACCCCCGACGGCCGTACTGCGCGCTATTTCTACGGCGTCGAATATCCACCGCGGGATCTGCGGCTCGGACTCGTCGAGGCTGGCCAGGGCACGATCGGTTCGCCGACCGACCACCTGCTTCTCTATTGCTTCAAATACGACCCGGCGACCGGAAAGTACACCGCCGCCGTGCTCAACATTCTGCGTCTCGCCGCCGCCGGAACGATGGCCTTGATCGGGCTCTACTTCCTGGTCCACTGGCGGCGCGGCAGGTTGCAGACGAACCTGGGAAAGGCCTGAGATGGTCGAGAGCTTCCCGATGTTTCCACCCCAGGCGTCGACCATCGCCGGCGAGGTCGATGCGCTGTATTGGACCTGGATCGCCGTCGCCGCGGTGTCTTCGCTGCTTGTCGCGATGGCGGTGGCCTTCTTCCTGGTTCGGTACCGCCGAACCCCGGAGCACCAGACCGGTCATCCCGAGCGCGCTGCCGGCATGCTGGAGGTGATCTGGTCGGTGATCCCGCTGGTGATCTGCCTCGGTATGTTCGCCTGGGGTACCAAGGTCTTCTTCGATCTGGTGCGTCCGCCGGCGGATGCGGTGGAGTACTGGGCCACCGGCAAGCAATGGATGTGGAAGTTCCAGCATCCCAACGGGCGGCGCGAAATCAACGAGTTGCACGTGCCCACGGGCCGGCCGATCAAGATGACCATGATCTCCGAGGACACCATCCACTCGATGTTCGTGCCGGCCTTCCGTGTCAAGTCGGACGTGCTGCCCGGCCGTTACACCTCGATCTGGTTCGAGCCCACGAAACCCGGCAAGTACCACCTGTTCTGCGCCGAGTACTGCGGCACCGAGCACTCCTTGATGGGCGGCTCGATCTATGTGATGGAGCCGGCGGCCTACGCGGCCTGGCTGGCGGGCGAAGTGCCGGGGGCGCCGCGAGCCACCGGGGAAGAGCTGTTCACCTCGCTGGCCTGCGTGACCTGCCACCAGGCAGGCGAGCGCCAGCGCGGGCCGGCGCTCGAGGGTCTGTTCGGCACCGAGGTGAAGTTCGCGACGGGCTCGACCGCGCTCGCCGATGAGGCCTATGTGCGCGAGTCGATCCTCAGCCCCGGTGCGAAGGTGGTGGCAGGGTACGACCCACTGATGCCGACGTATCAGGGTCAGGTCACCGAGGAACAGCTGATGTCCCTGGTCGACTACATCAAGTCTCTCGGTGATCGGAAGGCGGCCACCACCGCTCCGACCACCACGTCCGGCGGCGCACCGAGTGCCGCCCCGACCGGAGGTTAAGGCGATGAGTACTGCCGAAGGCGGGAGCAACTACCTGACCGCGGGCTACGGCCTCAAGTCGTGGCTCCTGACCAAGGATCACAAGCGGATCGCGGTCCTGTACCTGATCTCGGTCAGCTTCTTCTTCATGCTCGGCGGCCTGTTCGCGGGCCTCGTTCGTCTCGAGCTGCTGACTCCGGCCGGGGATGTCCTTTCCGCGGATTCCTACAACCGTGCCTTCACCATGCACGGCGTGATCATGGTGTTCTTCTTCCTGATTCCGGCGATTCCCGCCGTGCTTGGCAACTTCCTGGTGCCGATCATGATCGGGGCGAAGGATCTCGCCTTTCCACGGGTCAACCTGCTCAGCTGGTACGTCTACAACGTGGCGGGCATCCTCGGCGTGTGGGTACTGCTCCAGGGCGGTGTCGACACCGGCTGGACGTTCTACACCCCCTACAGCTCGGTGTACTCGAACAGCGCCGTCATTCCCGCTGCCATGGCGGGCTTCGTGGCCGGGTTCTCGTCGATTTTGACCGCGCTCAACTTCGTGGTCACGATCCACCGCATGCGGGCGCCCGGGATGACCTGGTTCAGGATGCCCCTGTTCATTTGGGGCCACTACGCGACCAGCCTGATCATCCTGCTCGGCACGCCGGTCTTGGCCATCACGCTGCTCGCGCTGGTGCTCGAGCGGGCTTTTGGTCTCGGTATCTTCAACCCGGCCATGGGCGGAGATCCGGTGCTCTTCCAGCACCTGTTCTGGTTCTACTCTCACCCGGCCGTGTACATCATGATCCTGCCGGCCATGGGCATCCAGAGCGAGTTGATCGCGGCCTTCGCCCGAAAGCGGGTCTTCGGCTATCCGGTGGTGGCCTTCGCGTCGCTCGGCATCGCGGTGCTCGGCTTCCTGGTGTGGGGACACCACATGTTCACCAGCAGCCAATCGGTCTACGCCTCGACGGTGTTCTCGGTGCTGACCATGCTGGTGGCGGTCCCGTCGGCGGTGAAGGTGTTCAACTGGACCGCCACGCTCCACGAAGGCTCGATCAGCTACGAAACGCCCATGATCTACGGCCTCGGTTTCATCGGGCTGTTCACCATCGGTGGCTTGACCGGTGTGATGCTGGGTACGATGGGTATCGACCTCCACGTCCACGACACCTACTTCGTGGTCGCCCACTTCCACTACGTCATGGTCGGCGGCACGATCCTCGGCTACCTCGGCGGGCTCCACTACTGGTGGCCCAAGATGTTCGGCCGCATGTACAACCAGTTTTGGTCGCGGATCGCGGCCATCGTGGTGTTCGTCGGCTTCAACCTGACCTTCCTGCCCCAGTTCGTGGTCGGTTATCTGGGCATGCCTCGCCGCTACTGGTCCTACCCGGCGGAGTTCCAGATCTGGAACGTGCTGTCGACGGCCGGTGCCACCGTCCTCGGCCTCGGCTTGGCGTTGCCTCTGGTCTACCTGCTGATGTCGCTCAAGAACGGCAAAGTCGCGGGCAACAACCCGTGGGGTGCCAAGGGCCTCGAGTGGGAGACCACCTCGCCGCCGCCGACCTTCAACTTCGACACGCCACCGGTGGTGACCGAAGAGGCCTACGCCTACGCGGATTCGCACCTGGCCAACCCCGCTCACGCCAAGCCCCACGCCAAGTAAGGAGCCGCACGGTGTCTGACCACGACTCGAGCACGCTGGCTCACCACTTCGACAGCTACGAACAGCAGCGCGAGGCCTCGACGCTGGGGATGTGGGCCTTTCTGGTCACCGAGATCATGTTCTTCGGTGGCCTCTTCCTGGCCTACGTTCTCTACCGGTCGCGTTACCCGCAGACCTTCGCGGACGCCTCCAACCACCTGAATGTCATCTGGGGTGGCGTCAACACGGTGGTGCTGATCGCGAGCTCGCTCACCATGGCGCTCGCCGTGCGGGCCGCGCAGCTGGCCAACCGCAAGACGATCGTCCTGATGCTGATCTTGACGCTGGTGCTCGGCTGCGTCTTCCTCGGGATCAAGACGGTCGAGTACAAGGAGAAGTTCGACCATCATCTGGTACCGGGCCCGAACTTCCACTACGACGGGGTCAACGGCCAGAAGGCGATGATCTTCTTCTCGCTGTACTTCGCCATGACCGGCCTGCACGCGTTTCACATGATCATCGGCGCCGGTTTGCTGATCTGGATGATCGTCATGGCTCACAAGGGCGTGTTCTCGGCGGACTACCACAACCACATCGAGAACGTGGGGCTCTACTGGCACTTCGTCGATATCGTCTGGATCTTCCTGTTCCCGCTTCTGTATCTGCTCGGTTTCCACGTCGGTCACTAGAGGGCGCAAAGAGATGTCCGTGCACGTCGAACCCGTCAAGACCTACGTCATGGTCTTCGCTGCCCTGATGGTGCTCACGGTGGCGACCGTTTTCGTCGCCTACTACGACCTCGGGGTGCTCAACAACCTCGTGGCCATGGGAATCGCCCTGACCAAGGCGAGCCTGGTCATCATGATCTTCATGCACGTCCGCCACGGCACCAGGCTGACCAAGATGGTCGTGGCCGGCGGCTTCCTGTGGTTGATCTTCCTGTTCCTGTTCCCGCTTGCCGACTACGACACTCGCGGCCTGTTCGGCCCCCTCGGCAAGTGAGCGATTCGAGCTCCCGCGACGACGAAACCCCCGGCCCGGCGTCTTCTGCCGGGCCGTCCGCGTTTCGCGGGCTGATGCGCCGCAACGAGGCCCTGATCGACGTGCTGACCGAGCTTCAGGTGCTCGACCGGGTGCCCCGCATGGGCTACCTGCTGCGTGGGCTGTCGGATCCGGAAAGCGTCGCCGAGCACAACTTCCACGTGGTGTTCCTGGTCTGGAGCCTGGGCCGGCGGATTCCCGGCCTCGACGTGCTGCGAGCCATCGAGATGGCCCTGATCCACGACCTCGCCGAGGTGCGAACCGGCGATCTGCCCAAGGTCTCCGAGCGCTATTTCGTGGACGGAGCCAAGCACACCGCCGAGCGGGCGGTGCTCGAGGATCTGCTCGGCCCGCTGGCCGACCCCGGCCTCGATCTCCACGACGAGTACCGGGCTGCTGCGACGGCCGAGGCGCGACTCGTCAAGGCCTGCGACAAGCTGCAGCTGATGCTGAAGATCCACGTCTACGAGCGGTGGGGCGCCACCGGCCTGGGCGAGTTCTGGGACAACCCGGACAACTTCCCGGACTATGGGCTCGAGGCCGTTCGCGAGGTGGTCGACGAGCTACGCCGCCGCCACGCCGAGAAGTCCCGCTAGCAGGAGGCCCCGTGCTCGAGGTTCGCGATCTTCCCACCGTCAACGCGGCGTTGAACGCTTTGTCGACGGTCCTGCTCTTGACCGGCTGGCAGCTGATCCTGCGTCGCAAGGTGGCCGCCCATCGCGTCGCCATGCTGTCCGCCTTCGCCTGCTCGATCCTGTTTCTCGGTTTCTATCTCTACTACCACGCGCAGGTCGGCTCGGTCCGCTTCCAGGGCACCGGCATCGCGCGCACCGTCTACCTGACGATCCTCGCCACCCACACCGTCCTTGCCGCGCTGGTTCCGTTCCTGGCCCTCACGACCCTGTGGCGGGCCTTCCAGAAGCGCTTCGATCGTCACCGGCGGATCGCCCGCTGGACGCTGCCGATCTGGCTCTACGTTTCGGTCACCGGGGTGGTGGTGTACTGGATGCTGTACCGGATGTCTTGGCCTTGAGTGGCTGAAAATCCGCCAGTGAGTGGTGGAATTTCAGCCACCTGAACCCTCGTCATCGCTTCGGCGTCCGCTGACGCAGAGACTCAGAACAGCGTCGGCGCCGCTTCCGGCTCCGCCACCAACTCCAACGCCTTCCTCCCGTCCCGGGCCGGCAGGTAGACGTGGCGGCTCAGACCTTTCAGGTACTGGACCTCGGCCGGGTTCTCGCGGCGCAGATTGCGGAACTGGTTGATCTTCGAGTCGAGGTCGTCGATGAAGTGGAGGACCAGGGCCTCCTCGGTCATGGGCTCGACGGCCGCGCCGTACTCGCGGGTGCCCTGGTGGGAGAGGACGAGGTGCTCGAGGTGGAGGGCCAGTTCCTCCGGGAAGCCCCCAATGGCGGCGCAGCGCTCGCGGACGAGGTCCCGCCCGATCACCACGTGACCGACCAGCCGGCCGGCAAGGGTGTAGTCGTTCTTCGGCATGGCGCCGAGCTCCTGGAGCTTGCCGAGGTCGTGGAACAGCGTGCCCACGAGCAGCAGGTCGCGGTCGAGCTCCGGGTAGTGGCCTGCGATCTTCTCGGCCAGCTCGGCCATCGAAACGGTGTGTTCGAGCAGACCGCCGCGGTAGGCGTGGTGCATGCCCTTGGCGGCTGGGTGGGTGCGCAGCGCGGCCCCGTGGACCGCGAGGGTGTCCTCGGAAAGCCGCTTCAGGAGGGGGTTTCGGATCTCCCCGGGAAACAGGCGCTCAAGGCGGCGCCAGAGGTCGTCGATGTCCTCCGGGGTGGACGGGATCAGCAGCTCCTCGTCGAAGCCCTGGCCCCGGTCGCCGTCATTGACCAGGCGGAACTGGCGGATGTCGAGCTGGAGCTGGTCGCGGTAGGTCTTGACGACGCCGTGGTACTTGGCGAAAGTCCCGCTTTCGTAGGCACCGGTGGACGCTGCCGAATCGGACCAGATCTTGGCCGGAATGCTGCCCGAGGCGTCGGCCAGCACGAGATCGTAGTAGGACCGGCCGTTGCGGTCCTGGCGTTGCTCGGCCTTCTGGACGAGGACGAAGCCCATGACTTCGTCGTCCTTCTCCCAGGACCGGATCGGTTCGTTGAAGCGGGTGGTCATGGGCGGATCGTATCGGTCGGAAGGGATGGTAGGGTAGCCCCGTGAAGGAAAAACTGGAGGAAGCCGCCATCGCGAGCCGACTTGCCGACCTCCCCGGCTGGCGTCGCCAGGGCGACGCGATTCGCCGCACGGTCGAGCTGCCGAGCTTCCGCGCCGCGCTGGCCTTCGTGGCCTACGTCGGAGAGCTTGCCGAGGCCGCCGGCCACCATCCGGACCTCGACATCCGCTACTCGCGGGTCGAGCTGACTCTGACCACCCACGATGCCGGCGGGCTGACCGAGAGCGACTTCGATCTGGCCCGCCAGATCGGGTGAAGAAGCTCTTCCCGACCCCGCGGCTGGCACCTCGAATGCACGGAGGCGCCGACGTGCGCTGCAACAAACTTGCTCTCGTTTCCTCCGCCATCACCTTCGTCGCGGCGGTCGTTCTGGCCGTCTCCGCCGCCGCCGCGAGCGCCACTCCGACTCTCCTGTCCGACGATCAGCGGGCCTTCTTCTTCGAGGGACCGGGCTGGTTGTTGTCGGACGATGCCCGCGACGAGGCCTTGGCCAAGGACGAAGCGGGCCGCGCGGCGTTCATCGAGGGGTTTGCCGAGAGCGTCGGCGTTTCCCGGGAGGACCTCGCCGAGGTTCTGCGTCGTCGCCGGCAGCTCGCCCGCGCCGAAATCCTCTCGCCGCTCGACATCCGTTTCAAGCTGCTGTTCCTGAATGGGGTCCCCACCGAACGGTTGGTGGTCGACTGCGGTCAGGCCTTCGTGCCATTGGAGATCTGGTCCTGGCGGCGGCCGGAAGTGAAGGAGGAGGACGACCGCGACGCGGTGGTCGTCTACCAGGCGAACCCCGGCGTGCCCTGGCGGCTGTGGCTGCCCTTCGAAGGCAAGAAAACCCTCTACGTCGACGACATGGTGTACCTGCTCGAGCAGTGGCAGGAGGGCAACGGCCGGCTCTTCCGCGCCCAGCGCTTCGATCTCCAGCTGTGCAAGAAGGCTTACAGGGTCGACGCGGTGACCGGCGTTCGGGGCATGATCGACGCCCGCCCGGACCGCCCCAGCGCGGCGCACTTCCGTCGCTTCATCACGCCGCCTCCAAGCGTCGCCGCTTGGGTGGAGAAGGTGCTCGCTTCGCCCGCGCCGGCGGCGCTGGTCGAGCTCCCCGTCGAGGACATGACCGTCCAGTTCCCGAAGCGCTGGAATCAGCGGATGGTGACCCGCTTCACGATCAATGTGCCCCCAGAAGCCGCGCTGGCTTCGACCGCGGCCACCAGCGACACCGGCGAGCCCGGGCCGCTCGAGAACCGGGTGGTGGTGCAAGGGGTGCTCGAGCAGGGCGGCCGGATTTTCGAGAGCTTCCGCGTCCGCTTCACCTCACCTGCCGCCGATCCGCCGATCCGCCGGGCTCTCGCCTTCGAGCGCTCGCTGCGGCCGGGGGAGCGGTTCATTGTTCGCCTCGAGGTGAAGGACGAGATCAGCGGCGCTCGCGCCTTCGTCGATCGCGGATTCGCGGTGCCGCTGTCACCCGAGTTGGTGATCGAACCGCCGGTGCCCGAAGAGGCCATGACCGCCCTCGAAGCTTCCCTCGCCGAAACGCGACTGCCCGGAGCGGACAGCCTGTTGCTGATCCCGCCGGTAGACGAGGTGGTGCTGGCGGTTTGGCGAGCCCAGGCGCTGGTCTCGGGGGAGCGCATCGTCAAAGTGACCTTCCTGGTGGACGGCAAGGCCCAGCTGACCGACACGGCGCCACCCTTCGACACCGAGATCCGCCTCGCCCAGTTCCCCGTGGAGCAGGTGATCCGCGCCGAGGGTTACGACGCCGCCGGCGAGCTCGTGGCCGCCGACGAGGTGATCATCAACCAGCCCCGCGGAGCGTTCCGGGTTCGGATCACGGAGCCGAAGCGCGGCAAGAAGGTGAGCGGCGAGATCAACGCCACGGCGGAGGTGATCGTGCCGCCGGAACGCCGGATCGAATCCGTGGTCTTCGAAGTCGACGGCAAGACGATCGAGACCTTGGCGCGGCCGCCCTGGCAGGCCAAGATCCAGGTGCCCGCGAGCGGCGACTTCTCCTACCTCGCGGTCCGCGCCCAGCTCGACGACGGGCTGACCGCCGAGGACACCCGGATTCTGCGAGCGCCCGAGGGTGGCCTCCAGGACGAGGTCGAGGTCGAGCTGGTGGAGCTCTACGTCGCCGTGACGGACCGCCAGAACCGGCCCGTCCAGAGCCTCGGGCAGCAGGCCTTCCACATCCTCGAGCAGGGCAAGGAACAGAAGATCCAGAAGTTCGAGCTGGTTCAGAACCTGCCGCTGACGGTCGGCATCGCCCTCGACACCTCAGGCTCCATGTCCGAGTCCATCTCTGAGGCCCAGAAGGCGGCCAAGGCGTTCCTGGCCGGCGTTCTCGAGCCCCAGGACCGGTCCTTCGCGGTGGCCTTCTCGACCGAGCCCTCGCTCCTGATGTCGCCCACGGACGACGCCGAGGCCGTGGCTCAAGCGATCGAGCGAACCAAGGCCTACGGCAACACCGCGCTCTACGACGCCATCGTGACCTCGCTCTACTACTTCCGTGGCGTACCGGGGCAACGGGCGCTGGTGGTGCTCTCGGACGGCGCGGACACCAACAGCCATTACGCCTACCGCGAGGCCCTCGAGTTCGCCCGGCGCAGCGGCGTGGCGATCTACACGATCGCCCTCAAGGTCTCGCGGCTCGACACCGGCTCCCGCGGCAAGTTGACCCAGTTGGCCGAGGAGACCGGCGGCCGGAGCTTCTTCGTCAACGACGCCGCGGAGCTCTCCGAGGTCTACGGCGAAATCGAGGAGGAACTGCGCAGCCGCTACCTTCTCGCCTTCAGCCCGGACCTGCCCGCCGATGCGCCCGCCGGCTATCGGCCCATCGACGTCAAGGTCGAGGGTGGCTACACGGTCCGGACGGCGCGGGGGTACTACCGGTGACGGTACACTTTCGAGCCATGTTCAAACGGACCTTTCCGATCGCTCTCCTCCTCACCCTCGGCGCGGCCTTCCCCCTCGCGGCGGCCGCGCCCGGCGTGTTCCAATTCCCCAAGCTCAACAAGCAGTACTCCATGGGCGATCCCGAGGTCGCACCCATCCAGCAGGGGCCGATCACGATCCGGCTTTCGTCACCCAGGAACCTGGTGATCGTCCACGGGCACCAGCTCCTGCTGACTCCCGTGGGTGATGGATCCTACGACGCCGAGATCTCGGCCGACTTCCTGGGCAAGGGCGAGCTTCAGGCGGTTTTCGAAACCTCCGCCGGCACCTCCTCTCAGCTGTCGGACGAGATCCTGCTGCCGCGCCAGAAGGTGCTGGTCCAGGCCCGGCTGCGCTTCGCGAAGGTCGCCGGTGGCTACGACATCACTGCACTCCAACTCCCCAAGTCGGTTCCGGTCGATGTGCGGAGCCGGCTCATGACCAACCTCGTCGGCCTCTGCAACGGCGTCCGGCTGATCGTTCCGGTGGACTGCGACGCCCTCGATCGCGGCCTGACCCGGGTGCAGGTTCCCTTGCCCGAGGCTGGTTCGGTGTTCTACCTGAGCGCTGGGGATCTGACTCCCGCGGAGCGGGAAGGGTTGGAGCGATTCCTGGGGCTGTAGTGGAAAGGACACAAAGGACTGCGAGGACCGCAAGGACGCCCGCGCCCTCGCGGCCCGGCCGGGTCGCCTAGGAGTTGGTCCTTGCAGTCGCTGCAGTCCTTTAGGTCCTTTCCTTCCACCTCCCCGCCTGTTAAACTGACCCCTTCGACCGAAGCCCGCTCACCGCCGCCCGCTCATCCCGGGCCGCGGAGTGCCGCGGTCCGGCGAATCCCTCGAGATCACCCCGGAGGTATTTCACCGATGAGCGTTCGTCGCTTGATGAATCGCCTGTACTACTTCACCACCGAGGACGAAAGCATCCTCGCCGAGAACTTTCCGCGCGTCGATGGCAACGTCTTCGCCATTACCTACAAAGTCAAGGGCACCGAGGACGTGTTCGTGACCACCGCGGAGACGCGGGAGGCCATGGAGCGCCACGACATCCCCCACAACGTGCTTGCGGAGGAGGACGGCACCCGCGTGTCGTTGATGCACTCGCCGCTGTCGAAGGAAGAGCTGTCGGATTACGAGGACTCGTTGAAGGCCCTCGCTCTCGCCTATCGCGCCATCGCCATGGCCTGTGTGGGAGTCAACGGGGAAATGAATCTCGGTTTCGACCTCTCCGAGGGCCGCGCCGCGAAATTCACGTACTTCACCGCTCCGGCCGGTCACACCTTCATCTGGCGGCTGTTCTTCACGCGCCAGGAAGCGACCGACTTTCTCGCCAAGCTAACCATGAACGACAAGCGGTCTCTCGAGTGGGCCGAGTCGATTCCGCTCGACACCGCGGCCGAGCTGCGGTCGTTTCATTGACGTAGAGAGGGCGGCCACGGGGAGCCGCCCTCTTCGTCTACGATTTCCCTCACCACCATGCCGCCCTTCCCCGAAGAGACCTATTCCGTTCGCGCGCTGTGCGAGGAGATCCGGAGCTTCCTCGGTTCGGCGTTCCCGTCGGTCTGGCTCTCCGGGGAGGTGCAGCGGCTGAAGTCCTCGCCGCGCGGACACGTCTATTTCGAGCTGGTCGAGAAGGGCCACACCGACGAAGTGGTGGCCAAGCTCGACGCGGTGGTGTGGCGGACCGACGCGGAGCGCATTCGCCGAGCTCTCGTGGCCTCGGGACAGGACTTCGCCGAGGGCCACCAGATCCGCTGCCGCGCGAGCGTCGACTTCTATGGCGCGAGCGGGCGGCTGCAGGTCGTGGTGCGCGATGTCGACCCGCTCTTCGGCCTGGGAGAGCTCGCGCGGCGCCGCCAGGAGACCCTGAGCGCGCTCCAGTCCGCCGGTCTGCTCGAACGCAACCGGCGGCTGCCGTTCCCCGACGTGCCCACCCGCATCGCCTTGGTCACGTCCGAGGGCAGCGCGGCCTACCACGACTTCCTGGCCACCCTGCGCGAGAGCGGCTTCCGGTTCGAGGTGCTGTTCGTTCACGCCTCGGTCCAGGGGCGGGGGGCGGAGACGGAGCTCGCCAGCGCCCTCGCTGGGCTCGGTGGGCTGGGGCTCGACTGCGCCGTGGTCGTCCGCGGCGGCGGCTCCCGCACCGACCTCGCCGTGTTCGACAGCCGGCGCCTGGCCGAGGCGGTGGCGATGGCGCCCTTGCCGGTGCTCGCCGGTCTGGGCCACGAGATCGACCTGTCGATCGTCGACCAGGTGGCTCACACTTCCGTCAAGACTCCCACCAAGGCCGCGGAATTCCTGGTCGAGAAGGTCGAGGCGGCGGACCTTCTGACTCGCGCCCTCGCCGGGGGATTGTCCCGAGCCGCGGTCGACCGACTGCTCGATGCGCGCACCCGAATCGAGAGTGCCACCCGGGGTGTGGCCCTGGGCCGCGAGCGGGTTCGCCGCTCGGCGGACCGGATCGCGGCGCTCTCGATGGCCCTCGGCCGAACCGGCCGGCTGCGACTGGCGGCCACTCGCGGGGCGCTCGCTGAACGGGAGCGCCGGCTGCTTCTGGCGCCGGCGCGGCGCCTCGAGCGCCAGCGCGGCGAGCCGGCGCGCCGGGCCGAGCGGATCCTGGCCGCCGCCAGGGCTCGACTTCGCCAGGCCGAGGTCGGGGTCAAGGGTTTCGAGCGCTTGATCGAAGGCCTCTCCCCCGCGCGCACCCTCGAGCGGGGTTTCAGCATCACCCGGGGGAGCGCCGGCCGCGCCCTCCGCCATCCCCAAGAAGCCGCGCCTGGCGAGCCGATCACGACCCAGCTCGCCGGGGGCTCGCTCAGAAGCCGGGTCGAGGAGATTCCATGACCGACGGATCGCAGGAACCGACTCTCCGCTTCGGCGACGCCATCGCCGAGCTCGAGACGATCCTCGCCCGCATCGAGGGCGAGGAGATCGACATCGACCAGCTGGGCGAGGAGCTCAAGCGCGCCACCCAGCTACTCGAGCTGTGCCGCGCCAAGATCAAGAAGGCCGAGGTCGAGGTGAGCCAAATCGTGCAGAGCCTGGAGCGGACCGAGGGAGAGTGAAGATCCTGTCTTCTACTTCTGCGGTCCGGGCCAGGTGATGAAGTAGCCGTCCGCCCACACCAGGTCCCGTTCGTAGGCGGTCGGTTCGTAGGGACCGATCTTGTACTCGTCGGTCTCGAACTTCCCATCCCTGCCGGGGGAGCGAATCAGCATTACTTTCTCGCCCATGAGGCTGGCCCGGTTCAAGTGGAACTCGAATGGGTGCCCCCAGCCGTCGCGCTCGGGCAGTTCCGCGATGTACTCCGGCACCAGGACCTGGCGCAGGTCGTCGACCGAAATGAGCGGGTAGCCTCCGACGTCGAGGGTGACCGGGTTCGCGGGGGCGGGTGGGGTGGCTGGAGCGGCCGCCGCCGCGGCCACCTGATCGGTCAGCCACGAGAACATCGCGGTGCCGACGTCCCGAAGGTCCTTTACGGTTGCTTTCAAGGCCGCGGCGTCATCGACGACGGGCGCCTCCGCGAGCACCGGAGCGCTCACGAGTAGGCACGACACCAGGAGTGCGCCAGCTTTCATGGGAATCTCCTTCCGGCCCTCAGACGAAGGCCTCCGCGAGGTTGGCGAGGACGGCTTCTTCCTTGTCGGAAACCTTCGAACCCAGCCCGAGGAACCCGCCGGCTGCGCTCGCCACTTCCCGGGCTCGGCCGAGAACGTCTTGCTCGAGAGCTTCCGCGGCGGCCTCGTCGAGGGGGCCGTCGACCAAGGCGGCGACGTAGTCTTTCCAGGCCTCGACGACTTCGCGGTGGGGGTGGATCTGCAGCCAGCCCTCGAGCAGCTCGCGAGCCGCGCTGCCCGGGGCCACACCGCGGTCGGCGGCGGCCTCGAGCACGGCTTTGTGTTCCGCCTCCTGAATGGAGCCGTCAGCCCAGGCCACCAGGACCAAGGGCAGCAACGACAAGGCGGCCAAGGTCTCGGGCCGGACGCCGCGCGCCAACAACTCTTCGAGGACGGCCAGGTTGGTGATTCCGGACGCCGCCGTCAGTGCCTGCAGGGCCTCCTCGTGGGACGCCTTCTGGCGCATCCGGTCGAGAAGGTCGCGGTTGTGCTGGGTGAAGAACGCCTCTTCGAGGCCGCGCCGGCGGTCATCGAGAAACGAATCGCTCATGGGATGGATCTCCTTGCAGATCGGGCTCGGAACGGCCCACGGGCGCGCCCGGCGGGCGGATCATAGCAGGCTCGCGCAAAGGCGCCGGAGCCCTCCGGCCGCGGCAGCTATACTTTCCGGGCTCCACTTCCGTGTTCCGAGGAGGTCCGCCGATGGCCCGCCGGTCGCTGCTATTCCTGACCTTGGTTTGCTCTTGGCTACTCGCCGCGGTGCCGGGCGCCCACGCTCAGCTCAGATTGCCCGCCACCGGCCGCGCCGACTATCGGGTGGCCGCCTCCCTCGACCCGCTCCAGCGGGCGATTTCCGGTCGCGCCGAGATCACCTGGACCAACCAGACCGCGAGGGCCACCTCGGAGCTGCGATTCCACCTCTATTGGAACGCCTGGCGCAACGACCGCTCGACCTGGATGCTCGCCAATCGTGGCCGGGACGACGGTGGGGATCCGCCGCGCGAAGGCGACTGGGGTTGGATCGAGGTCGATCGCCTGCGTCTGGCTGGCGGAGCCGAGCTCGCCCGACGCCACGAGTCGCCGGACGATGGAAACCCGGAGGACCGCACCGTCCTGGTGGCGACCTTGCCGGCACCGGTGGCTCCCGGCGCCAGCGTGCGGGTGGAGGTCGAGTTCCACTCCAAGGTGCCGCGCACCTTCGCCCGCACGGGGGTGCGCGGGGACTACTACTTCGTGGCCCACTGGTTCCCCAAGCTCGGCGTTTTCGAGGGCGAGCGCGGCTGGAACTGCCACCAGTTCCAGGCCGCCACCGAGTTCTATGGCGACTACGGTGACTACGACGTCTCTTTGGTGCTGCCCGAGCGCTTCGTGGTCGGGGCCACCGGTCGGGAGATCGAAACCAAACCCGGCGACGGCGGCACCGTCACTCACCGTTTCACCCAGAAGGACGTCCACGGTTTCACCTGGACCGCCAGCCCGGACTTCCGGGTGGCCACCGACCGCTTCTCCGAGGAGCCCCTGCCGCCGGTCGACCTGCGGCTGCTCTACCAGCCCGAGCACGAGGACCAGGTCGCCCGCCATTTCGACGCCACCAAGGCTGCCCTGCGCACCTACGGCACCTGGTATGGCGCCTATCCGTACGGGCACCTGACCGTCGTCGACCCGGCGTGGGAAAGCGGCTCGGGCGGCATGGAGTACCCCACCCTGTTCACCTCCGGCTCGCGGTACCTCAACCCCTTCGGCGGTGGTTCTCCCGAGGGGGTCACCATTCACGAAGCGGGGCACCAGTTCTGGTATGGCTTGGTGGGCAACAACGAGGTCGAGCACGCGTGGCTCGACGAGGGGCTGAACACTTTCTCGACCGAACGCGCGACGGTCGAAACCTACGGCCCGGATCTCCATGTGGAGCGGTACCTGAAGGCCCCGGGTACCGATTGGCGGGCCTTCATGCCGTGGACGTTCAGAGATCTGCCGTCCAATCGCCTCGAGATGAGTGGCATGGGCCGCTATCGGCAGAATGGCGCTCGCGACGTGCCCGCGACGCCGACGTTCCACTACGATCCGAAGAGCGCCGCTTCCATCACCTATTCGAAGACCGCGATCTGGCTCCTCACACTCGAGCGGTACCTCGGTTGGGACACCCTCCAGCCAATCCTCTCCACGTTCTTCCAGCGCGGGCGCCTGCGGCACCCGGAGCCGGCGGATTTCTTCGCCGCGGCCAACGAAGTCGCCCAGGCCCGTCGGGGGGAGAATCTCGACTGGTTTTTCGACCAGGTATACCGCGGCTCGGCGGTGTTCGACTACGGCGTCGACCGGATGTCGAGCGTGCCCGCGGCGGCCGAGGGCTGGGTGGAGAAGGACGGCCAGCTCGCCTACGTCGAGCGTGTAGGAGAGCCAGCCGCATTCCGCCACGAAGTGGTGGTGCGCCGCTACGGCGACGGGATCTTTCCGGTCGAAGTGCTGCTCGTCTTCGCCGACGGCAGCGAGGTGCGCGAGCGTTGGGACGGTCGCGAGCGCTGGAAGCTCCTGGTCCACGAGGGGCCCTCGAAGCTCGCCCGGGCGGTGGTCGATCCGGACGAGATCCTGGCCCTGGACATCGACCGTACCAACAACGGCCGACTCGCCAAGCCGGCGGGAAAGCTCGCCGCCACCAAGTGGGGCTCGAAATGGATGCTGTGGCTCCAGGACCGGCTCCAGGCCTTCGCCTCGTTCGTCTGAAGGAGCACCGATGGGACTTCTCGCCTCCGTCCGCCACGGCTTCCGCGCCGTCGCCGCTGCGCCGGGCCTCGTCGCGCTCGCCTGGGTCGCCAACGTGGCCGTTGCCTTGCCGTTCGCGCTGTCGATCGGCGACGCCATCGACCGCTCCGTCGGCAAGAGCCTGATCCACGACAAGCTCGTGGCCGGATTCGATTTCGGTTGGTACGGCGAGTTTTCCCACGCAGCTCGCGGTCTCGAGTCCACGTTTCGACCCGGTCTCGTGGGGGTCGGCGCACTGTTCGACAATCTCGAAGCCTGGTGGAGCGGAGGCCTGTTCACCGGCCTGCCGGTGCTGGTGGGCCTCGGTGCTCTATACGCGGTGGTCTGGGCCTTCCTCTTGGGAGGTGCCATCCACCGCTTCGCGGCCGCCACCGCCAGCTTCGGCTCCGGCTACGCCGAACGGCCAAGCGGTACGCTCGCGGCGGGCGGGCGCTATCTCGGTCGCTTCGTTCGACTGGCCGCCCTCGTGGCCGTGGGCTACTACGGCATCTACAAGCTCGCTCGCTGGGGCTTCGGCTGGCTCGAACGCCTCCACCGCGAGCAGACGGTCGAGCGGACGGTGTTTTTCCAGGTCCTCGCCGGTGCCGTCTTCGTCGTTTTCCTGCTCCTCACCCTCCGCACCGTGGCCGACTACGCCAAGGTCGCCATCGTCACCGAGGAACGAGGCAGCGTCCTCTCCGCCCTCGGCGCCGGCGTCCTCTTCGTCGCCCGCCACCCCCTGCGTACCCTCGCCCTGACCCTCACCTGGGTCGCATTCGGCGCCTTGGCTCTGGCGCTCTACGCCAAGATCGCTCCCGGCGCCGGCCAGGCCAGTTGGACCGCGGTGGTCTTCGCCTTCCTGGTCGGACAGCTGGCCCTGGTGGTGCGGATCGGGCTGCGGCTGGGCCTCCTGGCGGGGGAGACGCGGCTGTACCAGGAGCGGAGCTGAGGCCTTGACCCCGATACCGAGCTCTCCCCCTCCCGGCCGCCTCTCCCTCGATGCCGACGGCATCGCCTGGCTGGTTCTCGACGAGCCAGGGAAGAAGGTCAACACGCTCTCGTCATCGACGATCGACTGGCTGGCCGAGGTCCTCGGCGAGGTCGAGCGGGCCGGGCCGGCGGCGTTGGTCATCGTCTCGGCGAAGCCAGGGGTGTTCGTGGCGGGGGCGGACCTCGAGGAGCTGCGGGCGGCCCCGTCGGCGGGGGAGGTGCGGGCGGTCGTGGAGCGCGGGCATGCGCTGACGCGGCGGCTCGAGGCCTTGCCCTGCCGGACGATCGCGGCGATCGACGGGGCGGCGCTGGGCGGTGGGCTCGAGCTGGCGCTCGCTTGCCGGGTGCGGATCGCGACGCTCGACAGCAAGACCCGGCTGGGGTTGCCGGAAGTCCAGCTCGGGGTCATTCCGGGCATGGGCGGCACCCAGCGCCTCCCGCGGCTGGTCGGCGTTCCGGCCGCGCTCGATTTGATTCTGTCGGGCCGTTCGCTCGATGCCCGGCGGGCGCGGCGGATCGGGCTGGTCGATGAAGTCGTGGCCTCGGCGGACCTCGCCGTGGCGGCCCGGGCCCTGGCTAGCGGGCCGCTCCCGGTGCGGCCGAGTCGCGGCCTCGGCGACCGTCTGGTGAACGGCCTGGCGCACCTCCCACTGCTCGGCGACATCGTCTATGGGCGGGCTCGTCGGGAGGTGATGGCCAAGACCGGGGGCCACTACCCGGCTCCCCTCGCGGTGATCGAGGTCGTGCGCCGCGGCGTGCGCGGTTCCCTGGCGAGGGGGCTGGCGATCGAAGCCGAGGCGTTCTCGAACCTCGCCGTGACCGCGACGGCCAAGAGCCTGATCGGGATCTTCTTCCGCAAGAACGCCGTCGACACCCGCGCCGCCACTCGCGCGCGATTGGGCCGGCCGGTGGGGCGGATCGGGGTCCTGGGCGCCGGGCTCATGGGATCGGGCATCGCCGAGGTGCTGGTCGGCAAAGGTGTCGACGTGGTGCTCAAGGACCGCGATCCGGCGAGCATCGACCGTGGCGTCTCGGCGGTGGCGGCGGCATTCGAGGATCGGGTCCGGCGCCGCCGGATGACCGAGGTCGAGCGCCGTGGCACGCTGGCCCGGTTGCACCCGACGACGGGTTGGGACGCTTTCTCCGGGGTCGACCTGGTGATCGAGGCGGTGTTCGAGGATCTGGCGGTGAAGCAGGCCGTGATCCGCGAGCTCGAAGCGGTACCGACCCGGTCGGGCCGGCCGCGGATCTTCGCGTCGAACACCTCGACGCTGCCGATCGCCGAGCTGGCGGCGGCGAGCGCGCACCCGGAGCGGGTCGTGGGCATGCACTTCTTCTCGCCGGTGGGGAAGATGCCGCTGCTCGAGGTGATCCGCCATCCGGGCACCTCGGAGGAGACCCTCGGGACGGCGGTCGCCGTCGGCCAGCGGATGGGCAAGACGGTGATCGTGGTGAACGACGGCCCGGGCTTCTTCACCAGCCGGGTGCTGGCTCCGTTTCTCAACGAGGCGGCCTGGCTGCTTCTCGAGGGCGCGCGCATCGACGAGATCGACGGCGCCCTGCGCGCCTGGGGTTGGCCCGTGGGGCCCTTGACGCTGCTCGACGAGGTGGGGCTCGACATCGCCCACCACGCGAGCGGCGTCCTGGTGCCGCGGCTCGGCTCCCGCCTCGAGCCGCCGCCTCTGTTCGCCCGGATGATTGCGGAAGGGCGACTGGGCAAGAAGGCGGGCCGCGGGTTCTACCGCTACGACGGCGGAGCCCGGCGGGTGGACGAGGAGGTCTATGCCCTGCTCGCCTGGCGCCACCGGCCGGTGCCCGCGGACGAGATCACCGAGCGGACGTTCCTCCAGATGCTGAACGAGGTGGCGCGATGCCTCGAGGAGGGCATTGTGAGCGATCCGGCCGACGTGGACCTGGCGGTGGTCTTCGGCTTCGGCTTCCCGCCGTTTCGCGGTGGGCTGATCGAAGAGGCGGAGCGGCGCGGCTACGGCGCCGTGGTGGGGCGACTCGAAGCCTACCGCGAGCGCCTCGGCGAGCGCTTCGCCCCGGCACCATGGCTGCTCGAGCGCGCCCGGGAGGCCTCGGAACGGCCGGGACGAGCCCGGCCGCTGCCGCAAGAAAATCAATAGGCAGCGGCCGTCCCCCGTGGCGGCCGAGGTGGGCGGCCGGTTAGAACTGCACGTACTTGACGAAGAACCGCGCGGGGTCGATCTTGCCGCCGACGAGGTCCTGGGCCTGTTCGGGGGTGATCACGAACTGGCCCGCGCGATCCCCTCCCGGCGTCGAGAGGCTGAGCTCGAGGGCGGACGCGCTCTCGGGAATCGTCAGCCGCGCCGTGACCAGGGCCTGGGCGGCGGCTTCGAGGGCTCGAAAGATGGCCGCCTCATTGGGCGTCGCAACCTCCGCGAGGGGCCGGCGACCGTCGGCTCCCGCGGAGATCTTCACGGAGTCGACGCCATTCGACCGGAACGCACCCTCGAGGCTGGCCGCCAGATTCGCGTCGGCGAGCGGCCGCCGGACGCCACCGGGGGCGGCGACGGGCTCGGCGGCGCGGGTCGGCAGCGGCGTATCCCGAACGGCTGGTGCGCGTTCGACTTCCGAGGGACGCGCCCGCAGGTCCTGGAGCGTCGGCCTCGCCCCCTGGGCGGTCGGGGCCCCCGGCCGGCTGGCGTCGACCACGACGACCGAATCGTCGTTCGCCCGGTTCAGCTCCTCGGTCTTCTTGACGTCGATCTCGGCGACCTCGAGCAGCCGCGTGCTGCCGTCCGCCATCGTCACCACCGCCTTGCCGTCGGGCCGGATGGCGTACTTCCGGGCGGCTTCGAGCTTGGTGCCGTTCTTGAGCACGATCGTGTAGGCGAAGGCCCCCTGGGCGGTCGCGAGAGCGAGTGCCACGAGCAGCCAGGCGGTGCGGTGGAAAGCCATGGGGAACTCCTGTTCGGCCTTGCCCGGGGTGGCCGGGGCGGGAGTTGCTATCATACCCGACCGGTCCAGCCGCGGCCGGCGACTCGAGGCTCGCGACGAGAAGAGGTTCCCAGATGCTGATCGTGATGAAAATGGACGCGAGCCCGACCGAGGTCGAGGCCGTCGTCGACAAAATCGAGGAACGGGGCTTGAAGGCCCACCCGATTCCCGGTTCCCAGCGGACCGCCATCGGCATCACCGGCAATCTCGGCGTCGTCGAGTCCGCTTCTTTCGAAGCCCTGGCGGGCGTGCTCGAGGTGATCCGGGTCAGCCATCCCTACAAGCTGGTTTCCCGCGAGTTCCAGCCTTCGAACACGATCGTCGACGTCGGCGGCGTGAAGATCGGTGGCCGCGAGATCGTGGTCATCGCCGGCCCTTGCTCGGTGGAGAGCTACGAGCAGCTGGTCGGGATCGCGCGCCGGGTCAAGGCCTCCGGCGCCCATTTGCTGCGCGGCGGCGCCTACAAACCGCGAACCAGCCCCTACAGTTTCCAGGGGCTGGGCGTCGACGGGCTGAAGATCCTCGCCCGGGTGCGCGACGAGGTGGGCCTGCCGGTGGTCACCGAGGCGATCGACGTGGACGTCCTCGACGTCGTGGCCGAGTATTCCGACATGGTCCAGATCGGCGCCCGCAACATGCAGAACTACACCTTGCTGAAGCGCGCCGGTCGCTGCGGGCGTCCGGTGCTGCTGAAGCGCGGCATGAGCTCGACACTCGACGAGACGCTCCTCGCCGCCGAGTACATCCTCGACCAGGGCAACCGGCAGGTCGTGTTGTGCGAGCGCGGCATCCGCACGTTCGCCGACCACACCCGCAACACCCTCGATCTTTCGATCGTGCCGGCGGTCCAGCGGATCAGCCACCTACCCATCCTGTGCGACCCGAGCCACGCCAGTGGCCGGCGCGACAAGGTGCTGCCGCTGGCCCGGGCGTCGGTGGCGGTAGGTGCCGACGGCGTCATGGTGGAGGTCCACGACCACCCCGGCCAGGCACTGTCGGACGGCATCCAGGCGATTCTGCCCGACGAGCTCGACGAGCTCATGGACCAGCTGCGCGCGCTCGCGCCGGTCCTCGACCGTGCCCTGCCGCTGCTGGTGCCCCGCTGACCATGTCCCGCTCCCGCGAGGCCACCGGTCTCCTCGTGCTCGAGGACGGCTCGGTCTTCGAGGGCCACGCCCTCGGGGCCGGCACGCGTTTCGGTGAGGTGGTCTTCAACACCTCCATGACCGGCTACCAGGAGGTGCTGACCGATCCGTCCTACCGCGGTCAGATCGTGGTCATGACTCAGCCCCACATCGGCAACTACGGCATCTCGGCCCAGGCGGCGGAATCGGAACGACCCTGGGTGGAGGCCTTCGTGGCTCGCAAGTTCACCGCCCGGCCCTCCGGTCCGCCCTCCGAGCGAGCCCAGGGGGACCTGCCCGGCTACCTCGCTCGCCACGGCATTCCGGCCCTCGACGAGCTCGACACCCGCGCCGTGGTGCGCCGCCTGCGCGAGCACGGGGCGCTGCGCGGGGTCGTGACCAGCGAGCGCTCGGACGTATCGACCCTGCTCGACGAGGTGCGCGATTTCCCCACCATGGCCGGCCGCGCCCTGGTCGACGAGGTGACCCGGGCCGCGGTGGCCGAAATCCCGGCGGTCGGCGAAGAGCGCTTCCGGCTGGCGGTCTACGATTTCGGAGTGAAGGCCAACATCCTGCGCTCCCTGGCCGAGCGGGGCGCGGCCCTGACCGTGCTGCCGGCGCGCACTCCGGCCGCCGCCTGCTTGGACCTCGACGTCGATGGCGTGGTGCTCTCGAACGGCCCCGGGGATCCGGAGCCCCTCACCGACATCGTCGCCACGGTGCGCGACCTCGTGGCCGGCGATCGGCCCGTGTTCGGCATCTGCCTCGGACACCAGCTACTCGGCCTGGCCTACGGCGCGCGGACCTTCAAGCTCAAGTTCGGCCACCACGGCGGCAACCAGCCGGTCCAGGATCTCGAGACGGGACGCATCGCCATCACTTCCCAGAACCACGGCTTCGCGGTCGACCCCGAGAGCCTGCCGGTCGGGGTGCGGGCCACCCACGTGAACCTGAACGACGGCACCCTCGAGGGCTTCGCCGCCACCGGCAGACCGATCTTCTCGGCCCAGTACCACCCGGAGGCGGCCCCGGGGCCCCACGACGCCGCGGTGTTGTTCGACCGCTTCCTGGCCGAGGTGGCTGCCCGAGCCGAGCGCCGGGTTCGCGCGTCGTGACGGCCCGGGCGCCGCTCCGGGGCCCCCTCGCCTGGCAGATCGCCTGGCGCTTCCTTCGCCATCGCCAGAGCCGGCTCTTGGACGGCACCGCCCGCGCGGCCCTTTTCGCCACCGCCCTCGGGGTCACCGCCATGGTCATCGCGATGGCGCTCATGACCGGCTACCGGCAGGATCTCGAAACCAAGCTGCTGTCGGGCAACGCCGCGGTGCTCGCCTACCCGACCGCCCTCGACGACGGCGACCGGCTGATCGAGCCCGAGGTCGCGGCGCGGCTGGCCGCTCTGCCGGGAGTCGAGCGAGTGACCTCGGTCTCCTACGGCCAGGGGTCCCTGAGTCGAGAGGGCGACGCCTCCGGTGCCGGGGCCACGGTCGAAGTTACGCTGCGCGGCATCGAGCCCTCGCCGGAAGGGAGTCGTGGTGCCCTCGGGGCCACCCCCGAGGAACTGGCGCGGGACGACCGAGGCCTTCCCGGGGCGATCCTGGGGACCGAGCTGGCCCACTCCCTCGGCGTGGCCCCGGGGGATCCCTTGCGCCTCGTGGTCCTCGGCTTCGAGGACGGCGGGCCCCGCTTCCGCTACGGCGGTGCCCGCTTCGTGCGGCCCTTCACGACCGGCTTCTCGGAGTTCGACCGCGCCTGGCTGGTCCTGGATCGCGCCGAGGCCCGGCGCCTGACCGGCGGCCAGGGCTCGACCGATCTGGTCGAGATCGCCCTCGTCGACAGCGACCGGGCCTCCGATGTCGCCGAGGAGGTCCGCCGGGAGCTTGGCGAGCGGTTCCTGATCTCCGACGCGCGGGAGCTCAATCGCGAGCTGTTCACCGCCCTGGCCCTGCAAAAGACTCTGCTGTTCCTGGCCCTCGGGTTGATCGTGGGGGTCTCGACCTTCAACACCGCCTCGACGCTCGTGGTCCTGGTGCGCGAGCGCATGCGCGACCTGGGGGTGCTGGCCACCCTGGGAATGCCCCCCGCGGGCATCCGCCGGCTGTTCCTGGTCTATGGAGTCTTGCTCGGTCTGACCGGCACCCTCGCGGGCGTCACGCTTGGCGCCGGGGTGTCCTGGGCGCTGACCCACTTCGAGATGATCCGGTTCGATCCCGAGGTGGCGGACATCTACTTTCTGTCCTCGGTGCCGTTCCGGGTCGAGCTCGGCGATGTGGCGGCGGTGGCCGCCTTCAGCGTCGGCATCACACTTCTGGCCTGCCTGCTTCCCGCCACCCTGGCGGCTCGCCTGGGGCCGGCCGCGGCCCTCCGCTACGAGTAGCGGGAGGGCCGTCACCCCGCCGGTCTCCCGGCGGGGCGCCGCGACGGCGGAATCGGACCTCTCGAGAGGATTTTCTCTTTGAGCAACTTCCCCCGAAGAAGTCGCTCGGTGGGTATCGCCCACCCCACCGATCACCACATCCGGCACCTGCCGGAGACCTCTTCAGGAAACCCCATTGCCGACGTAAGCTATTGGCGACAGACGACTTATTTGCCCAAGTCGGAGCCTTCGTCTATCGTCGCCCGCTATGGATGTGGCGAAGCGGTTGGGGCAGGTCTTGCGTGACTTTCGAAAGCTCGAGGGCACGCTCCAAGGTGATGTGGCACGGCTGGCCGGTTACAAGAATCAGTCGCCGTTGTCGAAGATCGAGCGGGCGAAGAAGCGCGCCCTGTTCGAAGAGGTCTGGGCGTTCCGGGAGCTCCTGAACTTCAGCCTCGAAGATCTCGAACGAGGCATGAACGCTTACGAGGCGGGCCAAGGCGAGGAGTGGATCGAGGACTTGCGGCGCCGGCGCCGGATGACCGAGGGGAGTGCCTCGCCCACGATCGGCTCGAGCGGCATCGATGACCGCTTGGACTTCCTCGGTCGCGAGGTGGCCACGGAGGAGCTGGCGCCCATCGATCGCCGGCTGATCGCGGACATGTACCGCGGCTTCGCGGCGTTCCTGCGGTTCCTGGTCAGGATGCGGAGCGGCGGCCGGGAGGACCGGGGGTAGGCTACAGCCACCCCTTCTGTCTTGCGATCCGTGCCGCGTCGACGCGGTTCTCGGCGGTCAGCTTGGCGATCGCCTCGGACAGGTAGTTGCGCACCGTTCCCTCGGACAGGTGGAGGACCTGGGAGATGGCAGCGCTGGTCTTGCCCTCGCCCGCCAGTCGCAACACCTGGCGCTCGCGGTCGGTGAGGGGATCGGCCTCGCTCCAGGCCTGGGCGGCGAGATCGGGGTCGACGGCGCGACCCCCCGCGTGGACCCGTCGGACGGCGTCGGCGAGCACCGACGCCGGGGCGTCCTTGAGAAGGTAGCCGGCCACACCCGCGTCGAGAGCTCGTCGCAGGTAGCCGGCGCGGGCGAAGGTGGTTAGGATGACCACCCGCGGTCGCGGACCGCGGCGCTGGAGCTCCACCGCCAGCTCGAGGCCGGTCAGGCCGGGCATCTCGATGTCCGTGACGACCACGTCGGGCTGGAGATCGAAGGCGAGGTCCAACGCCTCGCGGCCATCCTTGGCCCGACCCACGATCGCCATGTCGCCCTCGATCTCGAGGAGCGCTGCGAGAGCTCCGAGGATCATGGCCTGGTCCTCGGCGAGCAGGAGTTTGATCACCGCGCGCTCTCCGTGCCGTGGCCGGTCGCCGTGCCGGTCGAGCCGACCCCGTGGGGCACGGGCAGGGTGATCTCGAGCCGGGTGCCGCTCGCGACCTCTCGCCGCAGGGTGCCGCCCACGGCCTCCAACCGCTCGCGCATGCCGGTCAGCCCGCCGCCCTCGGGCGCGGCCCCGCCCCGTCCGTCGTCTTCGATCGCCAGCCAGGCAGCGCCCTCCCGCTCGCAGAGGCCGATCCGGCAGACCGCGGCACCCGCGTGGCGAAGCACGTTGGTGACCGCCTCGCGCAGGGCCAAGGCCAGCACCGCCTCTCGGCCCGGCCCGAGCCGCGCCGGCAAGTCCGCTGGTCCAGAATCGACCGCCACCTCGAGCCCGGCCGAGCCGAGCACCCGGCGGGCGTTCTCGATCTCCTCGGTCAGGCCGCCCCGGCTGCCGCGATAGCCCTGGACGGCCTCGCGCACGTCCTTGAGAGCCTGGCGTGAAATCGCGTGGACCTCTTCGATTTCCTGGCGGCAGCGGCCCGGGTCCCGCTCGGCGAGCTTGGCCGCCAGCTCCGCCTTGAGCGCGATCACCGAAAGGGTGTGGCCGAGCAGGTCGTGGAGATCGCGACCGATGCGCTCGCGCTCGGCGAGCTTGGCGAGGCGTTCCACCTCGTCGTGGGCCACCCGCAGGCGATCGTTGCCGCGCGCCACTTCGGCGGCGTGGATGTTCACCGCGCCGATCACCAGCGCCAGCACCGGTGCCCAACCCCACATCCACGGCGACGAGACACTCGACCAGCCAGAGAGGAATGCGACTGCCGCGACCGCGACCATCCCCAGGGCCGCGCGCCGGGGCCGCCAGCCGAACCCCAAGTATCCCGAGGCGTAGATGAAGAAGCCTCCCGCGCTCGGGTTGACCGGCTGGTACAGCACCCCGATGAGGCACAGCGCCGCGATCACCCCCGCGAGCCGCCAGCCGCTCACCCAGAAACCCAGGAAGTAGATCGGCAGAAAGATCGCCACCACCCCGCCCAGCAGCCACCACTCGGCCGCCGAGGCATGTCGAAACACCAGGCCGATCGGCAGGAACCCCAGGTACACGAGCCACAGATAGGGTTCCCAGCCGATCGCGGGGTTGTCCGGCAGCAGGCGGAAGCGGTGCGCCACGGTCTTTCCAGTCTAACCGTAGGTCTTGCCGGAATCTCGCCGATAGGCCCAGGTGGCCACGGCGAGACAAAGCACGGTGAAGACCGCCAGGTACCCAAAATGAAGGGCCGCCGGCTGGCCCCGGGAAGCGTCCAGGTGCTTCAACGCGAGCTGCGCATAGTGGTAGGGCGGCAGAAACTGGGCGAATCCCTTGAGCGCCTCGGGCAGGACCTGGATCGGAATCCACAGCCCCGAGAAGAAGGCCATGGGCAGGTAGATCAGATTGACCACCGCGGGCGCCGCGTTCGGTCCGACCAGGAAGCCCAAAGCCAGGCCGAAGGCGCAGAACGGAATGGCCCCGGCCATGAGCGTGCCGCACAGGGCCAGCCACCGTGGGAAGGAGAGGTCGACGCCGCCGAAGCCGATGGCCAGGGCCGAGAGCAGGAGCACGATGGTGAGGCCGAAAAACAACGCCATGACCGTCTTGGCGAAGAAGAAGGCACCCGGAGGCATGGGGCTGGCCCGCATCAGCTGGAGCCAGCCCTGGCCCCGCTCGATCGCGACTCCGACTCCGAAGCCGAAGAGCGCCGCGCCGATCACGCCGAACGCGCCGTAGGTGGCCAGCAGGTAGGTCGCCATCGACACCGAGCCCAGGACCGGCCTCCCGCCGCCGAACACCACACCGAACATCAGGTAGAACATCACCGGAAAGAGCAGCGTCGGGATCGAGTAGGCCGGCATGCGCAGGACCTTCAGAAACTCGCTCCAGGCCTCGAGCGAGTAGATGCGAGAGAGGCTTGGACTCGCGGCAGTCTCGAAGGTGTTCATCACGCGGCTCCTTCTTGATGGACCGGGCCACCGGGCTCGGTAGGACGGGTCAGGGAGAGGAACGCCTCTTCGAGGCCGGCGTTGGTGATTTCGAGGTCGGACAGCTGGGGATCGGCGGCGAGGAGCGCAACCACGACTCCCTCGGCCCGCGGAGTCAGGATCTCGATCAGGTCGCCGTCCCGCCGAGCCGAAGAGACGCCGGAGATCCGCTCGATTTCGGCCACCGGCAGGCGGCTGCGGGCCCTGATCCGCCGGCCCGCCGCGAGGGACTTGATTTCCTGAGGCGTGCCCTGGGCCACGATCCGGCCGTGGTGAAGGACCACGATTCGATCAGCCAAGGCGTCCGCCTCTTCGAGGTAGTGGGTGGTCAGGAGCACCGAGCGCCCCGTCGCCACCTGCGCGCGGGTCTCGGTCCACAAGGCCCGCCGGGACTCGACGTCGAGGCCCACGGTGGGCTCGTCGAGCACCAGCAGATCCGGCCTTCCAACGAGCGCGAGGGCGTACAGTGCCCGCTGGCGCTCACCGCCCGAGAGCTTCCCGAACAACCGGTCCGCTCGGTCTCCGAGACCGACCGCCGCGAGGGCTTCGCCAGGTGCCAGGGGATTCGGGTAATAGCTCGCGAACAGCCGGAGGTGCTCGCGGGGCGTCAACGTATCCGGTACCCTCGAGATCTGCAGCAGCACTCCCAGCCGCCGCCGGGCCTCGGGAGTCGACGGGTCCCGGCCGAACAGCAGGGCCGTACCCCGGTCCGGTCGCAGCAGCCCGAGCAGCAGCCGCACCGCCGTCGTCTTGCCGGCCCCGTTCGGCCCGAGGAGCGCCACCAGCTCCCCCGGCCGGATCGCCAGATCGATCCCGTCGAGGGCCGTCTTCGTTCCATACCGCTTGATCACACCATTGAGCTCGGCCCAGGGCGCGAGCGGAATTCGTGAGCTCATCGTCGACCTCCCCGTGGAAGCACTCGGGGAAGTTCCCCGAGCGTGGGAAGAGTCTGGCGGGCGAAGCCCACCCGGCGGCAGTGTCGCAGGTCAGGACTTCGGGGTGACGAATGTCAGAGTGGGGTCCTCACGGCGAGAAGCCATCGCGGTCGAAGAAGCCGGGCAACTCGTCGATCCCCGGTGACGCACCTTCCAAGCGATAGTGCTTGATGACGCCGGACGAGGTCTGTTCGATCCAAACCTCCAGCGCGGACGCGGTGAACTTCGTGATCGCCGGCCAGAGTCTTCCATTCGGCCGTGGACCGACGACCCGCAGGAAGGCCTCGGCCCGGCCCGCCACCGCACCGCTCACGCAGACGGTTTCCGGCAGGCAGTCGCGTTCCCCCACGCCGAGCGTACCGGGGGCATCGCCGATGCGGACTTTGAAGCGGAATCCGGGCACCGTGGGTGAAGTGAGCCAAGGTCCAGAGGGCGGCTCGGACTCGCGATCGGGCAAACCAGAAAGCGGGACGGCGAAGAGCTCGCGGCCGTGGAATCCGTCGGTGGCTCCGAAGTAGAGCCGCCCGTTCTTGAGAACGAACCCCTCGGGAAGGGACGAGCGTCGCCCGAAAGACAGGTCAGCGAGCCGGCGGGTGCCTGCCGTCGTGCCATCGGTGATCCACGGCTCCCGGCCCCGCTCGGCATCCGCTGCCGAAAAGGCGGCCAGACCACCGCCGAGAGCGGTGATCTCTTGCGGGCGCGAGCCGAGGCGGCCCGGCCAGAGATCGGCGACGGGCAAGGTCCCTTCGTCGGTTCCGTCGCTCGCCCACAGTTCCTGACCCCGAATCGAGTCCACCGCGCTGAACACCACGCGCGAACCGACCGCGACACACGCTGCTGCGTCCTCGGAATTGAGCCGCCGTAGCCTTCTGAGCATCGTGAGCTCCGGGATTGGGCTGCCGAGGTCGACCGTCCACAGCTCTTCCCACGAATCGGGCCCCTCGGTGACGACGAACAGCCGCGAAGCCACCGCGGTGATCGGACCGAGCTCGCGGTCCTCGGGATACGGGATCAGCGGTCGCGTTCCTGACTCGGTTCCGTCGCTGGTCCACAGAGTGCCGGGTTCTCCGCCCGTCCCGGCGACGTTGAAGAAGAGGCGATCTCCGAGCGCGACCAGGTGGCTTGCGGTCTTCCCCGTCTCGACGATCTGCCGGGTCCCTGCCGGGGTTCCGTCGGTCGCCCAGAGGGAGGAGTGCCGCAGCAGATAGACGGCCCGACTCGTGGCCGCGAGAGCGGGCCCCGGTGCAAGCGTGCCATCGCCATCACCCAGGCGAATAGCGGTGCTCAAGCCCTGGCTACGGAACCAGCCGTCGCCATCCACGAAGTACAGCTGGCCCTGATGGACCAACGTTCTCCCTTTGGCGTTTACCGATGGCACAGAAACACATCGGGGAGCCTCCGAGCCTCGGGGCGCTGCCCAGACGCCACACGGTACTGGGTCGCCGAAACGACCGCGAACGAAGATGTAGTCCAGGTTTCCCGCTTCGACGACTCCGGAGACGGTACCTCCCAGAGATTCCTGCTCAAGGTACGACATCGTACCCGTGGCGGTCCCGTCCGTTCGCCACAGACCCGCCGACGGTGAACCGCCCGAAGCGAGGAAATAGACGCCTCCGCCCGCGGCAGCGACGAATCCGATCTCCGTTCCGAGCCCGGTCGTGTCGAGAGCCGTCCCGGGCCTCGCCAAACGGGTCGAGGCGGCCGTTCCGTCGGAGGACCACACCTCGCCGGTCAACTCGTCGTCGAGAGCGAAGCAGGCGACCTTCTCGTCGTCTCGAACGGCGCAACGGGTCGTCCAAGGAGCTCCCGATGGCACACGGAACAGCAGCTCGGGGCGGTTCGGCGAGCCATCGCTGGACCACAGCGCCGTGGCTTCTCGCTCGAAGGCGAAGAAGACGGCTCGACCAGCGATCGACACGAGTTGGAGGCCAAAACCGGACGGAGTGGTCAGGATCCGTTCGGCGGACCGAGAGGCCCCTTCGAAGCGCCAGATCTCGGCGTCCGAGGGCGGGTCGCGCGTCGAGAAGACGAAGCCGTGCTCGCCATGGTGAAGGGCCGTGATTCGGAACGCGCTGGTGCTCGCGCGGACCGAGTGGACCGACCTGAGACCAGCGACGGTCCCGTCGCTCATCCAGATCCGATGTTCGTGGAGGTCCGAGTAGTCGATGACCCAGAACGCCAGGCTCACCCCGTCGTCGTCGGCGCCGGCCAGCCAGATCTCCGTTTCCGGGCCGAAGCTGGGCGTGACGGCTTCGAGGGGAACGGCGGCGCGCTCGTCCCAACGCCAGAGCCGGGCGCCGAGAATGTCCTCACCAGAGCCGACGACGAAGAAGAGCTGCTCGCCGACGGCTTCGAGATCGGTGAAAAGGCGAGCCGGGGCGGGCAGGCCGGCCAAGGTGGTCAAGAGCCGCGGCAAAACGTCCGTTGAGGCCAGCTGCCACAGCTCGATCGCTCCACCTCGAGGAAAAGCGAAGAAGTGAAGGCGATCGCCGGCCACGACCGCCTTGAGGACTACGGGATCGTCCGCGTTCGGGACGAAATCCACCAGCGGTTTCGTTCCCTCCGGCGTGCCATCGGTCTGCCAGAAGGCCTCCCCGGAGAGCAGGGAGGCGCCCCGGAACACGAGCCGACCCTGCCATTCGGTGACCGCGACCCCGGACAAGAGTCCGGACCTCGCCGGTGCTTCGTAGATCGAGCGGGTCCCCTCGGGGCGCCCGTCCGTCACCCACAGTCCGAAGGTGCCTCGGGAATCCTCGAACGCGGTGAAGGTCACGAGGTCGGTTCCGGGCACCGGCCCGATCACCTGGAGTAGTTGCACCGATGGGCTGAGCTCCCGAGTCCCCGAGGGAGTGCCGTCGGTCACCCACAACGCTCTTCGGCTTGAACCGGTCTCGTTCCCCTCGATTCCGAGCAGGGCGAACTTCGGACCACTCCAGTAGACCGCGGTCGGAGCCTGAAGGACGAGGGCATTTCGCTCGTCTGAGGGGTCGAAGTCGCCGAGCAACTCCGGAATCCCCTGTCCAAGGCCGAGTCCCCACATCTCGCGTGCGAGCTCCGGGTCTTGAATCTCGACCAGCAAGCGATCGCCGACGAGTGCGTGAGCTCGGATCAGCTGGTGACCCTCAGTTGCCGGCCCGGGAGAGAGGTCCGTGACGAGCTGGGCCGGCAGGGCGAAGGGGGTCGAGAACAGGACCACTCCGAGAAGCCCCGCTCGAGTCCATTCGCGAGCATGGAGGATCGACATCGCTTTCCTTTGCAAAGTGGCGATTCCAGATTGCTGATCGAAAGCGACAGCATAGCAATTGCAGCCCGGCGCTGAAAAGCGCAAGCGGCTCGCCCAGAGTGGGTTCGAGACCTGGAGGGTGCGCGGGAGGGCACAGTTGCCCTCCCGCGCGAGGCTCGTCAGCTGATCCGGATCCGCTGGCCGTCGAAGCCGCGGAAATCGAAGCCGTTGAAGGTCTCGTTGTGCATCTGCGCGTAGTCGTGCAGGACCGAGATCGCCACTTCCTCGCCGATCCGCAGGGAGTTGTGGGAGTCGGAGCGCCAGTGGACGCCGGCGATGTTGCGGCCGGTCGCGACGTTCGAGGCGACCTTGTTGAGCTCGCCCTCGACGGTGAGGTCCGGGCCGATGTACGGCACCAGCGTCAGCCCGTCTGCCGAGGGCTGCACCGGGTTCTCGATCACCACGTCCTCGGTCCGGAAGAACGCCTTCAAGATGGTGACGCAGGCGCCCGCCACCGTGGCGTGGCCGGCGGTGTAGGACGGATGGGTCGGAGAGCCTTCCGGGAACGCCATCGGCAGGTGGACGCTGCCCCCGTTGTAGGCCGCGACTTCGTCGAGCACCGGCGAGCGGAAAAGACTGCGATGGAAAACCCCGGCGTAGCGGCCCGGGTCCTGGTTCAAGTGCACCTCGAGGCGGCCAGCCAGCACTTCAGGGCGCAGGGTCCGGTGGACCTGCCACTTCTTGTGCCAGGTGGCCTTGAGCCCGCGGGTGGCCACTTCGCAGAGCAAGGCCTTGATCGCGGGCGGGCCGAAGGTGCAGAACCCCGCCTGGCTGGCGCTGCTGCTGTAGGGGTTGGTGTTGCTGAAGGGCACGCCGAGCCCGCCGCCGATGTCCGTCGAGTCGGGCGGGGTCATCATGATCAGACAGGCGTTGAAGTAGGCCTGGAAGAGTACGTCGATGTGGACCCATGCGGACAAGTCGCGGCCGTTGATGGGGTAGCGCCGCGAGCCGAGCGGCTGGACCTGGCTCGGCACGAAACCGTTCTGCACCGCGAGCCAGTCCTCGAAGGTCTGCATGTGGTCGACCTGGGGCGCGTAGGTCCACATCCGGCGGTCGATGAACTCGACGCCGAAGGGAGTCGGAAGCCACATGAACTGTGAGAAGTAGGGGCCAACGGTGGTGCCGGGGGCGATGTCGCGGAAGAGCGTCTGAGCGGTGACCAGCCCGCCTTCTTTGGGGCCCTTGAAGACGTTGCCGAAGCGGTTGAGGTCGTCGATCGCCCGCTGGGCGACCGGGGACGTGTCGTAGTCGCGGAAGTCCACATCGCGCAACAGGGCCTGCCAGTACTGCTCGAGCATCTCGCCCGCCCGTTCACGGCTGGCGAGCGCCGGGGGGGCCGGGACGGCCACGGCGTGGCTGTCGACACCCTCGGTGTCGAAGGCTAACCCGCACTGGGGGCTGGTCTGTTTGCGGGCGCCGCTCAGGCGGTCGATCGCTTCGTAGTCCTCGGGCTGCCCGGAGTTGATGGCGCGCAGGAAGCTCGAGTAGGCGCCCCGGTCGACCTCGCCGAACTCATTGTGAGGCAAGGCCTTCGAATAACTGCCGATGCGGTTCGGGTAGAGCTCTTCGTCGCCGTTGGTGGAGTGGAGTGGGAGTGCCTTGGAGCGCCAGTACTTGGCCAGGCCGGTGCGCAGCTCGTAGGCCTTGCGCCGACGGCGCTCGGCCGCCGTCAAGCCGGCCGCTTCGCTAGTGGCGTCGATCTCCGCTGCGACCGGCGAAGCGCCGAGCAGCTGATCGAGGGAGAGGGAACCCGCGGCTGCCACGCCAGCGGCAGTGACGCCCGCGCCGCTCAGGAAGCGGCGACGGGAGACGGCATTCGGCTCGGCGTGCTCGGGCACTTCGGTGAGTTGGGGGGTCGGATCAGACGTGCTCATGGGATCTTCCTCCAGAGGCTAGGGTTGGAATCCCGACCGGGGCCGTGCCGGGCCGCGGCCGAGTGGGGCCATCGCGACATCGCGGATGGCGATCTGTTCAGGGTCGCTCGACTTGCCGGGGTCTCGGCGAAGGGCGCCCGCTTCTTTTTTCGTCCGATGAATCCGACCAGGAACGACAACCGTACATTGCCGGTGACAGGCGGGTAAAGACGTGCTCATCCGCCTCGCTTCTGTTCGTTTCCTCATGGATCGTCAGCTCAGTCTGGCGAATCTCCCCTCCCGCTGATCGTAGCCGTGCCGGGCCGCGATCGGCGGGCGGCGCTTTGTTCAGCCCACTGCCACCGGATTCATCAACTCCCTCAGTGCGAGCCGGGTTCCGGCCCGGGACGCAGCGGGCTCGGAATCTTTCGGTGTTCAACTCCATCGCATCGCCCCCCCGGCGTCGGCCTTGGAGGCCGCCGGTTTCCGGTCCAGATCGAGTGGAGCGCGATCGCTTTTATGAGGCTACCAGATCGCCCGCCCGCGGGAGCCGCTCGCCCATCCCAAGAAAAACGACCCCCGTTCCGAGTCGATGTCGCCGTTGGGGAAGAGCGGCGCCCGCACGTCTAGATTGGAGTGAGCCCCCTGGCGGTGGGTCGCCGGGTCGGCCACCACGAAATAGGGCGGGAAAAAAGAAATCGGCCGAGACGATCTCGGCCGATTCGAAGTTCTCGAGAAGCGGAAATGAGGCCGGCGACCTCGGGTCGCCAGCCTCTGACTCACCCGCGACGGCGGATCACGGTGAAGCCGATGCCGACCAGCATCAGGGCCAGCAGAGCCAGGCCCATCTGGGAAAGGGTCGGAATTTCGAGCACGTTCGGGTTCAGTCCGACCAACAGATCCGTGGGATCGGCCCCACCGCCCGCTGCCGGGTCGTCCGTGGTGCCGGTCGACTCGTTGGTGCCGTTGCCGTCGGCATCGAAGCTGAAGCTCCCCTGGTTGGAGATCGTCAAGCCCGCCGTCGCGGCGTCGATGGTGGCGTCGATCGTGATCGTCACCGACCCGTTGCCCGGGATCGACCCGTTCCAGGTCACCGTGTTCCCCACGGGGGTGGCCGTGCCGGAGGTGGCCGAGGCGCCGGTGAGGGTGACGCCCGCCGGCAGGATGTCGGTGAATTCGTCGCCCGGGTTGTCGAGCTGGGCCGAGGCCGAGGAGTTGGTCAGCACGACCGTGTAGGTGATCGCTCCGCCTTCCTCGAAGGTGCCCGCCACCGACTTGGTGCCGGTGATCGAAGCGGCCGAGGCCACGTTGGTGTTGTCGGTCGCGGAGTTGTTGCCCGGCACCGGGTCCGGAATGGCTCCGGTACCGACCGTCGCGGTATTGGAGAGGACGCCGAAGAAGGCGCCGGAGATCGTACCGTTGACGGTGAAGGTAACTGAGCCGCCGGACGGCAGCGAGACGTTCTCGGCGATGTTGCCGGCGCCGTTGGCGGTGCAGGTGCCGCCGCCCGCGCCCACGCAGGTCCAGGTGGCGCCGGTGAAGGCCGCCGGGAAGGCGTCGGCCACCGCGGCGGTCGCGACCATCGAGGGCCCCGCGTTCGAGACCACGATCGTGTAGGTCGTGGCCTGGCCCGGGGCGGCGTCGGTCAGGCCATCGGTCTTGGTGATCGAGACGTCCGCCGAGGGGCACTCGCAGGTGGTGATGTTGAGGGACCAGCTGTCGAGGCTGCCGCCGTCGCCGGCGAGGTCGTCGGAGATCGTGATCGTCCAGGTCCCGTTCGGGTCCTCACCCAGGAAGGCGCCGAAGGCCTCCTCGGGCACCAGCGGCGAGGCCAGCGTGAGGTTGACGTAGGCGTGGTCGGTGACCAGGCCGTTGTTCGTCGTGTAGGGAACCTGACCGGCCGGGTTGGCGTCGTCGTCCCACACGGTGCCGTTCCACACGTTGTCGTTGCCCGCGCCGTTGTCCGTGGTCAGGGTGACCACCGTGCCGCCGGGCGACATCAACGTGATGTCGAGGTCGGCCGCGAAGGTGTGGGTGAGGTTGGTGGTGAGGTTCAGGTCGCAGAGCGAAGTGGCGGCGCCCGCCACCACGACGGTCGAGGTCACCACGGCCGGGCCGGTGGGGATGGCCGTGGGCGTGCTCTGGGTCACGGTCGGAACCACCGTGTTGATCGGCGCCGCGGGGAACGTGGTGATGCCGAGGTTCCAGCTGTCGAGGCTGCCGCCATCGCCGGTCAAGTCGTCGGAGATGGTGATCGTCCAGGTGCCGTTCGGATCTTCGCCGACGAAAGCCGCGAGGTCCTCTTCGGCGACCAGCGGCGTCTCCGTCGTGAGGTTGACGTAGGTGCTGTCGGTGACCAGACCGTCGTTGGTGGTGTAGGGCACCTGGCCCGCCGGATTGGCGTCGTCGTCCCAAAGGGTGCCGTTGAACACGTTGTCGTTGCCGGCGCCGTTGTCGGTGGTCAGGGTCACGATCGTTCCCGCGGGCGACATCAAGGTGATGTCGAGGTCCGCTGCGAAGGTGTGGGTGAGGTTGGTCGTCAAATCCACGTCCCACAGAAACGGGCCCGCGCCAGAAACGAGCACGGTCGAAGTCACCACGGCCGGGCCGGTGGGAATGGCAGTTGGCGTCGTCTGGGCGAAATTCGTGGTCGATGGCGTGCACTGGGCCGGCGCCGTCGGCACTACGCGCGGCGCCCGCGGTAGCGTGGCACCGCCCGTCGCCGCGGGCTGATCGCCGCCGAGCTGGGCGGAGAGGTTGTGAAATTGGGCCAGCAAACTCGGCAGGCTCGCCGAGCCCGAGACCTTGGCGGAGTCGATTTGCGCTTGCAGGCTGACCAGCTGGGAGTGCAAATCCTCCTTCGAGGGCACTTGAGCCAGCAGGGGGCCCGTCGAGAGGACGGTCACCATCGCGAGAGCGATCGCGGCGCGAATCCGGGGGTTCATGGCACTCTCCCTGTAGGGAAGCGATTCGGGCCGAGCCCGAGTCGCCAAGATGATCTGGAAGAACACGCGGATGGTACCAGCAATCCCGGCGCCGGAACAGACTGCGTTGCGCCCCGGCCGGCCGGGGCGCTACCATCGCCTTTTGACCCTGCGGCCCGAGGTCGACCCCGGGCTCGACGGAATTTGGAGTACGGAATGATCGCCGAAGCCCCCCGACCGGTCGCCGCGGATGTCGAGCCGGATGGACCCGAGTTCGACCTCACTTCCGAACAGAAGGCCATTCGCGACGTCGCTCGCGACTTCGCCCTCCGGGAAGTGGATCCGATCGTCGAGGAGATCGACGAGACCCAGCGTTTCCCCATGGAGGTCATGAAGAAGGCCGGCGAGCTGGGCTTTTTGGGCGTGATCTTTCCCGAGGAGTACGGGGGCGCCGGGCTCGGTTACGTCGAGTACGTCCTGGTGGTCACCGAGCTTTCCAAGGTCGATCCCGCCGTGGGAATCTCGGTCGCTGCCCACAACTCACTGTGCACCAATCACATCTACAAGTTCGGCACGGCCGAACAGCGGCGCCGGTGGGTGACTCCGTTGGCCTCGGGGCAGAAGATCGGAGCCTGGGGCCTCACCGAGCCGGGAGCGGGCTCCGACGCCGGCGGCACCCGCACCCGTGCCGAGCGGGTCGCGGGCGGCTGGCTCCTGAACGGCTCGAAGACGTTCATCACTCACGGCACCGTGGGCGACATCGCGGTGGTGATGGCGGTCACCGAGACGGGCGGAGCGAAGGGCCGCAACGTCTCCGCCTTCGTGGTCGAACGCGGAGCTCCGGGCTTCCGCGCCGGCAAGAAAGAGAACAAGCTCGGCATCCGCGCCTCGGACACCTCGGAGATCGTCCTCGAAAACTGCTTCGTGCCGGAGGACCACCTGCTCGGCGACGAGGGGGACGGCTTCAAGCAGGCCCTCGCGGTGCTCGACGGCGGCCGGATCTCGATCGCGGCCCTCGGCCTCGGCACCGCCATCGGCGCGTACCAGACGGCCCTCGCCTACTCGAAAGACCGCGAGCAGTTCGGCCAGGCCATCTCCCGCTTCCAGGCGATCCAGTTCCACCTGGCCGAGATGGCCACCCGCATCGCCGCCGCCGAGGCCTTGACCTTCGCCGCCGCGCGCACGCTCGATCTGGGCCGGCCGGTCACCCGCCTTTCTGCCCAGGCCAAGCTCTACACCAGCGAAACGGCCGTGTTCTGCGCCGAGCGCGGCGTGCAGATCCACGGCGGCTACGGCTTCATCAAGGACTACCGCGCCGAAAAGTTCTACCGTGACTGCAAGATCTGCACGATCGGCGAGGGCACCAGCGAGATCCAGCGAATGGTGATCGCCCGCCAGCTGGCCAAAGGTCACTGACGGTGCCGGTACCGGTCGACGAGCTCGCCCGCCGGGTGCTGACCCGCGAGCCGCGAGCCCTCGGTCGGGCCATCAGCCTCGTCGAGCGCGGCGGTCCGGAAGCCGAGGCGCTTTTGGCGACGCTCCACCCGCACACCGGCCAGGGCCACCTGGTGGCGATCACCGGGCCGCCCGGCGCGGGTAAATCCACTCTGGTCGACGCCCTGGCCCGCCACGCGAGGGCGACCGACCGAACGGTGGGCATCCTCGCCGTCGATCCGACCAGCCCCTACACCGGCGGCGCGCTTCTGGGCGACCGCGTCCGCATGGCCGAGCACTACACCGACCCGGGCGTGTTCATCCGCTCCATGGCCACCCGCGGAGCGCTCGGGGGCCTCGCCGCGGCGGCCCACGACGCGGTCGATCTACTCGACGCCGCGGGGTTCGAGCTGATCCTGATCGAGACCGTGGGCGTGGGCCAGGACGAGGTGGACGCCGCCCGCGCCGCGGACACGGTAGTCGTGGTGGCGATCCCGGGCATGGGCGACGACATCCAGGCGGGGAAGGCCGGGCTGTTCGAGATCGGCGACCTCTTCGTGCTCAACAAGTCGGATCGCGAGGGTGCCGAGCGTGCCCACCGGCATCTCGAGCTCATGCTCCACCTGGCGCCGGACCCAGGTCCCCAAGGCTGGCTTCCGCCGCTCCTCAAAACCGTTGCCGCGAACGGCCACGGGGTGCCCGAGCTGGCCGCCGCGATCGACCGCCATCGCGCCTGGCTCGCGACCAGCGGCGAGGCGAGCCACAGGAGGCGGAACCGGCTGCGTCTCCGGGTCGAGCGGCTCCTCGAGCGGCGGCTGCTGGCCGGCCTCGACCTCGAGCGCGAGATCGACACGGCCGAGCTCCAAGGTGAGCCGCCCCACGTCACGGCGGAGCGGCTGTTCCGGCGGGTGGTTGGGCGCTCGTGCCGGGGCTCGGCCCGGGCCACCGAGACTCAGCGCAGGTAGCCGAGCGCTTCGAGGTTCTGGCGGGTTTCGTCGTCGATCTCCGCCCGCGCCGGTGCCCACTGCGTACCCGGGGCGGCGAGAGCGCGGGACCAGCACGACAGCAGCGTCGCCCAGGCCCGCGCCTTGCGAACGATGTTGGTCTGCTCCCCGGGGTCGAGCTCGAGATCGAACAACTCTTCGAGCGGTCCTCCTCGCTCATCGAGCCAGTAGCGAATCCACTTTCGATGGCTGGCCTCGAGGGCCTCGGTGCGGGCTCCGTCAGGGATGCGAGCGAGCCGGGAAGGCACCGGTCGATCGCTGCCGGCATCGCCCCGTTCGATGCTCTGCACCAGGCTGCGGCCATCGAGGTCTTTAGCCGGGGCCAGGCCGGCGAGCTCGGCGAGGGTCGGCACCAGGTCGACCAGCTGCACCACGCCGAGGACCCGGGTGCCGCCGGCTCGTCCGTCGGGTAGTTTCACGACGAGCGGCACGGCGAGCTGTTCCTGGTACAGGGTGAGACCGTGCTGAAGGCCGCCATGGTCGCCGAGCTCTTCGCCATGGTCCGACACGAAGACGATCATCGTGTCGTCGTAGGAGCCATCGCGGCGCAACGCCTCGAGCAGGGTTCCGAAGGATCGATCGCTGCGCAGCACCTCGGCGTCGTAGAGCGAGGTGAGGTCGCGGATCGTCGCCCGGTTGAGCGGAATCGCTCCCGCTGTAATTGCCTCGACGTGGGCGAGCCCCCCGCGGGCGGGCTTCTCGACCTTGACGCCGAGAGCCTCGACCAGCTCGGCAGGCGGCCGGTAGGGTGCATGGGGATCGATGGTGTGGACCCACAAGAGGTAGGGACGGCCGCGGTCACGTCGCTCGAGCCAGTCTACGGCTCGCGCCACGGCGGCCTCGGAGGACTGGTGGAAATCTGGGGCGCCATCGTCTTCCGGCAGATACTCGAAAGACTCGAAACCCTGGTCGAAGCCGAAGCTCTCCGAAACGGCCCCGTTGGTGATCACCGCCGCGGTCGCGTATCCGCCGCGCTGAAAGCGCTCGGCGAGAGTCAGCGCTTCGTTCGGCATGCGATCCAGGTCGCCTTCCACGCCGTGGGAGCTGGGCCACAGCCCCGTGAACAAGCTGGTCATCGACGGGCGAGTCCAGGAGGAATGGGCTCGCGCCTGGTCGAAGACCACGGACTCCCGGCTGAAGGCGTCGACGTTCGGTGAGGTCGGCCGCGAGTAGCCATAGACACCGAGATGATCCCGACGCAAAGTGTCCACGACGAAGATCACCACGTTGGCCGCCTTCGCCGTCCCTGGCAAGGTTGAAGGTGAGTCTTCGACGACGGTGACCGTGGGGGCGCTCTCGGGCTCGAGCCGCGGCCTTCCCACTTCGACGGCCGACGCTCCGGCTTCGGCCGGGACCCTCAGCACCAGAGCAACCGAGGCGCCCCGCTCCGCCACGAAACGGAGATCGAGCGGGCCCTCTTCGGCGACGACCGTCTCGAGAATCTGGCGTCCGTTGGAGGTCACTTCGACTTCGAGCCGTGGTGGGCCGAAAGCGAGGAAACCCGAAGGGCGAAGGGTCTCCGCTCGCAAGTGGACGGCGCCGGACCCGCGGAACGCGAAGCGCAGCTCGCACCCGACGGGGATCATCAACGAGGTCTCTCTGCCTTGACCAAGGATCCGTGGCGCCGTCGCCTGTTCCAGCCCGATCAGCTCGACGGCCCCCCAGGCGGCGCGGAGCGTTCGCTGGTCCCGCTTCTCCGGAAATTCGGTCGCCGGCTGAAACCCGAAACGGTGCCGCACCGCGAGCGTGTTCCGCCCCACCTGCAGGAGGGACGCCGGAATCGCGAAGCCCAGACTCCGCCGCCGAGAAGCCGGTACCACACCGTGGCCCACCGGCTGTCCATTGACCTCGACCTCGATCGAGGGATCGGCCACTTCGACGTTCTCGAGACGCCAGATCTGGAGCTGGAGGTAAAGATCGCGAGGCCGCGAGACGTAGAACGAGACGCTCGGAGTCTCGGCGATGGCCCAGGCGAACTTCCTCGAGCCCCAGGTCTCGGTGGGGCCCAACCCGCGGACGCTGTCCCTCGTGCTGGTCTCGGCGAGGTCGAAGCGACTGCGTTCGCGCAGCACCACCACGGCCCCGAGGAGGTCCGTCAACTCGATCGAAGCCGACAGCGGCTCCGCGAAGTGATTGGGATGGATGGACCCAGCGACGCCCTCCCGAAGCTCCGTGCTCGGACGGCACCCGAGGGCCGACACGAGCACCAACGAGGCGACCCCGGCGCGCGAAAGACGAAAAGCTGACATGGCAAAAATAGCGACAGGGAGCCCGCGCCATGATCACACTTTAGAGCGACAAGCCCCGATGCAGCCAGTCCGCCGACCCGTGCGCTCGACCCCCCCCCAGCCCGCCGATCGGGCTGTGCTACCTTCCCCCGAGGAGGAGCCATGATCGGCAAGATCGACCACGTGGGCATTGCGGTGACCTCGATCGCCGAGGCGCGGGGTTTTTACGAGGCGCTTGGCTTCGTGGTACAGGCGATCGAAGAGGTGCCCCAAGAGGGGGTGCGGGTGGCCATGATCCCGTGTGGCGAGTCGAAGATCGAGCTGCTCGAGCCGACCCGCGAGGACTCGCCGATCGCGCTCTTCCTCGCCAAGCGGGGCCCGGGAATCCACCACCTGTGCCTGGGGTCCTCAGACGTCCGGGCCGACGACGCGACGCTGCGCGCGGCCGGCTACGCCGTGCTGCGGCCCGAGCCGACCCGCGGCGCCGGGGGCTGCTGGGTCCAGTTCGTTCACCCGAAGAGCGCGGGTGGGGTCCTGGTCGAGCTCTCCGAGCACGGCCTCGGAGCCGTACCGTGAACCCTCCGCGTTTCTTCCCGGGCGCCTTCGTGCTGCTCCACCTGGTCAATCCGACGGAGAAGTTCTGGGGCATCCTCGGCGAGCTGGGAGTCGCGGGGGTGACCCTGCGCGGCATCAGCGTCGAGGCTTTCGACGATTGGACCTCCCAGGCCGCCCGCCCCAGCGAAGAGCCGACGCTCGACCTCGGCACCACGTTCTTCCCCCTGTTCCGGGTCGAGCGGATGTTCCTGGACGAAGCCGTCGGCCCGGTCGAGAGCTATCGCCAGCGCTTCGCCCGGCGGGTCGGCCGGCGGGTGGAGAAGTTCTTAGGGCTGGTGGAGCTGGCCGACGATGACTCGATCTCGCGGCCGTCATGACTCGGCCCCGCGTTCGCAGCTGGCCGACTTGGTGGGGCTACGAGCTCGAGCTCACGCCTCACCTGCTCAAACGAATGATCGATCGAGGGTTTTCCGAGGTCGACCTGAGGCGTATGCTTGAGGTCGCTGAAGGCTTTCAGCCCGACCCGCTCCAAAGTCGCTGGCAAATAATGACTCGGCACCTCAAGAGCTCATGGGTGGTCGTCGTGGAGCCCGACGAGGCGATCGAGCAGCTGGTCGTCATCACGGCCTACCGGGCAGAGTGAGAAACCGATGAACGAGCCCTACCTGGAAGTTACCTTTCGCCGCGGCGCGATCCTGGCTGCCTATCTCTATCTGCCTCGAGAGACGGGGGATGTCAGCAGCCGCACCCGGCCACTGGGCTCGGGACTCGTGGTGGACTACTCGGAGTCCGGTCGGCCCATTGGCATCGAGATCCTGTCTCCCGCGCTCGTGTCCCTCAAGGACATCAACTCCGTGCTCATCGAGATTGGCGTCGGCCCCTTGACGCCTACCGAGTGGGCTCCGCTGCAGGCAGCCTGATCCTCAATGAACGACTCGCTGACTCTCTCCCGCCGTCACCTCCTGGCCGGGCTCGGCGCCGCCGCCGCGCTGGGGACCCTCGATCGCGCCGAGGCTCAGCCGGCGGCTGGCGGCGCCGCGAGCCGCGGGCCCCACACGGAGCTCGAGGAGGCCACGGTGGCCGAGCTTCAAGCGCGGATGACGCGCGGGGAAATCTCGGCCGCGGAGCTGACCACGGCCTATCTGGCCCGGATCGTCGCCCTCGACCGGTCGGGGCCGCTCCTGCGCTCGGTGATCGAAATCAACCCGGACGCGGGCGAGATCGCCCGTTCGCTCGACCGCGAGCGGCGCGAGAAGGGGGTTCGGGGGCCGCTCCACGGCATTCCCGTGCTGATCAAAGACAACATCGACACCGCCGATCACATGTTGACCACGGCCGGTTCCCTGGCGCTCTCCGCCAATCGGCCTACCCGCGACGCCACCGTCGCCGCACGGTTGCGGGAAGCGGGGGCGGTGATTCTCGGCAAGACCAACCTCTCGGAATGGGCCAACTTCCGGTCGACGCGGTCCACAAGCGGCTGGAGCGGGCGCGGCGGCCAGACCAGGAACCCCTACGCCCTCGACCGCAATCCCTGCGGCTCGAGCTCGGGTTCCGGCGTGGCCACGGCGGCCAACCTGGCGGCGATCACCGTGGGCACCGAAACCGACGGATCCATCGTCTGCCCGTCCACCACCAACGGCGTCGTCGGCATCAAGCCGACGCTTGGCCTGGTCAGCCGCGCCGGGATCATCCCCATCGCCCACAGCCAGGACACCGCGGGCCCCATGGCGCGGACCGTGGCCGACGCGGTGGCGCTGCTCGCCGTTCTGGCCGGGCCAGACCCTCGGGATCCAGCCACCGCGGGCGGGCGCCCCGATCAGGATTGGACCCAGGATTGGACCGCGGCCCTCGCTGCCAAGGACCTGCGCGGCCGGCGCATCGGTGCCGTGCGCTCGTTCTGGGGGCGCCACCCGGAAGTGGACCGCCTGGCCGACGCCGCTCTCGACGCGCTCCGCCGCCTGGGTGCAGAGGTGATCGACCCGGTCGACCTCGGGCAACCCGACGATGACGACGAGGGCCTGGTGCTGCGGGTCGAGTTCAAGGCCGATCTCGAGGCCTACCTGGCCACCCGGCCGCCGGGCACGCCGCGGACCCTGGCCGAGCTGATCGCGTGGAACGAGGCCCACCGGGCCGAGGAGATGCCCTGGTTCGGTCAGGAGCTTTTCGAGCAGTCGGTAGAGAAGCCGCCCCTGACCGATGCCAACTATCTCGAGGCCCTGGCCCGCAACCGCAAGAAGGCCGGTCCCGAGGGCATCGACGCCGCCCTCGGCAAACACCGGCTGGACGCCCTGGTGTGTCCCACCGGCGGCCCCGCCTGGCCCACCGACTGGATCAACGGCGACCACTACACCGGCGGCTGCTCGTCCCCCTCCGCCGTCTCCGGCTACCCCCACGTCACCGTCCCCATGGGCTTCGTCCACGGCCTGCCGGTGGGCTTCTCGTTCCTCGGCACCGCCTGGAGCGATCCGCTCCTCGTCAGCTTCGCCCACGCCTTCGAGCAGGCCACGAAGGCCCGCCGGAAGCCGGACTACCGGCCGGGCTCGCTGCCGGTGTGAGCCCTCACATCCGCTGGCTGATCACCAGGTAGCCTGCCAGCAGGCCGAGCAGGGGTACGGCGATCCACAGGATGGTGGCCCTGGACCCGCGGAAGAAGCGCCGAACCAGGAACGGCGCGGCGGCGAAGACGAGCCAGATCCCGACCTTGCCCCAGGCCCACGGGGGAACGCCCTGGTGGCCCAACTTCGCCAGCAGCCCGAAGCCGGAGACGAGCATCAGGAGCAGGCCGAAGCCGTGCTCGAACATCACCAGTCTGCGGGCCGTCTTCTCGTCGGGACCGCCCGGGCCGCCGACCATTTCCCGGTAGGCCAGGCTGGCGACCGCGGCCAGCACGCTGAACATACCGAACAGGTGCATCAAGACATAGAACTTGGGGCTCATCGGGACTCCTCTCGGGGGTGATGGGCGGAACCTATCACCCGCGGGTGGCGCGGAGGCGGTGGAGCCGGGACAGCGTCCGCCAGTCCCGGCGCAGGAGCGCCCCGAGGACGATCAGCCCGAGGAACAGCAGCCCGGCGTCGAAGACCAGGTAGGAGCCGTAGCGGCCGGCCCCCGCGAGGCGAGCGGCGTAGAAGGCGGCGAACAGGAGGCCGACGAGCCCGAGAAGGTGCGGCAGCGCGCGGCGATCGGAGCGCGGGCCGAGAGGCAGGAAGGAAAGCACTGCCCAGTAGTACCGCGACGCCACGGTGAGCACGTAGAACGGCACCAGGCCGACCAGGAACGCCGCGGTGCCCCGGCGGCGCAGGAGCACGAGGCCGGCTGCCGCGAGCAGCGAGCCACCGAGGAGCCAGACGACGGGCTGCGAGGCACGGAGTGCGTCCCGTCGCGCGCCGGTGCCGTCCGCCGTCTCGCCGAGCTGGGACGTGAAGAGGTGCTGGAGCCCCACCCGTTGATCGCCGAACACGTGGCGTTCGGCATGGAAGCCGATCTTGCCGGCGAACTCGCGCCAGGCGTCGACGCCTCGGGAAGTGGTGCAGCCGACGCCGAAGCCCACGAGGAGCACGACGGCGAAGCTGCCCCCGAGCACCAGGGCTCCGCGGGAGATCCGGCCCCGGCGCACCCAGCGGATCAGATTGGGCAGGAGCAGCGCGGCCACGAACAGCACCGGAAACACCCGTACCAAGGTGGCGTAGCCGAAGGCGATACCCGCGGCCAGAGTCCGGCCTCGCTGCCGGGCCGCCAGCCCGAGGGCCAGGGCGGCCAGCCAGTCGTATTGCAGGAAGCCGCCGATCATCCGCTCGCCATCGACGGGGGAGAGCAGGAAGAGCAAGAGTGTCGCCAGAGCTCCCTCCGTCCCGAAAGCCGAGACGAGGGCCAAGCCGGCCACCGCGAGGAGCACCAGATCGAGCCCGGCCAGGAGCTTGAGCGCCACCGGACGGCGCGCGGGCAGGAGCGTCGTCACCCCCCGCGCGGCGGCGGACCAGAACGGGGTCGCGTTGTAGCCTCGATCGGTGAAGATCCGCTTCCAGTCGTCCTCGCTCTCGTGCCGCGACAATGCCTCCACGTCTGCCGCGAAGTTCCGCCAGCGTTCGGGGGTGAAGTGCGCCGCGGGGTCGAAGTCCGCCTCCGCTTCGCTCCGGCGAACCACTTCGTAGGTGATCTGGTCGCGCACGCGGGTGACCTCGGCGAAGGCGCCGACGCCCTCCCGGTCGGCGTGGAGGGCGGCCGGGTAGAGGTCGTAATAGCCGAGCTCGCCGTAGTACTCGGCCCCGAGGTAGTAGTGGAAGACGTTCCAGCCGCGGACGGCCGGGCTCGAAACGTAGCTCCACAGAGCCGAGCCCACGGTGGCGACCGCCACGGCGACGGCGAGCGGCGCGAGCCAGGTCCTCCGCCGCGGCAGCGCTAAGGCGAACGCGACCACCGCCAAGGCGAGCACCAGCCGGGCACCATCGAACGATACGAATTGCGAGAAGTCCAACATGGGAGGGGACTTTACCGGAACCCTGCGATCTTCATGGAAGCGTCATGTGGTCAGGTCTATGCTGGAACCCGATTGCACGACTCACCGGATCACTCCTCGTGATTTCGGCCCGGTTCAGCAAGGAGAAGCGACCATGACCGACCACCCCACCACGACCTCCAACACCCTGCGCTTCCGTGTCCTCGCCACTCTCGTGGGCGTGGTATCCGCGGCCGTGATCGCCTCCGGCTGGGGTTCCGTACCCCGCGTCGAAGCGGCCGGAAGCAAGGCCTCCACTCTCGAGTGCGCCGATGTGCTGGCCGCCGAGCTCACCCGGCTCCAACTCCAGACCACCCGCGCCACCCGCACCCTGCGCGAGACCGCGGGCCACGACCCCATCGTCTACCTGATCGCCACCCACGCCAGCATGACCCCGGCGGAGGTGCGCTCCACCGGCCAGCCGCTCCAGACCGTGGCCGCCGAGGCCATGGCCGCCACCATCACCGGCAAGACTCTGGCGGAGGTTCGGTCTCGGGTGGCCGCGGGAGACACGGTCGAGAAGATCATCGTCCGCTCCGGGGTCGACCCCCAGCGCGCGCTGTTCCGCACCAACCTGCTCACCGCTTCGCTCAACCAGTACGTGGCGACCTTCAAGGAGGGCGCGGCCGACCGCGATGCCGATGGCGTCCCGAACCTGATGGACCCGGACGTGGACGGTGACGGCATCCTCAACCTGAACGACAACGACGTGGATGGCGACGGCATCGCCAACGGCAGCGACTCGGACGTGGATGGCGACGGCATCAAGAACATCAACGACGACGACGTGGACGGCGATGGCATCGTCAACGTCGATGACGGCGACATCGACGGCGATCGCCTCGTCAACGCCAGTGATCCCGATCAGGACGGCGACGGCAACCCGAACGAGGGTGACAGCTTCTCGGCCTCCGCGGGCGTCCCCGCCTGGGCCGGCAACGTCGGCGCCGGCACCCCCGGCGGTGGCGTCGGTGACGATGACGATGACGATGACGATGACGACGATGACGACGACGACGACGACGATGACGACGACGACGATGACGATGACGATGACGATGATGACGATGACGATGATGACGATGACGATGATGACGATGACGACGGCGGAGGCGGACCCGTGGGGGTCTGAACCCATCGCGGTCGTCTGACCGCGCGAAATCGCTGGGTAGGGGCGGGTCTATGACCCGCCCTTCTTCTTTTCACGGCGCCACCATCGCGGGCCGCCTTCATCAACTATTCATAGAGCATTCGCTATCTTCCTTCCCATGACGATCCCCCAGTTCTCGAGAGCCGGCTCCGAAGAGAAGGGCGTGTCGCCTTAACGGACCGTTCATCGGCCTTTTACTAGGCTGCCTTCATCGGTTCGGGTCGGTCCCCTGGACTTCGCTCGACGGATCGCAAAAAGGAGAAACCACAGATGTCCCAGAACACCAGCAAGTCCAAGGTCAGGTTGGCCGCCTTCGTCGGCGTCACCCTGGCTCTCGGAGCCCTCGCCGCCGGGCTCTCGAGCTCCACGGTCAGCGCCGCGGCGCCGAAAGCTTCGACTCTCGAGTGTGCCGATGTGCTCACCGCCGAGCTCACCCGGCTCCAACTCCAGACCACCCGGGGCACCCGCGCCCTGCGGGAAACCGCGGGCCACGACCCCATCGTCTACCTGATCGCGGCCCACGCCGGCATGACCGCCGAGGAAGTGCGTTCCACCGGCCAGCCGCTCCAGACCGTGGCCGCCGAGGCCATGGCCGCCACCATCACCGGCAAGAGCCTCGCCGAGGTTCGCTCGCTCGTTGCGGGGGGGCAGTCGGTCGAGCGGATCATCGCCCGCTCGGGCGTCGATGCTCAGCGAGCTCTCTTCCGCACCAACCTGCTCACTGCGGCCATCAACCAATACACCGCCCAGTTCAAGGTCGGCGCCACCGACACCGACGGTGACGGCATTCCGAACCTGATGGACGAAGACGTGGACGGCGATGGAATCATCAACCGCCGAGATCCAGACGTCGATGGCGACCGGGTCGCCAACGGCGCCGACCCGGACGTCGACGGCGACGGCATCCTCAACGTCAACGATGACGACGTCGATGGCGACCGCATCGTCAACGTCGACGACAGCGACATCGATGCCGACGGACTCGCCAACTCGAGCGACCCCGACGCCGACGGCGACGGCGTGCCGAACGACGGCGACAGCTTCGCCGTGGCCCCCGGCGCCCCGGCCTGGGCCGGTGACCTCGGCGCCGCCGACTCCTCCAGTGGCGGCACTGGCGACGACGACGACGACGACGATGACGACGATGACGATGATGACGATGATGACGATGACGATGATGACGATGACGATGATGACGACGACGACGATGACGATGACGACGATGATGACGATGACGGTGGTGTAGGTGGCGGTACCGGCGATGACGACGACGATGACGATGATGATGACGACGGCGGGGTCGGCACCGGCACCGGCGACGACGACGACGATGATGACGACGACGATGACGACGACGATGATGACGACGACGACGATGATGACGACGACGACGATGACGATGACGACGATGACGACGATGACGACGGCGGAGGCGGACCCGTGGGGGTCTGATTCCGTCGCGGTCGTCTGATCGCGCGCATCCGGCGTAGGGGCGGGTCTGTGACCCGCCCCTCTTCGTTTGTCAGCAGAGAGAAATCGGCTGGATCAGAGGCGAGACAGGATCGACCGGGCGGCCTCCAGCTCATCTTCCACGATGGTGTGGCCAAGCCCGGGGTAGATCCGCAGATCGACCGTCGCACCCGAACGCTCGAGGACCTGGGCCGATTCCTCCGCCCGCTCCCGCGGGACGTGGGGATCGCGGTCGCTCGTACCCAGGAACACCGGCGTGCCGGCCAACGAACCCGGGGCCGTCCACACCGTGCCCGGCGGACCGATCAGACCGCCCGTGAACGCGACCACCCCGCCGTAGCGCCGCGGTCGGCGCACGGCCGACTCGAGGGCCAGGCAGGCGCCCTGGGAGAAACCCAAGAGCGCCGTCTTCTCGGGAGGAAGGCCCAGCTCCTCGAGCTCGTCGACCAGGCCCGCGACCAGAGCCAGGGCCGACGACAAGCTCGGTTCATTGTTCGCGAGAGGCGCCAGAAACCGCTGGGGATACCAGCTGAAGCCCGCGGCCTGGGGCGCCCAGAAGGTCAGATCGGGCTGGTCGATCTCGGGCACCAGGGTGAGAATGTCCGCGGCCGTGGCGCCGCGTCCATGGAGCATGACCACCGCTCCGCGAGCCTGCCGCGGCTCCGCTCCGACGACCATCACCGGCCGCCCCCCGTGGGGCGGGGGCACGTTCGGAACGGGTGACACCAAGTCCATCATGACCGTCTAGACAACGGAAACGGTGCGGAAATTTCGACCGACGGCGACTTCGCGGCGCTCATGACGGAAAACGCCCCCCGAGCCGCGCGAGCTCCGCTCCGATGCGCGCCACCGCTCCCGCACCGTGGAGCTCCTCCACCCGCGCGCGGGCTCGCTCCGCCCGCCGGATCGCCGCCTCCGGGTCGGCCACGACGGCGAGGAGCGCAGCGGCCACGGCCTCCGGAGCGACTTCGGTCCACACCACCGTCGGGGCCGCGGCTCCCCGCCAGTGGCCGATCCGCACCGGCCGGCCGGCCACGGGCCAACCGGTCTCCGGCGTCAACCAGTCGGCCAGGGCCCCGACCGCCGGGGCCACCAGCGGCTTGCCGGCCAGGGCCGCGCGGGCGGCGTCGAGGCCCGAGCCGTCGGCTCGGGGCAGAGTCACCACGCCGTCCCCCGCCGCGATCAGCGCCGGCGTCCGGGCCGGGTCCAGCGACAGCATCGCGGGCAAGCCCCGGAGGCGCTCTTCGATCTCGGTCGCGCGCCGCTCTCCGGGCCGTGCGCCGGTGGCCGCGAGGCACAGGCCGACCCGCGCCCGCTCGCCCTCTCCCAGGCTGCCGAAGGCCGCGAGCAGGACGTCGAGGTCGTTGCGCTCGGCCTCTTCGTCGCGACCTTCGAAGGGTGCCACGAAGGCGAACCGGCCTTCGGCTCCGGCGGTCCCCAGCTCGGTCCGCGGGGCGGGCTCGGCGGGTGCGCCGAGCCACGGCGGAACGACCCGTACGGTGAGGTCCACCACCGGCGCGAGCGCCCGCGCAACCGCGCCGCTCGGCACCCACAGCTCGTCGAAGAACACCGACCAGTAGGCCCGGTCCGGCGGGAACCAGTCGTAGTCCCAGCTCCACAGCCCGATCAGCCCGCCGTCCGCGACCCGGGGCGCGGGCACTCGACCGAGGGTCGCGCGGGCCTCGGCGGCGGCGGCGGCCACGAGGGTCAGCCCATAGGGCACTCCGGCCGCGGGTTGGCCCAGGCCACCCACTTGCTGGCCCCAGGCGTCGTCCGCCACATCCAACTCGGCCAGGGGCCAGCCCGCCCGCTGGGCCAGCTCCCGCATCCCTCGAAGCCACTGTCCGAGAGCGCCCTGATCCCCCAGCGGGCCGACCAGATTGAGCCCACGCGGACCCTGGAGCGGCGAGCCGGCCCCTCGTACCCCGCGCGACTCGAAGCTCGTGGGCGGTGGGGAGTCCGCCGCATTCGCCACCGGTGCGGGCAGGGTGAGGCGCGGCCGGGGCGTCGCCCGCGGCCGAAAACGCGGCAGGCTGTCGGTGATCGGCCGGACCAGTTCCGGATGAAGCTTCTCCTCCGCCGCGGCGTGCCGGCTGAACCACAGGGCGTAGGCGCGCTGGTCGCGGCCCAGCGGGTCCGGGAACGCCGCTTCGAGATCCGGCCGGGCTTCGTGGAGCAGAAGCGCCAGGCGAGTGAGGACCGGTCGCGGGCGGGCGGTGCCGAGCACGGGCTCGTTCAGCCACGGTGTCAGTGGCCCGGCGATCGTCAGGTCGATCTGGTTCAGCAGTTCCCGCGTGCGCGGTGGACGCAGATCGGCGGGCGCGGGTTCGGCCACCGCGCCGGGCAGGACCGTCACCGCACCGGGCGCCGGCGCCACACCGGCCAGCCACTCGGCCGGAACGTCCGGACACCCGGGACCGTGTCCGGCCAGCCAGTCTCGGAACGCCGGCAGGTCGTGGCCCACCGGGTCCGGGAAGTGTCGCTGCAGATCGGGACGCGCTTCCCACAGGGCCAGCAGTGCCCGGTTGGCGGCCCCGAGGGGGAACACCAGCGGCTCGGCCAGATAGGCGAAGAAGGAATCGGTCGCCGATCGGTCGAAGGGATCGGTGAACCTGCGCCCCCAGGGGTCGAGCCGTTGGAGCGTCTGCCGCGCGAACGCGGGAATCGCCGGTCCGTCGTCTGAAAAACGACCGTAGGCGTAGGGCAAGCGGCGCTGGGCCGGGTGCCCGGCGGCCTCGACTCGGCGGCGGTAGTCCTCGAACAGCGGCCGAACTTCCGGACATTCACCCGGCGCAACGCGGTCTTGGTGGCGGCTGACCTGGTCGAGATCCGTGAAGTCGATCCCGCTGAAGTGGAAGAAGCCGATCGGCCGGCCGTTCGCGAGCCATCGGCCGCCCTTGCGGCGCACCTCGCGCTGGGGCAGGTTCCAGTAGGCCACGTTGTAGATCGGCTCGCGCAACACCGCCACACCGTCCAAGTACGCGGGCGCCAGATCCATCCATGCCTGGTCCACGAACAGGCCGCTCCACGGATCGTTGCGGCAGAAGCGGAAGAGCTTCTCGCTCCACCACGTGAGGAAGCCGCGGGTCGACTCGTCGAGCCGCAGGCCGAGGAACCCGAGGTTGTAGACCCCGACCATGCGGATCTTGCGCTCGCCCGGATTGCGCCGGTCGTCGAGGGGACCGGTGACGTGGGGGGTCAGGGCCAGGGAGTGCCGCTCGAGGATGGCCTCGAGCCCCGTGAGGCGGTCGAGCACGAGAATGTCCGGGTCGAAGTAGAGCACCCGATCGAGCCCGCAGGTGTCCCGCAGATGGGCCAGCAGGGTCGGCTTGACCGCGGTGTTGAGCTCGAGCACGTCATAGCGGAAGGCGAAGTTGCGGAAGGCGGGAATCGGCAGATCGCGAGCGAAGATCACCCGCGCCGGAAACGCTTCGTAGTCGACCTCCGGGCTCGGCTCGTCGACCACACAGAGGAAGACCGCCGCGTCCGGATGGTGCTCCCGGTAGGACTCGGCCCACACCCGCGCCATGGCGAGGTAGTTGTTGGAGGCGATCGTGACCGCCGGGAGCGAAGAACCCACGGCGACTCAGCGGGGAAGGACGAGGAGCCGCAGGCCGCCCCACACGCCCTCGCCGGGGACGGGATTGGCCTCGACGGAAACCAGGCCGGCATCGGAGATGTCGGGATGGCGGGCCACGAAGTCGTCGATTGCCCGCTCGACCTGGTCGAAATGGGCGTCGTGAAAGACGATCCGGCCGCCCTTGGCCATGCGCGGCAAGGTCGCCTCGGCGTCGGCCAGAGCTCCCTCGTAGGAGTGGTCGCCGTCGATCAGGGCGAAATCGAAACCGTCCGGCGCGGCCGTCGCGACCTGACCGAGGATGCCCGGGGAAGCACCCTCGAACAGCGTCGCGCGGTGGACGATGGCACTCCACACGGCGGGTGGAATGCGCGGTTGGGGGTCGACGCAACAGAGGTCGCCGAAGCCGTTCGCGTCCATGGCCTGGACCATGATCAGGGCCGATCCGCCGCGGAAGGTGCCGATCTCGAGCACAGTTCGCGGCTTCACGCCGTAGACCAGGGCGAACAGGGCGAGGCGCTCGGGCAACAGCATTTCGGCCTCGGCGCCGACGGCGGCGGCCACCCGTGCGGCCAGCTCCGCGGTCGGGCTTTCGCCGGTGCCCGAGTCGGGCTCGGCCGGCACCGCTGCGGTGGGCCGCTCGGCGCCGTCGAGGGTGGCCAAGAGCCGCTGGACCAGGCTCTCGCGCTCGGCCCCGAGCTGATCCACGGCGTCCACCAGCGCCTCGACCACCTTGGCCTGGCGATCGAAGGCCGAGGCGGAGAACCAGTGGAACAGCTTCTTCAGCCCCATCAAGCGCCCGCCGAGGGGCTCCTGGCGGAACTGGCGCTGGAGCTCCCGCACGCGGCCAATGCGGGCTTCGAAAGCCGCGCCCGCCGATCGGGTGCGACTGCCCGCGAGCTCCGCGCGAATGGCGGCGAGGACGTCCTGTTTGGTCAACACGGTGAGAATCTCCCCTCGGCCGTCGGGTCAGGTCCGGACCAGACGGCGATAGTGCTCCACGAAACCCTGGGCCATGGCTCTGTGCGTGAACTTCTCGAGGAGCCGCGCCCGCCCGGCTCGCCCCATCGCGCGGCGCAACGCCGGGTCCCCGACCAACTTCGAAAGGGCCTCGGCGAGCCGCTGCGGGTCCTCGGGCGGCACGAGGAACCCGGTTTCGCCCTCGACGATGATCTCCTGCGGGCCCCCCGCTCGGCAGCCGACGGTGGGGCGAGCATAATTCATCGCTTCGAGATAGATCAGCCCGAAGGACTCGTACAGCGACGGCGCCACGAACAGGTCGCAGTCGCGGTAGAGCTCGCTCAGCCGGTCGTCGGAGACGAAGCCCAGGAACTCGACCCGGCTCGCCGCGCTGCCGTACCGCTTCTTGAAGTAGGCGGGGTAGTCCATGCCCTCGCGGGCCAGGAAACCGTCGTGACGGCTGTTGTCCTCGCCCGCGATCACGAAGCGCGTCCGCGGTGCCTTCGCGAGCACCCGCGGAATGGCCTCGAACAGGTCGAGAATCCCTTTGCGGCCCTCGAGCCGCCCCACGAAGAGGACCGTGACGTTGCCGCCGGAGTGCTCTTCGATGGGCGGCACGGCCGAGTCCGGCGCGGGCTCGAGCCCGTAGTAGACGACCGAGTGGTGGTTGTGGCCGTCCGGCCGATAGCCGTAGACCCGCGCCAGTGTCTCGGCGGTGGCTCGGGTGTTCGACACCACTCCCGCCGCCCGGTCGAGGAGGTCGCCCTCGAGCTCGCCCAACAGCTCCGCCTCGGGCGACGGCGAGGCGTGCACGTCGGCGATCTGCTTCATGGCCGTGACGGCCCGCACCACCACCGGCAAGTCCCCCTGAACAGCGGTGACGAAGCCGTCGAGGTGCCACAGCGGAGTGTCCACGACCTGCAGGCGATGGTCGGCGGCCAAGGCCACGATCTCCTCGTGCACGGCCTGGGAGTGAGCCAGCCAGTGGGTCAGGTTGGGGTAGCCGGCCACGGCGAAGCGCTCGTAGCGACCGAGCCCGAAACCGTTGACCTCGCGCACGAAGACCCCGTCTTCGACGCGCACGCGGTGGCCCTCGCCGCGGGTGATCACGTGGACCTCGTGGCCCAACTGGGCCAGCCCGCGGGCGAGGGTGTGGGTGCTGCGCGCCACGCCATGGGTCGAGCGCGGCGGGTACTCGACGGACAGCAGGGCGATCGACAGAGGGGCTTCGGTCACGGGGGTCCACTCTCCTTCCGGGGGGAACCCGAGGGGCGACACCGCGGGCAGGCGACGCCGGGCGGGTGAAAACGGCGCCCACGCCGCCGGCGGCGGGCCGATCGGCGCGGGCAGCCGGCGACGGCCCAGGAGGCCCTGGGCGAAGCCGTGGAGGACCGCCTTGCGGATCATTCCCCGGGCCTTTTCGTGGAGCCCGTCGGGCAAGGCCCCGGCTGCCGCCAGATCGGTCACCCGCTGGCCCATGGTCGAGACGTGGCGGAGGGCGCTCGTCAGGCTGCGCCGCCGGCCCACGGTGGGCGCGCCGTTCTTGAGCGTGAAGTAGAGGGTCGAGCGCAGCCAGCTGTACCAGTTGAGGTCGTAGGGGCTCTTGCCGCGGTTCCGGCCCGAGCCGGGCACGTGGTAGACGGTGGCGCGGCTCGATTGCACCAGCCGGCGCCCGGCCCGGCCCAAGCGCACCCCGATGTCGGCGTCGTCGAACAGGTATTCGTACCGTTGGTCGAACCCCCCGAGCTCGACCAGCGCGCACCGCCGGTAGCTCATGTTGGTCCCGTGGAAGCGCGGGAATCGGAAGCGGGGGGGCGTCGACCACGGGTGCTCGACGGAGGGGTCCGGCCGCACGTCCTCTTGTTCGCCGAGCACCGAGAACTGCCCGAAGAGGAACTGCAGGTGGCCCACTTCGGGGCGGGCGTCGTAGGTCCGGCCGCCCGCGCCGGCAGCGTCCGGGGCCGCGGCGTAGATCTCCGCCAGCTGCTCGAGCCAACGCGGGGCGGGCACGGCGTCGTCGTCGACGAAGGCCACCACCTCTCCAGCGGCCCGGGCCACGCCGAGGTTGCGGGAGACGGAGAGGTTGAACTCCGGGCAATCGACCACCACGACACGCTGCCCGAACTCCCGCGCGATCATCTCCCGGCTGTCGTCCCGGGTGGGCCCGATCACCACGATGACCTCGAAGTGCGGCCAGGTCTGGTGCTCGAGTCCGTAGAGCAGCGTGCGCAGGCTGTCCCGGCGGTCGCAGGTGTTGACGACCACCGAAAACGTGGTGGGAGCGGGAGAAGCCTCGTGCATCACGGAAGTAAGGGCTCGAGCGGGGAGGATACCAGGCCGGGGCGGCGGCCGCTGGCCAGGGTCAGGTCGTGGGCTTGTTGGCCCGGCTACGCGACCGAGCGAGCAGGATCTCCAGCACCGCGGGCAGCAGCGACACCACGATGATGCCGAGGATGACCAGCGAGAAGTTCTCCCGCACGAAGGGCAGGTTGCCGAACAGGTAGCCGCCCAGCGTGCAGAGCAGGACCCAGGCCACGCCCCCCGCCACGTTGTAGAGGCTGAACGTCCGGTAGCTCATCTCCCCGACGCCCGCCACGAAAGGCGCGAAGGTCCGCACGATCGGCACGAACCGCGCGATGACGATCGTCTTCACGCCGTACTTCTCGTAGAACGCATGGGTCTTTTCGAGGTGCGCCGGCTTGATGAACGGCAGCCGGCCGCGGTCCGCCAATCGATGGCGCAGCATTCGCCCCACCGAGTAGTTCACCGCGTCGCCCGCGATCGCCGCGACCGACAGCACCAGGAGCAGCAGCGCCAGGTCGAAGGCACCCGTGGCCGCGAACGCCCCGGCCGCGAACAGCAGGGAATCGCCGGGCAGGAACGGCGTCACCACCAGTCCCGTTTCGCAGAACACGATGCCGAAGAGGATCAGGTACGTCCAGGCCCCGTACTGCGCGACCAGATCGAGCAGGTGCTTGTCGAGATGGAGGAGGAAGTCGAGCGCGTAACGCAGCAGGTCCATGGGCGGCGGGAGGTTAGCACAGGGGACGGAGCGGAAGGCGGTCGAGCGATCGGCCGAAACATCGGCAGGATGCCCGGCGTAAGGGACTGTCATACCGCAACAGAGCCCATCATCCCCTTGAACCGAAGGAGAATCGATATGGCCATTGCTCAGATCGACGGACGGACGACCGAGAGGCCGCTCCGCCTTTGGCCCGGGGTGGTCCTCGTGGCGCTCCAGTGGTTCCTGCGTTTCCCTCTTCCCGTCCTGGTGCCCGAGGCCATGCTCGTGGCCATCTTTGGGGCACTGTTCTGCTTCGTGGCGATCGTCCTGTGGTGGGCGTTCTTCAGCAGGGCGCCCCACCTCGAGCGTTGGGGCGCCATCGCCTTGATGGTCGCCGGCTACTTCTTGACCCCGCGCTTCCTCCACCCCTCGATCGTGAACGGGATGATGGGGATGATGTTCACCATCTACCTCATCCCGGTCTTGAGCCTCGCTCTCGTGGCCTGGGCGGTGGCCACCCGACACCTGGCCGCCGGCCCGCGGCGCCTGGCGATGGTGGCGGCCCTTTTGGTCGCGTGCGGCGGGTGGACGCTCGTGCGCACCGACGGCATGACCGGGAACGGCGATTCCGATTTCGCCTGGCGGTGGGCACCGACGGCCGAGGATCGCCTCCTGGCCCAGGTTGCCCAGGAGCCGCCGGTCCTTCCCCCGGCTCCAGCCGCTGAGGCCGCCCAGGAACCGACGGTGGAGTCACCGGTCGAGCCCGCGCCAGCTCCGGCAGTGATTCCCGCGACTCCCGCGGAGCAGCTCGTCGAGCCCGTGGTTGCCGAGCCCGCGGCCCTCGCCGCTGTTCCCGCCGCACCGGCGGCCGTTCCCCACTGGCCCGGCTTTCGCGGCTCCGAGCGCAACTCCCTGGTTCCAGGCGTACAAGTCGCAACCGATTGGGCCGCGTCGCCGCCGGTCGAGCTGTGGCGGCGGCCGGTAGGCCCGGGCTGGTCGTCCTTCGCGGTCCACGGCGACTTCTTCTACACCCAGGAGCAGCGCGGCGACGACGAGGTCGTGGCCTGCTATCGGGTGGCCACCGGCGAGCCGGTGTGGCTTCACACCGACGCGACGCGCTTCTGGGAGTCGAATGCCGGCGCCGGCCCGCGCGGCACGCCGACCCTCCACGAGGGCCGGGTGTTCACGCTTGGCGCCACGGGCCTCGTGAACGCCCTCGATGCCGACGACGGCACCGTCCTGTGGTCGCGCAACGCCGCGACCGACACCGGCGCGAAGCTGCCGGACTGGGGCTTTTCGAGCTCGCCGCTGGTGGTCGGCGACCTCGTCGTCGTCGCCGCTTCCGGCTCCCTCGTCGCCTACGACCTCGCGACCGGCGAGCCTCGGTGGCTTGGTCCGGCGGGCGGCGCGAGCTACAGCTCGCCGCAGTGGACCTCGATCGGCGGCGTCGCCCAGGTGCTCCTGCTCGACAAGGCCGGCTTGACCAGCGTCGACCCGACCGCGGGCAAGGTGCTGTGGCAGCACGCCTGGGCCGGCTACCCGATCGTCCAGCCGGCCCTGACCGCCAGCGGCGATATCTTGATCGCCGTCAACTCGGAAAGCGGCACCCGCCGCCTCGCGGTCACCCACCAGCCCACCGGTTGGACCGTGAACGAGCGTTGGACTTCGATCCAGCTGAAGCCCTACTTCAACGACTTCGTGGTTCACGAGGGCCACGCCTACGGCTTCGACGGCCGCATTCTCGGGTGCATCGACGTCGAGGACGGCAAACGGAAGTGGAAGGGCGGGCGCTACGGTAACGGCCAGCTCGTCCTGCTACCCGACCAGGACGTGCTGCTGGTTTTGTCCGAGCAAGGGGAGCTGGCGTTGGTGCGGGCGATCCCCGACGCCTTCGAAGAGCTCGCCCGCTTCCCCGCGATCACCGGCAAGACTTGGAACCACCCCGTTCTGGCGGGCGATGTCGTGCTGGTCCGCAACGACCAGGAGATGGCCGCCTTCCGTCTGAGCCGCTCAGCGAACTGATCCGCGGGCGCCGGTGAGCTTGGCGAGCGGCGGGTTCGACAGAACCCGTCCGCTCGCGAGATCATCCCCGGCGGACATGACTGCCGCTCCCGCCCCCTCGTTCCGGCGCAGTGCGCTCACCATGGTGGCGGCGGCGTTCTTTTTCGCGGCCATGAGCGCGGCCGTGAAGGCGGCGGCGGCGACCCTGCCGAACACCGTGGTGGTGTTCTTTCGGAATGCCGTGGCGCTCCTGGTGCTGGTGCCCTGGATGTGGCACCGGGGGATCGGTTTCGGGACTCGCGAGCCCACCCAGCACCTCGTGCGGGGAATCTCGGGGCTGCTCGCGATGAGCGCGTTCTTCTACGCCATCGCGCACCTGCGCTTGGCCGACGCGGTGATCCTCAATTACACGCTGCCGCTCTGGCTGCCGTTGTTCGAGTGGGTCTGGCTCGGTGAGCCTCTGGATCGCCGGCTGGCGCTGCCGCTCGGGGTCGGGTTCGCGGGGGTCCTGCTGATCCTGAAGCCGGGGACCGAGCTGTTCGCGCCGGCCGCGTTGTGGGCTCTCGCCTCGGCGCTTCTGGCGGCGGTGGGCAACGTCGGCGTCCGAGCCCTGACCCGCACCGAGCCGGCCGAGCGGATCGTCTTCTACTTCGCCTTGATCGGCACCCTCGGCGCAAGCTTGCCGCTGCCCTGGACGTGGGTGACCCCGTGTGGGATGGCTCTCGTCGCCCTGTTCGCCGCCGGCGTGTTCGGGACCTTCGGCCAGTTCGCCCTCACCCGGGCCTACTCGACCGCTCCGGCGGCCCAGGTGGGCCCCTTCCTCTATTCGAGCGTGGTCTTCTCCGCGTCCTTCGATTGGCTGCTCTGGCGCGGCGCCCCGGACCGCTGGTCGCTGGCCGGCGCGGCGTTGGTGGTCGGCTCCGCGGTGCTCACTCTCCGGCACCAAAAAACGAAGGCCCGGGTACCGGTTTGACCGGCGCCCGGTGATTGCGGCTATTCGCTTTTCGCCAAGACCGCGCCGGGCTCGACGCCAGCTAGGCTGATCTTCTTGTCGCCGAAAGTCGCGACCAGGTCGAGGGTTCCGCCGAGCGCGTCGATGTAGCGCCGAAGGGTGGAGACCATGCAGTCTTCGAAGCTCAGCCGGTTCTCCAGGCGAGAGATGTCGGCTTGGTCCATCCGGCTTTCCTCGGCGATCTGGACCTGAGTTTTCCCCACAGCTTCTCGAAGGGTGCGAATCGTCAGCCGGACGCCCCGCTTCGCGCGAAGTCCGCGCCCAAGAACTCGGATCGCCTCATGTTCGTCATCTACCTGTAGTCCTTGTCTCATCTTCGACCTCTCGATTCGTACACGTCCCTCTCTTGGCGAGTTGCGCGTCGGGCACTGATGATTCGGTCCCGGTGTCCACGTTCGACGTGGACGACGAACAGCAGTCGCTCCCGCAGTGAGGTTCCGATCACCACCAATCGGCCCAAGCCCGAATCATTTTCGAAGTAGATGGCGAAGGGATCGGCGAAAACGGTAGCCGCTTCGGGGAATGAGACGTTGTGCTTGTCGAGATTCGACGCCGCCTTGACCGAGTCCCATTCGAAGTCGCCTTCCACCATCGTGGGCATCGAACGTCATTATGGTCTTGATCACATAGCGGCGTCAACGAACCAAAAAACAAAGGCCCGGGTACCGGTGTGACCGGGGCCCGGGCCTCACGGTGATCCGAAAGCTCGCTCAGGGCGAAGCGATCGACCACACCGAGACGTTGCCGCTGTCGAAGCCGTCCGCGAAGATCGCCGCGGCCGGGGCGTTCGGCACCAGGGTCGTCACCAGGAGGTTCTGGGCGGTGCCCGGGTTGGCGATGCCGAGGGTCAGCTGGCCCTGGATCGCGGTCGTGTCGACGTCGAACCGGAAGTTATAAAGCGTTCCCCAATCGAGCTCGTTGCCGGCGGGGGCGTCGAAGCGGATGCGCCCGGCGAGCACGGTGGCCGTCCACTCGTTCCCGGCGTTGGTGTCGATGTCGTGGAAGCCGATGTTGGTGACCGAGGCGCCGACCGGGATCGGCACCTCGAAGCTATCCAACTTGCGGTAGAAGTCGTGATTGTAGACCGCGTATTCGAAGTGGGTGTTCCCCCCGCCCGCGTCCGTCGTCTTGACCGCCACCGTCAGCTCGCCGGAATCGGACTTGTGGCGGTCGCTGTCGTTGCCGGCGCCCGGCGCCGCCGGGTTCACCCAGGCGTCGACCGCCGGGCCCCCGGTCAGGCCGGTCAACAAGCCGAAGCTCCAGGTGGAACCCCCGAAGGACGGGTCGATCTCGCGCCAGCCGATGGTGTTGAAGATGTTGATGTCTTCGCGGACGACGTACCAGGAGTCGAAGAAGTAGCGGGCCTCGACCTGGTCGAGATCGGCGTCGATGACCCCGAGCCGGCGATCCCGCGGATTGTCGAAGCCCGTGAAGTCGTCACCCGAGTTCGTCCAGATGCCCGTGAAGGGGTTGATCTTGCTGCGCAGGCCTTGGCTGCCCGAGCTGTTGTTGGTGCCCGTGCCGTAGGTGTCTGCGCACCCCGTGGCCGGGTGACCGGCGGCGCCGTTGGCGGCCCACAGAATGTGCCCGCTCGCGCAGCCGCAGCCGGAGTTGACGGTCAGGAAGGCGTGCTTGACGCCCGACTGGCCGAGCATCTCGAAGGCACCGTCCTTCAACCGGAACATCGCCCACACCAGATACGGGTGCTGGTCGTTGTTGTAGGGCGGGAAGGAGCCGGTGTTCTTCTGGTACCACGGCACGTCCGCGGTGCCCGCCGCCATCAAGGTGGAGGAAGGGGCCACGACGACGTAGCAGGTCGAGCGGTCGGCGTCGCAGGGCGAGAAGTCGAACTTCGCCCGCGCCATCTGGCTGACCGAGGTCATGCCGGTCAAGGCGACGTCGGCGTCGTAGGTTCCGCCTTCGGGGTGCGCGGTGCCCGGCCAGATGGCGGGCCCGCAGCCGCCGAACAGATCGTCGTCGCCGATCTGCTGCTCGATGGTGGTCTGGATCGCCATCTGGGCGACGGCCAGGCCGATGTGCCGGGGCTCACCGATCTTGCGGGCGAAGCCCTCGGAGAGCCGCAGGTCGAGGTTGAACATGCGGAGCGCGCCGGTCGAGCGGTCGAGCTTGAAGTGCATGTGATCGGCGATGAACACCAGCTCGCCGCGGGCGTCGAAGATCTCGAGGGTCATCGGCTCCAGGCCGGGTCGCAGCTCGAAGCCGATCAGGGAGGTAGAGCCGCCGTTCCAGGAGAGAACCAGGCCGCCGTCGTGCTTCAACTGACCGCCGACCAGGTTCTCGATCGCGCCGTGGGGCGCCGTGAAGATCAAACCGTAGGGCCGAGGCGCCGCGAAGGCGAAGGCCCCGGGCACGCTGGCCGCAACCCCGCCCTTGACGTCGCGGATCTGGATGCCGAGATCCCGGATCAGATCCTGGTTGAAATCGAGCGTGGTCACGGCGTCGCGCGCCGTCCAAGCTCGGGAGAGATCATCGCCTCCGAACGCCGGGAGCACCCCTACCGAAACCACGAGGAGCGCCGCCGAAAGCCAAATCTTCGACCGCATCGCAGACCCCTTTCAGAATCCATGTATCCAAGGAAGGCCCTGGGCAGGCCAAGTGTCAGCCTATTCGAACCCGTCGATCTTAACCTGTCCGCGGGACCTCGCCAAGCGGCTTCCCGGTGAAAGCTCGCCCCGGGGGGTGGTCCCGCGACCACCCCCCGGGGTTGGGCCCCCCCCGCTCCGTCCGCGTTAGACTGGCTTTCCTGAACGCCCCCTACCTGGAGCAACACCAACGATGAAACTCGTGCCTTACGTTCTGTCTTTCGCCCTCGTCGCCCCCGCGGCCGGCTTCGCCACCACACCCCGGCGGCATCTCGGAGAACCTCTCGCCCTCACCGAGGCGACGCCGATTGCCACGATCCTGGCGGATTCCGCCAAGTTCGACGGCCAGCGGGTCCAGGTCCGCGGCCAGGTCACGTCGGTCTGCAAGATGAAGGGATGTTGGATCCTGGTCGGCGACGCCCAGGGCCACGAGATCCGCGTCAAGGTCGTCGACGACGGCCCCATCGTCTTCCCCCAGGACGCTCCGGGCGGCCCGGCGACGGTCGAGGGCACGGTCCAGCGGATCCAGATGACTCGGGATCAGTACATCGCCTGGCACAGCCATCTGGCCGAGGAGAACGGCGCTCAGTTCGACGCGAGCGGCGTCGGCGCCGGTCCCTTCGAGCGGGTCGAGCTGACCGGCCTGGCGGCGCGGCTGGACGAGCACTGACGAGATTTTGGGGCCGGGGTGAACCCGGCCCCGCGGAAGTCACAACTGGGCGAGCACCCGCTCGGCGTGGCCCGCGGCCTTGACGCCGCGGTGGGCGTGCAGCACTTTGCCCGTCTTGTCGACGACGAGGGTCGTGCGCAGGATGCCGGTCACGATCTTGCCGTAGAGGTTCTTTTCGCCGTAGGCGCCGACGGCCTCGAGGAACGAGCCCTCGGCGTCGGTCAGCAGCGGGAAGGTCAGGCCGAATTTGCCGATGAACTGGCAATGTGAATCCGCCGAGTCCTTCGACAACCCGGCAATGTGGAAACCCTTGGCCGCGAAGGCGCCCAACTGGTCCCGGAAATCCTGGGCTTCGATCGTGCAGCCGGGCGTGTCGTCCTTCGGGTAGATATAGAGCACCAGCCCCGAAGGTCCCGAAAGGTCGGCCAGGGTGCGCTTCGCACCGGTCTCGTCGGGAAGCTCGAAGGGCGGCAGGGCAGTGAGCTCGGGAGTCATGGGGCGAGTTCCTCCGGGTAATTCGAAGCGATCGACAGCCGGAGTCTAGGCCATTCGGATGTTCCCTTTTCAGTGATCGATCTCCCGCCGCGGTCGCAGCAGCGACCAGGTGGCGGGGAGGACGGCACCGGCGGCCCCTTCGAGGGGGACGGTCTGGATGGTCGTCTGGCCTTCGCCGAGGATGTGCCACTCGCTCTCCGGGAACAGCGCGCGGCGATCTCCGGGCTCGAAGCCGCGGGGCCGAACGCCGTGCTTGATCACCTGCTCCACCGCGAGCGGGAGGCCGGAAGGCGTGTGGTCGTCGTGGAACGCGGCCAGGTGCTCCAAGGTGTGTTGGTTGACCTCGACGAGGTACAGCGTGCCGCGCCGGCCGAGGAGGATCCGCAGGCTCTCGACGAACAGGGCGCGCAGCCGGGCGGGCAACACGTGGAGGACGCCCCGCAGGTAGAGGTTGACGTCGCCGACCTCGTGGGCGACGGCGGCGGCGGCCTCCGGGTCGGTGCCGTCGAGGACCCGGTAGGAGATGTTCGGGTAGGCGAGGGACAGCCGGGCGGCGAGGTCGACTGCTGAAGCGGAGAGGTCGACGCCGATCACGCGGCGGAAGCGCTGGGCGAGATACCGGGTCTGCCGGCCGTTGCCGCAGCCGATGTCGATGAGCGGCAGCTTGGGATCGAAGGCCCGCCGGAACCGCTCGACATCCACCGCCGCTGCGCCCGCCGGATCGTCGTCCCACAAGACCTGGCCATCGGGCCGGTGAGCTCGCACATCGCCCCAGAAGCTCTCCCAGGGTCCGCCCTGGACGTGACGCTGATGCCCTCGAATCTGGTAGTAGGCGAGCACACTCCAACGGCGAGCCGAATCCAAGAGCTTCATGGTTACATCCGTTCTCGTGAAAGCGACAACTCTTTGGGTCGTAGTGGAAATTCCACGCGATCCGTTTCTCTCACGAGGGGCGGTGGGCCGCGAGAACGGCCCCGGAAGGGCGAGCTACAACTTCAGCTGATGCAGGACTTTCGATACGGCGGCAGCGCTCTGCATCACGTAGAAGTGGATCGAAGCCACGCCGTGGTCGAGCAGTTCCTGGCTCTGAGCCAGGGCCCACTCGGCGCCGACGTCGGTCACCCGGTCGTCGGGAGCGGCTTCGATCGCCTCGGAGAGGGCCTCCGGAATCTCGACGTAGAAGACCCGCGGAATCGTCTGCAGCTGCCTTTTCGAGGTGAGGATCTTGAGCCCCGGGATGATCGGCACCGTGATGCCCGCGGCGCGACATTCGTCGACGAAATGGAAGTAGTGCCGGTTGTCGAAGAACATCTGGGAGACGACGTAGTGGGCGCCGGCCTCGACTTTGGCCTTCAGCTGGCGGATGTCGGAGCGCAGGTTCGGGGCCTCGAAGTGCTTCTCCGGGTAACCGCCGACGCCGACGCAGAAGTTGGCCGGGTTGGCGTCGAGGAGGTCCTCTTCCAGGTACTCGCCGCGGTTGAGTCCGGCGATCTGCTCGACCAGCTCGACCGCGTAGCGGTTGGCGCTGCGCCCGTGGTGGAGTGGCTTCTGGTACCCGGAGTCGTCACCCCGGACGGCCAGCACGTTGTCGATCCCGAGGTAGCGCAGCTCGATCAGGAAGTCCTCGGTCTCCTCGCGGGTGAAGCCGTTGCACAGAATGTGCGGTACGGCGTCGATGCCGTACTTGTTCTGGATCAGGGCGCAGACGCCGAGAGTACCGGGTCGCTTGCGCTTGACTCTCCGGCGGATGCCCTCGGGGGTCTCGTCGTAGATCACCTCGGCCGCGTGGCTGGTGATGTCGATGAACGGCGGGTGGTGCTCGGCGAGATCCTCGATCAGGGCCAACAGGCCCTGCACGTCGCCGCCGCGCAGGGGCGGGATGATCTCGAAGCTGATCAGGGGGCGCGAGGCGCGATCGAGGTGCTCGGTGACTCTCATGAAGCGGCGAGAGTCTACAACGGCCCTTCCGGCCGGATGTCCCTGGCCCGATGTCCCTGGCCAAATGTCCCTGTTAGACTCGCCCGCCGCTACCGTTGGTGACGAAGAACGCGCTTCATGATTCGCCCCGAACCCTGGAGCCAACGGCTCCTTCGCCTGTCCGGCGACCTCGCCGTGGCCGCGGCGGCGTTCTACGGGGCGTTCTGGCTGCGCATCCACGTACCCCTGCCGTTCACCAGCGCCATCCTGCCGGCCGACCGGCTGGGCGCCTACGGCACGGACGTGGGCCTGGTGCTCGCCTGCCAGGCCCTCGTCGGTTACCTCGTGGGCCTCCACGACCCGCCCTATCCGCGCACCCTGGTCGAGGTCGGCCGGCGCGTGTCCCTGGCCATCTCGCTGCTCGGCGTCGGCCTCGGAACCTACTACTTCCTGCTCAATCGCACCTTTCCGCGGTCGGTCCTGGTGATCTTCCTGGCCCTCGATCTCGTGGCCCTGATCGCCTGGCGCCGGCTCGGTCGCCTCGATCCGGCCGCCGCGCGGCGCCGGGTGGCGATCGTGGGCAGCGGCCCCGGAGCGGTGGAACTGGCCGAGAAGATCCGCGAGATTCCGGGTGGCCCCGTGGAGGTGGCCGGCTGGGTGCCCGCTCCCGGCGAGATCGAGGGGGTCGCGACCGCGGCCCTCGGTCCCCGACTCGGAACCCTCGCATCTCTGCCCGACCTGGCGGCCCGAGGCGTGGTCGACGATGTGGTCCTGGCCGCCGAGGCCGACCCTTGGCGGACGCGCCTGCTCGGCGATCTGGCCGCCAATCCCGGTCGCAGTCGGGGCAGCGTGCTGCTCCTGCCCGGCCCCTTCGACAGCCTGATCGGTCGCATGCGCTATCGGTGGGTCCAGGACCTGCCGCTGATCGAGGTGGTGCGGGACTCGGAATGGCGGCCCCTGCAGCCGGTCAAGCGAGCCCTCGACGTCGCTCTCGCGCTGCTCCTGACCCTCGTCCTCGTGCCCGTTCTGCTGCTCGTCGCCGTGGCGGTCAAGGGAACCTCGCCGGGGCCCGTCCTGTACCGCCAGGAGCGCATGGGCCGCGGCCTCAAGCCCTTCACCCTGTGGAAGTTCCGGACCATGCGGGCGGACGCCGAGAAGAACGGCGAGGAAGTGATGGCGGTAGCCGGGGACCCGCGCTTGACGCCCATCGGCGCCGGCCTGCGCCGCTACCGTCTGGATGAGCTGCCCCAGCTGTGGAACGTGCTCGGTGGCACCATGAGCCTGGTCGGACCCCGGCCCGAGCGCCCGGGATTCGTCGCCCAATACCTCGCGGAAGTGCCGGGCTACGCCGAGCGCTTCGCCGTCGTTCCGGGCCTGACCGGTCTCGCCCAGGTCAACGGCGAGTACCACTCGACCGCCCAGAACAAGCTGCGCTACGACCTCGCCTACATTGCCAACTGGAATCTCTTCCTGGACCTGGCGCTACTGCTGCGGACGGTCAAGATCGTGCTGACCTCCCGCGGCGTCTGAGCGGCCCGCCCGCAGGGAAGCGGGGATCTGTCCGGCCAGGAACGGGTCGAGCCGGATCGCTTGGGCGAACAGGGTCTGTGCGCGACCCTTGCGGCCCAGCAGCCAATAGGCGCGGCCGAGGTTCAGGTAGACCTCGGGGCGAGGCTCGAGGGCCAGAGCCTGCTCGTAGATCTCGATCGCCGAGCCCGGGCGATTGAGCAGCAGGTACTGGCTGCCCCGGGACAGGATGATGGCCACGTTCGCCGGGTCCTGCCGCTCGGCCCGCTCGAGCGCCTTGGCGTTGGCCAGAAGCGCCGGCACGGTGGCTTTGCCGCTCTGGATCATCTGCAGGCTGATGCGTTCGACGGTCGAGAGCGTCCGGCTCGCCTGCCAGCGGTCGCGACCACGCAGCGACCCGAACCCCAGCGCCGCCAGGGCCACGAGGACCAACAGCCAGCGGTTCACGGGGTTCGCTCCGCGGCTGACGGCTCGGTCGCGGCCCGCATCAGCCAGGCCAGAAGCAGCAGGATCGGGTAGGCCAGGAGCGCCAGCCGAAACGGAAAGTAGGCCGAAGCCAGGAGCGCCAGGGACACCAGGGCCGCCATTCCGAAGGCCCGTTCGTGACCGGCGTTGGGGAGTCTACTCATCCGGCGCAGGAGGGACCCCAGGGCGAAGGCCAAGGCGGCGAGCCCCATGAGACCGGCCTCCGCCGCCCACTCCAGGTACTCGTTGTGGGCGTTGGCGAAGAAGGCCTGCTTGTGGCCGGGGTAGAACTGGACTCCCTGATCCTGGAGCGCCAGCCGGGCCGGCGCGAACTCAGGGGCGAAGCCGCCCAGACCGACCCCCGCCACGGGGTGCGCGGCGAACAGGTGACCGGCCACCCGCCAGCCATCGAGCCGGCCCGAGAGGGCGGCGTTGACGCGGCCCACCGTGAGGCCGTCCGAGATGGTCGCCAGCCGGTTCCTCACCGGCGGCGCGGCCAAGGCCACCACCAGCGCGGCCGCCAGGGCGCCGCCCACGACCAGGCCCCGCCGTCGGGCCGGGACGGCCAGGAGCCAGAACACCGCACTGCCCGCCACCAGGGCGGCGAGGGCCGTGAGGGTCTGGCTGGCGATCTGGCCGTAGACCAGGACGGCCAGGGCGGCGATCCACAGCGGCCGCCGCCCCGGGTCGGTGCGCAGCCGCCATTGGGCCACCAGGGCGGGCAGCAGGAGGTAGGCCCCGAGCTCACCCGCGTTGCCGGCCAGCGACGTGACCGCCAGCCGCGCGCTGTCGGCTCCGCGCTCGAAGGAGAACGGGTGGAAGATCTGGTGAAACTGGCCGATCCCGACGAGCGCCAGGCCGACGCCGGGCACCACGGTCCAGCCGAGCAGTCGCCCGAGCTGCCCGCGGTCGAAGCCGAAGGTCCAGGCGGCGCAGCCCGCGGCGCCGATCGCCAGAGCCGCGAGGGTCTGGCGGGTGTGGATCGGGTGGTCGCCAGCGAAAAGACCCAAGGCGGCCACCGCGAGAATCGGTCCGAGCGCCCGGAGCACCAGGTCGAGGGTCGCCCGCGGAGGCTCCGCCAGCCGCTTCCGAGCCCAGGCGACGCTCAGCAGGAAGATCGAGCCCAGGGTCAGGGCCTCGGAGGCGAGGAGCTTGGGCAATCGGAACGACTCGTGGGTCGCGCGCGAGAACAGAAAGGGCACCGCCACCGCCAGGAGCAGCACCAGGCCGTAGGCCAGCCGCCGCTCGATGGACGGAGCGATGGACCGACCGGGCCGGCTGGCCGGGGGTGGTGGGGCGGATCTCGGGGCGCGGGCCATGCGGGCCGGGATGTTAACAGTCCCCGCGCTCGGCTCTCGCTGGGCTACGATCAACCTCCTCGCCATGGCGCCTTCGATCACCTCCGGCTCTCCTTCGCGCTCGCGCGGGATCGCCGTGGCCGCGGTGGCGTCCGCGCTGGCCGTCGCCGTGGCCAGCGGTTTCACGCTGCGCGCCGACAGGCACCTGCGCGACGAGCTGGTGGCCGCCGGCCGGGGACTCGGACTGGACGACCCTGCCCTCGAGCGGGAGGTGCGCTGGGCCGCCGATGGCGACCGCGCGCGGATCGCCCTCGGCCGGGCTCTGGTCTTCGCAGGCCTGGGTGAAGGGGCGTCGGCCCCTGCGAAGGTCGACCCAAGGCTCGTGGCGACCCGGTTCGATCGAACGCTGGCGGTGAAGCGCTTCGAGCGCGCCGCGGAGCTCGGCGCCGAGGCCCTGGCTCACCGCCCGACCCGGCGCGAGGCGGCTACCCTGGCGGGAGCCGCCCGCTATCTTTCCTGGTCCACCGTTCGGGACGAGCGCCTGGTGAGGGAGCACGAGCGCTGGGAGGAGCCCCTGCTCCTTTCCCGCCGCCTCGGTCCCGGGGACCGCGAGGCCGCCCGCTTTCTCGCCATGGCCTACCTCGAGCTCTGGTCCTCCCTCGCCGAGAGCAAGCGGGCCGAGGCGCGGGAGATCGTGGCGGTGGCCTTCGGCGACATCAACACCTTCTACCGGTTGATCGATCCCTGGCTGGCCGTGGCCGGCACCGGGGACCGAGGCCTGGCCGCCGTTCCTCCCCTGCCCGAAGCGTGGACGCACCTCGCTGAGCGGGTCGCCGCGCGGGGCGACGGAGAAGCCTTCTGCCGCGTTCGGGAACGCCTCGCGGCAGCCACCGACGCGCGCTTCGACGAGCGCCTGGCCGACGCCCGCCGGCGCCTCGCGGGAGGGGAGCCGGCGGACGCTCGGGCGCGCCTCGTGGTCGCCATCGCCGAGGTGCCGCCGGAAGGCCGGCTCGTCGAGCGGGTCGCCGCGGCCCTCGGCGAGCTGCCACCAGGTCCGTCCGAGCCGCCGCGGGCTGCGGGCCTGCGGGCCTGGGTTCGCTTCGGCCTGGATCAAGCCGCCCTCGGTCGCAACCCCTTCGAACCCCCCTCCTGGTCGGCCTTGAGCGGCGCCGCCGGCCTCGCTCCGCCCGCCCACGACGCCACCGACGCCGTCCTCGCCCTGGCGGCCGAGGCGGCCTTGGCGGCGGGGGAGGTGGCGGCTGCCGAACGCCTCGAAGCCCGGGCCGCGTCCCTCACCGGCTCGACGTGGTCGACCTATTGGCTCGCCAAGGCCCGGGTGCTTGGCGAGCGCAAGGACGACGACGGCCGGCGCCGAGCCCTGGCGGCCCTGGCGGTTGCGGCCCCCGGCGAGGCCGAGCTCGCCCCCTCCGACCTCCGGCACTGGCCCTTCGAAGCCTGGCGGGCCACGCCGGAGGGCGCCCGGTTGAGCTTCTCCACGGTCCGCTCCGCCCGCGGCTTGACCCTCGAGCTGAGCCCCGAGAGCGCCACCGGCGGCGTCGCTCTGGTTCGCCTCGACGGCCACGAGGTGCTGTGCCGGCCCTTGCGCGGACCCGGGGTGATCGTGCTCGCAGTGCCGGTGGAGCCGGGGTTTCACCGGCTGGAAGTGGTCACGGTCAAGGGCCTGGCGGGGGTGGTGAGAGCGGCCTCTCTCCTCCCCGCCGCCGCGGCCGCCACCACCACCACGAGCGCGAGCCCATTGGCCGGCAAGGTCAACCCGAAATCCAGGGCTTCGTGAACCCCGGCGGCGGTCAGGGCTCCGAGGGCGGCCAGGGCGCCGAATCGATCCTCGGAGCGGCGGCCGGTGGCGAGCACGCGGCGCAAGCGGCCGACCAGGGACAAGAGGCCCACCGCGAGCAAAGCCACCGCCAGCAGACCCCCGGTGGCGAGCAGCTCGAGGTAGTCGTTGTGGGCGTGGGTCCAGCCCCCGGGGAGGTCGGCCGGTTGAACCAGCGGAAAGGCGTCGCGAAAGCTGCCGAGCCCGCAGCCGAAGAAGGGGAAGCGGGTCCAGAGCTCGACCGTCGAGGCGTAGACGCCGAGCCGCGAGCTCCAGGCCAGGTCGTAGACCGAAGTACCCGTCAGGCGGTCGAAGCCCGCACCGCCGCCCAGCCACAGCGTCACCCCGAGACCCACGAGGAGGAGCAGGCCGACGCCGGCGAAGGCCAGCCCGCGCCGTCGGCCTCCGGTGGCGAGGCCGAGAGCCTGCACCGCGGTGGCCGCGAGGGCCGCCAGCAGGCCGGCGCGGGACTCGGTGAAGGCCACTCCCGCGAACAGAACGAGCCACAGGCCCGCGGGCGCGGCCAGGGCGATCAGTCGTCGCTCGGCCGAGACCTCGTGGGCGGTCCGCCGGGCCACCCAGGCGCCCCAGGCGAAGGCCAGGACCAGGCCGAGCTCGAGCAGCAGGGCGAGGTGGTTGGCGTTGACGTAGCTGCCGCGCAGGCGAGTCTCGTCGCCCGGCAGCGCGAGCCCCCACAGGGTGGCCGCGCGGGCCACCCAGCGAGGCGCGCCGAAGACCACCTGGGCCACCGCCGAGCCGAGCACGGTGGCGAAGAGCAGCCGACGGTCGACCCGCTCGCGGGCGACCAGGGCAGTGGCCAGGAAGACGGCCGCATAGCCGAGGAGCAGCAGGCCCGTGGCCCGCGCGTCCGCCGGGGCGAGGGCCAGGGGTAGTTCTCCGGTCGATGCTCCCAGGGCCATGGCCGCGTCGTGGCCGAGCTGGGCCCGCAAGGGAGACAGCCAAGCCACGAGGGCGCCGGGGAGGGGGGTCGCCTGAAGCAGAGCGAAGGCGCCGAGGGCGGCGAGGGCGCCCGCCGGCAGGGCGTTCACGCCGAGCAGGCGGCCGATCCGGCGCGGGTCTCGCCACTCGAGCACCACCGCCGCCGCGAGGGCGACGAAGCCCAGGATCGGCACCCCGAGGGCGAAGGGTGCCACGCCGCCGAACGCCCAGGGCAGCAGGGCGAGCCCCAGGGCCAGGAGGATGCCGGTCGCCGAGGGCCGATGACGTATGATGCGGGGGTTGCTGTTCACGAGGATGCGATGCACTCGGCGATCATGAGAAGGGCCGTGGCGGCGGTCGTGTTGTTCGCGGCTCTGCCGCTTTCCGCTCAGTTTTCGCAGTATACGCAACCTGGGAGCCTGGCCCAGGATGCTCCGGAGTTGAACCGGGAGACCCTCGAGACTGCCGTCGAGGGTGCACGCTGGCGGTTCGGTCCCTTGCGGGTCCAGCCCTGGATCGGCTTCCGCGATGCCGGCTGGTACAAGAATCCCGACGGCCAGGATGACGGTGAAACCGATTTTTCGGCCACCGGAGGGGCCGGCGCCCGGTTGTATCTGCCCGCCGGACCGAAGACCTTCGTGGCCCTCCACGCCTTGCCCGAGTACGTGTGGTGGCAGAAGGCCTCGGAGCGGCGGCGGATCAATGGTCGCTACGGCGTCGGCGTGTTCGCCTTCTTCAATCGACTCACCCTGAACGTCACGGCCACCCGCGCCGACGCCCGGTCGCCCCTGGCGGCCGAATTGCCGCGGGAGGTCAATCATCGCCAGGACCGGCTGGAGCTCGCCACTGAAGTCGACCTGACCCACTCCCTATCGCTCTTCGCCGACGCCGCGGAGACCGAGTACTCCGTGGTTGCCGGAGACGACGATCCGGAGAGCCGCCGGTTGGGCGGTTTCGACCGCACCGAGCGCGTCGCCCGGGGCGGCCTGCGCTTGCATCTCGGCTCCAAGTGGACCCTCGGCGTCGGGGCCGAGCAGTCCGAGACGGAGTTCCCCGCCGGGGTTCTGGATCGCTCGAGCCGGGGCACCTCGCCGCTGTTCGAGGTCCGGTTCGAAGGCAACCGGTTCGGCGCCGCCGCGGATGTCGTGGAGCGCAGTCTCGAGGCCCGAGCCAACGCCGATTTCGTCGCGGTCGACGAGACCACCGGCGGCTTGCGCGTCGAATGGCACAGCCATCGCCTGCGGTCGAGCTTGTACGCTCGACGCGAGCTCGGGCTCAGCCTGGAGAGTCGTTACCCCTACTTCCTGGGCGACCTCTATGGTCTCGGATTGAACCTCGATCTGGGGGCCCGCAGTCAACTGCTGTTCTTCTTCGAAACGGGGCGCAACGACTACGTTACGCGGGGGGTGGAATTTGCGCCCCGCCGCGACGACTTGCAGTCGATCGGAGCCCAGTGGACGTTCGATCTGGGGCGCTCCTTGCGGATGATCGTCGGAGCCAGCAACAGCCAAGTCGATTCGAACCAACCGGGTGCCGATCGCGAGCTGACGAGTGTGCGGGCGGGGGTCGTGCTCGGTGGTGGAGGTCCCTGGGCCTGAGTGCCTCGGGTCGGTGGCAGGGGGCGCCGGAGGACGCGGACGGCCCCGTGGACGAATCGCGGGAAGATGATCTAACATGCAAAGAATGAGGCAGATAGCGCGAATCCTATCGATCCTCGGGGTGGCTCTCGTGATCACCCTCTCGAGCCTCGCGCAGGATCGTGAGGCGTATCGCATCGGACCCCGGGATGTTCTGTCGATCAAGGTATTCGAAGACGATAAATTCAACGCTGAAGTACGGGTCGGCGAGGACGGCGCGATCCGCTTTCCCCCCCTCGGCGCCGTGACCGCAACCGGGTTCACGGCCAACGAGCTGGGCGCCGAGTTGAAGCGCTTGCTCGAGGTCAACACCCTGCAGCGGGCCAGCGTGACCGTCGAGATCCGCGAGTTCCGCTCGCGCCCCATCTCCGTGATCGGCGCCGTGCGCAATCCGGGGCCCCTCGACGTGTCGGGCCGGATGACGCTGATCGAGGCGATCACGGCGGCCGGCGGGCTCGCGCAGGACCACGGCAAGCTGATCTACATCCTGCGCCGTGCCAACAATGGGCTCACCGATCAGGTCGCGGTGCCGATCGACGAGCTCATGGTGCGTGCCGACCCGGTGTGGAACATCCCGATCTTCGCCAACGACCTGATCAACGTACAGGCCACCGTCGAAGTCACCATCTACTGTCTGGGCGAGGTCCGCCAGCCCGGCGCCCTGGTCTTCAAGTCCACCGAGCGAATCTCCCTGCTCGCCGCCATCGCGCGGGCCGGAGGGCTGAACGACCGTGCCTCGAAACGAATCCTGATCAAGCGGGGCAGCCCGGCGGCCAACGGGCAGGACGAGATCATCGTCGACTACAAACGGATCCTGGCGGGGCGCGAGGCGGATGTGGAGCTCTTCCAGGGAGACGTCGTAGTGGTGAAGGAGTCGTTCTTTTGAAAAGCCCGAGAATGTTCGACCCGAGCTCCGGGCTCAGTCTGACCGGCGGACACACGCCGGGTGAGCCGGACAACGACTTCCACCTCGCCGAGTACCTCGAGAAGCTGCGGCGGCGCTGGAAGGTCGTGGCGGTGCTCGTCGCCCTCGCCCTGGGCATGGGGGCGCTCCACACCTTCACGACCCCGGCGGTCTACCAGGCCCAGGCCCGGATCCAGATCGAACGGCGCACGCTGTCGCCGATCGTCAGTGCCCAGAGCCCGTGGATGGAGAACTGGTGGAACATGGAGTACTACCCGACCCAGTACGAGCTGTTGCGCAGCCGCGGACTGGCCGAGCAGGTGGCCCTGGCCCTGGGGCTGCCCAACTCCCAGGCTCAGGGGCGCACCGACCCGGACACCCTGGGGCAGCTCGCGGGGGGGCTCCAGGGAGGGCTGTCGATCTCGCCCGTCCGGAGCACTCAATTGGTCGACATCGTCTACCGCCACGGCGATCCGAAATTCGCCGCCGAGGCCGCCAACGCCTTCGCTCAGGCCTTCATCGACTGGGGTATCGACACCCGGACGGACTCTGCCGGCCGGGCCTCGACCTTCCTGACTTCGCAGATCGAGGAGGTCAAGGACGAGATCGCGCAGAAGGACGCGGAACTTCAGCGGCTCTCCAGGAAGACCGAGATCGTCTCGCTCGATCGCGAGTCGAACGTCGACCTCCAGCGGCTCGAAAACTTCACCCTCGGCATGAGCGAAGCCACCGCCGATCGGATCGCCAAGGAGGCGGCACTGCGCGAGATCCTGTCGAGCCCGCCGGAAGAAGTGGCGGATCGTGTCTCGGCCGGGCTGGTCGGCGACTTGAAGCGCGAGATCGGCAAACTCGAGCAGCAGTACAGCGATGGCCTGCAGAAGTACAAGCCCGAGTATCGCGCCATGGTCGAGCTCAAGGGCAGTATCGAGAGCGCCAAGGAGCGGCTGGCCAAGACGGTACGGGAGAACGTCGACAAGGCCAAGCAGATCGCCCAGGCGGAATTCCAGACCGCCCAGCGTCGCGAGCAGGGCATCGGCGCCCAGGTCTCCTCGGCGCGGTCGGCTCTGCTCGACCAGAACAGCGTGGCGGCCGAGTACGCGAACCTCAACAGCGAGATCGAAGGCCGGCGCAAGCTGCTCAACGAGCTGCTCCAGCGTCAGAACGAAACCGACGTGACGGCCAACCTGCAGGGGACCCGGGAGTCGAACGTGCGAGTGGTGGACCGGGCCATGGTGCCGGGTGGGGCGATCGCGCCCTCGCTGCGCAGCGACCTGTCGCGGGCGCTCCTCTTCGGCCTGCTCGCCGGCCTCGGCCTGGCGTTCCTGCTCGACTACATGGACCGCACGGTCAAGACCGCCGACGAGGTCGAGCGGCGCCTCGGTCTGCCCAACCTGGCGGTCATCCCGGACGTCTCGAGCGGCGGCCGGGCCTACGGCAAGAGCGGTTACGGCTATGGCTACGGCGCCGGCCCCGAGTCGGTGACGGCGCCGGCCGCGAGCGGCACCCCGGGCAGCGAGAAGATCGAGCTTTTGCCCCACGACCGGCCGCGGTTGGCCGTCTCCGAAGCCTACCGCTCGCTGCGCACGGCGCTGCTGCTGTCCTCCGCCCAAGAACTGCGGGTGGTGGCGGTCACCTCCGCCTCCGCGGGCGAGGGCAAGACGGCGACCTCGGTCAACCTGGCGATCGTCATGGCCCAGCTCGGCCGGCGGGTGCTCCTGATCGACGGCGACCTGCGCAAGCCCCGGCTCCACGAAGTTTTCGGGGTTTCGAACCGGGCCGGCCTGGTCAACATTCTGGCCGGAGGCGAAGAGCCGGACCACGCGCTGACCGTGTCCTCGGTGCCCAACTTGTCGCTCATTCCCTCGGGCCCGATCCCGCCGAACCCTTCCGAGCTCCTGGCCTCGGACCGCATGCGCGAGCTGGTGCGGCGGGCGCGGTCGCGCTTCGATTTCGTGGTCATCGATACCCCGCCGGTCCTGGCCGTCACCGATTCGACGCTGATCGGCTCCCTCGCCGATGGCGTGGTGCTCTGCCTGCGCGCCGGCAAGGTCCTGCGCGAGGAGGCGCGGGCGTGCCGGGACCGGCTGCTGATGGCCGAGGTCAAGGTTCTGGGCACCGTGCTCAATCGTCACCGCGAATCGGGGGTCGGCGGCCGCCGGTACACGAAGTACGAGGCCTATTCGAACGAGGCGGCGCGGGCCGACTCGGTGGCCTGAGGCCGGAAGCGAACCGTGGTCGACATTCACGCTCACCTGCTGCCCGGCATCGATGACGGCCCCGCCACTTTCGACGAAGCGGTGGCCCTGTGCCGAGCCGTGGCCGCCGAGGGTTGCCGGGCGGCCGTGGCGACTCCGCACCAGCATCACGAGATCTGGTGGAACGGCGAGCCCGAGCGGCTGTCGGGCCTGCTCGCCGAGCTCCAGCAAGCGGTGGGGCCGGAGCTGCGGCTCTATGGCGGTGGCGAGATTCACGTCGGCGATCGCACCCTCGCCGAGCTCGACCGCTGGCCCGAGGGCGAGCTCGTGCCCCTCGCCGGCTCCCGGTGGGTGCTGCTCGAGCTCGACCGTCACCAGCCGGACCCGGACCCCCTGGGACTCGTTCACGAACTGGTCGTGGCCGGCTGGCGGCCGGTCTTGGCGCACCCGGAGGAGTACGCTTGGCTGATGGAGGACGAAGCGCTGATCGACCGGCTGATCGAACGGGGCGCTCGGCTGCAGGTGACCGCCGCCAACTTCCTGGGCGAGCGCGGCCGCGGCGGCGCGGCGGAGGCGGCGCGGGAGCTGGTCGCCGCGGGGCGGGCTCACTTCGTGGCCAGCGACGCCCACGGCATCGCCCGCCGGCCGCCGCGCCTCGCCGAGGCCTTTCGCGAGCTGGCCCGGCGCTTCGGGGAGCCCGTCGCCCACCTCCTGACCTCGGCGAATCCGGCGGCGATCCTCGAGGATCGCCCGCTGCCCCTCGGGAGCTGATCCATGGCACCTCGCTCGACCCTCCATCTCACTCTCGCTCGCGTCGCCCTCACCGTCGCTTCCGTCTGGGCCCTCGCGACCGCGCCCCTCGCCGGCGCCATCGACCCGCACTACGACGGCCTGCTGCGCCAAGGCAGCTACGCGCTCGAGCGGGGCGACGCGGTGACCGCCACGAAGCTCCTCCGATTGGCCTGCTTCGGCCTGCTCGACGAGCCGCCGCTCTTGGCCGACTGCCTGGTCCGGCTGGGCCTGGCTCAGGCGCGCACGGACGACGCAGCGGGCTTCATCGACACTTTCCGCCGCCTCGCCGAAGTCGAGTTCCGCGACCGCGTGTACAGCACCGGCCGCGTGCCCGCCGAGCTCAAGGACCGTTTCGAGGATGCTTCGTCGCGCCTGGTCCCGCGTGCCACGCTGGCCGAATCGCCGGCCTTCCGCCATCTGGCGACGCGGAGCGAGGAGCACGATGTCCGCTGGTTGCCGACCTCCCGTCGCCGCGACGAGATCCTCCGGCGCATCGCCGCCGAGCCCACGAACGGCCGGTGGAAGCTCCTCGCCGCCGAGACCGCCATCGAAGAGGGTCACTGGCCCGAGGCCGTCGACTGGGCGAGCAAGGCGCTCGCCGAGGTCAAGACGCCGCGCGAATCCTCCGACGGCCATTGCCTCCGCGGCTTCGCGCTCTCGCGCCAGGAGCGCTGCGGCGAGGCCGTGGCCGATCTCGCGGCCTGTGCCGACACTCGCACCCTGGTCGAGCCCGCGCGGGCGCTGCTCGGCTGCTGGGTCGATCTCGGCCGATTCTCGGAAGCGGCGGAACTGGTCGCCGCCTTGCCCGCCGCGATCCGCGAAGATCGCCAGATCGAGGCCCTGCGCCGGCGGATTCCCGCGGCTGCGCCCGGTGCCTCGACTCCCGCGAGCCCGGGGCCCGCGAACGAGCCGGCGAGTCCGCCGGTGCAAGCTCCGCCCCCCGCCCCCGCCGTCACTCCCCCTGCGGTGCCGGAGGTCCGGGCTCCCGGTTCGGCAACGCTGACCGCCGCCGAGTCGGGCAAGCTCGAACAGGCCCGCAAGCTGCTCGCCGAGGCCCGCCGCCGGGCGGACCTCGACGAGCCGTTCCGGTTGGCCCAGGAGGTGGCCGATGTCCGGACGGGCCACCGCGAGTCCCAGTTTCTGGCCGCTTCCATCGCTTACCGGTCGTCGCGCTGGGAGGAAGCGGTTCGCTACTTCCGCCAGGGGGGCGAGCCGGAGACCGCCGAAATGCAGTTCTACTTCGCCGTTTCCCTTTACGAAACGGGCGATCGCGCCGCGGCCGCCGAGGTCCTTCGCAGGAGCCTGCCGGGGCTCGAACGGACGCCCTTCGTCGAGAGCTATCGAGAGAAGATTCTGGCCGATCCGGCGCGGCCCGGAGGTAGCCGGCCTTGACACTCGAGAAGCGGGTCTCTACATTAAGAGGTCACCGAGAGGGGCATCCAATGAATCGAATTTACGTTCTGCTCGTCGGCACCATCTTCGTCGCCTCCGCGGCGGCGGCCCAGGGGCCCTCCATCAAGCTCGAGCAGGCGCCCTGCCTGCCGGTGACCGAAAACGGCCTGATCAAAGCGCAGATCACCAATGAGACCGGCGGCACCGAGCCGCGGCTCTACTTCCGCTGGGACGAACACGGCGCCTACTACTTCGTGGCGATGGAAGCGGCGGGCAACGGCGCCTACTGGGCGGTTCCGCCCAAGCCGATCGAAGAGAACGAGCTCGTCGAGTACTACGTGGACGTCGCCGATGGCCTGGGAAAGAGCGTGGCCCGCTCGTCCACGCTGTCCTCGCCGGTCGACGAGAACTGCAAGGTCGTGCTCGACGCGCGTCAGGCCGGGGTGGCGGAAAATCTGGTCGTGGGCGAAACGGCCCCGCCCCAGATCGGCGAGCGGGTGATGGGCTTCCTGTGCGACGGCATCATTTCTCGCATCGGTCCCGATGGCGTACTGCGGGCCGATCAGATCTGCCGCCGCTGTATCGTGGCCTGGTGGGAGACTCGCGAGGTGATCACGACCTCCGCCGGCCTGGTCACGACGGGCATCCTGATCGACAAGGACGATCCGTCGCCGACCCGTCCACGGCCCTGAGCCGATCCTCTCTCCCGTCGCCTCCCTCTCGAACCGGCGCCGCGACCTCGCGGCGCCGGTTTCGTTTGGAGAAGGTGGGGCCGGTTCTGCCCGCGGCCGAACCGTCGCGGCCACTGAAGCTCGTTGCCGCGGATCGCGTGACTTCGTAGGTCTTCGCTGTCTCCCATCCGTGGTGCGCTCGCACCTTGAACCGGAGCCACCTCCCCGGCTCACTCCATTCCACCCCACACCGCTTTTTCGTTCGCGAAAGGAATACCGACGTGCCCGATTCGTTGATCGTCCCCCATGGGGGCCAGCTCCAGAACCTGATCGTCTCCGAGGCCGAACGGGCCCGCCTGAAGGCCGAGGCCCGGGAGCTCGTGTCCTGGGACTTGACCGCCCGCCAGATCTGCGACCTCGAGCTCCTCTTGAACGGCGGGTTCTCGCCGCTCACGGGATTCCTGAATCAGGCCGATTACGACTCCGTGTGCACTCGGATGCGCCTGGCCGACGGCACTCTGTGGCCCATCCCGGTCACCCTCGATGTCACCGAGGATTTCGCCGCCAAGCTCTCGGCTGGCCAGCAGGTGGCCCTGCGCGACCCGGAAGGACTGATGCTGGCGGTGCTCGTGGTGGGTGACCTCTGGCGGCCCGATCGGGCCGCCGAAGCGCGCGCCGTGTTCGGCACCGAGAGCCTGGCCCACCCGGCCGTCCGCCACCTGCTCGAGCGCAGCGGCCCGGTGTACGTCGGCGGACGGCTGCTCGGTATCCAGATGCCGGTGCACTACGACTACGGCACCCTCCGCCACACCCCCTCCGAGGTGCGCGAGTCCTTCGTCCGCCGCGGCTGGCGCAAGGTGGTCGCTTTCCAGACCCGCAACCCCCTGCACCGCGCCCACTACGAGCTGACCGCCCGGGCGGCCAAGGACGTCGGCGCCAACCTGCTGATCCATCCGGTGGTCGGCATGACCAAGCCCGGCGACCTCGACCACTACACCCGGGTGCGCTGCTATCAGGCGATCCTTCACCACTACCCGCAGCTGTCCGCGGACCTGTCGCTGCTGCCCCTCGCCATGCGCATGGGCGGCCCGCGGGAAGCCCTGTGGCACGCGATCATCCGCAAGAACTATGGCTGCACCCACCTGATCGTGGGCCGCGACCACGCCGGCCCGGGCAACGACCCGGCCACCGGTAAACCGTTCTACGGCCCCTACGACGCCCAGGAGCTGGTCCGCGAGCACGAGGCCGAGGTCGGGGTCGCCATGGTGCCGTTCCAGATGATGGTCTATGTCGAGGACCGGGATTCGTACCTGCCGGTCGACGAGGTGCCGCCGGGCATGCGCACCCTCGACATCTCGGGCACCGAGCTGCGGCGCCGGCTCTCCGAGGGCCTGCCGATTCCCGAGTGGTTCACCTTCCCGGAGGTGGCCACGGAGCTGCGCCGCACCCACCGGCCGCGCAGCCGCCAGGGTTTCACGGTGTTCATGACCGGGCTGTCCGGCTCCGGCAAGTCCACCATCGCCAACGCCCTGATGGTCAAGCTGCTCGAGATCGGCGGCCGGCCGGTGACCCTGCTGGACGGCGACATCGTGCGCAAGAATCTCTCATCCGAGCTGGGTTTCTCGCGGGAGCACCGGGACCTGAACATTCGCCGCATCGGTTTCGTGGCCGCCGAGATCACCAAGAACGGCGGCATCGCCCTGTGCGCCCCGATCGCGCCCTACGACAAGACCCGCCGCGAGGTCCGCGAGGAGATCGAAGTCGGCGGCGGGTTCATCCTGACTCACGTCGCCACCGACCTCGCCACCTGCGAGTCGCGCGACCGCAAAGGGCTCTACGCCAAGGCCCGGGCCGGCATCGTCAAGGAGTTCACCGGCATCTCGGACCCCTACGAGGCTCCCACCGACGCCGAGATCACCCTCGACACCGCCCAGCTCTCGGTCACCGAAAGCGTCCAGGAGATCCTGCTGTATCTCGAGAAAGAAGGGTACCTGGGCGATCCGGCGTGACGCGAGATCAGGTCTCGGCGCACTAACGTGCCTTGACACCCTCTCTCGCGCCGTGCTCCAATCCGCCTCTGTCACGGGACACGCCATGGACACCCAAACCACTCTCCGCGCTTTCGAGATCGCCTGTGCGCAGAGCTGGTGTGGCCACGTCCATCACGCGCGGACCTAGAGTCGGGGCGATGGACGTCCCGGCGGGGTTACCCGGGACGTAGGCCAGCCTCGAGCTCCACTCGAAGCCTCCTCCGGGGAACCGGAAGGAGGCTTTTTGCGTATTTCCGCCGCTCTTCCCACCGGCGTCACCGCCTTGCTCTTCGAGGCCGCGCGGGATCGCCGGGTGCTCGAGGAGGGCCTGGTGGGTTCCCTCGAGGCCGCGGGGTACTCGGAAGTCATCCTGCCGATCGTCGACTACCTGGACCCCTACGAGCCCTTCCTGTCCACCGCGGCGCGGGGGGAGCTCTACCGCCTGATCGACCGTGACGGGGAGCTACTGGCCCTGCGGGCGGACTTCACGCCCCTTCTGGCGCGACTGCTGGCGCCCCGGCTACCGGCGCTGAGCCTGCCCCTGCGGCTCTACTACCGCGGTGACGTGGTGCGCTACCAGGAGGAACGGGCCGGGCGCGAGCGGGAGTTCTACCAGGTCGGCGCCGAGCTCCTCGGGGTGCCCGGCGATGCAGGGGAAGCCGAGATCCTGAGGTTGTTCGTGGGTGCCCTGGCGGCCGGCCGGGCGCGGCCGGTGCGGGTGGTGCTCGGCTTCGCCGGTGCCCTGGACCGCTTCTATCGCGAGTCGATCGAACCGGCGGCGCTGGCCGGCGCGGTCTACCGTCGCGAGCGGGGCTCACGTTTGCCCCGGGCACTCCGTGAGGTGATCGCCGACGGAGTGCCAGCCGATTCGGGAGCACTCGGTCCCGAGGCCGCGGACCGCCTCGCCCGGCTCTCCGAGCTCGCGCTGGAGCTGGCCGGAGCCTTCACCGGCGTCGAGGTGGCGGTGGACCTGGCCGAGTTCGCCCAGGTGTCGAGCGATCCGGCCCTGGCTGCCCAGCTGGGCGACCGGGCCTACTACGATGGTGTCGTCTTCCGGGGGTACGCCGGGCCTCGCGGCATCCCGGTGGGCGGGGGCGGCCGCTACGACCGGCTGTTCTCGGCCCTCGGCTCGCCGGTGCCGGCGGTGGGCTTCTCGCTCGGGCTCGACCGCCTGCTCTCGGGCCGCACGGGCGGTGGCGAATGATCCGTCTCGCCCTCGGCAAGGGCCGCAATCTCGGCGTTACCTTGGACGCCTTCCGCGCCGCCGGCGTCGAGCTCGGCGGATTCGACCCGGCGACCGACCGGCGCTTGAAGATCTCGATTCCCGGCGCCGGGCTCGAGGTCCTGCTGCTCAAGGACTCGGACCTGCCCCTCTACCTGGCCCACGGCGTCGCGGACCTGGGGGTCGTGGGCAGCGACGTGCTCGAGGAGAGTGACGGCGACCTGCTCGTTCCCCTGCGTCTCCACGCCGGTCGGGCGCGTCTGTCGTTCATCGGTCGACCGGGCTCGCTGCCGCTGGCGGGCACCCAGGTTCGGCTGGCGACCAAGTACCCGCTGACCGCCCGCCGGGCCGTGGCCCGGCGCAGCTGGGGCGCGGAGATCCTGCCGTTGGCGGGCTCGGTGGAGCTGGCGCCGCTCCTGGGCCTGGCCGAGATTGGCCTCGACGTCGTCCAGACCGGCCGGACCCTGGCCGAGAACGGACTCGTAGAGCTCGAGTGGGTGGCCGAGGTGGCGGCGTCGGTGGCGGTCAATCGAGCCTCCTTTCTGGGCCAGCGGATGCGGATCAACGAGCTGCTCGGACGGCTCGAGGCCGCGGGAGTCGCTTCGTGAGGCCGCTCCTGTCGATCGTCGAGCTGGCCTCGCCGCGCGGAGAAGAGGTCCTCGCGCGGTTGGTCGCCCGGGGCCGCCGCGTGCTGGACCGGAAGGTGATCCGCGGAGCCGAGAGGATCGTCGAGGCGGTGCGCCGGGGCGGCGACCGGGCCCTGCTCGCGGCGGTGGGGCGCTTCGACCTCGCCCCCGGCGAGGTGCCAGCCGATTCGGTGGTGGCGCTCCGGCGGGCGCCGGCCCTCTCGACCGCCCTGCCGGGCTTTGCCGCGGCCCTCGAGACGGCCATCGCCAACGTCACCGCCTACCACCGGCGCCAGGTCCACGGCGGCTTCGTCACCCGGCGCGGCGGGGTGACCCTGGAGGAGCGTCGTGAGCCCCTGCGGCGGGTCGGGGTCTACGTGCCGGGCGGCCTTGCGGCCTATCCCTCGACCGTCGTGATGACGGTCGTGCCCGCCCGGCTCGCGGGCGTCGAGGAGATCGTCGTGGCCACTCCTCCCGGCGCCTTGCGCGACCAGCCGGCCCTCGGTCACACCCTCGCTCGCCTCGGGGTCGACGAAGTCTGGGGCATGGGCGGCGCCCAGGCCATCGCGGCCCTGGCCTTCGGCACCGAGACGATCCGGCGGGTCGACAAGATCGTGGGCCCCGGCAACGCCTGGGTGACCGCGGCCAAGCGCGCGGTGGCGGGCACGGTGGGGATCGACGGGCTGGCCGGGCCGACGGAAGTGGTGATCGTCGCCGATGGCTCCGCCCGGGCCGATTGGCTGGCGGCGGACCTGCTCGCCCAGGCCGAACACGATCCGCGGGCCGCCGCGATCCTCCTGACCGACGACCGCGCCCTGGCCCGCCGGGTCGGGGCGGAGCTTCGAAAGCAGCTGCCTCGGCTGGCCACCGTCGAAACGGCGCGCGCGGCCCTGTCCTCCTTCGGTACGGCCTTGGTGGCGCCCTCGCTCGAGGCCGCCGTGGCCGCCGCCGCGGACCTGGCGCCGGAGCACCTGCAGCTGGTGGGGCCGCGCGCCGAGGCCCTCGCAGGCCAGGTCCGGAATGCCGGTGCCGTGTTCGTGGGTGCCGCCTCGGGCGAGGTCTTCGGCGACTACGTGGCGGGTCCCAGCCACGTCCTCCCCACGGCCGGCACCGCACGGTTCGCCTCGGCCCTGGGCGTCCCGGACTTCGTGCGCCGTGGCCACGTCATCCGCTTGACCCCCGCCGCCGCCCGTCGGCTGGCCGCGGCCGCGGCCGCCCTGGCCGACGCCGAGGGCCTGCCCGCCCATGCCGCCGCGGCGAGACGGAGGCTCGAGCCATGAGCGTCGATCTCACCCGGTTCGTCCGGCCGGAGGTGCGCGCGCTGTCGCCCTATGAGCTCGATCTCGAAGACTGCCCGTTCAAGCTCGACCAGAACGAGATGCCGTGGGACCTGCCGGGGCGGCTGAAGGCCCGGATCGCCAGGGAACTGGCGGCCAGGAACTGGGCGCGGTACCCGGATTTCCACGGCGACGCCCTGCGCGCGGCGATCGCCTCCCGAATCGGCTGGCACCCCGGCGGCGTGCTTGTGGGCAACGGATCGAACGAGCTTCTGGCCCTGGCTCTCGAGGCCTTCGCCCGGCCCGGCGGCGAGGTGCTGTCGGTCCTGCCGAGCTTCGCGCTGTACCGCATGTTCACCGTGCGGGCCGCCGCGCGGCCCCGGTTCCTGGGACCGCGGAAGGACTTGTCGCTGCCGCTGGTCGAGCTGGCGGCGGAGATCGAGGCCGATCCCACCCGACCCGTGGTGCTGTGCAGCCCCAACAATCCCACCGGCGAATCGGTGTCGCCGGCGGTCGTCGAGGCCCTGGCGGCGCGGCTCGAGGCTCCGCTGCTGCTCGACAACGCCTACGGCGAGTTCGGCCGCCACGACTACCGCCCGCTCCTCGACCGCTGCCCGAATCTGGTGATCTTCAAGACCTTCTCGAAGGCCTGGTCCCTGGGCGGTCTTCGGGTCGGCTATCTGCTCGCCCGGCCCGAGCTGGTGACCGAGCTGATCAAGATCAAATTGCCCTACAACCTTGGCCACGCCGGGGCCATCGCGGCGCGGGTGGTGCTCGCCGAGGAGGCGGTGGCCCTGCGCCGCATTCGCGCCGTCCTCCGCCTGCGGCGGGCCTGGGCGGCGCGGCTCGCGGCCTGGCCAGGTCTCGAGGTCTTCCCCTCCGAGGGCAACTTCCTGCTGGCGCGCTTCCCGGGGGGTGACGACTCGGCGGGCCGGGTGTTCGCCGGCCTCGCTGAACGTGGCATCCGGGTGCGCGACGTTCGGCTGGCGCCGGGCCTCGCGGGCTGCCTGCGGTTCTCGATCGGCTCGGTTCGGGCGCTGCGGGCCACCGGCGCCGGCCTTGACGCGCTCCGCGCCCAGCAAGGAGATCCCGCGTGAGAACCGCCAGCTTCGAACGAACGACGCGCGAGACCGAGATCCGCCTGACGTTGAACCTGGACGGCGGCCCCCGGGTCATCGACGTGCCCAACGGCTTCTTCGGGCATCTCCTCGAGGCCCTGGCCACCCACGGCGGGCTGGGCCTCGAGCTGACCGCCCGCGGGGATGTCCACGTGGACCTCCACCACACGGTCGAGGATGTCGGCATCGCCCTTGGAGAGGCTCTCTTCGAGGCCCTCGGGGAGCGCGCCGGCATTACCCGCTTCGCCACCGCCCACGCCCCCCTCGACGAGAGTCTGGCGCGGGCGGTGGTGGATCTGTCGGGCCGCGGCTTCCTGGTCTACGAGGAGCCGCCCGAGCTCGCCGGCGCCTGGGTGACGCGGGAGTTTCCGCTGACGCTTCTGGTCGACTTCCTCCAGGCCTTCGCGGACCGCGGGCGGTTCACGCTGCACCTCGACGTGCTGCGCGGGCGCAATCCCCACCACGTCGCCGAGTCGGCCGTGAAGGCCCTGGCGCTGGCTCTGCGAGCCGCGGTGGCCGAGCGCGACGGCGGCGTGCCGTCGACCAAGGGGACCCTCACGTGAGCGAGCTGCCGGTCACCGTGATCGACGCCGGCGTGGGCAACCTGGCGAACCTCGAGCGGGCGCTGGCCCACGTGGGAGGGCGGGTGACGGTGACGGCGGACCCGGCCCCCGTGGCCGCTTCCCGCTGTCTGGTGCTGCCGGGCGTCGGTGCCTTCGAGCCGCCGCGGCGGCGCCTGGCGGAGAGCGGCCTCGATCGGGCGATCGTCCAGGCCCTCGCGGCCGGTGCCTGGCTGTTCGGCATCTGCGTCGGCTTCCAGTTGCTGTTCTCGAGCAGCGAGGAAGGGCAGCCGGTGGCGGGCCTCGGGCTTCTGCCCGGTCGGGTGACCCGATTGCCGGCGACGGTGCCGGTGCCCCACATCGGCTGGAACGCGCTGCTCGCGGTGGCGGACCACCCGCTCACCCGCGGCCTGGCACCGGCGGAGCCGATGGTCTTCGTGCATTCCTACGCCCCGGAGGGCGTGCCGGACGACTTCGTGCTGGCGTGCGCGCTCCACGGCCGGTCGTTCCCTGCCTTGGTGGGCCGTGGGCGGGTGCTCGGCGCCCAGTTCCACCCCGAGAAGAGCGGCCCGGCGGGCCTCGGCATTCTGCGACGGTATCTGGAGGGGGCTCATGGACTTGTGGCCGGCGATCGATCTTAGGCGCGGCAAGGTCGTGCGCCTTCTCTGCGGCGACGACGCTGCCCGCACGGAGTACGCGGCGGACCCGCTGGCGGTGGCCCGCGGCTTCGCGGCGGCGGGGGCCACGAAGCTCCACCTGGTGGACCTGGACGCCGCCTTCGGCGAATCGCCCCAGCGGGACCTGGTTGCGCGGCTGGTGGCCGAGTCCCCACTCGCGGTCCAGCTCGGCGGCGGATTGCGCGACGAAGCGGCGCTCCGCTGGGCGCTCGAGGAAGCGGGCTGCGCCCGCGCCGTGGTTGGCTCGCTGGCTGCCCGCGACCCCGAGCTCTTCGCCACCCTCGCCCGCCGCTGGCCCGGTCGTCTCGTGCCCGCCCTCGACGCCGCGGCCGGTGCGGTGCGCATCGATGGCTGGCGGGGCGAGGGCGGACCGGTGACCTCGGCCGCCGCCCGCCTGCGCGGCCTGCCCTGCCCGGCGATCCTCGTCACCGACGTCGAGCGAGACGGCACCGGCCGCGGCCCCAACGTCGAGCTGGCCCAGGAGGTCGCCCGTGCATCCGGCATCCCCGCGCTGGTCTCGGGCGGGGTGGGAACGCTGGCGGATCTGGCGCGGTGCGTGGGCCGAGAGGGCATCGCGGGGGTGGTGGTGGGGCGGGCGATCTATGAGG